>Ga0189284_100139_pt1 | contig 102275 bp, 91 predicted proteins | sample N32C7minimetaG_FD_130314 | JGI IMG/M metagenome (GOLD analysis project Ga0189284, IMG submission 130314) | Marine microbial communities from the Costa Rica Dome - N32 C7 mini metaG | ecosystem: Environmental > Aquatic > Marine > Oceanic > Photic zone | place: Costa Rica: the Eastern Pacific...
CACCGAGGCCGAGCCATACAGCACGCTGGCGAGCATCTGCCCGCGATAGATCATCGTCACCATTTCAGCGCTGAAAGCGCTGAAGGTGGTGAAGCCGCCCAGCAATCCGACCCCGACAAGCAATTGCATGCTTTCCTTGAACTGCGGCGCGCCCGATGATCGCGCCAGCCAGCCCAGCAGTACGCCCATCAGCAGGCTGCCGACAACATTGATGACCAGAGTGGCCCACGGGAAGGTGGAGCCTTGCACGAAGGTGTAATTGATCCCGCGGCCGATGTGATAACGCGCCAGTCCGCCCACGGCGGCTCCGGAGGCGACATAAAGCGAGGCGATGAGTGGGGGCAGACTTGCAGCGGACATTGCACCGCCCTTAGCGCGGGGTGGCCCGTCTGCATAGCGCGCGTTCGCTTTGGACGGCCCTGCTATCTTGCCATTTCGTGCAGGCGACGCTATGTCGCCCCCAGTTTGAGCGCGTCTCCATCGGGATTCGCGCCTGTTTCAGCGTCAGTTTCACGCGCAATTCCGCGGTTTTCTGCGGGTCTTCGCGCTTTTGAAAAGGTAAGGTAGACTTCGTTTATGCAAATCATCGTTCGCGATAACAATGTCGATCAGGCTCTCCGCGCTCTCAAGAAGAAGCTGCAGCGCGAAGGCGTTTATCGCGAAATGAAGCTGCGTCGTCACTACGAAAAGCCCAGCGAAAAGCGCGCCCGTGAAAAGGCAGCAGCCGTTCGCCGCGCTCGCAAGCTTGAGCGCAAGCGGATGGAGCGTGACGGCATCAAGTAAGCCGTCGCCGCGCCGTCAATGGCGCGTTTCAGGCAGCAATCGCTTGAAACACACAATCGGATAAGCCATCAGGGCGCGGTGTATTGACCGCGCCCTTTTGCTGTCCGGCGCAATCTTTCAGGGATCATCCATGACCGAAGTCACCCGCGTTCCGATCCAGCCCGTTGCCAAGGGCTCTCTTACCAAGATCTGGCTGGGCGTAATCATCGCCATCCTGCTCGGCGCAGGGCTGGCATGGGCTGCCGTGCCCAAGGGTTTCAGCGTCGATACGCTGGTGGCTGGCGAAGGCCCCAACCCGCAGGAAGGCGACATGGTTTTCGTGCGGTACAAGGGGATGCTGGCGTCCACCGGCGAAGTCTTCGACGAATCGCAGGACATCCCGCTGCCGGTTCAGGGTGTCTTCCCCGAAGGCAGCCCGTTCCCGGTCGAAAAGGACGCGACCATCGAAGGGTTCTACCTCGGCCTCCAGCAGATGCAGAAGGGCGGCAAGTACGAACTCTATATCCCGGCGGAAATGGCCTATGGCGACGCGCCGCCTCCGGGGGCGCCGATCCCTCCGGGTGCCGACCTCAAATTCGAAGTCGAAGTGGTCGATTTCATGACCCGCGAGATGTTCGATCGCAATCTGTCGATCCTGCAACGCGCGATGCAGAGCCAGATGGGCGCAGGCGGACCGGAAGGCCCCGGGCCTGAAGCGGCTCCGGCCAACTGATCCGGACAGCCGCTGAGCCGGGGGTCACATGACGGACGAACGCTCAGCGGTTGATGATGATGCCAGCCTGAACGAATGGCCTTCGCGGCCGTGGGCGCTCGCGCTGATGCTCGGGCTGGCGGCGATGCTCGTCCATTTTGCCAGCGATGGCGGCGAGCAGGTGCCGTGGCGCATGGCGATTACCGCGGCCCTGGTGTTCGGGCCGCTCGCCTGCGCTGTCACGCTATCGCCCGAACGCTGGAAATCATCCACGCTGTTTGCGGGCGGGGTCGCCCTGGTCATGGCAGGAATAGCGTGGCGCGCGACGAGCGCGGGCGATCGCTATGCCGATGAAGGTTTCTGGGTCGCCGCCGGTCTGTTGGCGGTGACGCTTTCCGTCCCGCTGTTCCAGGCGGGTTTCCACCGCCATCGCTGGGCGACCAGTTACAAGGCGACCCATTTCCACGTCTGGACCGATGCAATCACCACCGCCGGGGCGCTCGCCTTTGTCGGGCTGTCATGGGCCCTGATCGCGATCCTCGCCGAATTGTTCAGCGCGATCCGGATCGAGCTGCTGAAAGACCTGATCGAAGAGGAAATCTTCGGCTGGGTCTATTCCGGCGTCACTTTCGGCGCGGCGCTGGGTGTGCTGCGCAACCAGTTGAAGATCATCGGCACATTGCAGAATGTCGTGCTGCTGGTGCTGTCGATCCTTGCCCTGCCGTTGGCTGTCGCGCTGGTGCTGTTCCTGCTGGCGGTCGCGCTGTCGGGCCTCGACGTACTGTGGGAGGCAACGCGCAGCGCCACCCCGCTGTTGCTCGCCATCGCCGTGGGCTGTTTCGTGCTCGCCAATTCGGTGGTGCGCGATGATGACGAACACGCCAGCCATTCACGGGTTCTGCGGGTCGCGGGATTCGTGCTGGCGCTGGGCATTTTGCCGCTGTCGGTGATGGCCGCGCTGTCGATGGGCACGCGGATTGCGCAGCATGGCCTCAGCCCGGAACGCCTCTGGGCAATCGTCTCGATCGCGGTCGCGGTGGCTTATGGTGTTGCCTATTTCGTCTCCGCCATTCGCGGCTGGCGCACGCTGCTGGAGGGGGGATGGCGCGAGCATTTGCGTCAGTCGAACCTGCATCTGGCGATGCTGACCTGCGGGATCGCGCTGGTGCTGGCGATGCCGATTTTCAATTTCGGCGCGATTTCCGCGAAGAACCAGATCGCCCGGCTCGATTCCGGTGCGGTGAGTGTGGAGGATTTCGATTTCAACGCGCTGCGCTGGGATTTCGGCGAGGCCGGACGCGATGCATTGGCCGATCTCGCCGCGCGCGAAGGCGAGGTGGCAAAGCTCGCTGCAGAGGCGCAGGCGATGGAAAGTCGCGGTTTCGGCCCCTTGCTGCCCGAACAGCGCGACGCAATTGCCGGGGTGGATCTTTCCGGCTTTGACGAGGCTGCGGCTACGGCAATCAGGGCGCGGCTCGAAGAGGATGCCTGGCTGTGCCAGGATGGCTGCCGCGTAGCGAATTTGCGCGAGGATGCGAACGGGGTGCTCGCGGTGGTGCTGAACACAAAAGAGCGTGGCGGCTCCATGCGCCTGCTCCGGGTCGAACCGAATGCCCAAAGGGCGATTGTGCTGGACGTGGTACAGGGCGAACTTGGGCGGTCAGTGGCGCGCGAAGTGCCCGAATTCGACGGCGACGCAACCGTTGAATTGCGCCCCTTTACCGGCCAACAGGTCTATATCGACGGCAAACCCGTCGGCGATCCTTTCAAATAGCGCGCTGACAGCCCAACTCCCGCTTGAAGGCGCCCCTGTGCGGCGCTAACGCTCGCGCCATGTCAGTATCCAAACAAGATGTTGCCAAGATCGCGTCGCTGGCGCGGATCAAGACGAGCGACGAAGAACTCGAACGCATGGTGCCCGAATTGAACGGCATCCTCGCATGGGTTGAGCAATTGGGCGAAGTCGACGTGACCGGCATTGAGCCGATGTCCGCCGTCATCCCCAACACGCTGCGCCTGCGCGATGACGTGGTGGACGCCGATCCGCTGACGGGCGGGGGCAAGCGCGACGATGTGCTCGCCAATGCTCCGGCTGCGGAACACGGATTTTTCGGCGTGCCGAAGGTGATCGAATAATATGACCGACTTTACCTCTCTGGGTGTCAAAGCCATCCGCGACGGCGTGCGCGCCGGCGATTTCACCGCGCGCGAAGTCGCGGAAAGCTTCAACGCCGCCGTGGCCGAAGCCGCTGTGCTCAACGCCTTCATCGTTACCACCCCCGATCACGCGCTGGCCGCTGCCGATGCCGTCGATGCCAAGCGCGCCGCCGGTGAGGAGCTGGGCGCGATGGCGGGCGTACCGATCGGGATGAAGGATCTGTTCGCGACGCGCGGGGTGCAGACCAGCGCGGCGAGCCACATCCTCGAAGGGTTCAAGCCCGAATACGAAAGCACCGTGTCGCAGAACCTGTGGAATGCGGGCGCGGGGATGCTGGGCAAGCTGAACCTCGATCAGTTCGCGATGGGATCGTCGAACGAAACCTCTTACTTCGGCAATGTCACCTCGCCCTGGAAGAAGGCGGGTTCCAACGCTGCCATGTCGCCCGGTGGATCATCGGGCGGTTCCTCGGCTGCGGTGGCCGCGCGCATCGCTCCGGCGGCGACGGGCACTGACACCGGCGGCTCGATCCGCCAGCCAGCCGCCTTCACCGGCATTTGCGGGATCAAGCCGACCTATGGCCGGTGTTCGCGCTGGGGCGTTGTCGCCTTCGCCTCCAGCCTCGATCAGGCAGGCCCGATGGCCCGCAGCGTCGAGGATTGCGCGATCATGCTCGGCGCGATGGCGGGTTTCGATCCGAAGGATGCGACCAGCCTCAAGCTGGACGTCCCCGACTGGGAAGCCGCGCTGTCGAGCGACCTCAAGGGTAAGCGTGTCGGCATTCCCAAGGAATACCGCATGGAAGGCACCGACGCGGGCGTCATCGCCTCGTGGGAACAGGGCATGGCGTGGCTGAAGGATGCTGGCGCCGAAATCGTCGACGTGTCCTTGCCGCACTCCAAATACGCGCTGCCCGCTTATTACATTATCGCCCCGGCAGAGGCTTCGTCCAACCTCGCGCGCTATGACGGTGTGCGCTATGGCCTGCGCGACCTGCCCGATGGTGCAGGGCTTCAGGACATGTACGCCGCCACCCGCGCCGCAGGTTTCGGTGACGAGGTGAAGCGCCGCATCCTGATCGGCACCTATGTGCTGTCGGCGGGCTTTTACGACGCCTATTACAATCAGGCGCAGAAGGTGCGCGCGCTCGTCGCCCGCGATTACGAAAACGCATGGGCGCATTGCGACCTGATCCTTGCGCCGACCACGCCGACCGCCAGCTTCCCGCTGGGCGAGAACGTGGACGATCCGCTGGCGATGTATCTGAACGACGTTTACGCCGTTCCCGCCAGCCTTGCTGGCCTTCCCGCGATGAGCGTGCCTGCCGGGCTCAACCCCGATGGTCTGCCGCTGGGGCTGCAACTGGTGGGCAAGCCGTTTGACGAACAGACCGTGCTCGATGCGGGCCTAGCCATTCAGGAACGCGCCGGGTTCACCCACGCGCCGGAGAAGTGGTGGTAAATGGGTTTCACCGCGACCTTCGTCCTTATCTTCCTCGTCGCCTTTGTGCTGATCGGCGGGGTGGTGATGTATCTTTCGAAGACGATCGATCACGGCGAAGCGCGGTTTGATGCGAGCGGGAAGGTGATCCGCGATCCCGCTCCGACACCGCCGGGTGAGGCAAAACCTGCACGGCGACTTGAGACAGACAAGGCAGAAAACGATGAGTAACTACCGCATTCAGGGCGCAACGGGTGAATGGGAGGTCGTGATCGGCCTTGAAGTCCACGCGCAGGTGACGAGCAACGCCAAGCTGTTCAGCGGCGCCTCCACCGCTTTCGGGGCGGAGCCGAACAGCCAGGTCAGCCTTGTCGATGCGGCGATGCCCGGCATGCTGCCTGTACCCAACCGCGAATGCATCCGTCAGGCGGTGCGCACCGGCATGGCGATCGAAGCGCAGATCAACAAATGGAGCCGTTTCGACCGCAAGAACTATTTCTACGCCGATTTGCCGCAGGGCTATCAGATCAGCCAGCTTTACCACCCGCTGGTGGGTGAAGGGCAGTTGCTGATCGAGGCGGACGAGAAATCCGGTATTCCCGAAGACAAGGTGATCGGCATCGAACGCATCCATGTCGAACAGGATGCGGGCAAGCTGATGCATGATCAGCACCCCACCATGTCCTATGTCGATTTGAACCGTTCGGGCGTCGCGCTGATGGAAATCGTCAGCCGCCCGGACATGCGCTCTCCTGCAGAGGCGGGGGCATACGTGCGCAAGCTGCGCTCGATCCTGCGCTATGTCGGATCGTGCGACGGGAACATGGAAGAAGGATCGATGCGCGCCGACGTGAACGTTTCGGTGCGCCGTCCGGGCGAGGAATTCGGCACGCGGACCGAAACGAAGAACGTCAATTCGGTGCGCTTCGTCATGCAGGTTATCGAATACGAGGCGAACCGTCAGGTGGATGTGCTGGAAAGCGGCGGCACCGTCGATCAGGAAACGCGCCTGTTCGATCCGGGCACCGGCACCACGCGGACGATGCGCAGCAAGGAAGACGCGCATGATTACCGTTACTTCCCCGATCCCGATCTGCTGCCGCTGGTGCTGGAGGATGATTTCCTTGCGGAATGCCGCGCCAGCCTGCCCGAACTACCCGATGCCAAGCGCACAAGGTATGAGCAGGAGCTGGGCCTCACGCCTTACAATGCGCGCGAACTGACGGCCGAGGTTGAGACCTTCGCCCGGTTTGAAACGCTGCTGGCTGCGACGGCCAAGGCGATCGGCAAACCCGAAACCGCCGTCGCCACGCAGGTCGCCAACTGGGCGCTGTCTGTCGCTCCCGGCGTGATCAAGCAGGCGCGCGAAAACTATGGCGAGGAAGCCGATCCCGCCCGCGCCACCGCCGAAAGCCAGGCCGCGATCCTCGCGATGCAGGACAAGGGCGAGATTTCGGGCGGTCAGGCCAAGGAAATCTTCGAACTGGTGCTGCGTACGGGCCGTGAACCGGGTGAAATCGCCGATACCGAAGGGCTGAAGCAGGTCAGCGACACCGGCGCCATCGAAGCCGCGATCGACGCCATCATCGCCGCCAACGCCGACAAGGTCGAAGAATATCGCGGCGGCAAGGACAAGCTGTTCGGCTTCTTCGTCGGTCAGACGATGAAGGCGATGCAGGGCAAGGCCAACCCTGCGGTGGTGAACCAGCTGCTGAAGGACAAGCTGGGGTAAGGGCAGGGGCGTGAGCCTCTCCATCGTCCTCGTCCAACCCGAGATACCCGGCAACACGGGGGCGGTGGGGCGTACTTGTGTGGCGCTGGGCATGGAACTGATTCTGATCCACCCGCTTGGCTTCGAAATCAGCGACAAGCGGGTGAAGCGTTCGGGCCTTGATTACTGGCCGCATGTCCACCTTACCGAATACGCTAGTTGGGACGCGTTTCTGGAGGCGCGCCAGCCCCGTCCGGACCAGCTTTTTCTATTCGAGGAATTCGGCGGCCGCAGTTTCTACGAGCCCGAATATCCCGAGGATGCAATGCTGGTATTCGGTCAGGAAACCAAAGGTTTACCGCGCAGCATAATCGAACAGCATTCAGACCGCCTGTTCCGCCTGCCGATGCGTTCCGACGTTATCCGCTCGCTCAATCTGGCGAACACCGTTTCCGCCGCCGCCTATCAGGCGCTCCGGGGGAGGATTTAGACAAAGCAGCGTTTGAATTTGCTGTCTTGTCGGCGGCAAAATCCGTGATAATCCCGGCTAATGGCGCAGCCAATGGGGGCGGGCGCGAAGGGTCTGTATGAAAGCAAAATTGTTGAGGGCGCTGCTCCTGCCACTGGCCGGTGCCGCATCGGCGCAGGCGATCGAGCAGCCGCGCGAAATCCGCGCATTCACGGCGGAGGAGGTGGCCGCCATTCCGATGCCCGAAACCGCGTTTGACATGCGCCGCGCGCGTGTCGGCGATTTCGAGAAGTATTACTACTTCCACCGCGAAGGCACTTCCTTCGACGAAGCCTTTGCCGACATCACCGAATGCGACGATCTGGCCAGCGGCCTTGCCTCCTATCGCGGCAATGCCGAACCCTATCCGGGCTATTATGTCGATCAATACGGCATTGGCGGGGTCATCGGTGGGGTGCTTGGCGCCGTGCTGGCCGATGCGATCCACGGGTCTGCGGCACGGCGCGAAATGCGCCGCGTGAACATGCGCAATTGCATGGGGTACAAGGGATATGGCCGTTACGGCATTCCCAAGAACCTTTGGACCGAATTCAACTTCGAAGAAGGCGGCGGCCGCGAGGACGAGGATGTCCGGCAAGCCGCTCTGCTGCAACAGGCCAAGGTCGCGTCCGGCCCCAAGCCGGCGACGGAGGCGCTTGACCGATGATCAGACACGCAATCACACTCGCCTGCGTCGCGGCGCTGGGTCTTGCCACCGCAACCGGGGCCAGCGCCCGCCCGATCGAGCAAGACGAGATCGAAAAGGGCGAGGAATCGATCAAGCCCGACATGGGCTACATCTACCTCACCGCGCCCAACCGCTTTGCCGGTTCGTTCATCCGGGTGGCGGACGAGGAAGACATCGCCAAGTATCAGGAAGCCCGCGCGGCAGCCTTTGCCGCGGCGGTGGAGGAGTATGAGAAGGACTACGCCCGCTGGCAGCGCCGGATGGAAAGCCAGACCGCGGCCGAAAATCCGCCCGAAGAGCCGGTGAAGCCGACCGAGGAAAGCTTTACCTACGCTTCGATCGAACAATTCTTCGCGACCAGCTTCGGCCCCACCTTCGTCTATTCGAAGGATGGCGGCACTTACGCCTATCTCGAAGAGCTGAAGCCGGGGACATACATCTGGTACGGGCCGGTGTTCTACGGGGTGAAGCAGGGCTATCTCGGCCAGTGCTATTGCATGGGAACGATCAAGTTCGAGGTGAAGCCCGGCGTCGTCACCAATCTCGGCAATTCGCTGTTCGCCATGCCCCGGTGGAAGGAGGATCGCGGCGCGCCTGTGCCGCAGATCAAGGAGAACAGCGGTCTCAACGGCTTCGTCGTCGAGCTGCCGCAGCAATCGGGCGAACTGGTCTATGATCTGCCTGCAACCTTGGCATCGCAGCCATCGGTGATCCCGGAATTCTTTGCGGTGGGCAAGATCAACAATTTCTATCGCCAGATGATCGCCCGCATCGCCCCGATCGACGGGGTGATCGCCTATGATCGCGATCAGGTGATCGATTTGAAAGCGGCAGGCGAGGCAGGAGCGGCAGGAGAATAATTCCCTGCCCATGAAGGTCCGCCGGGCGGAAACCGCGGCGGATCGCACCTACCATCCCGAAAACCGCCCGATTTGCTCCACCGCTCCGCCTGGCACATCGAACAGGGCGTAGCTCTGGTGCTGGGCGGCTGTCGCACAGGCGTGATTGGGCAGGATGCGCAATTGCGTGCCGACGGGCAGTTCGGGCAGGCTGGCACGCGATCCCTCGCGCATGGCAAGGATTCCGTGCTCCTGATTGGCCGAAATCATCATCAGATCGTCGATGATCGCGCCATGCGCATCACACGCGAGGCCATAGCCCTGATCGACCGGCTGGTCTGCCGTCCCACGATCGCGCGACATGGCCATCCACCCGGCGTCGACAATGATCCAGCCCCGGTCCCGCTGGTGCCCGATCACGCTGGTTAGCACGCTCAGGGCAATGTCCTGCGGCTTGCACACGCCAATGCCGCACATCACCAGATCCATGAAGGGGAACACCCCGGCGCGCAGTTCGGTCACGCCCGAAAGATCGGTTATGGAGAGCGCCGTGGGGGTGGAGCCGACGCTGACAACGGGCGCTTCGTGCCCGGCAGCGCGTAGTGTTTCAGCGGCCAGCAGCGTGCCCGCCCGTTCGCGTTCCGCATGGCTGCGCAATTCCTCGGGCGTTCGCGCGCCGTAGGATCCGCCCGCGTGGGTCATGACCCCGCGCAGCCGCGCGCCATTTCCGATCGCATTGGCCACTGCGAGCAGGCTGATGCGGTCCTCAGGCGGGATGCCGGATCGGTGGCCGTCGCAATCCACCTCGATCAGGACGGGGATGGAGATATCGTGTCGGCGGCAGAAGGCGGCGGTTTCACGGGCTGCCGCGATATTGTCCGTGATCACGGTCAGGTCGACACCCTGACTGCGTAGCGCCGCAACCCGATCGAGTTTGGCCGGGGTAATGCCGACAGCGTAGAGAATATCGCGATATCCGGCCGCAGCGAAGTGCTCCGCCTCAGCCAGAGTCGAGACCGTAATTGCGTCGGTTTCCAGCGCATCGGTGATCATCCGGGCGAGCTCGGAGGACTTCACTGTCTTGAGATGCGGACGGTGCTTCACGCCTGAAGGAAGCGCCGCGACATGATCGCGCATCCGGGCCAGATTGGCGGCGAATTTCGGCCACTCCACCAACAGGGAGGGGGTGGGCAGATCGAAAGGCGCGTCAATCGGCATGATGTCTCCTCGCTTGCTGCACCCGATAACCGCTCAGTCGGAAGATGCGCAAACAAAAGGGCCGCCGGAGCAATCCAGCTCCGACGGCCCTTCGCTATCCTGAAAAGCTATCAGGCGACCTTTTCGCCCGTCACCGGCATCGCGCCGAACGCGCCGGCGTTGACGTTGCCGGCCAGTTTGCCGTCAGCGATGGTCGCTTCGCAATCGAGCGTCATCGGCATCGGCACGGTCATGTTCATTTTCCAGCTCAGCGTGTTGCCGTCGACCTTGCCGTCTTCGATATCCATCGAGCCCATGCCGCCGGCCATGTTGCCCGAAAAAGTGCCGTCACCGTTGTCGACGACGGTGAGAGTGCCCGACTGATCGCCCATCGGGCTTTTGACGGTGGTGTTGTAGGTACCGGAAAGTGACATCTGTGATCTCCCTGATTTGCTATGGCCAGCCGCTGCGGGGAGCCTCTGGCGTGGGGCGTGTTGTACACGTCAGCGGGGGGCGTTCAACCACTATCGCGGCCAAAAACAAGGGGGCGGAAAGTGGCTGTGTGCCCCTTCCGCCCCCGAGATTAGCAAGCCGTAGCGTCAGCCGTTGACGGCTTTTCGGCAGGTTTTATTCGGCGCCTTCCATCTGGCGCACTTCGACCGGCAGGCCCAGCGATTCGAGCTGCGGCTGGACGACCGAGGCATCGCCGACGACGACCCAGACGAAGTCATCGACATCGAGCGCGGCGCGCGCTGCGGCATCGAGGCTGTCGGTGGTCTGCGCAGTGTAGCGATCCACCAGCGTCTCGTAGTAATTGTCCGGGCGGCCATAGAGCGCGATCGACTGCATCGCGCTGAGCACCGAACCCGAGGTTTCGAAGCTGCCCGGCAGTTCGCCGATCTCGCTCGCCTTGTTGCGGGTCAGTTCTTCCTCGGTCACCCCGCTGGTGGTCAGGAATTCGCTGGTTTCGCGGATCATTTCCGCCACCGAATCCCCGGTGCGGTCTGCCTGCACGCCGCCGCTGATGGCATAGACCACCGCGTTTTCGCGCGCCTGCGGCCCGCCACGAACGCCATAGGACCAGCCCTTGGTCTCGCGCAGGTTCATGTTGAGGCGGGCAAGGAAGTTGCCGCCCAGCGAGTTGTTGGCATTGGTGAAGTCGACATAGGCCGGATCGCTCGCATCAAGCGGCGTGACCTGCGCGCCGAGGATGAAGCTTTGCGGCGAATTCGGCCGGTTGATCAGGACGATCCGCCCGCCTTGCGTGCTGGAGGGCAGGGTGGAGAAATCCTTCTCACCCTTGGCCACCGCCGGAGCGCTCCAGTCGCCGAATGCGGCGTTGAGCTGGGCCACGACTTCATCCATCGGCAGGCTGGAAATCACGAAGACTTCGCCGTTGTCCGGGCGGATCCAGGTGTCCTTGAACGCGATCAGATCGTCGCGGGTGATGGCCGAAACGCTGTCGATCGTGGTGGTGCCGCCATAGGGCGTGTCGCCGAACAGCTCGGTGCCGATCGCGCGCACGGCAATGCCCTGCGGCGAACGCATCTGCGAACGGATGCCGGTGATGGTCTGCGCCTTCACGCGGTTCAGGTCGCTTTCGTTGAAAGCGGGTTCGCGGATGATCGAGCTGAACAGGTCAAGCGAGGGGGCGAGGTTGGCTGACAGCGCCGACAGGGTGAAAGTCGAACGGTCATCGCCGCCACCGGTGGAGATGCTGACGCCCAGACGTTCACGCGCTTCGGCGATTTCCTGGCTCGACATGGTCGCGGTGCCTTCGTCGAACAGGCCCAGCGTCAGCCCTTCAAGTCCGCGCATGTCGACCGGATCAGCTGCCGAACCGGCGTTGAATGACATCGTGACATAGGTCGCGGGAACGGCGTCACGCTTGGCGTAAGTCAGCTTCATGCCGTTGGCGAGCGTGGTGCGCTCGAAATCGGGGAAGTCGAGCTGCGGGACGGAATCGATTGGCGGAGCCGGACGGGTGACCGAAACCGTGATTTCCTCTGCCGCACGATCGCGCTCCGATGCGTTTTCGCTCTCGGCAGCGACGCTGGCGGCTTCCTCGTAAGTTCCGTCCCGCTCACCCGGTTCGAGCACCAGGGTGAAGGCGGGGCGGGTCATCCATTTCTGCATCGCGGCCTTCACGTCGGCCGGAGTGATCGAGGCAAGCGTCGCCAGCTGATCGACCGCAAAGCCCGGATCGCCTGCCAGCACTTCGCCGCGGGCCAGAGCCACGGCCTTGCCGCCGAACCCGCCGACCTGCTCAAGCCCGCGGATCGTGCCGGCCAGATCGCTGGTGGCGGCGCGGCGCACTTCGTCCTCGGTCGGGCCGGTTTCGATGTACCATTCGATGAGCTGCTTCAGCCGCGCTTCGAGCACCGCCGGATCAACGCCATCCTTCAGCGTGGCGCTGACATTGATGATGCCGACGCGCTGGAAGTCGAAATTGCCGGCCGAAACACCCACCGCCAGCTGTTCGTCGCGCACGAGGATTTCGTCGAGACGGCTCGAGGCAAGGCCGCCGAGCACGGCGGTGCCGACGTTGAGCGCGGTCAGATCCTCGCTCATGATGCCGGGGGCAGGCCAGTAGATGCTGATCTGGGTCGCTGCGACCTGATCCTTCATCACGGTGCGGACCGGTTCGGACAGGGTCGGGATTTCGGCGGCTGCCGGGGTGTTGACCGGGCCGCGCGCAATCGGGCCGAACCACTTTTCGACCAGCGGGCGCGCTTCCTCTGCGGACACGTCACCGGCCAGAACCAGAGTGGCGTTGTTGGGGCCGTACTTGTCGCGGAACCAGCTCTGAACATCGTCCATCGACGCCGCGTCGAGATCGGCCATCGATCCGATCACCGAGTGCTGGTACGGGTGGCCATCGGGGAAGATCGTTCCGAGGATTTCGTAGAATACGAGGCCGCCGGGCTGGTTGTCGCCCTGACGCTTTTCGTTCTGGACGACGCCGCGCTGGTTATCGAGCTTTTCCTGCGTCACCGCGCCCAGCAGGTAGCCCATGCGATCGCTTTCCAGCCACAGCGCGCGTTCGAGCGCGGGGCGGGGAACCGTCTGGAAGTAGTTGGTGCGGTCGAAATTGGTGGTGCCGTTGTAATCCGTCGCGCCCATTTCCTGCAGGTACTGGAAATAGTCGGCGGGTGCGTTTTCCGAACCGTTGAACATCAGGTGTTCGAACAGGTGGGCAAAGCCGGTCTTGCCGGTGGGTTCGTCCTTTGAGCCGACATTGTACCACACGGCAACGCCGACGATCGGCGCCTTGCGGTCTTCGTGGACGATGACGGTCAGGCCGTTTTCAAGCTGGAATTCCTCGTAAGGAATCTGGACCTGAGCAACCAGCGCCTCAAGATCGCCAGCCCCTTCGGAGACGTTGTGCGTTGCGTCCATATGCGCATCGGCAAAGGCCGGTGCGGCAGGCAGGGCAAGGGCAAGGCCGAGCGCCGCGCCAAGCGCGATGCGGCTGGTGGTGGCAAGACGAAGTTTCATGAAGATGCTCCCCGTTGGAAAATCGCAAGAATTGCTGGTGCGCTGGTGCGTGTTGGCCTGTCGGCGATCAACTGCAAAGCGCGCTTAATCGATCAAACGCGTCGGTCCATCGACGAGTTCCATATTCTCGAACTAGCGCGCGTTGGTGACCTTTCTGCTGCTGCGGGCAGCGGCGCGAACGTCCTCTTCCCAGAACCGCACCGGCTTCAGCCGCTCATTGGCGTAAAGCTCCATCTGGTCGGTGTAATGCGGGCTGTCGGGCCGCGTGGTCGCCGCGCCGAAGGGCTGGATCGACTGCGAGCGCACGCGGCTGCCATCGGCAGGCCATTCGACCCACTGGATAAAGCTGTCTCCGTGGCGCAGCGAGAGCCGCCCGTCATCGGCAACAGTCCAGGTGGTCATGGCGCGCAGCGTGTCCGAGCCGCCAGACAGAGGCAGATCGACATCGCCCTGACGCAGCCGGAGAAGCTCGCTCATCGGCGGGTCGAGGCGGCCAAAGTGGGTCATCAGGTGATTCCCTGCTTCGCGCAGATGCTCATTTATCCGTGGGGCTTCGCCATTGTTGTATTCGGCGCTCATGTAATCCCGGATCATCAGCAGCGCGAGCGCATCCGCCGCACCGTTGCCATCGGCTGTGAAATCCCATGTCTTCAGCAGGTCTGCAGCGTCGTCAATTATCGGGTCTTCGGTTGTGAAGATCGAGATGTTCTCAAGTTGGTCGAACATCTGGTCGATATAGCCTTCGCGCTCATAGGTCTTGTCATACTTGATCCGCTCCAGCGTGGCGCGGTCCAGCGGGCCTTCGACTTCCGACAGCAAGCGATATGCGCGGCGAGAGCGGTTGGTCTGTTTCAGCTCAACCCCTAACACTGGTGAGAAGTCCGCCGGGTCCATATCGCTTCCCTCGCCAGCCGCCGTAAAGGGCGTGTTATTGGCGTTGTAGAGCCAGCCCGAGGCCGGATTGATCAGCTTGGGAATCTCGGCGTAATCGACGGTGCCTTGCCAGATCAGATCGCTGCGTGTCCCGTCGAGGATGCCGCGCCAATTGGCCTTCACATCTTCGGGCCGGTCGGGGATGGCGGCATTGTAGACATAGGCGATGTTGCCTTCCCGGTCGGCGTAGATGAAGTTGGTCGAAGGGATCGCCATGCGCGCGATCTGCGTCTGCCATTCTTCGAGATCCTTCGCCTTGTTGATGCGGTAATAGGCGTCCAGCTGCTGCACGCTGTCCATTCCGCCGTAACGGATCGCGAAATAGCCCTTGTCGTTCTTGATCACCGGGCCGTGCACGCTGCGATAGACGGTGCGACGCACGGGCAGGGTGATCGGCCCCAGCTTGACGGGCAGGGTGACGGTCTTCGTTTCCAGATCGCGCCATTCGCCATCCAGCTTGTACTGGGTTCCCGCCTCGTTGACCTCCAGCTGGTAGATGTCGGCCATGTCCGGCCGGTTCACGGTGTTGGTCCAGCCGAGGTTTTCGTTGTGTCCAAGGAAGGGGAAGGGCGATCCGGGGAAATTCGCGCCGGTAAAGTGCCAGCCTTCGCCCGATTGCACGCCGAGTTCGTACCAGGCGACGCCGCCGCGCAGCGGCTGGTGCGAATTCGAGATCAGCGTGGTTGGCCCGCCCGAACGCTCCGGCGTCACGGCCCAGGCGTTGGAGCCGAGATGTTCGGCGTCCTCGCCCCAGGGCAATACCAGATCGCGCCGCGCCTGCCCGCCGGGTTCGGCTTCGTCGACCGGGGCCGAAGCACCGGGAGTGGAGCGTTCGCGCGGGAAGCCGGGAATGTCCGGCCCGAATTCGCGGCGCAGTTCCTCGCCTGCGACAAGCGGCCCGACGACATTGCCAAGACCGTAGAAGAACGGCTGGCGCAGCACGAAACCAGCGGCGACATCCTCTCCGTTCACGGGGAACAGATTGGCGAGCTTGATCTCCTCCGGATGCTCGTCGGCATATTGGTTGAGCCCGGTGGCATAGGCTTCGAACAGGGCGCGCGTGTCTTCGGGCAGCTTGGGATATTCGCGTTCAGCCGTGCCGCGCGCGTCAAGCAGGTGATAGACGTAATCGAAGGTCGCGCCGTCTTCTCCCGCAATCGCGCCATAGCGTCCGCGCGACATGGCGATCACGTCCTGCAAGGTGAAGAAATCGTCTTCGGCATGGGCGATGGCGACACCGAAAGCGACGTCAGTATCGGTTTCGCCATAGATCATCGGTACGCCGAATTCGTCGCGCACGATCTCGGCCGAATACTCGCGATATTCCGGTGCTTTGGCCTTATGCGCGAAAAACGGTTCCCACGTCGCCAGCGCGATGAACACGGCAAGCACGACAGCGGCAAGCGTGATGACGCCGCCCTTCAGGAATTTCATTATCTGACTCTCCGATCTCTCTTCGATGCGGACAATCGCCTTGCGAACGGACGCAGTCAAGCAGGCCAGTCAGGCAGGGTGCAAAGGGGGCTTGCAAACCGCCTTGCCCGACCCACCTAGTCAGGTAATACACCAATGTTGCAAAAAAGGCGGTCGCTATGTCTTGTGTTGCTAAAATGCAACACCATCTTGGGCGGGTAACACCAATGAGGGGTCTTCAGACATGAATCTCGAAAAGTTCACCGATCGCGCCAAGGGCTTTCTGCAAAGCGCGCAAACCGTAGCGATCCGCATGAACCACCAGCGGATCACGCCGCTGCACCTGCTCAAGGCGCTGCTTGAGGATGACGAAGGCATGGCCGCCGGGCTGATCCAGCGCGCGGGCGGCGAGGCGAGCCTTGCGGTAAGCGCGGTTGATATCGGCCTGTCCAAGATTCCGCAGGTTACCGGCAGCGGGGCGCAATCGACGCCGGGGCTCGACAATGATGCGGTGCGCGTTCTCGATAGCGCCGAACAGCTCGCGGACAAGGCTGGCGACAGCTATGTCACCGTCGAACGGTTGCTCACCGCGCTTGCGATGGCGCCCGATTCCACCCGCGATGCGATGAAGGCTGCGAGCGTGACCCCGCAAGGCCTCAACGCCGCGATCGAACAATTGCGCGGTGGCAAGCGTGCCGACAGCGCCAACGCCGAAGCGAATTACGACGCGATGGAGAAATTCGCCCGCGACCTGACTCAGGCTGCGCGCGATGGCAAGCTGGACCCGGTGATCGGCCGCGACGAGGAAATCCGCCGCACGATCCAGATTCTCGCCCGGCGGACCAAGAACAATCCCGCGCTGATCGGCGAACCCGGCACGGGCAAGACGGCAATTGCAGAAGGGCTCGCGCTACGCATCGCCAATGGCGACGTTCCCGACAGCCTGAAGGGCCGCACTCTCATGTCGCTCGACATGGGCGCGTTGATCGCCGGTGCGAAATATCGCGGAGAATTCGAGGAGCGGCTAAAGTCGGTTCTGGACGAGGTGAAAAACGCCGAAGGCAACATCATCCTGTTCATCGACGAGATGCACACGCTGATCGGGGCGGGGGCCAGCGAAGGCTCGATGGATGCTTCCAACCTGTTGAAGCCCGCCCTTTCCCGCGGCGAGCTGCACTGCATCGGCGCAACCACTCTGGATGAATACCAGAAGTATGTCGAAAAGGACCCCGCGCTGCAGCGGCGGTTCCAGCCGGTGTTCATCGACGAACCCACTGTAGAGGACACGATTTCGATCCTGCGCGGGATCAAGGACAAGTATGAACTGCACCACGGCGTGCGGATCACCGACGCCAGCATTGTGGCGGCGGCGCGCCTGTCCGACCGCTATATCCAGAACCGCTTCCTGCCTGACAAGGCGATCGACCTGATGGACGAGGCCGCCAGCCGCATCCGCATGGAAGTGGAGAGCAAGCCTGAGGAGATCGAGGCGCTCGACCGGCGGATCATCCAGCTCAAGATCGAGGAAAGCGCGCTGGCCAAGGAGGACGATGTCGCGTCGCAAGACCGGCTCGAAAACCTGCGCAAGGAACTGGCGGAGCTGGAGCAGGAGTCTTCCGAACTCACGACCCGCTGGCAGAACGAGCGCGACAAGATCGAAGCCGAAGGCAAGATCAAGGAAGAACTTGATACCGCGCGGCTGGAGCTTGAACAGGCGCAGCGTTCCGGCGATCTCGCCAAGGCGGGCGAGCTGTCCTACGGCACGATCCCCGCTCTCGAAAAGCGGCTCGCCGAAGCCGAGGCGATGAGCGAGAACGCGCTGCTGCGCGAGGAAGTGACCGAAGAGGACATCGCCAGCGTCGTGTCGCGCTGGACTGGCATTCCGATCGACAAGATGATGGAAGGCGAGCGCGAGAAGCTGCTCGACATGGAGAACATCCTCGGCAAGCGGGTGATCGGCCAGAGTCAGGCCATCGTTGCCGTGTCAAAGGCGGTGCGCCGCGCGCGCGCTGGCTTGCAGGACCCGAACCGGCCGCTCGGCAGTTTCCTGTTCCTCGGCCCGACGGGGGTGGGCAAGACCGAACTGACCAAGGCGCTCGCCGGGTTCCTGTTCGATGACGATCAGGCGATGGTCCGCATCGACATGAGCGAATTCATGGAAAAGCATTCGGTCGCCCGGCTGATCGGCGCACCTCCGGGCTATGTCGGCTATGACGAGGGCGGGGTGCTCACCGAAGCGGTGCGACGCCGCCCCTATCAAGTGGTGCTGTTCGACGAGGTGGAGAAGGCGCATCAGGACGTGTTCAACGTGCTGTTGCAAGTGCTTGACGACGGGCACCTTACCGACGGACAGGGCCGCAAGGTCGATTTCTCGAACACGCTGATCATTCTCACTTCGAACCTCGGCAGCCAGTATCTCGCCAACCTGCCCGACGACGGGAAGGTCGCCGATGTCGAGGATCAGGTGATGGATGTGGTGCGCGGGCATTTCCGCCCCGAGTTCCTCAATCGGCTGGACGAGATCATCCTGTTCCACCGCCTCGCGATGGAGCACATGGCGCCGATCGTCGAAATTCAGGTCAAGCGGGTGCAGAGACTGCTCGACGATCGCAAGATCAAGCTCGATTTGACCGATGCCGCGCTGCGTTGGCTGGGCCGGGTGGGATACGATCCGGTCTACGGCGCGCGTCCGTTGAAGCGCGCGGTGCAGCGCTATCTGCAGGATCCGCTGGCCGAAATGCTGATCGAGGGCAAGGTCCTCGATGGCTCCACGATCCGCATCGACGAAGGCGACGGGGAATTGCAGATCGCGGTCGAGTGAGTCGGGACGGGATCGATGCACCGTGCCTGTTACAAGGTTGTGAAATATTCTGACTGCGGTTTGACAGAATAAACAAGCAAGGCGGATTGTTGCGTGCAATCCGCCTTGCGCTATATTTTTTGGAAAGTTTCGCGCTTGCGATATTGCGGTTGCGAAAGCGGCTTGTGGGATTCCCGCAACACAAAGGGAGAAAGTCGCGCAAAATCGCGGTTCTTCCTGAACCTCTCATTTACATACCCCCCCTGCTATTGCACACAAACGTCACCGCAGGGGCTTTGTCGCGCAACCAACAGGGGTGTTGGCGCACGTGTAGGGTAATATGCGTGCCGTCTGTTTGGATTGGTGCCCGGCCAAGGTTCCGGTTGTCGTAACTGGAGTGATCATGAAGAAGTTTCACAACAATTCGCTGAAGGCGCTTGCCTTCTCCGCGTCGGCTATCGCGTTTGTGGTGGCCGGACCTGTCTATGCCCAGGACAATGGCGAAGAGGGGCAGGAAGAAGACGAAGAGCAGGTCGATGTCACGACCGATGCTTCGGGTCAGACTTCTGGCGGCGGTGGCATCACCGTTACCGGTTCGCGTATTGTCCGTGACACCTACAGCTCGATTTCGCCGCTGCAGGTTCTCAGCACCGAAAACCAGCAGGCAGTCGGCGCCTTCGACCCCGCGCAGATCCTGCAGCGTTCGGAAGCTGCTGCCGGTACGCAGATCGACGCGACCTTCCAGGGCTTCGTGCTTGACAACGGCCCGGGTTCGCAGACGATCAACCTTCGTGGTGTCGGCGCAGGCCGTACCCTCGTTCTCGTCAATGGCCGTCGCCTCGCACCTGCTGGTGTGGAAGGTGCGCCGACGTCTCCCTCGATCAACCTCATTCCGGCAACTCTGGTTGACCGCTACGACCTGCTGACCGACGGTGCTTCGTCGGTTTACGGTTCGGACGCTGTTGCCGGCGTTGTGAACGTCATCCTGCGCAAGGACTTCGACGGTCTGGAAATTCAGGCCAACGGCGACATCAACCCGATGGGTGCCGGTGAAGACTACTCGGTAAGCGGCGCATGGGGTTTCACCACCGACCGTGCCGTTTTCGGTATCGGGGCGGAATACCAGTTCCGCGACGAAGTGAAGCTGCGCGATCGTGACTTCCTGCGTGGTTGTACCACCAACCTCGAAGAAGATGCCGATGGCAACATCTACCGTCTCGGTCTTGCCGACAACGCCGCAGTCCAGGCTCGTACGCCCGGCGTCAGCGTTTCGGAAAGCGAGTGCATCATCTCCGGCATTTCGGGCCGTATCTTCCAGCCGTTCGCACGTTTCGGCTCGGTCTACTTCCCGGCCAATGGCAACATCGCCAACTTCCCGCTTGACCCGCGCACCGGTCGTCCGTTCCTCTTCGGTGAATCGACCGATGCTTTCGGTACGGACCTCGACATCAACGGTGACGGCATCCGCGACGTCGACTTCCAGAACGTCAACACCAATGCGAGCGAAGCCGAACTCGATCGGACTTTCATCTCGAAGCAGGAATTGATCAACGTCTTCGCATACGGCGAATACACCTTCCCGGGCGAAGCGAACATCACGCCGTTCTTCGAAGCGCAGTACACCCGCGCCGAGATCGTCAACACCGGTGCAGGCAACCCACAGATCTTCCCGTCGGTGCCTGACCTCAACATCTTCAACCCGTGTAACTTCGTGACCAACCCGAACGGCGTCGACTGCCGTGCGGTCGACAACGAGCTGCTCGGGCTGTCGAGCTTCCCGCGCATCCCGCCGGCACTTTCGACCGGCTTCCCGCTCCCGACCACCCCGATTGCCGCGATCCGCGGTGACCGTAACAACTTCGACGTTGTGCAGGAGCAGTATCGCGGCGTGCTCGGTGTTCGCGGTGACCTGCCCTTCATCGGTTCCTCGTGGACCTTCGAAGTCGCTGGCGTGTACTCGCGTTCGGAAGGCAAGTCCTCGCGCGTCGGTATTCGTGAAGACCGTCTGGCATTCGCCCTCGGCCTTGACCCGACGGCAGACTACGACGGCGACGGCATCATCGACAACGACGGCGACGGCATCGCTGACGACTACAACAACGGTCTCGACTTCTTCGGCTTCTTCGGTGACCCGCAAGTCATCGGTGAATGTAACACTGCCGGCCTGTCGAACCCCGGTCTCGCCGCGCCCGACCTCAACGCTTCGGGCTGTGTTCCCGTCAACCTGTTCGCTGCAAGCGTCCTGACCGGCCCGGTCGGCGACTTCGAAACCCAGGCTGAGCGTGACTACCTGTTCGACAGCCGCGATTTCGACACCACCTACGAACAGATCCAGCTGTCGGCCTACATCACCGGCGACCTGTTCGAACTGCCCGCCGGCCCGGTCGGCGTGGTGCTCGGTGGCGAATGGCGTGAGGACAAGATCGAATCGAACCCCGACATCGTCGCTTCGAACGGTCTGTTCTTCGGCTTCTTCGCTGATGGCGGTGCATCGGGTTCCAAGTGGATCCGCGAACTCTTCGGCGAAATCGACATTCCGCTGATGGCAGGCGAAACGATGGTTGAAGAACTGTCGCTGAACGTCTCGGGCCGTCTGACCGACGAAGAATTCTACGGCACCAACGGCACCTTCGCCATCAAGGGCGGTTGGCGTCCGGTGGCTCCGCTGCTGTTCAAGTTCAGCTACGGCACGTCGTTCCGCGCGCCGAACCTGCGCGAGAACTTCCTGCGCGGCCAGTCGGGCTTCACCACCCTGTTCGACCCGTGCGCCGTCCCTGACAATGCATTCGTCAACGGTGCCTACGATCCGACGCTCGACCAGCGCGACGACTTCGTCCTCGCCAACTGCTCGCGCGAAGGTCGCGATCCGACCAGCGTCGGTATCGACTCAGAAGGCCTGAACACGCAGCAGTTCGTCAGCGGTGAAATCACCCAGGGCGGCTCGCTGGACATCGATCCGGAAACCTCACGCTCGATCACGACCGGCTTCGCCTTCGAGGAAAGCTGGGGCAGCGGCTTCGATTTCGCGTTCAACTTCAACTACTACGACATCAAGATCAAGGACGCGATCGTCGAGCCTTCGGGGCAGTTCATCATCAACGACTGCTACTTCCGCGAAGACGGCGCCCGTTCCGAGTTCTGTGATCGTATCGATATCAACACCACCGACCGCGCTCTCATCCAGGGTGTCCGCGCCGGCTTCCTTAACCGTGACCAGGAATCGGTCCGTGGTATCGATATCAACACGACCTTCGGCTACCCGCTGCAAATCGGCAACGAGACCTTCGATCTCACGCTGAACCTTGTCGCGAACAAGCTGATCGAGCGTTCGAACCTGCAAACGCAGGATGACGGTTCGATCGTCGAATCGAACTTCACCGACCGCTTCGGCTTCCCGGACTGGACGGGTCGTCTGACCTTCGCTGCTGATTGGGAAGATTTCCGCTTCACCTATCAGGTCCGTTACATCGACGCGATCGGCAACTCCGACTCGGATGGCGTTCCGTTCCGCGATCGCGTGGACTTCGGCGATGCCTTCAACGGTGGCCCGAACGGCGAATTCTCGCCGACCTGTCTGGGTAACGGTTCGCCCAACGGTGTTGTTGCCGGTGACGGTAACTTCTGCCGCCCGGTCGGCACTGCGCCCGAGTACTTCGAGCACACCGCTTCGATCCGTTGGGACAGCGGCGACTTCCGCATCATCGCGGGTGTCCGCAACCTCTTCGACGAAGAGCCGCCGCTGGTATCGTCGCGTGCCGGGATCCTGCAGATCTCGAACGTTCCGATCGGTAACGGTTACGATCTCAACGGCCGCGAATTCTTCGCTCAGCTGCTGGCTCGTTTCTAAGCGGAACAAAGGCTTGATCTAGCCATAAGGAGCGGCCCCTCGGGACTTGCCGGGGGGCCGCTTTTTTGTTTTATTCCTCGCTGCATGGGTCGTGCCGAGTGGAGGTGAGGCGCACCCGTGGGGGACTTACTGGAAGAACCAACGGGAAGATTTGCAATCATGAACCTTTTGAAGAAGCCTCTTATGGCGGCGATGCTTGGTGTATCCACGCTGGGCCTCAGCGTTTCCGCACCAACCGAAACACAGGCCACCGGCACCGTTCCGATCGATGTCTGGGCGCTGCGTGATGTCGTGAATGCTGTGCAGATCTCTCCGGACGGGAAGCACCTGCTGGTGCACATCAACCCGAGCCGCGAAGGCGATTACCTGCTCCAGATCTACAAGACCGATGATCTGTCGAAGCCGTTCCGCACCCTGAATGCCGATCCGATGGAAATCACCGGGGCCGGGTGGGTCAGCGACAATCTGATCTTCGGCAGCGCATGGCAGATCAAGCGCGAGAGCGTGCGCCGTCAGGAAGGTGACGTTCGCAATTACGCGAGCTATTTCTACAATCTCGACACCAACAAATTCCAGCAGATCGAAGGCAACTTCTCGATCGTGGAACGGCTTCCCGATGAACCGAACCACATCCTGATTGCGTCGGGTGCGGCCGTTGATGGCGGCCTCGGCAACGATCCTGCGGCAGCGTTCCGCCCACGTTCCTATTACAAGCTCAACCTTGAAACGGGCTCGCGTGAGCTGGTGTTGCGCGGCACCAGCAAGTACGCCAACATCACGTTCGACAACAAGGGCAACCCCCGCTACGCGCAGGGCATCGACAGCGATCTCAAGATCAAGTCGTATTATCGCAAGCCGGGCGAATCGAGCTGGAAACAGTTTGGCGAGGAAATCGACCAGAACGATCCCGACAACCTCTACCGCCTGCTCGCAGGCTTCTTCGGTGTTGTCGGCTTCCACCACGAAAACCCCGACCTCGGCTATATCATCGACACCCGCGATGGTGACGACAAGGCGGCGCTGTGGCTGTTCAATTTCGAAACCGAGCAATACGTCGAAAAGCTCTTCCAGGCCGAAGATGCCGACGTGATGGGCATCGGCCTGCACTCGATCCCTGGCAACGACAAGCTCGCCTTTGCGTCCTATCCGGGCGAAAAGATGATGCGTCACTGGTTCGACGAGGAAGAGAAGGCGCTTTATGAGGCGCTTGAACAACAGATTCCCTATGCGCATCAGCTGAGCATTTCGAGCCGTTCCTATGACGGGCGGACGATGGTCGTGTTCAACAATGGCCCGCGCGATCCGGGTTCGTTCTGGCTGGTGAAGGACGGGCAGCTGGCAAAACTTGGCAGCCGCAATCCGCTGATCGATCCGCAGCAACTCTCGGACGTCAAGTTCATCCGCTATCCCGCCCGCGACGGCAAGCTGATGATCCCCGGCTATGTCACCGTACCCAAGGGTGAGCCGCCGTTCCCGCTGATCGTGCTGCCGCACGGCGGCCCGGCCGTTCCCGAAGTCGTGACCTATGACGAATGGGGGCAGCTGCTCGCCAATGCCGGCTACATGGTGTTGCAGCCCGGCTATCGCCAGACGGTCGGCTGGGGCAAGAAGCATTTCGATCTCGCCTATCACGAACACGGCGGGACGATGCAGGACGACAAGGACGACGGCGCGCTCTGGCTGGTGGAGCAGGGTCTCGTCGATCCTGACCGGATGGCGATGTTCGGTTGGTCGTACGGCGGCTATGCGGCACTCGTCGCAGCTGCCCGCGAAAACAACATCTATCAGTGCGCGATCGCCGGTGCTGCGGTGTCACGCCCAGAAATCTGGTACAACGACATCAAGCGGGGCATCCGCGCCAAGGCGCTGGATGACTGGTTCCAGGGCCGCGGCGTCTATTACGGCACCAACCCGTACAAGGAAGTCGACAAGGTCAACATCCCGCTGCTGATGGTTCATGGCGAAGACGACAGCCGCGTGCTGCTGTACCACATGACCGATTACCAGAAGGCGTTCGAGGCGGCCGGCAAGCAGGGTGAATTCGTCACCCTCAAGGATGCCGATCACTTCTATCGCACGCTGATGTACACCCACCAGCAACAGTTCTACACCAAGATGCTGGATTACCTCGCGAATGATTGCGGCCCCGGCGGCCTCTGATCACGCGATGACGTTACAATAGAAAAGGGCCCGTCGGTTGCGGCGGGCCCTTTTTGTATCTTGCGGCAAGTCCTTGAGGCGAAGGGTTATTCCACCCGCCGGCCTTTGATCCCGGTCTGCCCGGCGATACGGACAAAAAAGTAGCCCATCGTGGCCTTCTTGAATTCCACCGCGTCCCCATCTTTGATCGTGCGAAGCCGTGAAGGAATATTGTTTAGCTCCCACACCGCGCCCTCGGCAGTGCTGAAGCGCGCCGAATTGCGCCCCGTGTAGCGAACGCTGGCGATAGTTGTCTCGAACAGTTCGTCGGCCTCATCGCCGCCGCCGAAAAGACCGATATTTGGCAGCGAGAAGCCGAACAGGCTGCGGCGGGTTTCGCGCACGTCTTCCTTGTCGATGACCTGAACATCGCCCGCATCATTTGCAGCGAGGATCGCGCCGACTGCTCTGTCAAAGCAGGCCAGGCGCGCCATATCATCGGTAAGCGTCTGGCAGGTCTTCAGATTTTCGACATAGTCGGGCTGGGCGGTGGGAGCATCGTCTTGCGCCGCCAGCGGGGCCGCTCCGATCGCGAGGACACCCGCCGCCATTCCTGCCAGCATCTTAGGCATCAGCGGTGATTGCAGCGATTTTGGCATAATCAGAATTCTCCCTTTTGCCGATCCCGGCTTTTGCCCGAGCATAGCGCAGGCTGGCGCCGAACAGCAGTCCTAATGCGCCGTGCCCGTGTCAGCAGTTAGTCACACATGAAACTGTAGCGTGTTTGCCACAGGTCCACAGCAACCTTGTGATGGGTGCCCCTGATAGATTGCGAATAGCGCAACGGATGTCATAGAGCCGAAACATACGGGTAGCTGCCCGTACGTGTGAATTGTGCGCCATTTCGGCGTACATATCCAAGGGGACTAAAATGAACCGCTTTAGCAAGGGCTCGCTCCTAGCTGGCACCATCATGGCAGGCGCCATGATCGCCACTCCGGCTTACGCCCAAGACAACGAAGAAGGCGCCAGCGAAGGTAACGTAATTACCGTCACCGGCTCGCGCATTCAGCAGCGCAACGTCGAAACCGCCGCTCCGGTGGCTGTCGTCGCCGCAGAGGAATTCCAGCTTTCGGGTACGGTCAACGTTGAAAACGTCGTCAACACCCTCCCGCAGGTCATTCCGGGCACGACTTCGTTCTCGAACAACCCCGGTAACGGTACCGCCACTCTGAACCTGCGTGGCCTCGGCACCACCCGTACTCTGGTTCTCGTCAACGGCCGTCGCTGGGTGTCGTTCGACACCGCGCAAATCGTTGACCTTAACACCATCCCGTCGTTCCTGCTCGACTCGGTCGACGTTGTGACCGGTGGTGCATCGGCCGTTTACGGTTCGGACGCACTCGCAGGCGTCGTGAACTTCAACCTCAAGAAGGTTGAAGGCCTCGAAATGGGCGGTCAGTACTCGATCACCGAAGAAGGTGACGGCGCTCGCTACCAGCTGTACGGCGCGATCGGTACCAGCTTCGACGATGGCCGCGGTAACGCTACCGTCTTCGCCGAATACTACAACCGTTCGAGCGTTTTCCAGGGCGACCGTCCGTTCTCGAACTTCGCGATCGGCGCTGAAACCTTCGATGACAACCTGCAGCAGTTCGGTTCGTCGACGCTTCCCAACGGCGTGATCCGTTACTTCGGCGACGGTGACCGCACCGGCACCGATTTTGCCGCCAACCGCGCAGTTGTGTTCGACAACACCCCGGGTGATTTCCGTACCCGCACCGGCGACACCTACAACTACGCGCCGGTCAACTACCTGCAGATCCCGCAAGAGCGTTACCTGCTGGGTGGCTATGCCGACTACGAATTCACCGATGGCCACACCGCCTACACCGAAGTGACCTACGTCAACAACCGCGTGCAGCAGGAACTCGCTGCTACGCCTGTTACCGGTACGTTCAACGTCGATCTCGCGACCATTCAGCCGTTCCTCAACGCGGCCGAATTCGCGCAGCTTCAGCAGCTGGACAACACCGAAACGACCGGAACCGCTGACGGCGTTCTGTCGCTGTTCCTGCAGCGTCGTACGGTTGAAACCGGTGCGCGTAACTCGCTGGACGAGCGTAACGCATTCCGTGTTCTGGCAGGTGTGAAGGGTGGGATCACCGACAACCTGTTCTACGATGTGTACTACAGCTATGCGCGTACGCGGAACGCCAACGTTCAGGCAGGTAACATCTCGCGCTCGGCCTTCCAGGCTGGACTCGACGGAACCGGCACCGCGATCAACATCTTCGGTCCGAACACTCTGACCCCGGCGATGGTTGCGGCCATTTCGATCCAGGCGCAGAACGGCGACATCTCGACTCAGGAAATCGCATCGGGTGCGATCTCGGGCTTCCTTGGTGAACTCACCTCGGGTGCCGGTGATGTCGGCTTTGCGGTCGGCGCCGAGTATCGCAAGGTTGCTTCGCAGTTCATTCCTGACACTGCACTGTCGTCGGGTGACGTGATCGGCTTTAACGCTGGTCAGGCTACCGAAGGCGGCTACGATGTGAAGGAACTCTTCGCAGAACTTAACGTCCCGGTCTTCGACAACGGCATGCAGCGTCTCGAACTGAGTGGTGCAGCCCGTTATTCGGATTACAGCCTCGACCGCGTCGGCGGCGTCTGGACCTATGCGGGCGGTGTCGAATTCGACGTGATCCCGGACATCAAGCTCCGTGGTCAGTACCAGCGTGCGGTTCGCGCTCCGAACGTGGGCGAACTGTTCGGCGGTCTGGCAATCGGCTTCCCGGGTGCAACCGACCCTTGTTCGCAAACAGGCGCGATCACCGATGCCGGTCTTAACGCACTGTGCGTTGCCAACGGCGTGCCCGCTGCGTCCGTCGGTAGCTCGGCGATCCAGATCAACGCTCAGATCCCGGCGCTGTTCGGTGGTAACCCGAACCTCGGTGAAGAAACCTCGGACAGCTGGACCGTCGGTGCGGTTCTCCGTCCGTCGTTCCTTCCGGGCCTGACGCTGACGGCTGACTACTTCAACATCACCATTGAAGACGCAATTACCACCGTTGGTCTGCAGACGCAGTTCGATCTGTGCTTCGGCTCGTCGGGCGCGCGTAACCTGTCGGATACCGCGTGTCTGCCCTTCGTTGGTGTGCGTAACTCGGCCGGTATCATCGACGTCAACAACCCGCCGCGTCTCGGCGGCCAGAACGTGGCCGAGTTTGCGGTTGCTGGTGTTGACATCGAGCTCAACTACTCGACCGACGTTGGCTTCTCGCTCTTCGGTACCGATGGTTCGCGTTTGAACTTCAACATTCTCGCGACCTACACCGACGAATCCAGCTTCATTCCGCTGGTCGGTTCGCCGCAGGTTGATTGTGCTGGTCTGTTCGCAGGTCAGTGCGGTGAGCCGACGCCTGAGTGGAAGTGGAACTCGCGTCTGTCGTGGATCGACGGACCGGTGACCACCTCGATTCGCTGGCGTCACCTCGGCAGCGTCACCTCTGAGGACTCGGTTCTCAACGGTGGCTCCGTCGACTATGCGTCGTTCAACGGCATCGACCAAATCAGCAGCTACGATCTGTTCGACCTCACCTTCTCGGTTGAAGCGAGCGAGAACGTGACCATCACTGCTGGTATCAACAACCTGTTCGACAAGCTGCCGGGCACTCCGCTGTTCGACGCGAACGGCATTGTGACCAACCGTCCGAACAGCCTCCTGCTTGGTGACAACCAGGAGCAGGCGAACACCTACCCGAGCACCTACGACGTGCTGGGTCGTGACTTCTTCATCTCGGCCGCGTTCAAGTTCTAAGAACTACGCGGCTCTGATAAGAGCTACAGAATTGGGGCGGTGGACTTCGGTCCGCCGCCCTTTTTCGTTGGCATTTTGCAAGAACCCACGGGGGAGGAAGACGCACCGAACCCTGCGCGAGAAGACGCGCTAAGCTCCGAGATTTCAGTGAGGTTGGGGGTCAGCCCAGCCGCAGGAAATCGGCGAGTGCCCGACCCGAAGGCTCGCGCACCTCAGTGGTTTCACGAAGGCCCATCCCATGAACGCCGAAAACGGCGATCAAAGCCGGTCGATTGTCGGCAGTCCCGCATGCACCCGACAGCGATCTGATCCGCCCTATTTCATTGGCAGCCTGATCGGTGATCGCCGTAATCGTCGCCTCGACTGATTGAAGGCCGTCTTTCTCGCCCATGATGCAGGCCCGTCGCAAGGCTTCGGGGATTTCCCATGCGGGGCTGCTCGACCCGAATTTCGCTTGGCCAAGGATTGCCAAGGCTGCCGCGACTTGCGCCGCCACGCCTGCACCCGCGCCCGGGGTGTTGAGCGCTTTTCGGACCGCGCCTGCGGCGTTCACTTCGCCAAGCACCCAGTCGATCTCGGTCTGGCGCCCGAGGTTGTGTTCCAAAATCGGGCCGTCCCCGCGATGGACCATTAGCCCGGCAGCGCCGCCGGGCTTCAGCACCCGCACGATTTCCGCCGCGGTGGCGGAGGTGTCGCCATATTCGAAACCGAACTGGCTGACGACTGCATCGAAGCTCGAGTCGTCGAACGGAAGGAATTCCATCTCAACCCCGCCCTGGATCTTGGTCCCCTCAGGTGCTGGCGGCAAATCGGGTGCGAGGTCTATCCCTTCGAGCACGAGATCAGGGCGCGCCTCGCGCATCCAGCGCAGCACGCGCCCGTCGCCGGTGGCGAGATCAAGGACTCGCGCGCCCTCGGGCAAATCAGCGATGAATCCGTGCCAAGCCTGCTTCTGCGCCTCTTCGATCGCCGCCCAGCGTTCTGGCAGGCAGCCATTGGCTCCGCTGGCGGTGTTCCTTGCCCAGAAATCGCTCCAGGCGGCGGCGTCTTGTGCGCGTGCATCTTCAGTCATGGTGGAGAACTCTAGCGCGCCTTTGTCACTACGTCGAATGCAACGGTCATTCGTTCGGAATCCGGCCCGCCTCCAGCCCCGAACGGGGTGGTTCCGTGGTAGAGCGTGGAGGGAAACAGCGCGAGATGACCTGTCCTTGGCTGGATGCTGCGCACCGGCGGCAGGTCGAGGCCAAGATCGGGAGGTGGCCGCCCGATTTCGAGCCAGCCGAATTGCTCCGGTCCTTCGGCTGCGGGCGGCACCACCAGATAGGCGGCGGAAGAAACAATCCCCTGCGGGTGGATATGCGCGGTGTGATAATCCCCTGCGCCTGTGCCTCCGCCGGTCAACCGCACCGACCACGATCCTTCCAGCCGCCACGGTGTCTCGCGGTGGCGCAGCAACGGGTGACTTTCATCCAGCGCGGGGAGATCGCCGCGATACGCCTCCAGCGTGGCCCGGATGGCTTCGTGCAATTCCGCCAGCAACGCTTCTGTCCGGTGGAACAGAATGCCGCGTGTCTGTGTTCCTCCGCGCAGGCTTTGGCCCAGCGGCATGGCCGATCCCGCGTGCAACACGCGCAGTTCGGCAACGGCATCGTCCACCAGCCCGTCTCGACCGACCAGCGGGCGCAGCTGCACCAGCCCTGCCTGCTCGTGCAACCATTCCGCCCGAGCATCCCCGGCAACGCGCCACGCCATGCCGCGCAGCGCCCAGGCGTTGATGTCCCACGGATCATTCGCCAGTGCGCGATCGAGCAGCGCCTCTGCCCGTTCGATCTGTCCGGCGCGGATACGGTGGCGTGCTTCGTGAAGGGCGCGCATCGGTGTATCTAGCTGCAGTCCCGCAAAGATCGCGTCCGCCCGCTCCCAGTCGCCTGCGGAACCGGCATGCACCGCTTCGAGCAGGGCGAAATGGGGTTCGTGCGGGAACCGTGCGCGGGCCTCGGTCGCGACTTGCGCGGCCTGTTCAGCATAGTCCAGCCCGGCAAAAACCTCGGCGTGCGCCGAAGGAATATTGGGGTCCTGCGGAGCCTTTGCCGCCGCCGCGCGAAAGGGCGAGGTGAAGTCAACTTCTCCCGCCGCAAGCTTGAGCCCGGAGAAGAACTCCAAGGCAGCAATGAAGCCGGGCGCCTGATCGCACAATTGCTGTGCGATCAGTCTCGCCCCCCTCGTGTCACCTGCAACATCAAGCGCCTGCGCCTTGCCAAGCCAAAGATCGGCGTCGCCCGGATTGACCGCCAGAGCCGCATCAAACCGCGCGACCGCATCGCGCTCCCCACGTTCGAGCGCCACTCGGGCACGGCCATGCAAGGCTCGCGGGTGGCGCGGCTCCAGCCCCAGCACCACGTCATACCAATGCGCGGCCTCAGCCGCCTCCCCCAGTGCCCGGTGCGAAAGCGCACGCACGCTGCCATAACGGGGAACCGTGCGGCCCTGCTTTTCGAGCTTGCGGAGCGCGTCGATTACTTCGCCGTGGCGGTTCAGCCGTTGCAAGGCAATCGCGTGGTTAATCGCGTAATCGAGCATGGCGGGCGCAAGCTCGCAGGCGGCTGCGAAATGCGCGATCGCTGTCGCACCGTCGCCTGATTTCAGCGCCAGATCGCCCGCCGCATCGGCCAGTGCGGCATCGCCCGGATGCGCCTTGCGGGCTTGCTCGGCGATGGCGCGGGCTTGGGCGAGGTTGTTTTGCTGCATCGCCATGCGGATGCGCACCATCGCCTCTGCCGGAGTCGGCGTGCTCGTCATTGGCTGCGCAGCCACCCGGTCACCGCGATCCGCCCGATCGGCGCGAAGGGAGGGACATAGCTGACCAGATGCGATTGTGGCACCTTGAACAGGTTCAGCGCGTTGAAGCGCGGGCGGAATCCTTCGATCACGTCGCCTTCGTCATCGAGGAATAGCAGATAGCCGCCCCAGTCCGGATGCCAATCGGGCGGCGCGAAGTTCAGGACATAGGCGACTTCCCACCCTTCGGCGACATGGCTGTCGATATGGCGGCCAAGATAATGGCCGGGCGCGAACAGCGAAGCCTGGCCGTCGGCTTTGATGAGATTGGCTATTCCGGTGACTTCGCGAGCCAGCGCCATGAAGGGTTCGGAATTGATGTGTTCAAGCAGGATTTCGTGCGGGCCGCCGGGGTCCCATCCTTCCTGTATCGCAGTCAGGATCGGGTAATGGGCAAAGCGAAAGCCGTATTCGCCCCGCGCACTGTTGTTCTGCGCGCCCATCGCGGCGGCATTGACCCGTTCGGCACCCTGCGGCGTGCGGATTTCCTCAAGGCGGAAGCTCTGGCGGTTTTCGTCGCCTGCACCTGTCGCCATGCCCCAAGGCGTGCCCTTGGCCAGCACGGTTGCCACTTCGCGGGCGGTTTCGGGGGTCAACACGTCGCGCACTTGCACCCGCCCGTGCGTTGCAAAGCGGCGGGCGAGGGCGGCGCGATCCAGCGCGGGATTGAGTTCGAACAGCTTCTTCATCGTCATTTCACCGATAGCGACTGCGCGATGCTTCGCGCAAGCACACTGACGAAGATCAAACAGCGCATTTGGCCAGTTGATTTAGCCCGCGCGCTCCCATAGGTCGGTGGCAAAGAGCAACGTTTACGTAAACGAGAGGATACCCCTTATGACCACAGCCTATATCGTCGAGGCGGTCCGCACCGCCGGGGGCCGTCGCGGCGGCCGCCTTGCCGGGGTGCACCCCGTCGATCTGCTGGCCAAATCGCTCGACGCGGTCGTCACCCGCAGCGGGATCGATCCTGCCGCTGTTGACGATGTCGTCACGGGCTGCGTCACGCAGGCGGGCGAACAGGCGATGCAGGTCGGGCGCATGGGCGTGCTCGCGTCCAAGGTGCTGCCGCAGAGCACGCCGGCGGTGACGATTGATCGCCAGTGCGGATCGAGCCAGCAGGCCATCCAGTTTGCAGCGCAGGCGGTGATGAGCGGCACGCAGGACGTGGTGATCGCCAGCGGCGTCGAAAGCATGAGCCGCGTGCCGATGGGTTCGAACGCGACCTTCCACATGAAGGAAGGGCTGGGCCACTACATGTCGCCCGAGCTTCAGGGGAAATACCCCGGCGTCCAGTTCAGCCAGTTCATGGGCGCTGAAATGATCGCCAACAAGCATGGTTTCAGCAAGGACATGCTCGATGCCTTCGCGCTGGAAAGCCACAAGCGCGCCATCGCCGCGACGCAGGGCGGGGCGTTTGAAAACGAGATCGTGCCGGTGGAGATCGAAATCCCCGAAGGCACCGAAATGCACACGGTGGACGAAGGCATCCGGTTCGACGCCACGCTTGAAGGGATTGCCGGGGTTAAGCTGATCAACCCGGAAGGCAAGCTGACAGCGGCTTCCGCCAGCCAGATCTGCGACGGTTCGTCGGCGGTGCTGGTGGTGAGCGAGGAGGCGCTGAAGCGTCACAACCTCACCCCGCTGGCGCGCATCCACAATCTGACGGTGACGGCGGGCGATCCGGTGATCATGCTCGAAGAGCCGCTGTTTGCAACCGATCGTGCGCTGGAGCGTGCGGGCATGAAGATCGGCGACATCGACCTTTACGAAGTCAACGAAGCCTTCGCCTCCGTCCCGCTCGCATGGCTCAAGCACACCGGCGCCGATCCGGAGAAGCTCAACGTCCACGGCGGCGCGATTTCGCTGGGTCACCCGCTCGGCGCATCGGGCACCAAGCTGATGGCGACGCTGGTTCACGCGCTCAAGCGTCACGGCAAGAAATACGGCCTGCAAACCATGTGCGAAGGCGGCGGTGTCGCCAACGTCACGATTGTAGAGTCGCTCTGATTCAAACCCTCGAGAGGAATAGGATAATGGAAGTTTCAGCAAACACCCCCGCAGTCGTCACCGGCGGCGCATCGGGCCTTGGCGCGGCAACCGCGCGGGCCCTCGCAGCCAAGGGCGCGAAGGTCGCCATCTTCGACATGAACGAAGAGAAGGGCAACGCCATGGCCGCAGAAATTGGCGGCATCTTCTGCAAGGTCAACGTGACCAGCGACGAAGACGTCGACGCCGGCTTTGCCAAGGCGCGCGAAGCACACGGGCAGGAGCGTATCCTTGTGAACTGCGCCGGTATCGGCAACGCGATCAAGACCGCCAGCCGTTCCAAGGAAGACGGATCGATCAAGCACTTCCCGGTTTCGGCCTTCGATTTCGTGATCCAGGTGAACCTGATCGGCACTTTCCGCTGCATCGCCAAGTCGGCGGCGGGCATGCTGACGCTCGACCCGCTTGACGAAAACGGCGAGCGCGGCGCGATCGTCAACACCGCGTCCGTCGCCGGTGAAGACGGCCAGATCGGCCAGGCTGCCTATTCCGCATCGAAGGCCGGCGTGATCGGCATGACCCTGCCCATCGCGCGCGACCTGATGAACGAAGGCATCCGCGTGAACACCATCCTGCCGGGCATCTTCGACACTCCGCTGCTTGCTGCTGCGCCGCAGAACGTGCGCGACGCGCTGGCCGCATCGGTGCCGTTCCCCAAGCGTCTGGGCGTTCCGGACGAATACGCCAAGCTGGCGATGTGCATGATCGAAACCGGCTATTTCAACGGCGAAGACGTGCGCCTCGACGGCGCGATTCGCATGGCACCTCGCTAAACGATCCGCCTTTACGGCAAACCGGAACGCCGCCTGCGCCACGGGTGCGGGCGGCGTTTTCGTGCTTCCCGTCGAGACCCCTTCTGGGTTAGCCCTGCCTAAGGAAAGAAACGACGGGGAGTGGTCGCCATGCGCCGGATCGCGCAATTCGTCTTCGCATTGGCCCTGCTGTTGGCAGGGCTGTTGCCGTCAGCCGCATATGCCCAAGCCAGACCGGCACAGGGCCGATTGCTCGAATATCAGGGCATAGCCGCCACCGGCCTGCCCGATCAGCGACTGACGATCTGGCTGCCGCCCGGCTATGACGAAGGCACGCAGCGATACCGCGTGCTTTACATGCACGACGGGCACAATCTGTTTGATCCCGCCAAATCCAATTTCAACAAGATCTGGGCGGCGGACAAGGCGATGTTGGCGGTGATGGCTGCCGGAACAGTCGAACCGCATATCATCATCGGCATCTGGGCCCCCGGGGTGGATCGATACCGGCAATATCTGCCGCGCCCGATCCATGATCGTGCCTCCCCTGCGCTGCGAGCCAAGATGGACGAGCGCGCACAGGGGGCGATGGTGTCGAAGGCTTATCTCGATTGGATCACCGGCCCGCTGAAAAGCTGGGTCGATGCGCAGTTCCGCACCCTGCCGGGGCGCGATCACACCACCATTGTCGGATCGAGCATGGGTGGTCTGATGAGCTGCTATGCCTTCATGGAACGGCCCGACGTGTTCGGGCGGGCGGGCTGCGTCAGCTCGCACTGGCCCGCAGTCGATCCGCGCGATGTCGCGGGGGTGGATGGCGAATTGCAGGAAATCCTCGATCAATGGTTTGCCGAAAGGCTGGGGCAGCCGGACGGGCGCAGGCTGTGGCTGGATCACGGCACCGCGACGCTCGATGCCTATTACTCGCCCTATCAGCAGGTGGTCGACGCAAGGATCGCGGCGCAAGGCTGGCAAAGGGGCAAGGACTGGGAAAGCCGCGTCTATGAAGGGGCCGAGCATGAGGAGAACGCCTGGGCGGCGCGCCTGCCGGAAATCTTCGGCTGGCTGCTGGCGGACTGAGCGGCAGGCACGGCCCTTTGCCACCTGCCTGCTTGTGACCTATTGCAGTGATCGGGCAAGGCACTCGCCCGCGTCGGGATCTGCGGGTGCGTAGCTTCGTGAGGGAAGTTCAATGAACGAAACATCTGCTGCGCCGCGCCAATCGCGGCAAACCGGCCTGACGCTGTTTTTTGTTGCTGCGATCATCGCCGGGCTGGTGATGCTGGTGCATGTGTCATCGGCCCCCGATGCCGCGCCGCCAGACGCAGGCGCGCCCGTCGCGGCCGATCTGGCCGGGTTCCAGCCGCCCGACGAATCCACCATTCCCGACGGGCCTGAAGGCGACTCCATCCGGCGTGGAAAGGAATTGTTCCTGCGCACCGGAGAGCTGGCGACGCAATATGTCGGCAGCGGTCTGACCTGCGGCAATTGCCACCTTGATGCGGGGCGGACTGCCAATGCTTCCCCGATGTGGGCGGCGTGGGGAATGTATCCTGCCTATCGGACCAAGAATGACGCGATCAGCACGATGGAAGACCGCATTCTGGGCTGCTTCATCTATTCGATGAATGCGCAGGCCTCCCCCGCCGGAGCGCCGCCGCCCCCAGGTGATGATATTTACCGCGACATGAGCATGTATTTCGCATGGCTCGCCAAAGGAGTGCCGGTGGGGCAGGAGATGCCGGGCAGGGGCTTCCTGAAGCTTGATGTTCCGGCCGAAGGTTTCGATCCGGGGCGCGGGGCCGCCGTGTATGAAGAGCATTGCAGCGTGTGCCACGGCGAAAACGGGGAAGGGGTCGGCAATCCCGACGGGACTTACACCTATCCCCCGCTGTGGGGCGATGCTTCGTTCAACTGGGGCGCAGGCATGTCGAAAACGGCCAATGCGGCGGGCTTTATCAAGGCGAATATGCCGTTCGGAATGGGCTACACCCTGACCGATCAACAGGCATGGGACGTTGCCGCCTATGTCACCAGCCGCGAACGGCCGCGCGATCCGCGCCAGACCGGTTCGATCGAGGAAGCGCGGGCACGCCATCACAAGAATGGCGATTACTACGGGCAGACGGTCGATGGCGATCTGCTGGGCGATGGCGTGCGCTGAGAATTGCTGCGGGCTTTCCTACCTGCATCTGTTTGCTCTATTCCTTTCGCGTTTGCCCGAGGCTGCGAGTGCGGGCAGGAAAGCGATTGATTGGGAGCCCGACGCCTTGCATCCGGAAGTTCACACCATGGCCCATCGGAAACGCCGAGAAACCTCGATTTTCCGGCGATTTGCGGGGACTCCCGATATTTCTAAAACACCCGTTTCAGTGTTCCATTCCAAGGGAGAGAAGCCTTGACCGACTACACCCAGATTATCGTCGACAAGACCGCCGGGATCGCCACGATCACGCTGAACCGCCCGGACAAGATGAACGCCTATACCCGCACGATGGGCGCGGAAATCATGGCGGCGATGGACGATATCGACGCGGATGACGATGTGCGTGCGGTGATCTTCACCGGATCGGGGGAGCGGGCTTTCTGTGCCGGGGCAGACCTGACGCCGGAGGGCGGGGGGCAAGTGTTCTCCGATGCGAGCGAGGTCGAAAGCCTGTCCGACGAGCGCGTGCGCGACGGGGGCGGGCGGCTGACGCTGCGACTCTTCGAGAGCAAGAAGCCGTTGATCAGCGCGTGCAACGGCGTGGCAGTCGGCGTTGGTGCGACGATGCAGTTGGCGATGGACATCCGGCTTGCCGCGTCGAATGCGCGCTATGGCTTCGTCTTTGCAAGGCGCGGGATTGTGCCCGAAGCGTGCTCGAGCTGGTTCCTGCCACGCATCGTCGGGATCAGCCAGGCGCTCGAATGGTGCTATTCTGGCCGGGTGTTCGATGCCGAGGAAGCGAAGGCGGGCGGGCTTGTGCGGTCAATCCACACCCCTGACGACCTGTCGCTTGCCGCACGTGCGCTGGCGACAGAGATTGCCGAGAACACTTCTGCGGTGTCGGTGGCGATGACGCGGGCGATGATGTGGCGCCTGATGAGCACCGATCACCCGATGGAAGCGCACAAGATCGACAGCCGCGCGATCTATCGCCTGTCGCGCGGGGCCGATGCGAAGGAAGGGATCGCCAGCTTCCTTGAAAAGCGACGCCCGGCCTATCCTGACAAGGTTAGCGAGGACATGCCCGACTTCTATCCGTGGTGGGACGAACGCCCGTATGAATGACGGGCAGGTGGCTCTGGCGGGGCGATCTTGCCAGCGCGGTGGTTTCATGGGAAACCACTTGTCATGAACGACATGACGGACGCGCCCGCACGGGGCGAGAGCACCTATCAGCTTTCGGGCTTTCTGCCCTATCAGCTTTCGATTGCGTCGAACGCCGTCAGCAGCCTGATCGCGGAGCGTTATCGCAAGCGGTTCGGGCTGAAGATTACCGAATGGCGGGTGATGGCGGTGCTGGGTGATGCCGGACAGCGGGGAGGGCGGCTGACGCAGCGCGACCTGACCGAGGCAACCTTGATGGACAAGGTCGCGGTAAACCGGGCTTGCAAGGTGCTGGAGGATCGCGGCCTTATCGCTCGCGCTGCCAACGAACAGGACGGGCGTTCGCATCTGCTTGAACTGACGCCGGACGGGCAGGCGATCCACCGCGAAGTCATGCCGATTGCCAAGGCGACCGAGCGGGAATTGCTCGAAGGGCTCGACCCGGCCGAGGAAGCCGCGCTGCGCACCATGCTGGAAAGGGTGCGCGAGCGTGCGGCAAGCCTGAGCGGGGCGACGCGTCGTTGAATGCAAACAGGGCTGAATGCAAATAGGGCCGACCGGGATGATCCCGACCGGCCCTTTCGCAAACGGGGTGCGCCTTACCCCGTAACTGGTGTGGTTCGACCTAGTCCTTGTTGATAAGGGCGTCGGAGATCGAACAGGCCGCCGGGCCGAGAATGACGATGAACAGCACCGGCAGGATGAACAGGATCAGCGGAACCGTCATGATCGCAGGCAAGCGTGCGGCCTTCTCTTCGGCGCGCATCATGCGTTCGTTGCGGAATTCCGCCGAAAGCACACGCAGCGCCGATGCCAGCGGAGTACCGTAGCGTTCGGTCTGGACCATGGTGGTAACCACGCCCTTCACCGCTTCGAGATCGACGCGGTAAGCGAGGTTGTCGAACGCCATCTTGCGTTCGTTGAGGAAGGACAACTCGATCGCGGTGAGCGCGAATTCGTCGCCCAGTTCGGGATAGGCCCGCCCCAGTTCCTTTGCCACGCGGTTGAAGGCAGCGTCTACAGTCAGACCGGCTTCGGCACAGATCACCAGCAAGTCCAACGCGTCGGGCAGACCCTTGCGGATTTCGGTGGTGCGCTTCTGCGCCTTGTTCGACAGATACAGCTCAGGACCCTTGTAGCCCAGGAACAACATCATCGCGACCGCGCCAAGCCGGGTCATCGGACCCCAGTCAGGGAAGTACTCGACGACATAGATCATCACGAAGCCAAGCGCGCCCAGCACGATCGGCAGCACGGCCCGCAGGCCGATGATGATCACGGCCAGTTCCTTGTTGCGATAGCCGGCATGGGCCAGCTTCTGCTGCACGTCCTTGATCTGGCTTTGCTCAAGGACATTCATCTTACCCAGCGAGCTCTTGACCTTGTCAGTCGTATCGGTCTTGCGCACCAGGCTTGTGCGTTTCTTCGATCCCGAGGTGACTATGCCTGCCTTAAGCTCGTCGCGCCGCTCGTTCAGCGACTTGACGCGCTTGGCCATCGGGTCCTTGATCGTGACCGCGGCATAGATCGCCATCAGGATTGCGAATGCGGCAAGCCCGGCAAGTATCGATCCGACGAGGACTACGTCAAAGCCGAGAAGGGTTGGTCCAGGTGTCTGGTTCATGATGAGTGTGTCCCCGGATCAGATCTCGAAGCTGACCATTTTGGCCATGATGAATACGCCGATGCTCATCCAGACCAGCCCGCCAAGGCCAGCAACGATCAGCCGTTCTTCGTAGAAGAAGCCGCCGATGTAGTCCGGGTTGATCCAGTAGATCAGGCCGAAGACGATGAAGGGCAACGAACCGACGATGTAGGCGGAAGCTTTCGATTCCGAGCTCATCGCCTTGATCTTCAGCTTCATCTGGGCGCGCTTGCGCAGCACGTCGGCAAGGTTGGAGAGCGTCTCTGCAAGGTTACCACCCGTTTCCCGCTGGATCGCGAGGGTGATGCAGAAGAAATTGAATTCCGGGATGCCCAGGCGATCGGCGGTTTCCTGGAGCGAATCCTCCATGGTCTTGCCGATCTTGATGCGTTCGACGATGCCCTTGAATTCGAGCCCCACTGGGCCAGGCACTTCCTGCGCCACCACACCCAGCGTTTCGGTTACCGGAAGGCCGGAGCGCAGACCGCGCACGAGCAATTCAATACCGTCCGGAAACTTCGCATTGAACTGGTTCGTCCGGCTGTTGATCGCAAATCCGACAACAAGGTGTGGCACACCAAGGCCGACAACCGCGCCAATTCCCAGCGACAAGAGCAATGCGCCCGTTTGCAGGAACATCAGCACCCCGACAACGAGGATGATGCCAAGCGTCGCATAGACATATTGCGACACAGTCCAGCCCTTGCCGGTGCGGTCGAGCCGCATCTCCAGAGCTTCGACCCGCGAGCCGGAGCCCGCCACACGATGCGTTTTGGGTTTGCGGGCTGCAATCGCCTTTTTGAGCTGCGACTCCACCTTTGTGTCGGTGTTTTCCGAATGCCGGTAGCGCAGCGATTCAAGGCGACGCTTTTGCGCCTTTCCTGCACCCGATCCGGACACCAGAATGTAGCCGGCCACGAGCACGGAAAAGATGATCACCGTGACGATCAGGGTCTGAAAAAAGTCCATGTCGGCCTCGTGCCTCGCCAGTTACTGTTGCGCGCCAATTTGGCGCCTTGCCTCGAAACTAAGGGGTCAGCCCCCTGCTTTTGCCGGTCGGGTGGAGGGCAGCGCGCCGCCGTCCACCCCCCAGAAACCTATTCGGCCGGCTCAGCTTCGGTCTTGTCTTTCTTCGCCAGCAGGCTCTTGAGATCGAAGCCGCCAAGCAGCGACTTCTTCTCTTCGCCGACCGACGAAAGATCATCTTCGCTCGCGCCAAGGACGCGCTCGGCGATCTGCTTGATCACAGCAGTTGCCTTGCTCGACTTGTTGGCTTCGACGAAGACCTGACCAAGCTTGGCTGCATTCGATGCGGCCTTGATGTCGTAAGGGACAACAAAGTCGATCTTGCGTTCGATCGATGCCTCGAAATCGGCCTTGCTGATTTCAGCAACCGCAGGCTGCGCCTTGTTGGCGATGATCATGGGATGCGCATGCGCGGCATTGGTCTTGAGCCACGAAAGGATGCGGATCGTATCACGTGCCGATGCCAGCGTGAGCTCGCAGGTCAGCATGACCAGATTCACGTCAGCCAGAAGATGCGGGAAATTGATCACCATGTTGCGCGGCAGATCGATGACGGTCATTTCGAACGCCTGACGGAATTCTTCCTCAAGCTGAACGAAAGCGGCACCATCGGTCATCAGCGGCTGGCTGATCGGGGCTTCTGCCGACAGGATCGACAGATTGTCATTGGCCCGGATCATGGCCCGTTCGATGAACAGACCGTCGATACGGCTCGGGTTGTCGATTGCATCAGTCAACCCTCGGCCCGGCTCCAGATCCAGCGCAAGTGCGCCCGTTCCGAAGTGCACGTCGAGATCAAGCAGTGCGGTGGGCGAATTGTGGTTGGAGCTGAACAGCCATGCAAGCGAGGTTGCGAGCGTCGATGCGCCCACACCGCCACGCGTACCCACCACCGCGGTGGAAATGTGCCGCTTGACACCGTCACCATCACCGGACTTGGGAGAAGAGAAGACTGCCAGCGCGCCATTGAGCGCATCATGCACCGCCTGAGCATTGAGCGGCTTGAGCAGGTAGTCATGGATGCCGCTGGCGAGCAGATCGCGGTACAGCCGCACGTCGTTGACCTGGCCGATGGCGATCACGACCGTGCCGGGTTCGCAAACCTCGGCAAGGGCATTGATGTCGTTAAGCGGATCGCCGCTTTCCGAAAGGTCGACGATCAGGATAGCCGGGCTGGCGCTGACCGACAGTGACTGGACCGCATTGCGCAGACCGCCCTTGTTGCACTTTTCAGGCGCCCAACCCATCTCGATGACCACCGGACGCAGAACGTCGAGCGCGGCATCGTCGCAGATATAGGCGGCAAAGGCATCGCGATTGCCGGGAAGACCCGATTTCCAGGGAGCGTTCATGGATCAGTTACCTCCGCCTGCAGCTTGTTGAAGACCGCCGGCACCCGTGGGTTCGGCGTCACGATATGTCTGGATGGCCTTGCTACCCGTCGCGACAACCGTTTCGCTGTCGCCCTGCTGGCCTTGCAGCAGGTCTTCGGGATTGGCGACCATGGCCGCCATGTTGCCGTTGATGGCACAGCCGAAGCCCGGGCTGGTGGCATTCATGTAGTTTGCATCGGACTTGGCGCTCCAGTCGGGGCAGCCGGGTACCGAGGCGCTCGAGCGGGTGATGATCACGCGAGCCTGTCCGGGTTGGAGCAGTCCTGACGTGGTCGGCGCGACCGCGCTGACCATGAGGCCATAGCGACCAGCCAGATCGTTCACCGCCGTCGTGACCGCCGGGTTGCTGGCCGGATCTTCAATGGTGATGCGATCACCGTAGCGAAGGTCCATGGTTTCAAACCAGCCGTTCAGGCGCTGTTGTTCGGAGATCGAAAGGCCGCTTTGCGACGTGTCGACATCCATCGTGAAGTTCGTGCGTTCCACCACCGGCTGCTTCAGGCTGTAGAGCGAGGTGTTGGTCGGCATGCCTGCACAACCTGCCGCTGCGAGGCCGAGCGAAAGGGCGACTGCGCCCATCAACTTGCTGTTTCTTGCGATGTTCATGATGTGAACCTTTCGGCGTTCGCTGGTAGGTTAAAGGCTGAAACCGGGGGTCGCGGCATCTGCCTGACGATCCCGATTGCGGTTGCGGCTGTCGTCTGCACGCTGCGGACGCTGCTGCGGCGAGCCGGGGACAATAGCGGCCGGGTCGGCGTTGCTGATGTCCGGATTGGGTGCATCCGGCTCGGCCGCCGTCGGTCCGGGACGGGCTTCGCCGCTCACACCCGCCTGGTTCTGGTAGGTGAGCAGCTGCTCGAATTCGTTGGCTGAATGATAGCCATCGGTCGGCAGCTTGATTTCGCCGGCGTTGACCGGCTTCACCAGATACGGCGTCACGATGATGACCAGTTCGGTTTCGCCACGGTTGAACGAACGCGAACGGAACAGGTTGCCAAGGATCGGCACGTCACCCAGACCCGGAGCCTTGTCGAGCGCGTTCTGCGAGTTCGCACTCAGCAGGCCGGCGATCATGAAGCTCTGGCCCGAACCGAGTTCCACAGTGGTTTCGGTGCGACGGATCGTCAGCGCCGGAACCTGGAAGCCGTTGAGCGTCACCGCACCCTGGGTCGACAGTTCGGAAACTTCGGGGCGCACGCGGATCGAAATCCGGCCGTTCGCCAGCACCGTGGGGGTGTAGGCAAGGCTGACGCCGAAGTTGCGATACTCAATCGCGACGTTGCCCAGACCCTGCGAGATCGGGATCGGGAATTCACCGCCCGCGAGGAAAGTGGCGGTTTCGCCCGAAAGGGCAGTCAGGTTTGGCTCGGAAATCGTCGTGATCAGGCCAAGACGTTCCGAAAGGTCCAATGCGCCCAGCACATCAAGCCCGAACAGGCGACCAAGACCTGCGATCGAGGTTCCGCCGTTGCTATTGACGCCCGGACCGGTGAAGGTCAGCGGGGTACCGTCAGCACCAAGGATCGGGTTGCCGGCGGCATCGAAGAACGGGCCGAGGACCGGGTTCTGCACACCATTGCCAACTGCGAGCGGACCGTTGCGGGGATCATAGGTCCCCGAACCCAGCGCGCGGCCATTACCGACAGCGCCGCGGAAACCGCCGCTTGACGCATCGAAAGTCGTGACGTTGCCGCCGATCGAGCGGACGAGGCTGCGGCTGACTTCGGCAAACTTCACCTGAAGATTGACCTGCAGCGGTGTTGCCGTCTTGAGGCGGCTGATGACATTGGCGCCTTCGCCGAGGAAAGCCTGAACCAGTCGTTCTGCTTCTGCTGCGTCCTCGGGGGCTTTTACGGTGCCGGTAAGAAGCACGGTGTTGGTACCCATGGTGGCGACGCTGACTTCGGCTTCGGGCATGGCAAGGGCAAGCATCTGGTCGATGCTGCCGATGTTCGATCCGACCCGGATGTTGGCCGAGAAGATGATGTCGCCGCGAGCGTTGCTCGCGTAGATCGTGGTTTCGCCGCCGGCGCGTCCGAAGACGTAGAGCTGGCGCTGCGACTTGATCTGCACGTCGGCCACGTTCTCGTTCGCAACGAAAACGTCGGTCATCGAACCGGGCACGTTCACCAGTTCGCCACGGCCGATCGACAAGACGATCTCCTGGCTCGGGCTGACGACTTGCTGCGCGGTTGCGGTTCCTGTCGGAGCGGCAACCATCGGCAGCGCGGCGATGCCTGCAAGCAGCGCTTTGGCAAAGGTCTTGGTTTTCATTTCAGAGCCCCCTGTGGACTTCCCATTTTCGATCCCGACTTTGCCGGTCACGAGGTTCAAGCATTTGATCTGGATCGACATTGTCATTTCCCTCAGCGGATCGTCATGCCGGCAACAGGTGCAACCTGGCCTGCCTGACCGACGCCGTTCGAAGTGGCGGTGTTGACTGCACTAACGGAGCCACCAACCGGCACTTCGACAGTGGCCTTGCCGCGGGTGACACGGACGCTGGGTCCGGTGTTGACGGGAACGCCGTCCACCTTGGCGGGAACCCCGGGTGCAGCGGCTGTCCGTTCAGGACGACGGTTGCCTTCATCCTGCGGCGGAATGTTGCGGCGCTGGAAGCGGGAAACGTCGCCACCGGTCGAGAAGGTCGACTTGCTGTCGATCGGCTGACCCATCGCGGTGCGAAGGATGCGCTCTTCCTCTTCGGGAGTGGCGTTTTCCGGGATTTTGACGTCGCCCGAGGCAATCGCACGCTCAAGCTCTGCCTGGTTGTCGGCAATCGAGCGAAGCACCAGGGTCAGCTGGCCGATCGTCTGGGCCACGGCGACCTTTTCGGCGATCTGCGGCGTCACTTCGAGAGTGACGGTGCGGAAGGCACGAACAACGGTCTTGCCTGCTTCGTTGGTAACCTGTTCGGTGGTCTGGTCAGTCGCGAGGACGCGAAGGTTGCGCAGAACGGTTTCAGCGGCCTTGAGCGGCTGGCCTTCGCCAGAAACTTCCTGAGTCAGGACGACGTCAACGCGGTCTCCCGGGAAGACAAAGCCTGCAACACCGGTTTGCGCCGACACCGGCACGGTAACTGCCCGCATACCCGGGCCAAGTGCCGCCGCAAGGAAGCCGCGGTCGCCAGGGCTGACGAGCGATCCTTGCGTCACCGGTTCACCAGCCGTGATCGGGAAGCGGACGACCGTGCCGAGCAGCTGGCTCATGTCGGATTCGCCTTCAATAAAATAGGCATCCTTGACCAGCTCTTCCGGCCAGTCCTGATAGCCCATCGCATCGGCGGTGATGATCGTACCTGCAGGCAGGGCGCGGTTGGCAACCAGCACCTTGGGCCCTTTGGGCTCCTGTGCCGCCGCTTCCGCAGCCGGGGCTGCATCGCCAGCAAACATGCTGCGCGCAAGGAATGCGCTGCCAATGGCAACAACAAGCGCACCAAGCAGCAGAACCAGTTTCTTCCTATCCATGGCTTATCAGCCCCCTCATTTCGGCCCGGTCAGAAAATTCGGGCGGGTATGGTTTCGTGGCGTACGTCCGAATTGGTTAAAATCGGGTTCACAGCGACTTTCATGCGATCGCCGGAACCGATGCTAGTTTCGGGAAAATCACCCAAATTCCGGCGAAGGCGATCGCAACGCCATAAGGAATTGCGAGCCGCTCCTTCTCGCGGCGGAGAAAATGGTATCCGCCCATCACGATCGTGAGCGCGCCACCGGCTAGCGCCATGATGATCAGCAGTTGCAGGAATGTTCCGGGCTCGATCCACAGCGCGAGGGCGGTGAGAAGCTTGACGTCACCGCCACCCATCATGCGAAGTGCGAACAAACCGGCAAAAAGCGCGAACGCAAGGACTGCGATCCCCAGTTGCATCGCAACATCCGGCCAGAGCGACAGGCCACTGGCCCACCAGAAAGCCGGTGCAGCAAGGGCAATGCCCGCATTGAGCCAGTTATGGATCGTGCGGCTGCGGATATCGCTTGCCGCCGCGAACAGGAGCGCGATTGCCAATGCAATCAGCAGTCCGTAGTGAATATACGTCATCATCATGTGGCCCCCGAAAGGATGCCGCACACCGGAATTTTGCGTGTGCAGGTCCATCTGGGACACGGGTGCTACAGATGAGTGCTTACCAAATAGTAACCAAACCCGGAGGCCTTCCGTTAGCAAAGTCATGGACCAGAACAGCCAGGCCGAAATGACCGAAAGTCCTCAGATCAACCGTCGGGCAATTCCGCCTGCAGCGGTTGAATCGCAATGGCAGGCGGCCGACGGCCATCCCTTGCGCCGGATCGATTGGCCCGGTGCACAAAGTCCGGTTCGCGGATCGATCCTGTTCCTGCCGGGGCGCGGGGATTGTTACGAGAAATATCTCGAAAGCCTTGAGCAGTGGCACCGTGCAGGATGGCGAGTGACCGCATCGGATTGGCGCGGGCAGGCCGGGTCAGGTCGGCTGGGCAAGGATGCAGTCACAGGCCACATCGACGACTTCGACACCTGGACCGATGATCTGGCGCACATCTGGAACCAATGGGTGAACGAGGTGCCGGGCCCGCATGTGCTCGCTGGCCATTCGATGGGCGGGCATTTGATCATGCGCGCTCTGGTGGACGGCAAGGTTCAACCCGATGCCGTGTTCCTGAGCGCGCCCATGCTGGGAATGCAAGGTCCGCCCTTGCCGCTGCCTGTCTTGCACTTGGTGGCCGTTTTGATGACCAAGATTGGCGATCCCACCCGGCAAGCTTGGAAATGGAGCGAGAAACCGGGCGAATTGCCTGCGCACCGTGCCAATCTCTTGACGCATGACCCTGATCGATATTTCGATGAGCAATGGTGGCGCGATACCCGGCCAGAACTGGTCATGGGGCCAGCCAGCTGGAAATGGGTTGAACGGGCCTATGCCTCGTGCCGCAGGCTGGAGCAGCCGGGCGCGCTGGAAGCAGTCGGCATACCAGTGCTGATCGTCTCAACTTCGGGGGACAAGCTTGTCAGTCACGAAGCCAACGTCCGCGCCGCCAAGCGGCTGCCGAAAGGCAAGCTGGTTACATTCGGCGAGGAAGCCCATCACGAAATTCTCCGCGAAGTGGACGATGTGCGTGACCGCATGATGCGCGAGATCGCAATATTCCTGGATGGAGCCGTTCCACAGGCGCCCCAGGGATGATCTACGACTTTGCCGTAATCGGAGCGGGGATGGCCGGCGCGAGCATTGCTGCCGAGCTTGCGCCATATGCCCGCGTGTTGGTGTTGGAGGGCGAGGATGCGCCCGGATACCATTCGACCGGCCGTTCAGCAGCGTTCTGGGAGGAATGCTATGGTGGGCCCGGCGTGGTCCCTCTCACGCTCGCTTCGGGAAGGTATCTCAGAGACGGCGGTTTTCTGACTCCGCGGGGTGCGCTCTACATCGGTAGGCAGGAAGACCGCGGCGAAATTGATGATTTCATCGATAGCTTCGCTGGAACGGGAGTGACGATCGAGCGACTTGATCGCAATCGTTTGGCGCAACTCGTCCCGCAAGTCCGTGAGACGTGGTGCCATGCGATCTATGAACGGGCTTGTGCCGATATTGATGTGGCCGGTCTGCATCAGCATTACCTGAAGGCCTTGCGGCAGGCTGGCGCGGATCTCGTTTGCAGGGCAATGGTCAGCGGCTTCAGCCGGGAGGACGGTGCCTGGTGTATCCATACCGAGCAAGGTGACACCTATCGTGCTGCAGAGATCGTCAACGCCGCTGGTGCATGGGCCGATGTCATCTCGTCGCACGCTGGTGCAAGGCCTTTGGGAATAGAGCCGAAGCGTCGCACCGTGGTGCAACTTCGGGTCGATCCCGAGGCTCCTGCGGAAATGCCCCTTGTTCTGGATGTTTCGGGCGGGTTCTATTTCAAATCGGACAACGGTCGCTTGTGGCTCAGCCCGCATGACGAAATACCCAGTGACCCTTGCGATGCCGCGCCTGAAGAAATCGATGTGGCTATGGCGATTGACCGATTCCTTTCGGTCACAAACTGGAAGATTGAAGCGGTCGAGCGGCGCTGGGCCGGATTGCGGAGCTTCGCGCCCGATCGCTTGCCCGTCTACGGCCCTGATCCGGATGTACGAGGATTCAACTGGTTTGCCGGCCAAGGCGGCTTCGGAATTCAAACTGCGCCCGCGGCTGCTCGTTTGGGCGCTCAGATATTGCTCGGACTTCCTGCAGATTCGCTAACCGAAGAAATCGATGCAGCGCGATATTCGCCAAGTCGTTTTTCAGAAATGAAAGAACGGCGGACGGGCTAGCCATAATTGCTGTGATCTGCCAATTACTCGGTTCAACACAACCACCAAAGGGAGGTAAATTCGATGGCTCACAAGTTTGAAATCTACAAGGACAAGGCTGGCGAGTTTCGCGTGCGCTTCAGCTACAATTCGGAAGTGATGTTCTCGACCCAGGGTTATTCGAGCAAGTCTTCGGCTGAAAACGCCATCGCCTCCATCAAGAAGAATGGCCCGGATGCGCCGATCGAAGACAACAGCTGATCTGTTGCATTCAGATCATTCCGAGCGGGCGTGACACCAGAGTGTCGCGCCCGTTTGCGTTTCAACCAGAGGCTTGAGCCGCGATGCGATCAGCCTCGTCGCTTGCAAGCTTGTCGACCCGATCGTTCTCGCTGTGACCGGAATGCCCTTTGACCCAGTGCCACTTGATCTCGTGGCGATCCGCGATTTCGATCATTTCATGCCATAGATCGGCATTGCGAACGGGCTTCCTGCTGGCGTTGACCCAGCCGCGCTTCTTCCAGCCGTGGACCCATTTGGTGATCCCGTCGATCACATACTTGCTGTCGGAATAGAGATCGACCTTGCAGGGTTCGATCAAGGCCGACAGTCCTTTGATGACAGCGGTCATTTCCATCCGATTGTTGGTCGTATCGGCTTCCCCGCCCGACAATTCCTTTTCGTGTGGGCCCATACGCAGCAGTACGCCCCAACCGCCAGGGCCGGGATTCCCCTTGCAAGCGCCATCAGTGTAGATTTCGACCTGTTTCATCGAGATGCTTCATCGCCGCTTTGCGTTTGTCACGCAAACACTTGCGCGCCGAATTCGTCGTAAAAGCGCCAGCGGGAGACGAACTGCATGGGATCCTTGCGGGTAACAAGCGCATCATCGGGCGTGTCGAGCCAGTCCTCGGCCCGGCTCGCGACAAAGCGCAAGGTCGCACCCTTGGCGATCTCTGGCAGCAAGGCACGCTCAGCATCGGTCAGAGGCCGTACGCTTTCATAGCCGCGGATGATCGCGCTGCCGCAATCCTCACGATAGCTGTTGCTGGCCGGGTCAAATCCCCAGGCCGCGTGCGTGGTGGCAAGATCAAGCGCCATCGCGCCCGTACAGGCAAAATAGAAATCAATCAGTCCGGTCACCTGACTGCCGAGCATCAGCACGTTGTCAGGGAACAGGTCTGCATGAATCTGCGCCTGCGGCAGGCTGGAGAGGTCAAGCCGGGCAGCAGATCGGGCCGGAGCGAGCATCGCCGGCAAGTCCTTATGGATGGAAGCTAGGCCTGCTTCTCCGCATTTTTCCAGCAGTGCCAGATTGTCTGCGAACCCCATCGTGTTGGCTCTCGAGAGCGCGAAGCCTGCGCTGGCGAGATGCATGCGTGCTAGGGTTGCTCCGACGGAATGAGCCTGATCGGGCTCCGGCCGCGTGGGAGATACACCAGGGAGGAACTCGATCAACGCCAGAGCCTTCCCGTCGAGCATGCGGAAGCTTGCCCCGGTCCGATCGTGAATTGTCCGTGGAACAGGGCACCCACGATTCGAAAGTTGATCCAGCAACCCGAGAAAGTAAGGCAGATCGCCGAGTTCTATGCGGCGTTCGTACATAGTCAGAATAAATCGCGCTCCGGCACCATTGCTTCCGGAGGTCTCGATCAGCCAGTTCGAATTGGAAACGCCTTCGGCGATGCCTTTGGCAGACAGCAAAGTCCCGACGTCATACTGCGCGATCAATTCCGCCAGCTGCTCCGCACCGAGATGGGTGTAAACCGCCAATTTTCAGCATCCCTATTCGGTAAGCTGGCGGGGCAGTTTGAAAACCATTTTCTCTTCGGTGTGCGTGATCGTCCGCTCACGGATAGGGCGCAGCTTTGCAAGGGCATCCACGACTTCGCGAACCAGCACTTCGGGTGCGGATGCGCCGGCAGTGAGACCAATCGTGTCGATACCTTCAAGCCAGGCGGGGTCTATTTCCTCTGCCCGCTGAATCAGTTTGCCGGGTGTGCCAAGCCGCTCGGCAACCTCGACGAGGCGCAAAGAATTCGAAGAATTGGGAGCGCCAACCACCAGCACCAGATCGCAGTCATGCGCCAGTTCCTTCACTGCGGCCTGGCGATTTGAGGTGGCGTAGCAAATGTCTTCCGCCTTGGGACCGCTGATGTTGGGATAGCGCCATTCAAGCGCCTCGATCACTTCGCGCGTATCATCAACCGACAAGGTTGTCTGAGTGAGATAGGCAAGCGGTTCGTCCGAATCGAATGGCAGCTTGTCCACGTCCTCGATATTTTCCACCAGCGTCATCTGGCCCGGTTCGACCTGCCCCATTGTGCCGATCACCTCCGGGTGGCCTTCGTGTCCGATGAAGATAATATGGCGGCCCTTTTCCAGCTGACGTTCGGCCTGTCGGTGCACCTTGGAAACGAGCGGACAGGTGGCGTCGACATACATTAGCTTGCGCCGCTTTGCTTCGGCGGGAACCGATTTCGGAACGCCGTGCGCGCTGAACACCACCGGTGCATCGTCGGGCACTTCGTCCAGTTCCTTGACGAAAATCGCGCCTTTCGCCTTCAGCCCTTCGACAACATATTTGTTGTGGACGATTTCATGGCGGACATAGACCGGCGCGCCATAGCGTTCGAGCGCCTTTTCTACGATCTCGATGGCCCGATCCACTCCGGCGCAAAAGCCACGAGGTGCTGCGATCAGGAGATTCAGCGGTTTTGCGTCCACAGAGGGCTCTTGAAATGGGGCGTTCATGTCTCAGCCTCTAGCGCTTTGCTGCGCGGCTCGCTAGGGCGGACACGCAGATAGGGATGGGGTTCCCGATACAGTTCGATATTCGAGGACGGTTTTCAATGATGTTTCGCACCCGTGTTTTGACTGCCATCGCGCTTGCTGCGGGTCTTGCGGGCTGTGCGCGAGAGGGGGAACTGGTTGTTGATCAGGGCGTCGGTATCACCGCCGTCCTATCTTCCTGCCCTGCGGTCGGCATTCCCAACTATACCGGTGACGTGACGACTTTCCGCGATGCCGGCAATCAGACCTTTGGCAATCTCGATGTGACCGCCTCGATCACCAATCTTCGTTCAACCTGCAACGACAGTTCGGAAAAGGTCTACACCGAAGCAACTTTCGATGTGCACGCCCGGCGCGCCGATGTGCGCGGAGCGCGCTCGGTCACCTTGCCCTATTTCGTCACTGTGCTTCAAGGCGGCAGCGCCGTCGTGACCAAGCGGGTGGGCGAAGTGACGCTCAACTTTGCTGACGGACAGGAACGCGCAATGGCGAGCGGCAAGGCCGGTTCGTTTGTCGATCGCGCGGCAGCATCCTTGCCGGAAGATATCCGCGAGCAGATCACCCGCCGACGCCGTCCGGGCGATCCCGAAGCGGCGCTTGATCCGTTGGCTGCCCCCGAAGTTCGCGCGGCAATCGCCCGGACCCGGTTCGAAATGCTTATCGGATTTCAGCTGACCGAAGAGCAATTGGCCTACAACGCCACAAGGTAAGCGAACCCTTGAAAAATCCGCATGACCCCGCAAAGGCTGGGGCATGCCCACCAAGGAGCCCCGATAGCTCGGGAGCGCACAGGTATTCTATGTCGCAAGAGACACTCTACGCCGCCTTTGCCGGCACCATCGAAACCGCGCTGATTGATCTTGTTGCGGAAGGCGTTCTGCCTGCCGACGTGTCGTTTGCCAACGTCACGCTCGAGCCACCGCGCGATCCCTCGCACGGTGATCTGGCTACCAATGCCGCGATGGTTCTGGCCAAACCGGCCAAAGCAAACCCGAGGGCTTTGGCTGAATCGATCGCGGCAAAGCTGCAGGCGCATGATGCAATTGTCAGCGCTGAAATTGCAGGCCCCGGCTTCATCAACCTGCGGCTCGATCGCAAGGCGTGGATCGCTGAATTGAACGCTGTTCATGCGCTCGCCGGCGAATACGGTCGATCGGCCATGGGGGCAGGGCGGACGGTCAACGTCGAATATGTATCTGCCAATCCCACAGGCCCAATGCACATGGGGCACTGCCGCGGAGCCGTGGTGGGCGATGCGCTGGCGAGCCTGCTTGAATTTGCCGGGCACCGGGTGATCCGAGAGTATTACGTCAACGATGCGGGTGCGCAGGTCGATGTGCTCGCCCGCTCGGTGCATCTGCGGTATCGCGAAGCTTTGGGCGAAGAGATATCCATTCCCGATGGCCTGTATCCCGGGGACTATCTGGTTTCGGTAGGGCAGGCGCTCGCCGCTGAATTCGGCGATAAATATGCAGCCGCGCCAGAGAGCGAATGGTTGATCCTGTTTCGCACCCGCGCGGTTGCGGCAATGATGGACATGATCCGTGCCGATCTCGCCACTCTGGGCATCAATCACGACCTGTTCTCGTCCGAGGCCGAATTGCAGGCTTCGGGCAAGGTGGATGCCGCAGAGGCATGGCTGCGCGAACACGACCTTGTCTATGACGGCGTGCTTGAAGCGCCCAAGGGCAAGGCCCCGCCCGAGGATTGGGAGCCGGTGGAATTGCCGCTGTTCCGTTCGACCAAGTTCGGGGACGATCAGGATCGCCCGATCAAGAAGTCGAACGGCGCGTGGACCTATTTCGGTGCAGACCTCGCATACCACTTCCAGAAAGCCCAGAATGCTGATGCCCTCGTCGATATCTGGGGCGCGGACCATGCGGGGACGGTGAAGCGGATCAAGGCAGCCGTGGCTGCACTGACAAGCGCCGATGGGGCCGCACCCAAGCCTTTCGAGGTCAAGCTGGTGCAAATGGTCCAGCTGATGAAGGGCGGGCAGCCGTTCAAGATGTCGAAGCGCGCGGGCAATTTCGTCACCCTAGCCGATGTCGTCGAGATGGTGGGCAAGGACGTGGTGCGTTTCACCATGCTGACCCGCAAGCCCGACGCGCAGATGGATTTCGATTTCGACAAGGTAGTCGAAGCGTCGAAAGACAATCCGGTGTTCTATGTGCAATATGCCCATGCCCGTATCCAGTCGACCCTGCGCAAGGCATTGGAAGAAGAGGGCATTGCTCCTTCGGCTGACGCTGTTGAGCAACTGGGAGATGAGGAAATCGCCCTGATTCGCCGGGCCGCTCAGTTCCCGCGAGAAATCGAAGCCGCCGCAAAGGCCCGCGAGCCGCACCGGATCGCATTCTACCTTTATGACCTGGCCACGGATTTGAACGCGTTCTACAGCTTCGGTAACACCGACCTAGAAAAGCGCTTCATTGTGAAACACGATAAGGGTTTGTCCGCGGCTCGGCTTTTCCTTGCGGAGGCAATAGGGCAAGTGTTGCGCAATGGGCTTCGCGTCTTGGGTGTGGAAGCCGTCGATAGGATGTGACTTGGGGGCAGATCGGTGATTATCGAAGCCGAGTATGAAGAAGTCGAAGGCAGCGGGCAGGAATCCGAACTCGACCTGTCCGATGACGACAGTCTGCCTTGGCTTGAGGCTGACGAGGAAGACGAAGGGCGTAGCGATATCGATATCGCCCAGATCATCGGATTTGCGCTGATCCTGCTTACTATACTTGCGGCTGTAGTTGGTGCCGTCTGGTATTTCGCGAACAAGTCCGGCAATGCCGAAGTGGTTGCCGATGGCAGCATGATCGAGGCGCCCGAAGGCCCGATCAAGGAGCGTCCGAAGGACCCCGGCGGCAAAGAGTTTGACGGTACCGGCAATGTCGCTCCTGTGGTTGCCGAAGGTGGCACCCGTGAAGGCGTTCTTGATACCGCTGGTGACGAAAGCGCACAGACGCAAACGCCCGCATCTTCACCTTCATCCGACGAGTCACCGGCAACCTCATCGTCCGGATCGGGCGGTGTCGGCGTGCAGCTTGCCGCATACAGTTCGCGTGCCCGCGCCGAGCAGGGCTGGAATGACCTGCGCCGCCGCACTGATGCGCTCGACAATGCGCGTTATCGGATCGAAGAAGGTGTGGTCGACATCGGGACCGTCTACCGTCTTCAGGCCGTCGCCAGCGATCGCGCAGCAGCGGAACAACTCTGCGCCGCGCTCAAGGCTGATGGCCTCGATTGCCAGGTAAAGCCCTGAACGACCCGCAATTCGTCGCTTTCCCACCGCCTTTCCCCGTCAAATGTGGCGGACAAGTGGTTAGCGCGCTTGCCTGATCTGCTGCACGCTGCAAGGTTTTGGCCATGACACCGGCAATTTTCGGATGCTCCGGCGCCCGCATGACAGCGGATGAGCGCGATTTCTTCCGCGATGCGGATCCGGCTGGTTACATCCTGTTCGGGCGCAATTGCGAGGATCCGCAACAATTGCGGGCGCTAACCGATGAATTGCGTGCACTCCACGGGCGCGAGCGGCTGTTGATCTCGATCGATCAGGAAGGCGGGCGGGTAGCCCGCCTGCGCCCGCCACATTGGTCTGCCTATCCGGCGGGTGAGGCTTTCGACCGGTTGTACCGGCTTGCCCCGGCAAGTGCGATCGAGGCAGCGCGTGCCGGAGCCCACGCAATGGCGCTGGAACTTTCGGCCATGGGCATCACCGTGGATTATCATCCGCCGCTCGACCTGCGCCAAGTCGGTGCGCATGATGTAATCGGTGACCGATCGCTGGGGAGCGATCCTGTGCAGGTCGCGGCGATCGGGCGCGCAATTCTCGATGGTCTTGCTGCCGGAGGGGTGACCGGTTGCATCAAGCACATGCCCGGGCATGGCCGCAGCAAGGTCGACTCGCACAAGGAAATGCCCACGGTGCATGAAAGCGCACAGGAGCTTGAAGACGACATCGCTCCGTTTCGTGCGCTGAATTCTGCATTGATCGGCATGACCGGGCATCTCAAATTCCCTGCGTGGGATGCAGATTGGCCCGCCACCTTGTCGCCAACAATCATAGGCAATGTCATTCGCGACCAGATCGGCTTTGACGGTCTGTTGCTGACGGATGACATCGATATGGAGGCGCTCGATGGCAGCATCCCAGAACGGGCGGTTCGCGCATTGGCTGCCGGTTGCGACATCATTCTGAATTGCTGGGCGAAAATGGATGACATGCAGGGCATTTGCGCTGCTGTCCCGGCGATGACAGAAGTGGCCGTCGCGCGGCTTGATCGCGCTCTTGCGCCCACGCGGATTGCCGACGGTATTGCGCCGGAACATCGCGACTTGCTGGCAAAGCGGGACACACTGCTCGCGCTTGCGGGAGAGGCAGCATGAGCGCGGATCGCGACGACGGGTTCATGATATCCGGCGATGCCGCAGGTGCATCGGAGCCGACGGCAGAGCTTCCCGAGGGCTGGCTGGACGAAACCGGCAAGCAGGGCGCGAAGCAGGGAGATGAGGCTCTATATCTGGAGCTTGACGGGTGGGAAGGTCCGCTTGACCTGCTGCTCGATCTGGCGCGTCGGCAAAAGGTCGACCTGCGACAGATTTCGATCCTGGCTCTGGTTGATCAGTACCTCAATTACATAGAGCGTGCTCAGGATTTGCGGCTTGAACTGGCAGCCGATTACCTCGTGATGGCGGCATGGCTGGCGTATCTCAAATCGGCGTTGCTGCTACCCAAAGACGAACAGGAAGACCCCAGTCCCGAAGAACTTGCCCTGCGTTTGCAATTGCGGCTGCAGCGGCTTGGAGCAATGCGCGAGGCCGCTGCGCGATTGATGGCGAGAGACCGGATCGGGCGCGATATCTTCCTGCGCGGCGCTCCGGAAGGGCTCAGGACCGATCGAAAAACCCTCTGGAAATCAGATGCCTATTCGCTGATTCAGGCGTATGGTCAGGTCAAGGCGCGGACGGCTCCTCGCATTTATCACGTTTCCGATCGCCCGGTTATGACGCTCGAAAGCGCGCTTGATCGGGTTTCGGCCATGCTTGGCGTGACCCTGGAATGGATGGAAATCCGCGATTTCCTGCCTCCGCACGCCAATCCTGCCCTGCGGCGTTCAGCACTTGCTTCCAGTTTTGTCGCGGCACTCGAACTGGCAAGGCTGGGTCGTGCGGAGATTGCTCAGGAAGAAGCCTTTGCGCCGCTGCGAATCCGTCGCCTGAAAAAGGGGGCATAAGGTGACTGAAGAGGTGCACAAGGAGGCTGACGAGGTCGAGCGCGGGCTTGAAGCCACGTTGTTTGCCGCCGAGGAACCGCTAACCGTCGATCAGCTGGCAGCACATCTCGGGGGTCTGGAAAAGGATCTCGTGCGGGATGGATTGGCAGCATTGCAGCAGCATTATTCGCGTCGCGGCGTCCAACTTGTCGAACGCGGTAAGCGGTGGCACTTCGAAACTGCCGCAGACATGGCGCATTTGCTTCGCCGCGAAAAAGAGCAGGTTCGTCGCCTCAGTCGCGCGGCGACCGAAGTGCTTGCGATCATTGCCTATCACGAACCCGTCAGCCGCGCGGAGATCGAATCCATCCGTGGGGTGCAGACAAGTTCCGGCACTCTCGATGTGTTGATGGAGGCCGGCTGGATCCGGCTGGCTGGTCGTCGGGAAGTCCCCGGCCGTCCTGTCATCTACGCGACCACTGCCGAATTCCTCGATCACTTCGGGCTTGCATCGCGTCGCGATTTGCCCGGCATCGACGAATTACGGGCGGCCGGGCTGCTGGATCCGGTGGACGAAGCGTTCGAGGAGGCGATGGCGGATTCCGGCAGCGCCGAGAGCGACGATGGCGATCACGATGAGCCCGATCCCGATCTGGAAGAAGATTCGGCGGATTGATCGTGTCCGTGATCTCAACGGTCACTGGCGCAGTCCTGTTATCATCCCTATATTGCCAGCCTCATCACCCGAAACGGGCAAACAAGAGAGAATTCGCATGGGCGGTATCGGTATCTGGCAAATCCTCATCGTGGCGATCGTGATCCTCGTCCTGTTCGGGCGTGGTCGGATTTCCGAAATGATGGGAGATTTCGGCAGGGGCATTTCGAGCTTCAAGAAGGGCATGAACGAGACCGAGGAAACCGTGTCATCGGCCAAGGCCCAGATAGAAGCGCCTGCAAAGGATGCTGCCTCAACGGAAGCCAAGACCGGCGAGAAAAGCGATAACCCCGGCTGATCGCAGAAAAACCCGCGCGGACAGTCGCGCGGCATGAAGGCACATCCATGTTCGACATTGGCGCCGCAGAACTGCTGGTAATCATCATCGTCGCGGTCATCGTGATCGGGCCGAAGGATATGCCGCTTGCCATGCGTACTGCCGGGCGCTGGATCGGCAAGGTGCGCAAGGTTTCCGCCCATTTCCGCACTGGTATCGATGCAATGGTGCGCGAGGCCGAGTTGGAGGAAATGGAGAAGAAGTGGAAAGCGCAGAACGAGGAAATCATGCGCCGCACCGCCGCTTCGACCGAGGCTGAAAAGGGTGCGCCAGTTATGACGGGGCCACCTCCGGTCGGAGAAGTCGAAGGCGAACGAACCGACGGCGACGTCTCGGGCGACCAGGTCAAGGATACGCAATCCGGCGAGTCCGCAGCTTCCAAGTCCGATCAATAGGCGCCCTGCGATGGTATTCGAGATAAAGGACATCGACGAAACCCGCGCTCCGCTGCTCGATCACCTGATCGAACTGCGCACCCGTCTGGTGCGCTCGATCTTCGCGCTGCTGGTGGGTTTCGGCGTCTGTTTCTACTTCGCCGATCCCATTATCGGATTTCTCGTTCAGCCGCTTAAGGATGCCTTTCCCGAAGGCGAAGGACAGCTGATCTTCACGAAGCTTCCTGAAGTTTTCTTCGTCGAATTGAAGGTCGGCCTGTTTGCCGGTTTCATGCTCAGCTTTCCGATTATCGCCAATCAGCTTTGGGCGTTTATCGCGCCGGGCCTGTACGCTAGCGAGAAGAAGGCATTTCTTCCGTTCCTGATTGCCACCCCGGTGCTGTTTCTTGGCGGCGCGGCATTGGCCTATTTCGTGGTTATGCCGACAGCGTTCAGGTGGTTTCTCGGTTTTGGCGGGACAGCAGGCGGGCTGGAGATTCAGGCGCTCCCCAGCGCCGGTGATTACCTCAGCCTGGTGATGCAGTTCATTCTCGCCTTCGGGCTGACCTTTCTGCTCCCGGTCTTGCTCATGCTGTTGCACCGCGCGGGTATCGTCAGTCGTGAACAACTGGTTGGTGCGCGACGTTATGTCATCGTGGGTGTGGTGGCGCTGGCAGCTATCGTCACTCCGCCCGATCCGGGCAGCCAGATCATCCTGGCGATCCCCTTGTTGCTGCTGTTCGAGGGATCGCTGGTGCTGATGCGGGTGCAAGAGCGGATGATGAAGCGCAAGGCATCCGATGCGGATACGGCAAGCGCAAACCCCGAAACGGGCAACGAGTCAGGTTGAAAAGCAAGGCTGCCCGGTTCGCCAATCTGCTAAATGTGAAGCCCGGACAATAAAAAAGGGGCCCCGAACGGGACCCCTCTTCATGATCGCTGTATAAGCAGCTTACGGGCTGGCAGGCTCATCGTCGTCATCTGCGATGATGATGATGCCGCCGATCACGGCAGCAGCAGCCAGAACGGCAATCAGGATGCCCGAGCCGCCTTCAAGTTCACTTTCACCCGAAACCGGGGCGACCGAACGCTCAAATGCGGCTTCTGCGATAGCCGGCGAAGCTGCGAGCGAAACCGCCGCAGTTGCCAGAGCGAGGGTACGAATTTTCATTAATTGTCTCCTATGAGTCTTCTGCGATCAAACTCACCTGCTGCCTATGCCAGCAAGGCCAATGTGACAACCCCAAACCGAGGAAAAACATGCTCCGGGGTGTCGTCAGAACAGTTCTATTTCAACATTTTAAGCACGCCGTGGCTCACTTGCCTCACCTACCACATGGTCAGGAAGCGGATCGGAAAAAAACCTTTTGCGACCTGCCTGAGGCAAGCTGAGCCATACGAGCGATGGCTGGCGGGAAAACAACGGGCGACCGCCGTTACCCTTCGCGACCTTGCTAAGGCTTATGAGTGACCAAACTATGAAAATTCCGATGCGAATCAAGCGACTAGGTAGTCACACCTATCGCGATTGAACGCTATCCCGGCAGTGCCGTCATCACTCAGAGCGGAAATTGATCAATCCCGAGGTGCATAAACCCGCGTTCCGCCGACCCAGACTTCGCGAATCTCGGTTTCGCGAATTTCCGAAGGCGACGCGAGCAGGGGGTCCCGGTCGACAAACAGGAAATCGGCGCGTTCGCCTGGAATCAGGCGGCCAAACCTGCCGTCGGCAAAACCGGCGAAGGCTGCATCGGCGGTGAAGGCTGCAAACGCCTGCTCGCGGCTCACGGCCTCTTGCGCGCGCCAGCCGCCGAACGGCCGGCCATTGGCATCCGTGCGACTGATAGCCACCGCGACCCCGGCAAAGACATCTGCGGGTTCGACAGGAGCGTCCGAACCGAAGGCGAGTTTGCCGCCGACTTCCAGTACGCTGCGCCAGGCGTAGGCGCCGCCAAGCCGGTCTTCACCCAGCCGCGCCTCTGCCATGAACATGTCGCTGGTCTGGTGCAGCGGCTGCATCGACGCAATCACGCCATGATCGCCAAAGCGGGCAAGATCGTCGACATCGACGATCTGGGCGTGCTCGATCCGCCAGCGGCGATCCCCGGCGTAGGTTTCGGACAATTCCTCGATCGCCAGCAGGACTTCGGAATTGGCGGCATCGCCAATGGCGTGCACGGCCGTCTGGAAATTGTCGAGCGCCGCACGGCTCATCCGGTTGCGCAATTGCGCCGGTGTCAGCAGCGGCAAGCCGTGGGTGTTGGGCTCGTCCTCATACGGTTCCTTCAGATTTGCGCCGCGCGAGCCGAGCGCCCCGTCGAGATAAAGCTTGATCCCGTTCAGGCGTAGCCGATCCTCATAAAGCCACGGAGTCGGCCCGGTCCCGCCGATCAGTTCCATCGTCTCAAGCGAGTTGGCGTAGGACATGATCCGGATACGCAGCGCACCGACATCGCCTGCGCGGCGGAAGGTTTGCCAGTCCTCTATGGTGGTGCCCATGTCGGCAACGGCAGTGATGCCGTTGGCGAGCAACCGTTCTTGAGCCATCATCAGCGCAGCGTTGCGATCTTCAGGGCGCGGTGGCGGGATGGTATCTGCCACCAGCGATTCGGCATTGTCGACGAAAACACCGGTGGGATTGCCGTTGGCATCGCGGATGATGCGTCCGCCCGAAGGATCGGCTGTCTGCGCGGTTACGCCAGCTTGTTCCATCGCAAGAGAATTGGCCCAGGCCGCGTGGCCGTCCACACGTTGCAACCAGACCGGGCGATCAGGTACGATCGCGTCGAGTTCGGCCGCGGTCGGGAAGCGGCCAAGGCCCCATTTTTCTTGGTTCCAGCCACGCCCCAGAATCCACGGGCGGCCCGCGTTTTCTTCGGCAAAGGCGGCGATCATGGCCAGCGCTTCTTCAAGGCTGTTTGTTTCCGATAGATCGAGCGTCAGCGCGCCGAATCCGATACCCATGACGTGGACGTGCGCGTCGATCATGCCCGGCAGCATCACCTGCCCTGCGCCGTCGATGGCGAATTCGACACCCTCGGGCCGCGCTTCGCCGCGTTCGAGGGTGTGAGTGATCACGCCATCATCGTCGAACACCAGCTGGGTGAAACGCTTCACCTCGCCGTTTTCGTCAATGGTGATGCCATCGACGTTATAGACCAGCGTATCAGCCAGCGCAGGCGTGGCGATCAGCGCCGCCGATGCGGCGAGAAGGGTGCGGAACATGGGAAGCCTCATTTCGTGTCTTTCACCTTGGGAAGCCGGGTTATCAGCGCGCTGGTGTCGAGCCGGTTCCCGCCCTGCGCCTGAACATCGGCATAAAATTGATCGACCAGCGCGGAAATCGGCGAAGACAGGCCGAGCCGCTTTGCTTCCTCCAGTGCATAGCCCAAATCCTTGCGCATCCAGTCGATTGCAAAACCGAAATCGAACTTGTCCTGCACCATTGTCGCCCAGCGATTGTCCATCTGCCAGCTTTGCGCCGCGCCGCCGGAGATGGCCTGATAGGTCTTGTCGAGGTCCAGCCCCGCGCCCTGTGCCAGCCGGATCGCTTCTGAGAGGCCGCCGAGCACTCCGGCGATGCACATCTGGTTTGCCATCTTGGCAGTCTGGCCAGCGCCGGTCGGGCCGACGTGGACGATGGACTTGGCATAGCAGTCCATGACAGGACGCGCGCGCTCGACCGCTTCCTCGCTGCCTCCGCACATGATCGCCAACTGGCCGTTTTCGGCACCGGCCTGACCGCCGCTGACCGGAGCATCGACGAAACCGATGTCGAAATTGGCGCAGCGTTCCCCGACGGATCGGGCGATATTGGCAGAAGTGGTGGTGTGGTCGACCAGCAGCGCGCCTTGTGGAAGCAGAGCGAGAACGCCGCTGTCGCCTTCAAGAACGGACAGCAGGTCTTCGTCATTGCCCACGCAGCAGAAAGCAATGTCCGCACCCTCTGCCGCTTGGGCCGGAGTTTCGGCGAAAGCGATGGCAAGCCCTTCCTCACTCCACTTCGCCTGCCAATGCGCGGCGCGTTCCTGAGAGCGGTTATAGGCCGTCACCTTATACCCCGCTCGCGCCAAATGACCGGCCATAGGCCCGCCCATCACACCGAGCCCGATAAAGGTAATGCTGTTTGGTTCTGTCATGGGTCGCTGCCCTAAAGCCTATTGCGCGTACTGCCAACGCCAAGGCTCATTACAGGGTGCAAGAAGTATTTCTTTGGTATCATGGCGGCGTTTCGAATTGCCCTTGCCGCTACGGGAGGCTAGCGCGGCGCGCATCATGACTGTGCCAGCTGCAAACCAAGCCTCGCCCGAGCAAGCCGTCGCTACTCCGGCCGATCTCACCATCGAAGACGTGCGTGCCGCTGCCGCGCGTATCGAAGGCGCCGTGGTCAAGACCCCGATGATGCATTCCATCACGCTTTCGGAGATTACCGGGGCGGACATCTGGCTCAAGTTCGAGAATTTGCAGTTCACGGCCGCTTACAAGGAACGCGGTGCGCTCAACGCCTTGTTGCAGCTTACCGAGGATCAGAGGAAGCGCGGCGTCATCGCGGCATCGGCAGGCAATCACAGCCAGGGCCTTTCCTACCACGGCACCCGGTTGGGCGTGCCTGTCACCATCGTCATGCCCAAGACGACTCCGACGGTGAAGGTGATGCAGACCGAAAGCGTGGGCGGCAATGTTGTGCTCGAAGGCGAGACATTCGACGATGCGCATGCCCATGCGCGGTTGCTCGAAAAGGAACGCGGCCTCACGTTCGTCCACCCGTTTGACGATCCCAAGATCGCTGCGGGGCAGGGCACTGTCGCTCTCGAAATGCTGGAGGTTAAGCCCGATCTCGATTGCCTCGTCACGCCCATCGGCGGGGGCGGGCTGATTTCGGGCATGGCGACGGTGGCGAAGGCGCTTAACCCGGACATGGAAGTGATCGGAGTCCAGGCTGCGCTGTTCCCCAGCATGTTCGCCAAGATCAAGGGCGAGGAACGCGATTGTGGCGGGGATACCCTTGCAGAAGGCATTGCGGTCAAGAAACCGGGCGAATTCACCAGCAAGGTGATCGCCGAGCGGGTCGATGACATCCTGCTGGTTGATGAGCCCGAGCTGGAAAAGGCAGTCGCGCTGCTGCTGCAGATCGAAAAGACCGTGGTTGAAGGGGCAGGCGCCGCCGGACTTGCTGCAGTTTTGATGAACCCCGAACGGTTCGCCGGAAAGAAAGTCGGCCTCGTGCTGTGCGGGGGCAATATCGACACCCGGCTGCTTGCAAACGTGCTGCTGCGCGATCTTGCCCGACAGGGGAGGCTGGCACGGCTGCGCGTGACCTTGCAGGATCGCCCCGGCGCGCTGTTCAAGGTCATGCGGCTGTTTGACGCGCACAACGTCAACATCATTGAAATCTATCACCAGCGCATCTTCACGACGCTGCCGGCAAAGGGCCTGATCACGGATATCGAATGCGAGGCACGCGATGCCGAGCAGGTCGAACGTCTTGTCGAAGCGCTGCGCGAAGCCAATTACAATGTGCAGGTTGTCGAACTGAACTGATCCGGCGATTCGCGGCTTCGCTCGCGATTTTGCATGGGTCGTTAAGTGACTGACTGGAGGCTGTCCCACTTTCGGGCGTGCCGGGCCGGCTTTGCAAAACATTGCTCCGAAGCGGCGCAAGACTTTTGGCCAGCTTGTGCAAAGTAACCCAAAATTCACCCTGTTTTGTGGTTAAGGGTCTTTTACCGCCGGAGGCAAAAAGGCATAAGAATGTCTTAACACCCGCCCAGACGATTCCCGTTCAAGAGGACCCAGCCAGACCCGTGACGGCTCCGATCCGCTTTCCCCGCTTCTTCGTGACGAGCCCTGCGCCGTGCCCGTATCTGCCCGGGCGTAGCGAAAGGAAGGTCTTTACCGAGTTGAAGGGGCCGCATGCGGATCAGTTGAACGAGGCACTGGGCCGCATCGGTTTCCGCCGCAGCCAGACCGTTGCCTATCGCCCTAGCTGCCTCGATTGCCAGGCATGCGTTTCGGTCAGGGTGGTGGCGCGCGATTTCCGGCCGTCGGGCACGCAAAAGCGCGATCTCAAACGCAACAGCGATCTGATCGTTACCGAATGCCGCCCCTGGGCGACCGACGAACAGTTCGAATTGCTGACCAAATATCTCGGCGTGCGGCATCCCGACGGCGGGATGTCGACCATGGATGAACTCGACTATGCCGACATGGTCGAACACACCCCGGTCACCAGCACCGTAGTGGAGTATCGCGAACCGACGGAGACAGGGGAGCCGGGCCGCCTGGTTGGCGCCTGCCTGACTGATCGCCAGGGCGATGGCCTCTCGATGATCTATTCGTTCTACGATCCTGATCATGCCGAACGTGCGGGGCTGGGCAATTACATCATTCTCGATCACATCCGCCGTGCCGCTGAAGACGGCCTTCCCTATGTTTACCTGGGATATTGGGTGGATGGGTCGCCGCGCATGCAGTACAAAGTCCGCTACCGCCCGCTAGAACGATTGACGCGTGAGGGGTGGCAGCGAATGGACGATGCCGAACAAACCAAGCTTATCGCAGTCGCCACGGCTCCGCGCGATCGGACGAAAGGGAGTGTTGCGGGTGTCGGTGGCAAAGACGGACAGCCCGGCAAATTCCGTTCGAGCTGAGCGATTGCATTGGCCGAAGCTGGGACTGGCCCTCGCGGTCGGCGTGGCGATGTCCGGTTCGCCGGCATTCGCGCAATCGCTCGATGACCTGATCCCGCAAAGTGCAGTCGAACGGCCAGAGGACTGGGCTGCGCAAGGTGCGCCAGAAACGCCGCAGCCACCAGCTGAAGATACTCAGGAGCCTGCCGGTTCTGATGAGCAAGCACCTGAGCCTACCGTTGTTCCATCCGATCCGCTGTTCGATCTGAACGCTTCGCTGGACAATCTCTCGATCCCCGAAATTCCCGAGCTTGAACCCGATCCGGAGGCTCTGGCCTTTACCGAAATCGACGCTCCTGACCTGGTGGAACTGCCCGAACTGATAGAGGTTTCGCTCGGCGATGAACTTGTGCTGGCGTTTCCTGCGGATCGTTCGATCTTCCCTGAAGAGAGGGAGTTTGTGGAACGTTTCCGGGCGCTGTCCACGATCAAGGCGCTCGACAGCGGGCAGGAAACCGTGCCGCAACTGGCCGCGCGGGCGCGGTCTGACGAGCTGCTGCTGGACGATATCCTGCGCAACTACGGCTATTACGACGGCAGTGTTATCCGCCTCTTGTCCGGAGGACGGCGCGAACAGGCCCGCGTCGGAAGCGCAGTGGACAGCGATCCGCGGGTGCGTTTCGACATTATTCCGGGCGAGCGATACAGCTTTGGCAGGATTGATCTGGGTGCACTTGACCGTCTGCCCGATCCCGATGGCGCGCGGCTAAGGAGCGAATTCGGCATCGCGTCCGGCGATCCGCTCTACGCTGACAGGATCGTGGCGCAGCAGTTGAACCTGTCCGTCGCCTTGGGGGAAAACGGCTATCCCTTTGCGACGCTGGGGGAGCCGTCGCTGCTGGTCGATCATTCACGGCTTGAAGGCGATCTTACCCTGCCGGTCGAACCGGGCGGCAAATTCGTCTTTGGCGACATCCTGAGCAATGATCCCGAATTCCTTTCCGGGCGGCATCTTGCCCGGATTGCCCGCTTTGATCCGGGTGAGACCTATCGCGAAAGCATGAAGGAAGACCTGCGGCGGGCCATTCTCGCCACAGGGTTGGTTTCCAGCGTCGCCATCGCCCCGCGCGAGGCCACCCCTCCCGAAGCAGGTGTGCCCGGCGAAGTCGCGCTTGACGTGACGCTTGAACGTGCGCCGCTGCGGACCATTTCGGGCGCTATCGGCTACGGTACCGAAGACGGCTTCAAGCTTGAAGCAGGATGGGAGCACCGCAATCTCTTCCCGCCCGAAGGATCGCTGCGGCTGCGCGGTATCATCGGCACGCGCGAGCAACTGGCGAGCGTCACCTTCGCCCGCCGTAATTTCCGCCAGCGCGATCAAACCATCGGGATCGATGCCTATGCCAGCGATATCGAGACCGAGGCGGTGGATGCGCGCACCATCGGCCTCAGGGCGGGGCTGGAGCGGGTGTCAAACCTGATCTTCCAGAAGCCGCTTGGATGGCAAGCCGGGTTTGAACTGCTTTACACCGATGAACGCAACCGCGTCATCGGCGGCATTCCTCGTCCCAGACAGACCTATCAGATCGCCGGTCTGTTCGGCAGCATGACGATTGACCGGAGCGATGACTTGCTTGACCCGACCAAGGGTTTCCGGATCACCGGTGTGGTTGCTCCCGAGGTTTCGCGCTCGCTTGGCGATGAAACCTACTATGTTCGCACCCGGATCGATGCGAGCATCTACCAGCCGTTCGGCGACAATGTCATAGCCGGGCGTATCGCCTTCGCAACCAATCAGGGGGCTGAACCATTCCAGTTGGCACCGTCTCGTCGGCTTTATGCAGGTGGTGGCGGATCGGTGCGCGGATACGGGTTCCAGAGCATTGGCCCGCTCAACGATTTCGGTGAACCTACCGGCGGCGGATCGCTGGTGGAGGCTGCGGTAGAAGCGCGCATCGAGACCGGATTGCTCGACGGAGCGGTGGAGGTCGTGCCGTTCTTCGATGTCGGTTCGGTGTCGCTCGGCTCAACCCCCGATTTCCGGTTTATCCAGTACGGCGCAGGCGTGGGCGTGCGGTACAAGACCAGCTTCGGTCCGATCCGCGTCGATGTTGGCGTTCCGCTCAATCCGGGCATGTTTGATGCTCCGGTGGTCGTCTATGTCAGCCTTGGGCAGGCGTTCTGATGAGCGAGCCGGAAACCATCATGACCGATACCGCCGATCAGCCGCAAGCCAAGCGTCGCTGGGCAAAGCGGCTGGGCTGGGCCATCGCGATTGTGATGGCGCCGTTGCTGCTGGCTGCGGCATTCCTTTCATCACCGATCGGCAAACGTTTCGTGGCAGACCAGATCGCGCAGGTTTCGCCTGCCTCAGGGCTGCGGTTCGAAGTGGGCCGGATCGAAGGCGATATTTATGGCTCCGCGATCCTGCACGATGTGGTGGTCAAAGACCCCAAGGGGACATTCCTTACCATACCCGAAGTCGCGCTCGACTGGCGTCCGCTTGCTTGGCTGTGGAGCGGGCTCGATATCCGCGAGTTGTCAGCGCGTCGGGGCCGGTTGCAGCGCATACCCGAACTGCTGCCCGGCGATCCTGACGCGCCCATCCTGCCCGATTTCGACATTCGTGTGGACAAGCTGGCGATCGAAAACCTCACTCTGCTCGAAGGTGTGGCGGGCGAAGTGGCTCAGCGGGTCGATTTCGATGCTAAGGTCGATATCCGTTCAGGCCGTGCATTGGTTGATGCGCAAGGCCGGTTCGGGCCAGAGGACCGGATCGATTTCCTGCTCGACGTGGAGCCGGATGGTGACAGGTTCGATCTGGCGCTGGACTACAAGGCCGCCGATGATGGCCCGATTGCGGCGATTGCCGGTCTGCGTGCCGCCTATGATGCGCGAATTCAGGGGCAGGGGACATGGTCACGCTGGTTGGGGCATGCGCTGGTCAAGCGAGAGGTGGCAGCTCCGGAAGATGGGGCGCGCCAACTCGCCAATGTGGCGGCATTCCGCATAACCAATGACGGCGGCAAGTACGGATTGCTGGGGCAGATCAAGCCAACCTTGTCCGATGGATCGATCCTTGATCGCGCGCTGGGGGATGCCGTTTCGATCGCCTTTTCCGGCACGCTGGAAGACAGCGTTCTCGACGGTCAGATGGCTGCGACGTCGGGCGCGCTTGATCTGCGTAGCGCGGGCGGGCTTGACCTCGCTGACAATGAGGCTGACGATCTGATCCTGCGCGCACGGCTGCGCGATCCTGATTTGCTCGGCAGCATTGCCCGGCTTGAGGACGCGCGGTTCGATGCAACCCTTGCGGGGCCATTCCGCGAGCTTGAGATCGAACACACATTGCTTGCCTCCGCGCTCGATTCGGATGGGGTGGCACGGCTCGAACGGCTTTCGCATGATGGCACGGCGAGCTTTGACGGGTCGACCCTGCGTGTGCCGCTCAACATCAGCGCGGGGCAGGTGATCACCGGTAATGACTATGCCGATACCTTGCTCAAAAACGGCACCCTGCGCGGCTTGTTGAGCTTTGATGGCAGGCGGCTGGAAGCCGACAATGCGCGCATCGCGTTTCCCGGCCTGTCCGGCGAATTGACCCTGCGCGGCGATACGGCGGCAGGGGCATATGCGCTGGCCGGACCGGTCACCGCGCGCGGGGTCGCCTTTCCCGACATCGGCAGAATCAATGCCAATTCCAAGATCCTGCTGAAGTTCGGTTCCGGCTTTCCATGGAGCTTGCGCGCCAACCTGTCGGGTGTCCTGACCGAAATCACGAATGAAAGTGTGGTGACGGTGGCGGGCGACCCGTTGCGGTTTGACGGCAGCCTTGGCGTTGGCGGCGGGGAGCCGCTGGTATTGCGCGATGTGGTGCTTGCCAGCGATCGGCTTGATGCCCGGCTGGACAGCAGGATCGTCGAGGGGCGCACGACCTTGGCGGGAAGCGGCAGCCACCAGCAATACGGCCCCTTCACCTTCGACGCGGAGATCGCTGGCGATGGCCCAAGAGCGCAGCTTGTGCTTGCCGATCCGCTTCCGGCGGCCGGTCTCTCGGATGTCAGGGTCGGGATCGCCCCGCAGGGTGACGGCTTTGCTATAGATGTAGCCGGTGGATCGACCCTTGGGCCATTCGAGGGGCAGCTCGGGCTGTATCTTCCAGCTGACGCGCCCACGCGCATCGATATTGCGAGTTTGAAGGTGTTTCGCACCAATGTCGCGGGGGAACTGCTGCTGCGCGAAGCTGGCATAGCGGGTGATCTCGCCCTGAGCGGCGGCGGGCTCAACGGCACCATTCGGATCGCCCCTGCCTCGGGCGGAGGGCAGCGGCTGGATACTGATATCAGGGCGAACCAGGCACGCTTTGGCGGAGAGACAGAGATTGCCATCGCCAGCGCGGATATCCGGGCACAGGGACGCTTCGGGGCAGGTGCAACCACCATCGATGCCGACATCGCCGGCGAGGGGTTGCAATACGGGGCACTGGAAATCGCCAGTTTCGCTGCCGAAGCCGCGATTGTTGACGGGCGCGGCGATGTTACGGCTTCGATCGCGGGGCGGCGCGAGGAACGCTTCGCGCTTAAACTGGATGGCGATTTCGCCCCCGGCCGGATCGCATTGATTGCGCAAGGCGAATACGGCGGCAGGCGGATCACCATGCCGCGCCGCGCGGTTCTGACCTCGCTTGAGGATGGCGGATATCGCCTCGCGCCGACACAGATCAGCTTTGCGCGGGGCCATACCATCATTGAAGGAAGCTTCGGGGGTGATCGGACCGAGCTGGAGGCAAGGCTGGCGAGCATGCCCTTGCAGCTGACGGACCTTGCCGGGGCTGAGCTGGGGCTAGGCGGGAGGTTGTCCGGCATACTCACCTGGAATCAGCGCGATGGCGCAGCGCCCACCGGTAGTGCGCGTGTGCAGGTCGAAGGCTTCCGCCGTTCGGGACTTGTGCTCTCGTCGCGCCCTGTCGAAGTCTTCGCCGTTGCCGATCTTGGCCCGGATGCGCTCGCGATTGGCGCGCGCCTGCGCGAAGACGAAACGCCACTCGGACGCCTTGAGGCGCGGATCACCCGGCTGGGCGCAGGCGATGATCTGGCGCAACGGATCAGGCGCGGGCGGCTTGACGCAAGGCTCGATTACGAAGGGGCCGCGCAGGCCCTGTGGCGGCTCGCCGCGATCGAGACATTCGACATCACCGGGCCGCTTGATCTGACGGCCAGCGCGACCGGCACATTGGAAGCGCCGCGGATATCGGGCAATCTCGCCAGCGATGCGCTCAGGCTGCAAAGCTCGATCTCGGGAACCGATATCGACGGCATCACGCTGCGCGGGCGGTTTGCCGGATCGCGGCTCGAACTAACCCGCTTCTCCGGCACGACGCGTGGCAATGGATCGGTGACGGGTAGCGGTTTTGTCGATCTTGCGGACATCTCGGCAAGCCGGGGGCCGAAGATCGACATCCGCGCTGCAGCCCGGAACGCCAGGCTGCTCAATGCCAATGGCCTCGATGCGACGATCACCGGGCCGCTGCGCATTGTCTCCGACGGTTCGGGCGGCGCCATTGCCGGCCGTGTCCGGGTTGACCGGGCCAGCTGGGCGCTCGGCGTGGCGGAGGAGGACATGCGCCTGCCCACGATCGCCACGCGCGAGATCGGCCGCGCCGACCGGATCGAGGTGGAGCGCGCCACCGCCACCAGCGCCTGGCGCTACCTCGTCGATGCCACCGCGCCTAGCCGCGTTGCCGTCGACGGGCTCGGACTCGACAGTGAATGGGGCATCGATATTGCCCTGCGCGGCACTGTCGACGATCCGCGTATCGGCGGGGAGGCCCGGCTGGTGCGCGGCGATTACACCTTTGCCGGAACCCGCTTCGAACTGACCCGTGGGCGGATCGCCTTCGACGAGAGCCGCGCCATCGATCCGCGCCTCGACATCGAAGCCGAAGCCAGCGCCAACGGCACCGACGTATCCATCGACATCACCGGCAATGCCCAATCACCGATGATCGCCTTTTCCTCCACCCCCGCCTTGCCCGAGGAGGAGATCCTTGCGCGCCTGCTGTTCGGCGGTTCGGTCACCTCGCTTTCCGCCACCGACGCGGTGCAGCTTGGCGCCGCGCTGGCCGCGCTTCAGGGTGGCGGAGCCGGGCTCGACCCGATCGGGCAGCTGAGGCGCTCGATCGGGCTGGACCAGCTTCGCATCGTCAGCGCCGATCCCGCGCTGGGCCGGGGGACCGGGGTGGCGCTGGGCAAGAACCTGGGCCGCCGGTTCTACATCGAACTGGTGACGGACGGACAAGGCTACAGCGCCACGCAGGTCGAATACCGCATAACCCGCTGGCTTGCGCTGCTGGGCACGGTGACAACCATAGGGCGCGACAGCGTGCTGGCGGAGATTAGCCGCGATTACTGAGCCGAATGGTATAGCTTTGCCTCCTCCGCCCGTCGCCGGACCAGCCCTTTGAGCACCCGCCCGCCCGCGCGATTCCAGCGGGCGAACTCGGCCGTGGCCCCGGCATAGTCGCGCGCCCGGTGCTTGCGGGTAAGCGTGGCTCGGGCAATCGCGCCGGTGTTGTAGTGGAAGCTGACGAGCGCATCGAACTGTGCCTGCGTGGTGGGCGCATCGCCGATCGCGAGCTCCACTTCGGCAGCATAGCGCGCAAGATCGTCCACCAGCCGTTCGTCGCATTGCTCCTGCGTCCAAACGGTCTCCGCCGTGACAAAGCCGTGCAGCCCGCCGCGCGTCGCGCCCCAGCCGATCGTCCACGGTGCGCCGCCCGTGCCGGGATCCGGATAAGCCTCTACCAGCCCGTCACGCCGAAGCCGGGCGCAGCCTTCGAACCGCTTGATCAGGGCAATTCCGGCATCACCGACGGTGCGCGGAGATTGTGTCCGGTTGCGCTCGCTTCGTCGTATGTGAGGCACGCTTGGAACACATGGAACACTGTCCTCAGGTAAAAAAGCAGGAGTGTCATCATTATCGCCGGAAGTGTCACCTTCCGGCAGAAGGACGGGATCGAGCGCCTGATCCAGCGCGTCGACCTCGGCAGGGCGGAAACCACGGCCAAGCATCCGGCGCACGGCATCGAAAATGGGTTTGCGGGTGGGGGAAGGGGTATCAGTCATCGGTATCAGCCTCGAAGAATGGGGAAACGAGGCCGACTGATTAGGCACAAAATGCTCGAGTAGGAAAACGGGTTGTGATTGCGCTTGAAACGCCATCGCGCGCCCGCAGCGCTGCAAGGCGCGAGGATGTCGCATCGCGGTTGCGATGCGCAAGAACAGATGTAAAGAGCTCTTGACTGACAAGACCTCTTTACAGTAAAGAGCTCTTTACAGGCGCGGGCCTGGTGCGAATCACCTCGAAAAGGGCGCTCGAAATTGGAAAACCGGTTGAAGCATCACCGTGAACTGCACGGCTGGAGCCAGGGCGAACTGGCTCGGCGGCTCGGCGTGTCGCGGCAGACGATCAACGCGGTTGAAACGGACAAATACGACCCTTCGCTGCCGCTGGCATTGCGCATGGCGAAGCTGTTTCAGGTGAGCGTGCCTGACCTGTTTATCGATCACTGGGAGCCGGAAGAATGATGACCGAAACCAATCAGGCGAATACAAAATCGCCCACGCGCAAAGCGTTGATCGCGATGGCGATCGGTGCCGTCGTGGGATTTGTGACCATGTTCGCGGTGTCGAGTTTCCTGTCCGAAGGGTGGATCGGGGAATTCGACAAGTCGACCAAGGCCGCAGTGCTGGTCGGTGCTTTCTATGTCGTCATGGGCTTGGGAGTGGCGCTGGGCGCGTTGAAGCCGAAAGTCGGCGCGCGCATCCTCAATGTCGAGGATGAGGAAGAGCTGATGGAACAGCGCGGCATGCTGCTCCATTCCTGCTACGCCGCATCCTTGTGGGGCGTGGGCCTGGTGGTGGCCGCGCTGGGCGGGGAAAACGGCGTGATCCCGGCTGCCACCGCATTGATCATCGCCGGCATCCTGATCGCGCTTGGCAGCTATTTTGCCTGGCAATCCTATCGCGCGTCGGATGAATTGATGGCTGCGGTGAATTCCGACGCGATGACCATTGGCTATTGCCTTACCTTCGCCGTTGTTGGCGGGTGGGCGCTGCTCGAGCACCTCGGGCTTGCCGCAGGGCAGGACCCAATCGACGTGATCACAATGTTCTATGTCCTGAGTATGGTCGCCACATTCGTCGCGACGGGCCGACGTGGACTGCTCAAGCCAAGGTGATCCCGGCTATCGCGAAAAACAAAAGGCCGCCCGGGCACCCCCCGAGCGGCCTTCGTTTTTCCAAGGGGTCTTGGAAATGATGAATTTCTCGCGTGAGCGAGGAGACGAGAGGCCGGATGGCCCCTCGCCCACCAATCAGGAAGAATAATACATGTCGAATTCGACCGGCGACGGGGTCGTTTCGAGACGCAGCTGGTCTTCCCACTTCAGTTCGGCATAGGCTTCGATCTGGTCCATCGAGAACACGTCGCCCTTGAGCAGGAACTCGTGATCCGCTTCGAGAGCTTCGAGCGCTTCACGCAGCGAACCGCACACGGTCGGCACGTCGGCGAGTTCGGCCGGCGGCAGATCGTAGAGGTTCTTGTCCATGGCTTCGCCCGGATGGATCTTGTTCTCGATCCCGTCGATACCGGCCATCAGCAGCGCCGAGAAGGCGAGGTACGGGTTGGCCAGCGGATCGGGGAAACGGAATTCCACGCGCTTCGCCTTTTCGCCCGCGCCGTACGGGATGCGGCACGATGCCGAACGGTTGCGGGCCGAATAGGCCAGCAGCACAGGAGCCTCGAAGCCGGGAACCAGACGCTTGTAGCTGTTGGTCGTCGGGTTGGTGAAGGCGTTCAGCGCCTTCGCGTGCTTGATCACACCACCGATGTAATAGAGGCAGGTTTCCGAAAGACCGGCGTATTCGTTACCGGCGAAGGTCGGCTTGCCGTCCTTCCAGATCGACATGTGAGTGTGCATGCCGCTGCCGTTGTCGGCCTTGATCGGCTTGGGCATGAAAGTCGCGGTCTTGCCGTAAGCATGGGCGACCTGCTGCACGACATACTTGTAGACCTGCACCTGGTCGGCGGTCTTCGTCAGGGTCGAGTAGGTGATGCCGAGTTCGTGCTGGGCCGCAGCCACCTCGTGGTGGTGCTTGTCCATGTTGAGGCCCATTTCCATCATCGTGGAAACCATCTCGCCGCGGATGTCCATGCAGCTGTCGACCGGTGCGACGGGGAAATAGCCGCCCTTGGCACGCGGGCGGTGGCCCATGTTGCCCATCTCGTATTCCTTGCCGGTGTTGGTCGGCAGTTCGATATCGTCGATGGCATAGCCCGAACCGGCATAGCCGTCTTCGAAGCGGACATCGTCGAACATGAAGAATTCGGGCTCGGGGCCGACGAACACGGTGTCACCGATGCCGGTCGACTTGAGATAGGCTTCGGCGCGCTTGGCGGTCGAGCGCGGATCGCGCGAATACAGCTGGCCGTCCGAAGGCTCGACGATGTCGCAGAAGATCGACAGCATCGGGGTGGCGCTGAACGGATCGACATAGACGGCGTCCATGTCGGGCTTCAGGATCATGTCGGATTCGTTGATCGCCTTCCAGCCCTCGATCGAGGAACCGTCGAACATCAGGCCGTCTTCAAGCGAATCCTCGTCCATGACGCTGGCGGCCATGGTGAGATGCTGCCACTTGCCCTTGGGATCGGTGAAGCGCAGGTCGACCCACTCGATTTCCTCGTCCTTGATCTGTTTCAGGACGTCATTCACGCTTGCCATTCTTATGTCTCCAGCTTGAGTTCTGTAGTTTCTGGTTTGAGAGGATGCCCGCCCGTCCGGCGGATCTGGGTATTGTCAGCAGGTGCCGTCAGATAGCGTCATCATCGGTTTCCCCGGTGCGGATGCGAAGAGCGCGGTCGATCGTCGAAACGAAGATCTTGCCGTCGCCGATGCGGCCGGTTTGCGCGGCGGCAGCGATGGCCTCTACGACGCGGTCAGCCTGATCATCGGATACGACCACTTCCAGCTTAACCTTGGGCAGGAAGTCGACGACGTATTCCGCCCCGCGATAAAGCTCTGTGTGGCCTTTCTGGCGGCCAAACCCGCGCGCTTCGGTGACGGTGATGCCGGATACGCCGATTTCATGCAGCGCTTCCTTCACCTCGTCGAGCTTAAAGGGTTTGATGATCGCTTCGATCTTTTTCACGTAAATCCATTCCCGCCGGGCAGTGAACCTTGAACGATTCGATCAAGAATCGTGCCAAGCCTTGTCATACTTCGGTAGCCGATCCTTTGCCGTGCGCAAGGATCATTGCGTGTGCCAAATGTGGTAGCAATATTGTGCAACGCAGCGCAACAGTGCCTAAGGCTAGGGCGAGGGCTGCCCAATATTTGGGCAGGACTATACGGCGCTACAGCCGCAGGCCGGTCGTCTCGGCGATGCCGCACATGATGTTGAGGTTTTGGATCGCGGCCCCAGACGCGCCTTTGCCGAGGTTGTCGAGCACCGCCACCAGCCGCGCCTCCTGTCCTTCGCCAAAGACATAGAGATCAAGCGCGTCGCTGGCCGGGGCATCGGAATTCAGAACGATCTCGGCCGGGTTTTCGGCCCGATCATGCACCCGCACGACCCGCGAGCTTTCGTATGCCGCTTCGAGCACTTCGTGGAGATTGCCCGCGCCCGCGTCGCCGGGAAAGGCCTGTCCCGGCACGGGAATGTCGATCACCATGCCGCGATAGGCAGGCACCACTGCGGGCGAGAAAACCGGTGCATGGCGCAATCCGGAATAACGGGTCATCTCTGCCAGATGCTTGTGCTCCAGCGCCAGGCCATAGGCACGGAACGCAAGCGTCTTGTCCGCTTTGAACCGGTCGATCAGGGCATTGCCGCCACCAGAATATCCGCTGACGGCGTTGACGCTGAACGGCCAGTCAGATCGCAGCAGCCCTTCGTCCACCAGCGGGGCGAGCAGAGCGATAAAGCCTGTTGGATAGCAACCCGGATTGGAAACAAGCCGGGCCTTCCTGATTCGGCTGTGGCCGATGATTTCGGGAAAGCCGTAAGTCCATCCTTCGGCGACGCGGTGCGCACTGGATGCGTCGATGATTCGCACCTGCGATCCTTGGGCCAGAGCCACCGTTTCCCGCGCGGCATCATCGGGCAGACACAGGATTGCGATATCCGCTGCTTGCAAAGCATCCTTGCGGGCCTTCGCATTCTTGCGCTGATCGTCAGGCAGCACCAGCAGCTCGAATTCGTCGCGGCCTTTCAGCCGGTCGCGGATTTCGAGGCCGGTCGTCCCGGCGGCACCATCAATGAAAACGCGAACAGCCATCACCAAGGATTAGGCGGCTATCGCAAACGGATCAATCCGCAAGCGCGCTGGCTTTCATGTAGCCGCTCGGACCCTGAGGACCGAGGCAACCCCACACCCAATCACCTGCGACATCAAGCACTTCGATCCTTGTGCCGGGTTCGAAACGCGTGATTTGCGGGGAATCGACGCGCGTGTTTTCCATGACGTCTACTCCGTCAGGGCCGACAAAGCGTTCATGCGGAATGACGTAATGCGCAGCCAGATGCGTCCCTGCCAGCGCGATATGCGCAAGATCGCCGCGCAGCGGCAGAGTGCCGGGCGCAGGCTTTGCCACCGGGCCTTTCAGACCCAGTCCACCGGACGGCACTTCGTAGGTTGTGATCAGGCTGGGCGCCCCGTTCATCTTCTTCTTCTGTCCCCAAAAACCCGCCAGTAACTTCGCCAGAAGCCCCCGCTTCAACAAGGTCGCATCAGTCTGGAAAAAGCGCGCTTAGACGCAGATTTCCGTCGGGGCAAGTTACCCGCCGTAGCGACCCCGCAGCATGTGCCATGCGGCGCGCAGGCCATAGGCAGTTCCGCCCCGCGCACGCCCCGGCTTGGGGAAGGGGCGCCATGCGAAGGTGTCGAAGTGCACCCAGTCGATTCCATCGCCTACGAAGCGGTCAAGGAAAAGCCCGGCAACGCTTGCCCCGGCGTAGGGGTTCGAATGGGCATTGGCGAGGTCGGCGATATCGCTTGCCAGATATTCGCGATAGGAATCCGGCAGCGGCAAACGCCAGGGTTCGTCATCATTGGCCTTGCCCGCTGCGATCATCGCATCGGCCGTTTCGTCACGCCGCGCCATCATCGCGGCATAATCCGGGCCAAGCGCGACCCGCGCCGCTCCGGTAAGCGTGGCGAAGTCGATGATCAGATCGGGGCTTTCCTCCGATGCGCGGGTCAGCGCATCGCCGAGGATCAGCCGCCCTTCGGCATCGGTGTTGTGAATTTCCACGGTCAGCCCCTTGCGGCTGGAAAGCACATCACCGGGGCGGAAAGCGGGACCTGAAATCGCGTTCTCGACTGCGGGGACAAGCAGGTGCAGCCGCACATTCAACCCGGCTGCCATTACCAGTCCGGCCAGCGCGATCGCATGAGCGGCGCCGCCCATGTCCTTTTTCATCAGCCGCATGCCGGACGCAGGCTTGATATCGAGCCCTCCGCTGTCAAAGCACACGCCCTTGCCGACAATCGCCAGCACCGGGGCGTCTTTCTTGCCCCAGGTCAAGTGCATGATCCGCGGCGCATGATTGCGCGCGGCGGCCCGGCCCACGGCGTGGACCATGGGATAGCCCTGTTCCAGTTCGTCGCCGCGCGTGACCTTCACTTCGGCCTTGTGCGCCTTGGCCAGCTTTTCGATCTCGGCTTCAAGTGCGGCAGGGCCCATGTCTTCTGCCGGAGTGTTGACGAGATCGCGCACCAGCATTTCCGCTTCGGCTTCCGCGATGATGGCGGGCAGGCGGCCGACCTGTTCGGTCAACAGCACGCGCGGACCAACAGGTTTGTCCTCCGCCTTGTAGCGGTTGAAGCGATATTGCGCCGTCAGCCAACCGAATGCGGCGGGGCCGGGCTGGCGGCCGGCGACGCGATAGGTTCCTTCGGGCAGGTCTTCGGCCAGCTTCGCAAGGCACCAGCTTGAAAAATTGTCCGGATTGGCAACGCCGCCGACTGCAAAGAAGCTGTCGCCATCGGGCACGATCCCGACCTGGTAGCCGCTGCCGTCGAATTTCTGCGCGGCAAGCGCGGCGCGCTGTCCAGCGGAAAGCGTCTTTGCAAACTCGGCAAAGCCGTCCTTGTTGACGAGGTGGATGGCGATGGCGTCCTGGCCGCGATCGGGCTGGATCAGGTCTTTTATCTCGGTCATGCTGCGTCCATAATCCCGCTGTTAATCTTGTCACGCATCAATTCAGGCAGGACGGGGGTAAAGATGGTTCGTTGGGCGTTTGTCGCAATTTCCTTGCCGGTGCTGCTGGCGTGTTCCTCCCCCGATGAAATGGGTGACGAAATCGCCGCCGGTCAGGGTGAGAGCGCGCAGGCGACGCTGGATCGCAGATTGGGCGAGGGTACGGAACCGGTCGAGTTCAAGGACGAGGAAGCGCGCGGAGAGGCTGCGCGCGATTTCGCCTATCTCTGGCCAGCGCAAGTCAGCGCCATCGAACCTTTCGCCGCGATGCTGGCGCAGGAACGGGACACGGCGCTGGCCGATCAGAAGGCCGAATGGGAACAATCCGTTGCCGAATTCGCCGACGCCGAAGACGGCTATCAGTGCATTACCTGCGTCAACCGCTACTATTCCAAAAGCTGGACAGTCGCCGCCGATACGCCCCGCTTTCTGGTGATGCTGGGCACCACCGAAGTCTACACCGGCGGCGCGCATGGCAATACCGACTTCGACGCGCTGATGTGGGATCGGGAAGCGAATGACGGGGCGGGCGCGGCCATGCGCCCGGTTGCGCTGTTCGTGGATGAGGTCGCGCTCGAAAACACGGCATATGGCGATTATTGCCAATCGCTGCTGGAGGCGCGGCGGGACAAGCTGGAAATCGACATCACGGCGATGAACAAGTTCGACAATTGCCCTTCCGTCAGCGAGCTTGTGGTTCTGCCGCTGGCATCGGGCGGCAAGCGTTTCGACACCATCCGGTTTGTCGCCGCGCCCTATGTCGCGGGTTCCTATGCCGAAGGGCCCTATGAATTCGAGATCGCGGTGAACGATCTGATCCTGTCCGTGGTGAAGCCCGAATATCGCGGTGCTTTTGCCTTGGCAGAGTAGCGCTCGCATTTCGGTGGCTGCTTCGCTATATGCGCCGCCATGATTGAATACCAACTCGTCGAAGGCAATGAGACCGTCTATCGCGACGGCACGATCAAGCTGCACACCGAAGAAGGCTTCGAAGGGATGCGCAAGGCCGGGCGCCTTGCAGCGACCATCCTTGATGAAGTGGCCGACATGGTGCAGCCGGGCGTCACCACCGAAAGCATCGACACCGCTATCCGCGGGATGATGCTGGACGCCGGCGCGATTCCGGCGACGCTTGGGTATCGCGGTTATACCCATTCGTGCTGCATTTCGATCAACCACGTGATCTGCCACGGCATTCCTTCGGACAAGGTGCTGAAGGACGGGGACATCCTCAACGTTGATGTCACTCCGCTGCTGGATGGTTGGCATGGCGATACCAGCCGGATGTATTACGCGGGCGAGCCGAGTCTGAAGGCGAAGCGGCTGGTTGATGTGACCTACGAATGCCTGATGCTGGGGATCGAAGCCGCTTCGAAGCCCGGCGCGCGGCTGGGTGATATCGGCGCCGCGATCGAGGCGCATGCGCGCCAGTTCCGTTATGGCGTGGTGCGCGAATTCTGCGGCCACGGGCTTGGCCGCCTGTTCCACGACGCGCCCGAAGTCGTCCACGCGGCGAAAGCGGGGACGGGGCCGGAACTGAAGCCGGGAATGTTCTTCACGATCGAGCCGATGATCAATCTCGGCAAACCCTGGGCGAAGGTGCTGGGCGACGGCTGGACCGCGGTAACCCGCGACAAGAGCCTTTCGGCGCAGTTCGAGCATAGCCTTGCGATCACCGAAGACGGGGTGGAAATCTTCACCAAGAGCCCGACAGGACGCGACAAGCCGCCTTATTGATCTCGGTGCGCCTTCACATGAAGAAGGCGAGCAGGACGGCAACCATCACCGCGATCACCGCGAGCGAGAAGCCGAGCATGGCGATCACCGGTTTGGTCAGCCGTCCCAGAACTGCCCATTCGTAACCAAGCGCGATTGCCAGAGTGATCGGCACTTGCGCCGCGATCGCCACCGGATCCGGCAGGCCTGCGACTTGCACCAGCCGGGCATAGGCCGGGGTCATCAGCGCGAGCGTCCCGATCAGCATCGCCTGCCGATGCGCTTGCATGTCGCGCCGTCGGGCGAAGTGTAGGGCGGCGAGATAGAGCGGGACGAAAGTGACAAAAGCGGCGATGTTCACCACTGTCACTTCGGGTCGGCCCAGTTCGCGCCCGATGTTCCCAGCGATGATTGCGCCTGAAACCAGCATCGCCCCCACCAGCGCGATCGAGGCGCGGCCGATGGTGTAGTGCAGGTTCATCCGGTGCCGCGCCGCCAGCCAGGCCTGTGACGCGAGCAGCGTCAGCCACCCGAGCATCACCGCGCCGTGAAACACCACCAACGGGGTGTAGCGCGCCTGCACTTCGGTGTGCACCAGCGCCTTCAGCGCAAAGGCCAGCATGGTGAAGCCGAGCAAGCCCTGCGCTATGCGGCTGAGCAGCAGGTTTTCCCGGCGATGGCTTTCAGGTGCGCGCATGGCTGCCTTTTCTTGTCGATTGCCCGATTGAAACGCCAGCGCGCCCAAGTTGATCCTCAATTGCGAAACCATTTCGCAAGCATGCCGCGGAACAGCCAGTTAACATCTTAACGATAGCTTTCAGCCATTCTCAGGAACCGTCCAACAGGCCTGGTCGCACCGGTTTGGCGGAAGGATGGCGAGACATGTCAAAGATTTCGATTGGACTCCTGTTTACCGCGATCGGGCTGATCCTTGTCGCGACCTATTTCGACATTGCCTTCCTTGGCAGCGGAGCCGGGGTCGTGCTGGTTTGCGGACTGGTTTATGCCTTTGTCGTCGCCAAACGGCAGGCGGAACTAATGGTGCTGGTGCTCGATCAGCGGTTCGAGGAAAAGCCTTCGGCGCCCGTCAAGAAGCCGGCGCCGGTTCCCGTCGGCATGCCGGAACTCGAAGAAGCCGCCTGATCCTCAGACCTCGCGCGCCGCGCGGATTGCCGCCCCGGCAGCGAACGGCGCTATCGCCACCAGACCGAGGCTGATCGCTGCGACAAAGCCGAGGCTGGCCGGATCCTGCCGTGCCAATGCGCCCGCGCCAAAGATCAGGATCGGCAGCGCCAGCGGCACCAGCAACAACCCCGATAGCGCGGCACCTGCCCGCAAGCTCGCCGTCAACGCGGCGATCATCAGCCCGATCGCGGCCAGTCCCGGCGTCCCCACTGCCAGCCCGACCAGCAACAGATGCAGCGTCGGCCCGTCAATCGCCAGCAGCGCCGCAGACGGAAAGGCGGCGATGATCAGCGGCGGTCCGAAGCTGAGCCAATGCGCCAGCAGCCGCACTGCCATCATCACTTCCTCGGTCACGCCGCGCAGCTTGAGCTGGTCGAACACACCCAGCTCGATATCCTGCGCCACCAGCTTTTCCAGCGGCAGGATCGCCGCCAGCAGCGCCGCGATCCAGACGACGCCTCCGCCCGTGCGCGCCAGCATGTTGGCATCCGGCCCCACCGCAAAGGGGTAAAGCATTGCCACCGCGACAAAGAACACCACCGGCAGTGCCGCTCCGCCGCCTGCAAAGGGGAAGAACTTGGCAAGGTCGCGTTTGAGCAGCGCGGCGATCATGCGGGCTCTTCCTGCGTGCGCGGGATGAAGCTCTCCACCGCCAGCGTCCGCAGCCCCACGATTTCGAGCGGCTGGTGCGAAGCGATCAGCGCGATCCCGCCGCCGCTGACGTGCAACTGGATCAGCGCGGTGACTTGCGCAATGGCCGCCACATCGAGACCTGAAAGCGGTTCGTCCAGCAGCCAGATCGGCACCCCGCGATTGAGCAGCGCGGCAAGGCCGGCGCGCTTCCTCTGGCCGGTCGAAAGATACCGCACCGGGACTTCGAGCAGCGGTTCAAGCCCCATGACATGCAGCGCGCCCACCGGATTGGTGCAACCGTCCACTTTTTCCCAAAAAGCCAGCGCCCGGCCGAGCGGCAGATCGGGATCGAGTGCCGGGCGTTCGTCGAGCAGGCCGATTTCCCCGCTGCGCAGCACTTCGCCCGCGAACGGCGTGGTCAGGCCCGCCAGCGCCCGCATCAGCGTGGTCTTGCCCGTGCCGTTTGCCCCGGTGATATGCAGCGCCTCACCCGCGCCAAGATCGAACGACAGCTTGCGGAACAACAGCCGGTCGCCGCGCCGACAGGCGACATCCTTGGCCGAAATTGCGGGGGAGACAGAAGCTTGCATCGCCCCACCGCGTTAGGCAAAAGCGCGGCTTCCCACAACACTTGCCTGAAGCGGAGCCGCACGCCATGACCAGCGTCCCCCAACTGACCGACGAAGAACGCGATGAATTGCTGGCCGATCATCCCGAATGGGAACTGGCACGCGATGGGAAGGCGATCATGCGGACGTTCCAGTTCGGCGACTTTTCCGAGGCCTGGGGCTTCATGTCGCGCGTCGCGCTGATCGCGGATCGCCACGATCACCACCCCGAATGGTTCAACGTCTATGCCAAGGTGGAGATTACCCTGACCACGCATGACGCAGACGGCCTGTCGATCCGCGATGCCAAGATGGCGCGCGCCATCGACGCGCTTGTCTGATCGGGATTCCGGCCTGAAATTGACACTGGGCCGGGGTTTTAAGAATATTCCACGTTCCCTGCGCGGAACTCATAAATCCATAAAAACATCAACTTGTGGCGCGTTTATGGGCGCGCTGACGCTTGCTCGGTGTGATCTTCCGATCTCACACTGTCACCTTGCGGGATTGCTGACGATTTCAAACAGCCACCGCTTCCTTACCTTGCTTCCCGCACAGTAGGAAAGCGGCGAGACCGGGGCGCGATTATTTTCCCAGCAGCCCTTGCCGCCCGGCCGAGCGTTGCTGTTTGCGCACCTTGCCCGGCATCCAGCGCTTGGCAAAGTTCAGCTGGCGCGCGGTCTTGCCCACCAGATAGTGCAGATCGTCGCCGTGAACGGCGTTCCACACCGTTTCGGCCACTTCCTCAACCGGGGTGATCTCAAGTCCGGCGGCCGTCACCCGCGTGCGGATGTCTTCATTGGTGTTGCGATTGCCTGTGCCGTCGAGCAGAGGTGTCTCGATGAAGCTGGGACAGATCGAGGATACCTTGATCCCGTCCGGCGCCCATTCCGCATCAAGGCTTTCGGCGATCCCGCGCACGCCGAACTTGGTCGCGCTGTAAACGCTCATCCCGCTGCCGCCGGTAATCCCCGCCGCGCTGGCGATGTTGACCAGAGCCGAACCGGGCGCGGTCTTCTGCAGATAGGGATATACGGCCTGAGCGCCGTACAGCACCCCGCGCAGATTGATGTCGAGACAGGCGTCGATTTCGTCCTTGGAAAGCTCCGCCAACGGCCCGCCGGTGCCAATCCCGGCGTTGTTCACCATCACGTCGATCCGGCCACCCGCCGCCGTTGCCGCCGCTTCCAGCGCAACGTCCCAGGCGGCGCGATCGCGTACATCGAGAATGTGCGAATATTTGAACCCGCCTTCGATCATGCCGAGCGTGTCCTGCATCCCGGCGGCGTTGACATCGGCAATGCACACGAACCAGCCGCGATCGCCAAAATGCCGCGCCACCGCGCGCCCGATACCCGAAGCCCCGCCGGTGATGAAAATGCTGCGCCGCTGGTCTGCCATGTGATCCCTCTCCGATTGCTATTTGCAACCGGCTTTAAGACGGGGTGACGCGTTTGTCAGCAGCTTAAGCGTCCCGACGCGTCACAGGCCATTCACGTGATCTGCGCCTTCGACGATTTCGGCGGTTGACGGCTCCAGCACATCGCCCAGCGGCTCGGCCCGGCCACCCAGCGTTTCGGCAAGGAAATTCTCGGTGATGGCAAAGAAGCTGATCGAATTGGCGGGCTTGGCAAAGCCGTGGCCTTCGTCCGGGTAGAGGACATAGGTGACGGGAATGCCCGCCTCCTTCATCGCGCCGACGATCTGGTCGCTTTCGGCCTGTTTCACGCGCGGATCGTTGGCCCCTTGCGCGATCAGCAGCGGCTTCGAAATGTCCTTCGCCTTGTAAAGCGGGCTGGCGGCCTTGAGCAGTGAGAGCCCTTCTTCGGTGTTCGGATTGCCCATGCGTTCGTGGAATATCTTCACCATCGGCGCCCAGTAGGGGGGAATGGTGGACAGCAGGGTTTCGAGGTTGGACGGGCCGACGATATCGACCCCGCAGGCGAAGACATCGGGCGTGAAGGCAAGGCCCGCCAACGTCGCATAGCCGCCATAGGAACCGCCCATGATCGCGACCTTGTCTTGCGGCGCGATACCCTGTTCGACCGCCCAGTTCACCGCGTCGATCAGATCGTCATGCATCGCCAGCCCCCACTGCTTGTTGCTGGCGTTGATGAAGCTTTTGCCGAAGCCGGTGGAGCCGCGGAAGTTGACCGAGAGCACGCTGTAGCCGCGATTGGCGAGCATCTGGTGGATCGGGTTGTAGCCATAATCGTCGCGCGCCCAAGGCCCGCCGTGCACCAGCAGCACCATCGGCGTCGGCGCGGCGGGGCGTCCGGAGCCAGCGGGGTCGCTGCCCGCAGCCAGCGTCAGATAGGACGGCAAAGTCAGACCATCCCGGCTGGTAATCTCGACGCAATGCATCGGTTGCAGCGGCGCGCCCTCCAGTTCGGGCCGGGTCACGTAGAACGGAGCCAGCGTGCCCGCGTCACGATCATAGATGAAGGTGCGGATCGGGCCGCTGACGGGATCGTTCCAGACGATCCATGTGCGATCGTCATCGGTGCGGCTCATGACGCCGAATTCGCCGTCAAACTGCGTGCCGAGCCATTCGAAGCTCGCGCCGATCGCTGCATCGATCGCGGTCCAGTCGGTCGTCAGGTAAGTGACCGAATAGGCCTGCACCACGCCCGTCTTCTTGTGGCGGAGCGTGCCGCCGATATCGGCGCGGTCATCCTCCGCGATCAGGGTGCGTTCGCCGCTGGCCGTGTCCTGCGCATAGAGCGCGGCAGTGTCGCGCCCGCGCCCGTCGAGCCAGTAGAGCACGCTGCCGTCGACCGTGTATCCGGCAGGGGAGGTCGTCATCGAATCCTCCATCGCGGTGGTTTCGAACGGCTCTTGCTCCACCACATTGTCGATCACGCGGAAATAGTCGGTTCCGCCCGCTTCGTTCTGCGCCATCGCCATGCGCAAAGTCAGCGTGTCATCGGCCATGAAGTGGGCATAGGCGTCGTTTTCGTAAACCAGTTCCAGCGCGCCGGTGGAAAGGTTCAGCCGGTGGACATCGTGCCATTGCGGATCGCGATTGTTGAGGCCGATCAGGATGTGCTGCTTGTCCACCTGCGACGATCCGACGATCATCACGCGGGTGTCCTCGAACGGGGTGAGGCAGGTTTCTTCCCCGCTGGCGATATCGACGCGGTAAAGCAGGAAATTCTCGTCGCCACCCTTGTCCTGAATATAGCCGACGGCAGTGGAATCGGGTGTCCAGAAATGTTCGCGGATCGGGCGGTCATCCGCTTTCGTCATCGGTTTGGCTGCGTCCGGATCGGAGCGCGGGGCGATCCAGATGTTCATCACCCCGTCCAGCGGGGCAAGCCAGCTGAGCCATCGGCCATCCGGGCTGATCTTGCCCTGCGACCGGGTCGGATTGCCGAACAGGTGATCGCGGGGAATGAGCGGAATGGTATCGAGTGCCGGCATGATGTCTCCCTTGGTATCGGGTGACAGCTAGGGACGGGTTGCGGAAAAGCAAACCGCCATCGGGCGAACCTTCGACAATAATCGCCGGGCGACAAAAGCTTGCCTGACAATTTGGTTGCAATCGAAATCAGTGGTAGAAGACCGGTCAGGGCCGCAATTTTATTGTGGAGGGGGAAATCATGAAATCAATTCTCACAGCGATGTGTGCTGCATCGCTTGCGCTTGGCGTGGCTGCGTGCAGCGGCGATCCCGGCACGAAGACCGAAGCGACCGAGGCAGCCTCGCTTGCGGGGACATGGAAAGCCAATCTCGATTCAGCCGAATTCGAGAACAGCACCAGCAGCTATCTTTTCGCTGACGGGCAATACACCTGCAACAGCTGCATTCCGCCTTACACCGTCGCCGCCAACGGCGAATGGGTGAGCGTGGACCGGCCCGGCGTCGATGCGGTGAAATATACCATCGTCGATGACCGGACGATCACGGCAGCTTCGCGCCTCGGTGACAAGGAACTGGGCAATTCGACCTGGACCATCAGCGAGGATGGCCAGACTATGACGGTCAACTGGACCAATCTGGACGGCGACGAAGTGGTTGAAGGCACTTCGACCCTGACCCGTGTGGCAGCGGCTCCCGATGGCGCGCATGCGGCTTCGGGCGACTGGGATGTCGCCAGCATCGGCGAGATGAGCGACGCCGGTCTGCTGTTCTCCTACATGATCGATGGCGACACCATCACTTCGACCGGCAACGGCGGCGGCTACACCGCGACGCTGGGCGGTGATCCGGTGAAACCCGAGGGCGACGAAAGCGGCGGCATGATCGCGGTCGAGAAGGTTTCGGACAACGTCTATCGCGAAACCTACAGTCGCGATGGCGAAGTCATCAACGTGCTCGAAATGACCGTCGATGGCGACACCTTGCGTGCGGTCAGCACCGATCCGCGCGACAACAGCACCTCACGCTGGACGGCGACCCGCCAGTAATCGGTTCTGGAACGATGAAGACCCCCGGCCGCGTTCGTGTGGCCGGGGGTTTTTCGTGCAATTCACCGCGTCCCGATTGCGCCGAAAGCGCGAGGTGTTAGGCGTTGCGGATGAAGAAGCTTTTCTGGGTCGTCGCCGGGTTTGGCCTGCTTTCTGTCTTGGTTGCAGGTCGCATCGAAAGCGGCGATTTCGCCGCGCTGCAAGAAGCATGGGCCGGGCCGCAAGGCGCCATCGTCGCCACCGGGTTGCCGCCCCAGATCGAATTGATCGAACAGGTTGCAGATGACAGCGGCTGGCGCGTCGATTGCAAGCGTCAGGACGGCGAATTGACGCTGGTGCAGTTCACTCCGACATTCTGGGCCAAGTTCGAGGACGTGGAATTCTTGCGCAGCGAGCTATCGCTGTTGGCGACTTCAACAGCCTTGCTGAAGGAACCGTCCGGCGATGGTCAAGCCTGTGGAGCAGGCGCGGCCATCTCCAGCAGCGAGGTGCTCGATCCGGAGGGCACCAAGGAACTGCTGCTGGCATACGGCACTGGTGCCGACATCGGGCCGCTCATCTCACTGGCGAAGAAGTGCAGCCTCAAAGGATTGGCGGTCAGGCCGCTAACTCAGGCCGAACAGGAATGGATCGGCGGTGAAATTCCGGCGGATTGGCAGGGCCTCGGCATCGAGTTGAGCAGCGCAAACAAGAACCAGTTCATCTGCTTTGGCGCACTGGCACAGCACCAGAACAAAGGCGGATAGAGCCAGCTACAGCGCCGGATTGGCGTAGAAATGCCAGGTGAAGATCGCCATCGCGCCGCGGTGCGGGGCCCAGCGTTCACCGAGCTCGCGTGTTTCCTTTTCCTTTGGCCGTTCATCCAGTTCGAGCAGGCGTTTGACCCCTTCCTGCACCGCGAGATCACCGGCAGGCCAGATGTCGGTGCGGCCTTCGGCGAACAGCAGGTAAATCTCTGCTGACCAGCGGCCAATCCCCTTGATCATCGTCAGTTGCTCGATTGCTTCCTCGTCATCTGCGGGCAGCGCGTGAAAGTCGATCTGGCCCGCATCCACCAGTTCGCACAGGCTCCGGGCGTATCCCTGTTTCTGGCGCGACAAGCCGCAGGCGCGCAAAGTGTCGAAATCGCGTTTCAGCAGGCAGCCGGGGGTGAAATCTTCACCCAGTTCCGCCTCCAGTCTGTTCCACATCGAACTTGCCGCAGCGACCGACACCTGCTGGCCGACGATCGTGCGCAGCAAAGTCTTGTACCCGCGATCGCGCAGGCGCGGTTCGGGATAGCCGATGCGCGCAACCTCGCCAGCAACACGCGGGTCGGTTTCGCTGACCGCATCCAGCGCCGTCTTGATCTGCTCTGCCGTCAGCCCCACTCTTCAAACCTCTAGGTTGCCTTCTGCGGGGGAACGTCCTAGCGCACCTGCGATTGAATCCAAGCGCGCATCCTTGCGCTCAACCATTCTAAGAGGACACAGTAACCCAATGCCCAAGCTGATCGTCACCAATCGTGAAGGCGAAACGAGCGAGATCGAGGTCGAAGACGGTCTGACCGTGATGGAAGCGATCCGCGACAACGGTTTTGACGAATTGCTCGCCCTGTGCGGCGGTTGCTGCTCTTGCGCGACCTGCCATTGCTACATCGAAAGCGATGCGCTGCCTGAAATGAGCGAAGACGAGGACGACCTGCTCGAATCCTCCGATCACCGCAAGGAAAACAGCCGCCTGTCGTGCCAGATCCCGTTCACTGCGGAACTCGACGGGCTTAAGGTTACTATCGCCCCTGAAGATTGATGTTGTTTGATGGGAAGCGGCGAAACGCCTAATTGCGATCCCATGAACATCACCAAACCTTTCGGCGATACACTCGCCCTTATCGGTAACACGCCGCTGGTCCGCCTTGCCGGGCCAAGCGCGGCTGCGGGCTGCGACATCTGGGGCAAGTGCGAATTCGCCAACCCCGGATCGAGCGTGAAGGATCGCGCCGCGCTCTACATGATCCGGGATGCCGAGGCGCGCGGCGAATTGCAGCCCGGCGGCACCGTGATCGAAGGTACGGCGGGCAACACCGGCATCGGCATCGCGCTGGTGGCCAATGCGCTCGGCTACAAGACGATCATCGTCATGCCGGACAACCAGTCGAAGGAAAAAATGGATACGCTGCGGGCCTTGGGCGCGCAGCTCGTCCTCGTCCCGCCGACCAAATATGCCGATCCCGCCCACTTCCAACACGTCTCGCGCCGCATGGCGGAGGAGACGCAAGGCGCGATCTGGGCCGGGCAGTTCGATAATATCGCCAACCGCAAGGCGCATATCGAAGGCACCAGCCAGGAATTGTGGGAGCAGACGCAGGGCCGGATTGACGGTTTCACCTGCGCCGCAGGCACCGGCGGGACGATTGCCGGCGTCGGCATGGGATTGAAGGAGAAAAACCCCGATATCCGCATCGCCTTGACCGATCCGCACGGCGCCGCGCTCTACAATTATTACGCGCATGGCGAATTGAAGGCCGAAGGCTCCTCCGTCGCCGAAGGGATCGGGCAGGGGCGCATCACCGCCAATCTCGAAGGCGCGCCGATCGACACGCAATTCCGCATTTCCGACGAGGAAGGGCTGGTCTGGGTTGAACGGCTGCTGCGCGAGGAAGGGCTGTGCCTTGGCCTATCCAGCGGGATCAACGTCGCCGGAGCAATCGAACTGGGCAAGCAACTGGTCGCCGAAGGGCGGGACAACCCGCAGGTCGCGACAATCCTGTGCGATACCGGATTCCGTTACCTCTCGACGCTCTACAATGCCGACTGGCTCGCATCGAAGAACCTGCCGGTGTTCGATTGGCTCACTCAGAACCAAAGCGACTGATCGACAGGCCGGGTTTCGGGCGTTAGTCTCGGCAGGATGAAAGGCGTCAATTTCACTCGAAGGTCGCCCGGGGCCACGGAAGAATCTCTGCCGGATGCCGCGCCGCTTGGCGGGACCAAGGCCGAGGCGAACCAGCGTTTGCAGATCGGGCTTGTCGGGCTTGGCTCGATGATCCTGCTGATCGCGCTCGCCAATGTTCTGGGCACTCAGGCAGACCTGAACGAAGAGGCCGCGGTTCCCGACGCAGCGCCGACTACGGAACCCACCGCCGCCGCGCCGCAGCGCGATCCGCTGGCCGATGCCGGGATCGTGCCCGATATCCCGGCGGAACCCAGCCCGACGCCCACTGCCACGACGGCACCTCAACCTGCTCCTTCGCCCAGTAATGCGCCGCCTCGGCAATAGGGGCATCCTCGCCGCGCTCGCCATCTGCCTTGTGCTGGGTGGAGCCGTGTGGGTCTGGTATGAAAACCAGAAGGTATGCTGCGCCTTTCCTGATGAAATGGAGAAGCGGAGATTGGGATTGATGACCAGCCTGCCGCTGTATTGGCCTCTTGGCGCAGATGTCGCAGACATCGCCAGCGGCAATGCGCCGGTCCCGTGGCAAAGACAGGCGATGGAATGGCGGTTTGAGTTGGTGCCGCTCGATACCTTGTCGCCGATCCCCGCGCTTACCCCCGATGAGCCAGAAACCGATCCGCTGGCTGAACTGGACTATCTTGCAATAATCCAGCCGCGCGGGCTTTCACCGGCTGACAATGTCGCGCTGGATGAATGGGTGCGGGCAGGGGGGCGTTTGCTGCTGGTGCTCGATCCGCTGCTGACGGGCGAATACGACGTGCCGCTGGGCGATCCGAGGCGACCCAACGACGTGGCGCTTGTCCCGCCTGTGGTGGCGCGGTGGGGCTTGGAGATGCAACAGCCTGAAACCGAAGCCGCTTCGATCACAGTCATGCTGGACGGGGTTCCCTTTGGTGTGGAGCAGGCGGGCTTGATCTCGGTGATTGATCCGGACGCCGGAACATGCCGGATCGAAGCGGATGGCGTAATCGCGCAATGCGAGGTTGGGGCAGGCAGGGTGACGTTGATGGCCGATGCAGCCGTGTTCGAAAAGCGTGACCTTGCCGGAGAAAACGGCGCCTTGCTTCAACGGATTGCGGCCTATGCCTTCGATTGAATCCCCCCTTCGGGGAAATCGCGGGATGCATTGCGATTATTCGGGACTCGGGCGGGGATTTGGCGGGAATATTGCGCGATTCCAGCGGGCTGGAACGGGAAATTGCGGGATTCTCCGGGTTTGTCGGGGCGTTTCCGCAGAAAATTGCGAGGTTGAAACATAGGTAAATCAATTATTTACCAAGTAATCCCGTGATTTTCCCACAAATCCCCTAGTCACCCGCCTGCTTCCCGGATATTACCGGGTTCCATCAAACATGCCGTTTTGATCCGCGTCGTCCTCTTGTGATCGGCGTGCCGCCCTCGCTCGCGCGTTGGTGGCAGCGGGGAAGCTGTGCCCGGTCAAGGGTCGAAAAAGGCGGCAGGTTTGAGGAGGTCAGGAAGGCCGGCAGGGGTGTCGGCCATATGGGGAAGGGGTACCGCGCGTGTCAGCGCCCGGAGCATATAGCGGATATGCCTACTCGCCAGCCGGCGACAAGGGCCGCTTTGTCCTGCCTCCGACCTTCCGCAAGGCTGTGAAGGAAAGCTCCGGCGGGTCAAAGACGCTGTGCCTCGCGGTGCATGACAAATTCGATTGTCTGGTCGGTTTCGGCCTGTCCCGCATCGAGCAGTTGCAACAGCGGCTCGACGATGAAAAGATCACCGCCCGCGAAACCCGCGATCCCGATTTCGATTACGATACCCGCGCGCAGCAATTGTTCGGCTTTGAACAATTGCCGTTCGACGACAGCGGGCGCTTTGTCATGCCCGAACACCTCAAGGAACTGGGCAATGTCGGCGAAGGGTTGTTCTGCCAGGGTGCGGGCGATTTCTTTCTGATCTGGAACCCCGCCGAACTCGAACGCATGGGCCCCGCCTACAAGGGTGCGCAGGCCGCCTGCCGCAAGCTGGTGGCCGAAGCGCAGGCCAAGGCCGCCAAGAAAGGCGGTGCGAAATGAACGCGCCGCACATTCCCGTACTCCTCGAAGAAGTGATCGCCGCCATCGGCCCGCGTCCCGACATGACCGTGATCGACGCGACTTTCGGAGCGGGCGGCTATTCGCGCGCCTTGCTGGACGCTGGCGCGCGCGTCCACGCTTTCGATCGCGATCCCAACGCCATCCGCGACGGCGCGGCGATGGTGGAGGAATTCGCCGGTCGCCTGACGCTGCACCCTGCATGCTTTTCCGCCATGCGCGAGGAAATGACCCGGATCGGCGTGCCGCTGGTCGATGCGGTGGTGATGGATATCGGCGTGTCCTCGATGCAGCTTGATCAGGGCGAGCGCGGCTTTGCCTTCTCGGCTGACGGTCCGCTCGACATGCGGATGAGCCAGTCGGGGACGAGCGCAGCGGACTTCCTCAACAGCGCAGACGAAACCGCGATTGCCGATGTGCTGTACCAGTATGGCGAAGAACGCCAGTCGCGCCGCGTTGCGCGTGCGATCGTGGCCGCTCGTCCGCTGGAGACGACCGGCGATCTCGCCCGCGTGGTGCGCCGCGCGCTGGGGCACAAGCCGCACGACAAGAAAGACCCCGCGACCCGCACGTTTCAGGCGGTGCGGATCCATGTGAATGACGAACTGGGCGAACTTGCCGCCGGACTGGCTGCGGCAGAGGCGCTGCTGCGCGAAGGCGGAGTGCTGGCGGTGGTGAGCTTCCACAGCCTCGAAGACCGGATCGTCAAACGCTTCCTGCGCGAAGCATCCGGGGCAGGGCGCGCGGTGTCGCGTCATATCCCCGGCGAAATTGCCGGCCCGGCGCCGACCTTCACCCGCGTTTCCAAGGCCATCCGGCCCGGCGACGCCGAAATCGACGCCAACCCCCGCGCCCGTTCCTCCACCCTGCGCCACGCGATCCGCACCGGCGCCCCAGCCCGCGAAAGGACATTTGCATGATCGTTACCGGTTCCCGCATCCGTCAGATTGGCTGGGCTGCCGTGCTCGCGGCCTGTATAGCGCTGTTCGCGGTGCTGAGCTTCAACGTCCACGCGGTGAAGAGCGAGGTGCTGCTGGCGGAGCGCCAGATCATCGCGCTGGAGCGTGAGACGCTGCTGCTCGAAACCGAATTCCAGACCCGTGCGAGCCAGCGCCAGCTGGCCGAATGGAACGCGGTGGAGCTGGGGTATCGCGCCCCGCGCGCCGACCAGTATCTCGATAACGAGCGCCAGCTGGCCAGCCTCGGCACACCGCTTGGCCCGAATGCGCCCGCACCGATCCGCGTGGCGCGCACCGATCTGGCAAGCGCCGAGCAGGTTGCCGACCGCCCGATGGTCTCTCCGGTCACCGGCGCACCCGTCACCCTCGCATCCGCCAGCCAGACAGAGGATGCGGCGGCGATGTTCACCGATGCATTTGGCGATTTCCTGATCGACGCATCACCCATTCGTGCAGCCAACGCCCGCACCGCCATGGTTGAGCAGGCCGGTCGCAGCTCCGAGGGTGCCGAATGAATGCCTTCGCCCTGAACGCGGGGCACGAGCCAACTCTGGACTTGTTCGGCACGCCGCAACCAAGCGAGCCGCGCCCCACCTTGCCCGTCGGGCGGGTGAAATTTGTCCATTTGCGCTACAGCATGCTCGTCACGGCGCGCTTGCGGCTGTTCCTGCTGCTGGGTGTGTTCGCACTGGTGACGGCGGTTGCTCTGGTGCGGATCGGCTATCTCGGGCTGGTCGGAGCCGCACCCAGCCAGACCAGCCTTGACGAAGCGCTGCTGCCGCCGCGCGGCGAGATCACCGATCGCAACGGCACGCCGCTTGCCCGCACCTTCCCCGCCTATGCGCTGTGGTTCAATCCCAAGGCGATGGGCGATGACGGCGATCCGCTGGTGCGCGAACCGGTCGAAGTCGCGGCGCGGCTGAAAGAGATTTTCCCCGATCTAGACGTGCGGCGCACCGTGCGCATCCTGTCGTCCGATCGCGGCGGCTATATCCTGCGCCGCGTGTTGCCCGAGGACGCCAACCGAGTGTTCGAACTGGGTGAGGTCGCGCTGGAGATTCCGCGCGAATATGATCGCCACTATCCCCAAGGGACACTGGGCGCGCATATCCTTGGCTATGTCATGGAAGGCAAGGACCGCGAGCTGGAAGGGCGGCTGGGGATGGAGAAATATCTCGACCCGCAGCTTTCCGATCCAGTTTCGCGCGGCGAGCCGTTTGCGCTTTCGATCGATCTGCGTGTGCAGGGCGCGCTGGAGGATGAACTCGGCCGCGGGATGCTCGCCACCGATGCCAAAGGCGCGGCTGGGATCGTGCTCGATGTCGATACCGGTGAAATCATGGCGATGGCGTCGCTGCCCGCGTTCGACCCGAACCTGTCCGACGTTCAGCATTCGCCGCATATCTTCAACCGAGTCACCAATGCGACTTACGAACTGGGTTCCACATTCAAGCCGCTCGCCATCGCGGCTGCCATCGATGCCGACCTGATCGGTTCGCTGCGCAAGGAATGGGACGCGAGCCCGGTGGAAATCGCCGGACGGCGCATCCGCGATCTGCATCCCAAGGGTGACACGCTGAATGTGCCCGAAGCGCTGGTCTATTCGTCCAACACTGTCACTGCCCGCGTCGCCGACGAACTGGGGGCGGAACGGATGCGCAAGCTGATGATCGATCTCGGCATGAACAAGCCCGCCGAGATCGAATTGGACGCGCGTGGCAAGCCGCAATGGCCGTTGGAACAACCCAACGGGCAATGGTCGCGCATCACCAATATGACGGTGAGTTATGGCCACGGTATCGCCGTCACGCCGCTGCACCTTGCCAACGCCTATGCCGCGATGGTCAACGGCGGGTTTTATCGCGATGCGACGCTGCGCAAGGTCGAACCGGGCAAGGCTGAGAAGGGTCGCCGGGTGTTCAAGGCTTCGACATCGTCGCGCATGCGCCAGCTGCTGCGGATGATTTCGATGTATGGCACGGGCCGCAGCGCCGATGCGCCGGGATACCGTGTCGGCGGCAAGACCGGCTCGGCGGAAAAGGCCGGAGTGGGCGGATATCGCGAGAAATCGCTGATCGCCTCGTTTGCGGCGGCATTCCCGATGGATCGTCCGCGCTATGTCGTCGTAACCGTGCTCGACGAACCGCGCGGCACCACCGCCAGCCAGATGCAGCGCACCGCCGCCTTCAACGCGGCACCAATCGTGGGTGAACTGGTTCCGCGCATCGGCCCGATGCTGGGCGTGCGCCCCGATGCGACGCGCGATGTCGATATCTCCGATCTCCGCTTCCTGGTGGAGGGGCGCCGATGAAGCTCGAAGTGCTGACCGAACGGGCTGGACTGAGTGTCGCGGGCGCGTCGGGCGTTTCTGTCACCGGCTTCGCGATCGATCATCGCAAGGTCGCACCCGGAACCGTGTTCGGAGCGTTTCGCGGGACGAAATTCAATGCCGAGGATTTCATCCCGGCTGCCATCGAAGCGGGTGTGGTCGCGGTTGTCGCCTCGCCCGAGGCCCGCGTCGAAGGGGCGCTGCACATCGCCAGCGCAGAACCGCGCCGCACCTTTGCGCAATTGGCCGCAGGGTTCTTCACCCCCGTTCCCGAAACCGTGGTGGCTGTCACCGGCACCAACGGAAAGACTTCGACTGCCGAAATGACCCGCCAGATATGGCGCATGTGCGGAGAACGGGCGGCGAGCATCGGCACTCTGGGCGTGACCACCCCCGACGGGAGCATTTCGACCGGGCTGACCACGCCTGACATCGTCACCTTCATGAACAATATGAGCGGGCTTGCCCGCGAAGGCGTGACCCATGTAGCCTACGAGGCATCGAGCCACGGGCTATCGCAATTCCGCAACGAAGGTCTGCGGGTCAAGGCCGGGGCATTCACCAATTTCAGCCGCGATCACCTCGATTATCATGAGACAATGGAGGAATATTTCGCGGCCAAGATGCGCCTGTTCGACGAAGTCGTCGAGGATGGCGGAGACGCGATCATCTGGAACGGCGGGGAAGAATGCGAGTGGGCCCGCCGTGCCATCGAGCACGCCAAGGCCCGCGGCCTGCGCGTGCTTACTGTGGGCGAGCGGGGCGATTTCCTCCGCCTCGCCGCCCGCGAAGCGACCCAGCTGGGCCAGACATTGACAGTGGAATTCGAAGGCTCGACCCGGACCGTCAAACTGCCGCTGATTGGAGCCTATCAGGCGGCCAATGCCTTGGTATCCGCCGGGCTGGCGCTATCGACCGGGATGGAGCCATCCCAGGTCTTCGACGCGATCGGCCGCTTGCAGCCGGTTCGTGGTCGGCTTGAACGCGCTGTCATCACCCCGGTCGGCGCGCCGGCCTATGTCGATTACGCTCACACGCCCGACGCGCTTGAGGCCGCGATTGCCGCGCTCAGGCCGCATGTCGATGCGCAGCGCGGCGGACGGTTGATCGTGGTGTTCGGCGCGGGCGGCGATCGTGACAAGGGCAAGCGCGGGCCGATGGGCGAAGTCGCGGCACACGCGGCGGATCTGGCGATCGTGACCGACGACAATCCGCGCGGCGAAGATGCCGGGGAAATCCGTTCGGCGGTGCTTGATGGCGCAGCCGGTGCAGCGCACGTGAGGGCCATCGCCGGACGCCGCGACGCGATCCTGGCCGCTATCCGGGAAGCGGGTGCCAACGACATCATCCTCATCGCCGGAAAAGGCCATGAGCAAGGACAGATAATCGGGTCTGGAGACACTATGCAAATTCTGCCGTTCGACGATGTTCAGGTGGCGCGCGAATGTGCTGCGGAGGTTGCCCCATGAACGCGGCGCGCGCTCTGCTGCGGCAGTGGCCGCTCGATCCGCGCGATGCCTTGCCGCTGTCGCTTTGGGATGCGGCAAGCATCGAAGCCGCGACCGGGGGCAGGGCGAGCCACGCTTTCCAGGCATCCGGTGTTGAAATGGACAGCCGCGATGTCCGGCCCGGCGATGTCTTTGTTGCGCTCAAGGGCGAAGCGATGGACGGACACAAGTTCATTCCCGCGGCCTTTGCCAAAGGCGCGGTTGCCGCGATCACGGATCGCCCGGTCGATTTCCCGCATGTGCTGGTAAAGGACACCACAGCGGCGCTCCACGCGCTTGCCCATGCCGCGCGCGAACGCAGCAGCGCGGTGCGCATCGGCGTCACCGGATCGGTCGGCAAGACCGGGGTGAAGGAAGCGATCTTTGCCGCGCTGGATCGGGCCAGTCGCGGCGCGGCGCATCGCAGTGTGCGCAGCTACAACAATCATGTTGGCGTTCCCTTGAGCCTTGCCCGGCTCCCGGCGCGCGCGCAGTTCGGCGTGTTCGAGATGGGGATGAACCATCAGGGTGAAATCGCGCCGCTGGCCGATCATGTGCGTCCGCATGTCGCGCTGATCACCACCATTGCGCCTGCGCATATCGAAAACCTCGGCAGCATGGAGGCGATAGCGGATGAGAAGTCGCAGATCTTCACCGGTCTGGTCGAAGGCGGCACCGCGATCATTCCGGCCGACAGCGAATATGCCGATCGCATGATTGCCAACGCGCGGGGCTTGGGCGTGAAGGTCGTCACCTTCGGTCGCAGCGCGCATGCCGATGTGCGGCTGCTCGATGCGATACCCAGCGCCAATGGCGGATCGCTTGTCACAGCGGACCTTGGCACGGCACGCCTGTGCTATTCGGTGGCAGAACCGGGTGAACACTGGGTCGCCAATTCGCTTGGCGTCATGGCGGCTGTGCGCGCTGCGGGCGGCGATCTGGCAAGCGCCGGTCTGGCGCTGGCGGAAATGGGCGGGCTGAAGGGCCGCGGTGCGCGTTTCAGCATTGATGCTGCTGGCGGCAAGGCGCTGTTGGTGGATGAAAGCTACAACGCCAACCCGGCTTCGATGCGTGCCACGCTGAAGGCGCTGGGCCAGACTCCCGCGCATCGGCGCATCGCGGTTCTGGGCAGCATGAAGGAGCTGGGCGATTTCGCTGAAGGCTTCCACGCGCAGCTGGCAGACCCGCTGCAAGAAGCGAAAATCGACCATGTGATCCTCGTCGGCGACGAGATGCGCGCGCTCGCTGCGGAATTGGGGAGAAGATCCGCCAATTCGCTTGGCTTTGCCCCGCAGTTCGCGCATTGCCAAACCCCTGTCGAGGCGATTGCGGCGCTGGACGATTTCGGGCTGATCCACGGCGACGCGGTGTTGGTGAAGGGTTCCAATTCGGTCGGGCTCGGCAGGCTGGTTTCACACTATACGAGCGCCCCGTCATGAACGGCGCCAAGGGATCGTAATGCTGTATCTGCTCGCGGAATGGCTTGGCTTTGAAGGCATTTTGAACCTGGTGCGTTACCAGACGTTCCGCTTCGGCGCGACGCTGATGACGGCGCTGGTTTTCGGCCTGATCATCGGGCCGCGTTTCATCAACATGCTGCGCGTGCGGCAGGGCAAGGGCCAGCCGATCCGCGAAGACGGGCCGCAAAGCCATCTCGCCAAGCGCGGAACGCCGACGATGGGCGGGTTGATGATCCTCGTCGCGCTGACGGTTTCGCTGCTCTTGTGGATGGACCTGACCAATCCGTTCGTCTGGGCCTGCCTGGCGGTGACGATCGGTTTCGGCGTGATCGGCTTCATCGACGATTATGACAAGGTGTCGAAGAACAGTCATGCCGGGCTTTCCGGCCGGGTCCGCCTGCTGCTGGAATTCGCGGTCGCAGGCGTGGCGAGCTATCTTATCGTCAGCCAGATCAACACCAATCTCTACATCCCCTTCCTTTCGAACGTCGCGATCCCGCTGGGTCCGGCATACTATGTCTTCGCGGCCTTCGTGATGGTGGGGGCAGGCAATGCGGTGAACCTGACAGACGGGCTGGATGGCCTCGCTATCATGCCGGTGATCATCGCGGCGGGGACATTCGCGATCATCGCCTATCTTGTCGGGCGCGCCGATTTCAGCGCCTATCTCGGCATCCCGCACGTCCCCGGCGCAGGGGAGCTGGTGGTGTTCTGTGCCGCGATAATGGGAGCGGGGCTTGCCTTCCTGTGGTTCAACGCGCCGCCTGCGGCGGTGTTCATGGGCGACACCGGGTCGTTGGCGCTAGGCGGAGCCTTGGGCGCAATCGCGGTCGCGGCGCATCACGAAGTCGTGCTGGCCATCGTCGGCGGCCTGTTCGTGTTCGAGGCGCTGTCGGTGATCATTCAGGTTTTCTGGTTCAAGCGCACGGGCAAGCGGGTGTTCCGCATGGCCCCGATCCATCACCATTTCGAGCAGCTCGGCTGGAGCGAGAGCAAGGTCGTGATCCGGTTCTGGATCGTTGCCATTGTGCTTGCGCTGATCGGGCTCGCCACGCTCAAGCTGAGGTAACGCAAAACCGTCGTGATCACCTCCACCGCCTTTGCCGGAAAGCGTTATGCGATCCTCGGGCTCGCGCGCTCCGGCGCTGCGGCGGCTGAGGCCTTGCTCGCCAGCGGCGCGCGGCTGACCGTGTGGGACCGGCAGGATGTCGCGCGCGAACCGTTCGAAGGTCGCTGCGATATCGCCGATCCGCTGGCGATCGACCTGACCGGCTTTGACGGGCTGATCGTTTCTCCCGGCGTGCCGCTCAACACCCATCCGATCCGGCCGCACGCGGAACAGTTCGGAGTGCCGATCATCGGCGATATCGAGTTGTTCGCGCTCGCCCGGCCGGAACTTTTGCCGCACTGGGTGGTGGGCATCACCGGCACCAACGGCAAATCCACCAGCGTCGCTCTGGTCCACCACATCCTGCAGATGTCCGGCCTGCCCAGCGTGCTTGGCGGAAACATCGGCGAAGCGATCATGGCGCAAACCCCGCTTGCCCCGAACGATCAGGGCGAGGGTGTCTATGTGCTCGAATTGTCGAGCTACCAGATCGATCTGACGAACAGCCTCGATTGCGATGTCGCGGCATTGACCAATATCACGCCCGATCATCTTGACCGCTACGATGGCTTTGCCGCCTACGCTGCGTCCAAGGCGCGGCTGTTCGAAATACAGTCCGCTGCCAATCTGGCTGTGTTCGGATCACTCGCGGAGCCTGTCGGCGCGATCTTCGAGACAGAGCGGGCGCGCCGTCCTGCGGGACGTGCGGTGGCTGCCGATCTGGATGCCCTGCGCGAGCTTCAGCCGCAATGGCCGAGCCTGCAAGGCCCGCACAATCTCGAAAATGTCGCAGTTGCAATCGCCATTGTCGAAGAACTGGGCGTGAAGCCGGCACAATGGCAACACGCGCTTCCGCGCTTTCGCAGCCTGCCGCACCGGATGGAGCGGGTGTGCGAGGAACATGGCGTCCTCTTCATCAACGACAGCAAGGCAACCAACACCGCCTCTGCCGCCCCGGCACTGGCCGCGTTCCCGCCAATCGAGGGCAGGCCGCGCGTGCATTGGATCGTCGGCGGTCTGGCCAAGGAAGACGGGCTGGGCGATTGCGGCGAGCACCTTGGCAATGTCGCTGCCGTCTATACCGTCGGCGAAGCCGGGCCGCGCTTTGCCGAATTGCTCGAAGGCACCGTGCCCAATGTCGAGCGGTGCGAGCTTGTAAGCGAAGCGGTGCGCCGGGCACGCGACGCGGCGCAAGCTGGCGATGTCGTGCTTTTTTCGCCTGCCTGCGCAAGCTTTGACCAGTTCCGCGACTATGAAAAGCGCGGCGAACACTTCCGCCAACTGGTGGGTGTCATTGCCGAAAGCGGGGTTGATTGTTCGGCTGATCCTTCGATCGGGAGCGGCCGGGTATGAGCGGCATCTACACTCCATCGCGCGCCGATCCGAAATTCCATGCGCCTGTGCCTGCCCGGCGTGGCCTTGGCGAAAGCCTGCGGGTCTGGTGGCGCGAAATCGACAAGTGGCTGCTTGGCCTTGTCCTGCTTCTGATGGCGCTCGGTACGATGGCCGTTGCTGCGGCATCTCCGGCTGCGGCAAGCCAGTATGGCGTTTCCGATTTCGCCTTCTTCCAGCGGCATATCGTGTTTCAGTTTCTGGGCGTGGGCCTGATGCTGGCAGTATCCTTTGTCAGCCGCGAGGACGCGCGCCGCATCGGAATCCTGCTGGCTGTCGGGATGCTGGGACTGTTGTTCCTGGTTCCGATCATCGGGGTGGAAAAGAATGGCGCGAAACGCTGGATCGAAGTGGGCATGTCGCTCCAGCCGAGCGAATTCCTGAAGCCCGGCTTCGCAATCCTGCTGGCATGGATGCTGTCATGGCGGCTGCGCGATCCCGGACTGCCGGTGCTGGGATATGCCACGCTGACGATGGCGCTGGTGGCAGCGTTGCTGATGCTTCAGCCCAACCTTGGCGACACGATCCTGTTCGGCGGCGTATGGTTTGTGCTGGTGGTTTTGTCGGGCGTTTCCTTTGCCCGGATCGGCGGCTTGATCGCGGCTGGCCTTGCGGCGCTCACCGCTGCCTATTTCCTGTATGACAATGCACGCTATCGCATCGACAGTTTCTTTGGCGGCGGGACTGCCTTCGATCAGGTGGACCTCGCCCAGCGCACTCTGCTCAACGGAGGCTGGACCGGGGCAGGCCTGTGGCTGGGCACCCGCAAGCTGAGCCTGCCCGAAGCGCACACCGATTACATCTTCTCCGTCATCGGGGAAGAATTCGGCCTGCTCGCCTGCGCGGTCATTCTTCTTGTCTATGTCGCGCTGGTCGCGCGGGCGCTGTTGCGGCTGGTTGACGAGGACAATCTGTTTGCCCTGCTTGCAGGGGCAGGGCTGGCTACCCAGATCGGTGGGCAGGCGTTCATCAACATGCTGGTAAACCTCCAGCTGTTCCCGTCAAAGGGGATGACGCTGCCGCTGGTAAGCTATGGCGGATCGTCGACACTGGCGGTGTGTCTGACCTTCGGGCTATTGCTGGCGATCACCCGGCGCAATCCTTTCCTTGAACGGGAAAAGCCGGGGTTGAAGGATCTGTTTGAGCGCCCCGGTCACGGGCATAGGGAGGACCGCGCATGACCAGCGAGACAAGGAAAGGCGCCAGCCGCCATTTCGTCCTTGCCGCAGGAGGAACCGGGGGGCACCTGATCCCCGCTTTTGCCCTTGCGGCAGAGCTTGACGCGCGCGGCCATCACGTGGCGCTGATCACCGACGAACGCGGTGCAAACATTCCGGGCAAGCCCGATTTCCTTACCGCGCATGTCCTGCCCGCGGGGCGTTTCGGCAAGAACCCGCTGCGCTGGATCGGTGGCCTGCGGGCGGTGCTGGAAGGGCGCGACATGGCGCTACGGCTGTTTGAAACCTTCGAGCCTGCCGCCGTGATCGGCTTTGGCGGATACCCTGCATTGCCTGCTCTGCTCGCCGCGACCGGATCGGGCGTGCCGAGCGTCGTTCACGAACAGAACGCGGTGCTGGGCCGGGTCAACCGTTTGTTGGCGGGCAGGGTCGATGCGATTGCGACCTCCTATCCCCAGGTCCAGCGGCTGAAGCCCAAGTTCAAGGACAAGGTCCATCTCGTAGGTAATCCGGTGCGCGAGGAAGTGCTGGCGCTACGCGATCAGGATTTTCCGGCATTGACCGAGGAAGGGCTGCTGCGAGTGCTTGTTACCGGCGGCAGTCAGGGGGCGAGCGTGCTTTCCGACGTTGTACCCGATGGCCTCGCGATGCTGCCCCCGGCGCTGCGCAACCGGCTGCAGGTCATCCAGCAGTGCCGCCCTGAAGACCTTGATCGGGTCCGCGAACGCTATGCCAATCACGATATTCCGGCCGAACTGGGCACCTATTTCGAGGATATGCACGAACGGCTGGCCGACGCGCATCTGTTCATCGGGCGTGCCGGGGCTTCGACCATTGCCGAACTGACGGCGGTTGGCCGCCCTGCGATCCTCGTCCCGCTGCCTATCGCCACCGACGATCATCAGGCCGCGAACACCGGCGAGATCGTCAAGGCGGGCGGTGCACGGATGATCCGGCAGGACAAGTTCACGCCCAAGGAACTGGCGAAGCAGATACAGGCGCTTGCGAAGAACCCATCCAGCCTTGGCAATGCCGCGCATGGGGCGTGGAATTGCGGGCGCCCGAAGGCGGCGAAAGACCTCGCCGACCTGGTCGAAAGCATGGGCGGGATCGATTTGATGGACGTGATCAAGGTCGGCGAAACCGCGCCGCGTGCCGCTACAACCGCAACCAAGCCGCAGACCGCCACGCGCGAAAGCGGAGAGGATGTCGCGGCATGAAGGGCGTTGCGACAGACATCGGCACCATCCACTTCGTCGGCATTGGCGGCATTGGCATGTCGGGCATCGCCGAAGTGATGCACAACCTCGGCTATACGGTGCAAGGCAGCGACATTTCCGAAAGCGCCAGCGTCGAACGGCTGCGCGCGCGCGGCATCACCGTGAAGATCGGGCATGAGCGCGAGAATGTCGAAGGTGTCGCTGTCGTCGTCACCTCCACCGCGGTAAAACGGACCAATCCCGAAGTCGCCGCCGCATTGGAAGCGCGCATTCCCGTTGTGCGCCGCGCCGAAATGCTGGCCGAACTGATGCGCCTGAAATCGACCGTCGCGGTCGCCGGGACGCACGGCAAGACCACCACGACCAGCATGATTGCCAGCCTGCTGGACAAGGGCGATGTCGATCCCACCGTCATCAATGGCGGGATCATCGAACAATATGGCTCCAACGCGCGGCTGGGCGATTCCGACTGGATGGTGGTTGAGGCCGATGAAAGCGACGGCAGCTTCCTGCGGCTCGACGGGACGATCGCGGTGGTCACCAATATCGA
>Ga0189284_100140_pt1 | contig 101000 bp, 80 predicted proteins | sample N32C7minimetaG_FD_130314 | JGI IMG/M metagenome (GOLD analysis project Ga0189284, IMG submission 130314) | Marine microbial communities from the Costa Rica Dome - N32 C7 mini metaG | ecosystem: Environmental > Aquatic > Marine > Oceanic > Photic zone | place: Costa Rica: the Eastern Pacific...
ATGTTGATCTTCAGGTATTTTACCTTGACCAGTTCCGTGTCGAACTGTGCCCTCAGCTCCATTGTCCCGGGCAAGGGATCGACGTTGCCATCGTTCCAATAGTAGGAGCCGATAAACCGGACCGGCAATTCGCCGGCCGATTCAAAATCGGCCATCATCTGGAAGCCTTCTTCCTGGCTCATGCCTTGAATGCCATGATCGTGGACGGTTGTAAGACCCGAAGCGGCAAACTTCTGCATCCACTCCTTCACCCCGCCTGCAAGGAACTCAGGCGTGATATCGACCAGAGCCGTGAGCACCTGCATCTGCGCTGGCACTTCAACAATCCAGCCAGTGGGACTGCCGTCAGCGTCGCGTTCGAAGAAGGAAAAGCCAGGAGCGGTATCCGGCGTATCCTTGTCAATCCCGGCAATTTCAAGTGCTTTGGAGTTAGCCCACGCGCCGTGCCCGTCGATTGTCCAGAAGTAGACCGGCCGTTCGCTTTCGATCTCGTCCAGCATGGCCGCAGTCGGATTGCCATCCGTCCAGGGATTAAAGCGCACGCCGTAGCCCAGGATAATTTCACTATCGTTGGTTTCGACTTCTTTTCGAATACGCGCAAACAGCTCGTCCTTGTCATCGGTTTGAAGGTCCACGCCCAGCATGATGAGACCCCCGACAGCGGCATGTATATGACCATCCACAAACCCTGGAAGCACCATCTTGCCCTCAAGATCGATCACTTCCGTGCCCAGCCCAATCACATCGCCAAGGCCCGCCGCATCGCCGACATAGGTGATTTCATCGCCTTCGATCGCGATGGCCTCCGCGACCGTACCGTTCTCATCCATTGTGTGGATCTGGCCGTTGATCAGCGCGAAGTCAGTGGCCGGATTGGCCCTCGGATTTTGCGCAAGGGCTGTGGTGGATGCCCCCATCATCAGCGATGCCGACAGTGCAATCAGTTTTCCAAACCGCATAACGGTCCTCCCCGGAAACCAAACGCCGGAAGAACACATGTTATAAAATAACGTCGCGTTGCGAACGGCTTAGCTCAAGAGAGCGTCCCACAGTTTGGCACGGTTGTCAGCTTACAAACCCGGCAAGCCGGGCTTGGATCTTTTCCGGGCGGTTCGGTAGCGCCTGCAGTGGAAAGTGTGGCAATCCAAGGGACAGCGCAGCAAACAACAGAGAATATCCGGTGTTTGCCTCTCTGTTAGAAGCAGAGAAAAAACAATGGCACCCCGTTCAGATTTCTATCTCAAGAAACCGCGCCCGTGCTTTCCACGGCCGGCGACCAGAACTGGCCCTTGGTTTCGATCAACAGGTCCTGAAACTCGGTTGCGGGCATTGGCCGGCCGAAATGGTAGCCTTGCAGAAGATCGCAGCCCATGTCGCGGGCAAGCCGCGCATGCGCTTCCGTTTCAACGCCCTCCGCTACAATGCTCATGCCAAGGCTCTTGCCGATGCCGATGATGGAGGCCATCAACTCGCGGGCAGTCTGGTCTTCCACGATCGGCAATATGAACTGCCGGTCGATTTTGAGGACCGCCGGATTGATTTTCAAAAGACCCTGCACGGACGCATGACCAGTGCCAAAATCATCCAGCGCGATGGTCACTCCCAGCTCTTTCAGCTCGCTGAGCGTCCAGTTCACAACATCGCCAAGCCGGTCGAGGTAAACCGATTCCAGGATTTCGATCGTCAACCGTTTCGGATGAATGCCGACGCGTTTGATGTCATGAATAAGGTTCGGGTCCGCCAGACGCCCGGCAGAAACATTGATCGAAACCCTTGGAAGATCGACCCCGGCGCTATCAATCAGCGCCAGTTTTTTGGGAAGCGTCGCAAAGACGATTTCGTCGATCCGCTTCAAGATTCCCATCTTGTCGGCCGTTTCCAAAAACGCAGCCGGCGGCAAGAGTCCCATTCTCGGATGCGCCCATCTAACAAGCACTTCGGCCGAGGCAATAGACCCGGTCGCAGCGTCAATGAGCGGCTGGAAGAACGGCACGAATTCGCGGTTTTCACAGGCAATCAGGAGATCGGACACAAGGCGCTTGGCGGCAATCGCCTCAGCATGCATCTCTTTTGTGAAAAACGACCATCGGCCCTTGCCGTTGGTCTTGGCGTGGTAAAGGGCCGTATCCGCATCGTTCACCACCCGCTCGGGCGCATCCATGTTGGCGTTTGCGATCGCAACGCCGACACTGGCGCTGCAGAAAGTGGATTTGCCTTCAAACACGAAGGGTGCATGCATTTCCTGAACAATGGCATCCGCCAGGCTGCTGATGTCCAGTGCGCTTTGCCCAAGCGGACGCAAGACCACGAACTCATCACCGCCGATGCGGGCGACAAGGTCCGTCTCGTTGGTGAGCCTACGAAGCATCTCGGCGACGGAGATCAGAAGGCGATCGCCGGCATCATGCCCAAACGTGTCGTTGACGGATTTGAAGCGGTCCAGATCGATGTAAAACACCGCAAAGTCCGATCCGCCGTCTTTCAGGTTGGATACCCAGGACTTGAACTCGACCTCGAAATGCCGCCGATTGGAAAGACCCGTCAGCGCATCTTCCTTCGCCTCTTTGGCAACCTTCTTGGCCAGCTGGAACAGCCGATTGTTTTCTCGCTCCAGATGCCCGATTTTTTCGACATAGCTTGTCAGCGCTTCGCGCCCGGAGACGGGCCGCTGCAGATGCCGCACGGTGTCTTCCTGGCCGGCCTGATCCTCCAGCTCGATCAGCGAACACAGCCACCACCGGTCGCCGGTGGACGTATCGGAAAGGGGCGTCCAGCTCATCCGCTGCCAGTATTTTTCGCCATTCTTCCGGTTGTTGAGCGCCTTGACCGAAAAATGCTCCCAGTTCATCAGTTTCTCGATGATGACCAGGTGATTGCCCTGATCCATGCTGGACCCGATCAGGATCGTGCCGCGCTGACCAATGACCTCGGCCGCGTCATATCCGGTAATCTTGCAGAACGCGCTGTTGCACCATTGGAAATGCATGACCGCGCCGTCGGCATCGGACGCCAGCGCGAGCGCAAGTCCTTCGACACACTTGTCATTGATCTAGGCAAGTATCTGAGGCGGTATCGGGGATGAGCCTTTCATCTTCAGGCTCTTAGAAGACTGCCGGTTAGATAGGCAATTGTCATTTCCTACAGGTCTGCCAAAAGAAACAACCCAACTTCAACTTGCAGAATATGCCGGATTCACCAGATCAGATAAAAGTTGTAATTTCAAGGTTACCGTTAAGTAAATCTCTGAGGAAAATCTGTTTGATAGAGGGTGAAGGTCCGGAACGAACCCAAATCCATACACCAATTTTGGGGCCCCCTGGGTCTACTGGGAGCCTCATCCGAAGCAGAAATGTCTCAGTTTATGGATCTGGAATACCTCGTGGGTATGAACATGCTCAATGTTGTGGGCGGAACAGATGGCATCCACGCTTTCGCTCTCAACAGCAGTCCTATCGGGAATTGAGCCAACAATATCCGGTTCGGTAGCTGGATCGATATCAAATCGGATTGCCTTCCAATCACTACCTTGGAACGCCGCGAGCACCTTGGCCCCGTTTTTTTGGATGAACGGGTTAAACTTGGAGTATTTTCTTGTTTTGCATGGCGCTTTGCTACTCGTTTGCCTGGATCTCACAATAGAGACTGATCAGGCGGTCTTCCCATTCTCTTGTGAAGCATTGCACATCCATAAGAGGTGATGACATCATCCGCGGTCGCAGGCTCGCACGCAAGGTTTTGAGCCGGTCAAGGTTGTTGGCCAGCTCCACCGAGATGCTTATGTACTCTTCAATATTCTGAGCGGCCAATTCTTGCAGACCAATCTGGTTTAGAAATGAAAAAGTCTGACGGCTGACAACGCGGCTCTGAGGCACAGTCACGACAGGCACTCCGCAATAGAGCGCTTCACAGCTCGTCAACCCTCCAGTGAACGGAAATGGGTCGAGGCCAATGTCAATATCGCCATATTCCTTGAGCAAGTCGGCGTGGAAACTTGGACCACGCAGCTCTATCCTCTCTGCGGCAATGCCGCGGTCGACAAACGCTTGACTCACTCTTTGCCGAAAAACCGCATCGTTAAACGTCCGCCACTTTAAGACAAGTCGCGCATCTGGAATCGCTGCCAGTATCTTGGACCAGACTTCGATTACGCCATCATTGAGCTTTGCGGTGTTATTGAAACTTCCGAAAGTGACATAACCGTTCTTCGTTACCGGTGCGATCGCGACGTCCGGCATCCAAGGTACAGCCTTATAGCAAAACCGCGAGCGCATTCGGATTATAGTTTCGATGAATTGATCATCCACGCCCTCTGAAGCGTGCCAGGCATCCAGCATGACAGCATCTAGGTATTGCACAAAGTAACCCAACCAACTGATCATCACAGGAGCTGGACGGTGAGCAAAAACGGTAAGTCGAGAACCGCCAGTGTGGCCGGAGAGATCCACCAGCACGTCGATATTATCTGAACGTATTTTATCGGCTAAAGAAGCATCATCAACGGAACAAACATCATGAAGTGTACAGGCAGCTCCAACCTCATTCGTCACCCAGTCTTTGACCATCCCAGCACTATAGACAATCGAAACCACCTGTTCTGGGTCATGCGCTTTGAGGACATCTTTCACAAAAAGACCAACCGTATGTTGGCAGATATCTCCAGAAACATAGCCAACACGCAATGGCCGACTTTCTAAATCGCCAAATGCTGGACGCGGCTTGAAGCCACCGGCCTGCGCTATCGCCCAATGTCCCCATTCGACGGCTGCCGACTTTCTAGCGGAATCACTAACCGCAGGATCATATTCCTGGCCGACCAAAGCATTTCGGCGAATGACGGGATGGTTAGGTAGTTTTTGCTGCAATTCTTCATAGAGTGACCGCGCATTGCTATGTTCCGCTGCCTCACGCGCCAAATTCGCAAGATTAACTTGAGCCCGCAGATCTGTTGGCGCGCAGTCTCTTGCACGCTGATAAACCAAACGCGCCTCTGACAAAAAGCCATAGCCCGCTAGCAAGGCCCCGGTCGCCAGCAACATATCAACGTGGTCTGTTTTAGTGCAAATGTCGCGGCAAATTGCGAGCATCTCATCAAACCGACCGGCGGCAGCATAAGACCTTGCGAGGTCTATTTGACTCCCTAGATCCAAAAATCACCTTCAAATTATCCGGTTGCTAAAAACGCGAATTGTTTCGGAGGGAACCTCAAATACCAATTGTTGAAGCTCGCTGTTTCTCCTCCCATCCAAAAATAAACAGAGGTTGTGCTTTGTTTCCGCTTTAACAATAAATTTTTCTGATCGTTATGACAAACCTCACCACTTAAACAAATCAATGTCCACAGCCGGTCTCTACCTTTTCTCCCAAAAGCGCTGATCATACTGATTTTGTTGCATTTCAGGATAGAATGTGCCGAGCCTACACGTCCTTCACCGATAATCTATCTTATGGAATATTTTTGATCTGAGCGTCAAAACACTCAGCGTCGGGATTAGACACCGGACATGAGAACATAGATTGCACGCGTGATCGGTTCACTTTGATTCTTGATATTTCCGGCTCGTCGCAAATTCGACCGTCGCACGGCTGCAATCAGGCGGGTTGCCAGAACCAATTGCTTTCCTTCATGCTCCAGTACTGGGTTGAGATACTTCACCGCTGGATAGTCGGACAGCAAAGGCACGACGACCACAGCCGGGTCAGGCGGTAAGAGGTCGCTTTCGATAACAACCATGAACACACCGTTGTATTCCGCGACATCAAAGCGGCTCAGCTCTTCCATGCCGCACCGGCGGGACCCGCGATTATGTCAGCCAGCGGGTGTCCATTCTGCTCGTGCCACTCTCGCTGTGCGTCAAACGCGTCTGCATTCTCTTCAAGCCATATCTTACGTTTCATCGCCGAGACCGCTTTTTCCAGCGCATCTTCCGCGACAGCTGTCACGTTGATCCCAAGTTCCTTTGCCTGATCAAGTGTTTCGGCATTCAGCCTTAAAGATATGCTCCGTCGAGCCGCTGTCACAATATTTACAGACCCTATTTTGTGCCGCAGAACCGTAGCACGGATATGTAGTATCAAAGATGATTATAAAGTGCGAACTGGCTCAATTCTGAGTATGGAATTTATTGCCAAGATCAAAAACCTTGAAAGAGCATATCCAGGGCTCTCGTGATTTCAGATTGCCGTACGTCCAGGCTTCCGATGGGTTCGCTCAATTCTTGCACCGGTACAGCCGACAAAAACTGCGTCACCATTACATGGACCGCTCCATTGATCATGAAAACCGGGTTTAGAAAGCGCGCTGGAGTTGGCGCTTCAGATTCCGGCATAAGTGGTACAACAACGCGCGTGTTCAGGTCGTCAAGCAGGTCCGCCTGGACGTCCAAAACCAGGCCATCGCCGGATTTAAGCCTGTAGATTTTATTGCGCGCCATTAAAACAGCCGGGACTTGGCCAGCGGCAAGCCATGTTCCTCGACGAATTCATTGGAGCTTTTGAGAGCAGACTGGTTTTCCTGCCGCCACTGATCCGCCATTAATCTAGAGACAGCTAACTGTATACCTTCTTCGGCCGCCTTAGAGATGTTGATCCCAAGCTGTTTAGCAGACTGCACCAACACAGGGTCGATTGTAAGATTTGTCGGCTTGCGCGCAGGATGCGAGGCCATTCAGCGAACTCCATAATTGCGGATCAGCAAAACAATAGGCATGTAGATGCGCCTAATCAATGCGCACTGTAATACGCATGGTTATTTAGCGCATCAAAATTTGAGCGAGCTCGGAAGATGACAAACTCGGGCTATCCAGTCCAAACAGCGTGCGGCAGTTCCCCAACTTTACCGCAATGGGGAAATTTCGATGCCGCCACCTTGTGCCAGCACGCTGTTATGGTGTTTAGAAGACGCAACACTGCTCAAGAGCCGGACCTTGATGCCGTCAAGGCAAAGCTCTTGGCCGGACAGACAACAATAACGACCTCACGGAGGCGCACCAGTGACCCAGACTGAGCTGACAATCCGCCAACCTGACGACTGGCATCTTCACTTGCGCGATGGCGCCATGCTGGAAGCGGTGTTGCCGCACACCAGCGCGAATTTTGCCCGCGCCATCATCATGCCCAACCTGGTACCACCGGTCGTGCGCACCGAACATGCGCAGGCCTACCGGGAGCGCATCCTGAACGTGCTTCCGGCAGATCACAGCTTCGATCCGCTGATGACGCTGTACCTTACCGAGGCCACTGATCCGGCCGATGTGCGCAAAGGCGCAGAAAGCGGTTTGATCACGGCGCTGAAGCTTTATCCGTCCGGGGCGACAACAAACTCTGAAAACGGCGTCCGGGACTTTGAGAAGATCTACCCGGTTCTGGAAACCATGAGCGAGGTAGATGTCCCCCTGCTGGTCCACGGCGAGGTCACCGACGCCGACATCGACATCTTCGACCGGGAAGCCGTTTTCCTGGACCGCGTGCTGTCGCCAATCCGGGAGAAGTTTCCCGAACTTCGCATCGTTTTGGAACACGCCACCACGTCCCATGCGATTGACTTCGTGAAGGCCGCAAAGGCGCGCACCGCTGCGACCATCACCACCCACCACCTGATCATCAACCGCAACGCCATTCTGGCCGGCGGGATCAAGCCGCATTATTACTGCCTGCCGGTCGCAAAGCGCGAAAAACACCGCCTGGCCTTGCGCGAAGCGGCAACGTCCGGTGACCCGCGGTTCTTCCTTGGCACCGACTCTGCCCCGCACACCGACACGGCAAAGGAAAGCGCCTGCGGCTGTGCCGGCATTTTCTCGTCAATCAACACGATCAACTGCCTGGCGCATGTGTTTGAAGAAGACGGCGCACTCGACAAGCTGGAAGGTTTTACTTCGCTGAACGGTCCGGCGTTCTACAAGCTGCCGCCAAACGAGCGCCGCATCCGCCTTTTCAAAAGCGCAGATCCGGTCAGCTTCCCGGACAAGATCCAGTTTCCGGAAGGCACAGTCACCGTCTTTGATCCGGGCTACCCGCTTCATTGGCAACATGAACTGGTCGCCGCAGCCGCCGCGACTTGAGACGAAGCGGCCGGACGTAGGAGATACACCTTCTCCGACCCGCTAACTGAGCGTCCGGATAATGATGATACTGGTTGGCATCCCGGACGCAGCGCAGCGAAGATCCGGGATCGGAGCGCCAGCTTTCCAGAATAAAACGAAAGTTGCTGCTTGTTACCCTCTCCCCCTTGAGGGGGAGATGTCCGCACATGCGGACAGAGGGGGCAAACGAACTGCGCCAAACAACAAATGCCCAAAAATTCTTCAAGCTTGCCCCCCTCTGTCTCCTCACGGAGACATCTCCCCCTCAAGGGGGGAGAGGCGCGCAAGGTGTAAGTCCCTGCCAAATAAGACCCGCATATGGAATTTCCGGGCTTTGCCGTCCCAAATGATCTGGACAGCGCTGCGTCCGGTGAATACCTAAGGCGGGCATCCTTCTTTCCGCCCCCCGGTCATGCCTGCCGGACCCAGATCTTTAAAGAGACAGCATGCTTCAAAAGAAACGCGCCTTTATCACTGGGTCTGCCGGCTTTATCGGCTTTCATCTGGCCGAGCTGTTGTTGCAGGAAAGCTGGGAGGTTGCCGGCTTTGACGGCCTGACGGACTACTACGATGTCCGGCTGAAGGAACGCCGCCACGAGATCCTCCATCAGCACGGCACGTTTTCCTCCACCATTGCGCAACTGGAAGACACAACGTCTGTTTCCGAGAGCATTGCGAATTTCAAACCGGATGTGATCGTTCACCTCGCGGCCCAGGCTGGGGTGCGCTACAGCCTGGAAAACCCGCGCGCCTATGTCGATGCCAATGTGGTTGGCACATTGAACGTCATGGAAGCTGCGCGCGCCGCCAATGTTCAGCATCTGCTGATGGCCTCGACCAGCTCGGTTTATGGCGCGAACACTGAAATGCCGTTCGATGAAAACCAGAAGACCGATACGCCGCTGACGATTTACGCAGCAACGAAAAAGGCAAACGAGGCGATGGGGCATGCCTGGGCGCATATCCATCAGATCCCGATCACCATGTTCCGCTTCTTCACGGTTTATGGCCCTTGGGGGCGCCCGGATATGGCGCTTTTCAAGTTCACCAAAGGGATCCTGGAAGGCACGCCGATCGACATCTACAATCACGGCGAGATGTACCGCGACTTCACTTATGTGGCCGATTTGGTGCGCGGCATTCGCGGCCTGATGGACGCGGTTCCAGGACGCGGGGATGCCGCTTCGGATACAGACAATTTAAGTCCCGTTGCACCCTACCGTGTGGTGAACATCGGCAACTCGGACAAGGTCCGCCTGCTCGACTTCATTGAGGCGATCGAAGATGAACTCGGCAAGAAGGCCATCCGAAATCTGATGCCGATGCAAACCGGCGATGTACCGGCGACCTGGGCCGATGCCACGATGCTGCAAGACCTGACCGGCTACAAGCCCGAGACACCGTTCCGCGAGGGCGTTGCCAAGTTCGTGCAGTGGTACCGCGACTATTACGAGGTCTAAAGCTGAGATGAGGAACCGAACCCCGGCGAAGGCGAAAATAGCGGTCATTGGCCTTGGTTATGTCGGCCTGCCGCTGGCTGCCGAATTTGGCAAGACCCGCTCGGTCATGGGGTTTGATATCAATCCGGAGCGGATTGCCCAGCTGAGTGCAGGCACCGACACGACGCTCGAAGTCTCAAAGGACGACCTCACCGCTGCGACACACCTGCGATTTACTTCCAACGCTCAGGATCTGGCGGAGTGCGACACCTACATCGTCACGGTGCCGACGCCGATCGATGCTTATAAGCAGCCCGATCTCGGCCCCCTCCTCCGCGCCAGCGAGACCATCGGCAAAGTTCTAAAGCCCGGCGATCTCGTGATCTACGAAAGCACGGTCTATCCCGGCGCCACGGAAGAAGACTGTGTGCCCGTGTTGGAGCGCGTATCCGGTCTTACCTTTAACGAAGACTTCTTTGCAGGATACAGCCCGGAGCGGATCAATCCGGGCGACAAGTGCCATCGCCTGCCGCAGATCTGCAAGGTCACGTCCGGCTCAACAGCGGAGGCTGCCGACTTCGTCGATCAGCTCTATGCCGGGATCGTCACGGCCGGCACACATAAGGCCCCCTCAATCCGGGTGGCGGAAGCTGCCAAGGTCATCGAGAACACGCAGCGCGATCTCAACATCGCCTTGATCAACGAATTGGCGATCATCTTCAACCGGCTGGATATCGACACTGAGGCGGTGTTGAAAGCGGCCGGAACGAAGTGGAATTTCCTGCCCTTCCGGCCCGGACTCGTTGGCGGTCACTGCATCGGCGTTGACCCCTATTACCTGACGCACAAAGCCCAGGCGACCGGCTATCACCCGGAGATCATTCTGGCCGGACGGCGGCTGAATGACGGAATGGGCGCCTATGTGGTGTCGGAGATGGTCAAGGCCATGACCCGCAAAGCCCTGCCCGTCACCGGATCCAGAATCCTGGTCATGGGATTGGCGTTCAAAGAGAACTGCCCGGATCTTCGCAACACCGGCGTTGCCGGAATTCTTGAAGAATTGAAAGACTACAATGTCAGCGTGGATGTCCATGATCCTTGGGTCGATGGGAATGCCGCACATGAGGAATACGGCATCCAGCCCGTGGAACACCCGGCGGACGGCACTTACGACGCCATCATCGTTGCCGTCGCCCACCAGGCCTTCAAAGACCTTAGCATCGACAAGATCCGCGCCTTCGGCAAACCCGGTGCCCTGGTCTACGACCTGAAATGCATGTTCCCAGCGGAAGAAACCGACCTGCGGCTTTGAATTATGAAGCGCTGCCGAGGCATAGCAGATGGGGTCGGTACAGATACGCGATCCATTGCGACGATCACAGCTTCAGACGCTGACGCCAGTTTTTTTCCGACCAGAACCCCACTTCTGCAAAGACCAGCAGACAGCCGAGCGAATGGTTGAAACGCTAGCCGTGATTCTAAGCAGTCCTTTCAGTACTGCCCCGCGGGATCACATCAAAACCTAGATCGATTGTTTTTTGCTGCGGCTCTGCTCCCTGCAAGGCTTCGACGAGGTTCTCAAATGCGATCCGTCCCATGTCCAACCGGAAGGTTCTCACGCTGGTAATGGACGGATTGGCGGCGGCAACCATCTCCAAATCATTGAACCCACAGATCCCGAATTCCTCGGGAATACGCACGCCCCTTCTCTGGCATTCAAAGAGAGCTCCAAGCGCCAAGTCGTCATTGTTGCACAACACGGCATTTGTATCTGGCGCCTTGGAGAGCAAATCCGCTACGAGCTCGCATCCAAGCGTCACGGTCGAGGGCCGCGGGGTCGTTACCACCCGGTTTGCCGAGTAAACCCCGGCCAGTTCCGCTTCGGTCTTGAAACCTTTCAGCCGGCGCTGACTTCGTGGATCGAGGCGCGCGGCGATATACCCGGGACGGTCATATCCTTGTTCCAAAAGGTGCCGGGTGGCTGCTCTTGACGCATCCACATGGGAAAACCCGACCATCATGTCATAAGGATCTGGGCCACATTCCATGATTTGGACGATACGGCAGTCAGCTCCCATCAAAAGCTTCGATGTTTCGGAAGACTGATCAAGACCGGACAGAATTAGCCCGGCAGGTTTCTGGCTTAAGAACGTCCGGACGAGAGTTTCCTCTTCCAAAGGGGAGTAGCGGGAATTCCCGAGCTGGATCTGCCACTTCGACCCTTCTGCGGCCTCATATACCCCCCGCATCACATCTGAAAAAACGTTGTTGGTCACGGAAGGAACGATGACGCCGATAACATTTGTTTTGCCGGCAGCAAGAGCACTTGCGGCGGGATCAGGCACATATCCCAAGCGGTCAACAACAGCTTTTATCTTCAAAAGCGTTTTCTCCGACACCTTGTCGGGATTCCGCAAGGCTCGCGAAACTGTCATAGCGCTAACGCCCGCTTCACGCGCAACATCTGAAATATTTGATCTGTTTTTCTTCAAATATTACAACCTTTTAATCTCACAACAACGCTTCTAGGAAACACTAACTTACAAAATGCCTGTTGACAAATGTTAGCGCTATCAATTCAATGAACTCAGAAAACAAGCGGTATAACAAAGATGCAGAGCGCGTCGCCAAAGGGCGGAAAAGAAAGTGTGATTGTCGTGATGGGCGTGTGCGGAGCAGGCAAAAGCCGCTTGGCGCTAAACCTGTCAGATCGCCTGGGCGTTGGAATGGTCGAAGCCGACGACTTTCACACTCTGGAGAACAAGCAAAAAATGGCAAAGGGCGAAGCGCTCACGGACGCCGACCGAATGCCTTGGCTGGACGCAGTCGCGATGGCGGCCCTGCTCCAAACCTATTGCACTGGCGGTGCGGTGGTTGCCTGCTCCAGCCTGAAACGCGCCTACCGTGACCGCCTTCGGAATTCGTTGCCAGGATGCAATTTCATTCATCTGGACGGATCCAGAACCCTCATCGCGGAACGCCTCATCAATCGCCAGGGCCATTTTGCCGGTGAAACGCTCCTCGATAGCCAACTGGCCGTTCTGGAGCCGCTTGATCACGATGAAACCGGCTTCACTCTTCAGATTTCACGGCCCGTCGATCAGCTTGTCGACGGCGCCTTAGAAGGACTGCGGCACGTAACGCCGCCTCAAACCACTGTCGCCAATTGACCGCAGCGATAGAGACCATTGGGAGGAATTATGCTAAAGAATCTCACAAAATCCGCACTGACCGCAGTGGCTATCAGCGCATTGACTTCTGCCGCGTTTGCGGCCGATTTCTCATTCCGGTTCCAATCTTCAGACCCGGCGGGCAACCCGAACTTTGAACTTCAGCAAGGCTGGACGGAAACCGTGAAGGAACTCACCGGCGGGCGGGTCGAAATTGAACTTCTGCCGGTCGAATCCATCGTTTCACATAGCGAAACACAAGACGCGATCGCAGCCGGCATTCTGGACGGCCACATCACTGACACGTCCTACTTCGCTGGCAAGGACCCCGCCTTCGGTTTGATTGCGAACCCGGTCGGTGCCTGGTCATCCCCAGATGAGATGTTCACCTTCATGGCACAAGGCGGCGGCAACGAGCTGATGAATGAACTGGTGGGTCCTTATGGCCTGCATTTCATCGGTGCGACCACACCGGGACTGGAGGCATTTGTTTCCAAAGTGCCACTGAATGGCGTCGATGATCTCAAAGGCATCAAGATGCGTGCTCCGGAAGGGCTCGTGCAACAAGTGTTTGCAGCCGCAGGTGCTGCTCCGGTGAACCTTCCAGGTTCTGAGGTCTTCACAGCGCTCGACAAAGGCGTGATCGACGCTGCCGATTACACCGTGTTTTCGACAAACCATGCCCAGGGCATGCACAAGGTCGCGCCATACCCGGTCTACCCGGGCTTCCATTCCATGCCATTGGTTGAAATCTCCATGAACAAGGCCAAATGGGATGCTCTTCCGGAAGATCTGAAAACTGTTCTTGAAGAAAGCGTTGCCGACTTTGCGACGGCTCAGGTGGCAGCACTTGCCGAACGGGATCTGAAAGCTGTCGAGGAAGCAAAAGCTGGCGGTGAAATCACCGTAACCGACTGGTCCGCGGAAGAACGCGCAAAGTTCCGGACCATCGCAACCGGTGAGTGGGCAAAAGTCGCCGCACGCTCTGACAATGCCCAGAAGGTCTACGAGGTGTTGACCGGGTATCTGAAAGAAAATGGCTTGATGCAGTAAGCTCAAACCCAATCAAAACAAGCGGCCGCCTCCGGGCGGCCGCTCAATTCTATAGCGTGTCGCGTTCAATTGAATTCAAGCTGCTTCAGGTTTGGCGTACGAGGCAAACCTGAGTGGCAGCGAAACCTGAAACTTTTTGACGCGATTTGTTCTAAAAAGCTGGGAGGCAAGCTTGGCAGACACCGAGGAAAGATCGCACGACAAACCGGATCCCGGAGCCATACCTGAAGCGGGTATCTTGGGACGGTGGATCGACAAGACCGGGCTGGTCTTTGCCTTCGGCATCGTGCTGTCCATGCTTATCCTGCTGAATGAAGTGGTGCTCCGTTACGTCTTCAATGCCCCAACCATTTGGGCGCATGAGACCACCATCTTTCTGTGCGGCGCAGCGTTTCTCTATGGCGGTCTATATTGCAGCGCGCGCGACCGGCACATCCGTGTTGTGCTGATTTACGATGCCCTGCCGGATGGGGCCCGCCGGATCCTCGACATCGTCATCTCAGTTATCTGCATGCTCTCCAGCGGTGTTTTCGCTTGGGCGGCATGGCTGATGGTCCAAAGGGCCGCGTTCCGGCCCGACGGCAGTTTCCGGCTTGAGCGGTCGGGAAGTGCATGGGACCCCGTCTATCCCGGCCTGATCAAGGTATTCCTGCTCATCGTGCTTGCCGTAATGGCCGTACAATTTCTCATTCTTGCCGTGAATTACGCCAGGGGGCGCAAGTGATCGATTTTTTTGGCTCCCTGCAAGGTCTTGGAATTGAGACCGGCACGCTGCTTATGTTTGCCATGTTGCTGGTGCTTCTTGTCTCCGGCATCCCGCTTGCCTTTGTGACACTTCTGGTCGCCCTGATATTCGCGCTTGGCTGGTTCGGCCCGATGGTCGTGCCTTTGATCACAAGCCGTGTCTTCTCCTTCGTTTCGTCTTTCGTTTTTGTTTCCGTTCCCATGTTCGTGCTGATGGCCGCGATCCTCGACCGGTCCGGCATCGCGCGGGATTTGTTCGACGCAATGAAGCTGGTTGGAGGCCGCCTGCGAGGCGGGGTTGCGATCCAGACCATCATCGTCGCGGTGATCCTCGCGGCCATGAGCGGCATCATCGGCGGCGAAGTTGTTTTGCTTGGTCTTGTCGCCCTGCCCCAAATGCTCCGGCTTGGCTATGACAAGCATCTGGCCATCGGGGTTGTCTGTGCTGGCGGCGCTCTTGGGACCATGGTTCCGCCGTCCATTGTTCTGATCATCTACGGTCTGACAGCCAATGTGTCTGTCGGTGACCTATTCACCGCTTCCTTTGTGCCAGGTCTGATGCTGGCCGGGTTTTATGTCACCTACGTTTTGATCCGCGCCTATCTCAATCCGGCTCTTGCACCGATACCTCAGGGTGATCCGGTTTCAAAGGCTGAAAAAGTACGCCTGTTAAAGGGACTGTTTTTGCCCCTTCTCGTCGTCGCTGGTGTTCTCGGCTCGATCTATGGAGGCATTGCCAGCGTGACGGAAGCATCGGCCGTTGGGGTGGCCGGTGTGCTTCTGTCGACAGTTATCCGCGGTGAATTCACGCTTCAACTTCTGAAAGGTGCGGCCTTACAAACCCTTCAAACCGTTGGAATGATTGTATGGATTGGCATTGGAGCGAGCGCGCTGGTTGGTGTGTTCAACCTCATGGGCGGCATCAAATTCGTTTCCGCACTGATCTCAGGCCTTTCAGACAATCCCACCCTGATCCTGCTCTTCATGATGCTGATCCTGTTTGTCCTTGGCATGTTCCTCGACTGGGTCGGAATTGCGCTTTTGACGATGCCGATCTTCGTGCCGATCATTACCGAGCTCGGTTATGACCCGGTCTGGTTTGGGGTGCTGTTTTGCATGAACATGCAGGTGTCCTTCTTATCGCCGCCGTTCGGACCAGCCGCCTTTTATCTAAAAAGCGTGGCCCCTCCGGATATCTCCCTGGCAACGATATTCAGATCACTCCTACCGTTTATCGCCATGCAGGTGCTGGCCGTTGGGCTTCTGCTCTTCTTCCCAGGGATCACCGGAAGATGAGGCGCGGGCTGGAACCGGCCGTATTCGGACCCCAGCCTTTGACCCGGCGCCCTGATCCCAGCTGGTGAACGCACGACATGATCGGCGTTAAACGCTGATCTTGAAGACAGTTGCAGCACCGCAGGTCCAAGAGCGGAAATCAAAATGATGAAGAGCGCGGCGATGAACCGCGCTCTCCGGGGGCGTCTGCAGGTGAGGATATCAGACGCCGTGTTGGTGTGTTTCTTCTGCGCCTTCGCCGGTCGCCTTTCCGCGCAAGCCTGCGATCCGGTCTTCCACGCCTCGCACCACGACGTAAAAGACGGGCGTAAACAAGAGACCGAACAAGGTGACGCCGAGCATTCCGGAGAACACCGAGGTTCCCAATGACTGGCGCATTTCAGCACCGGCACCTGTCGCCAGCATCAACGGAACCACGCCGAGAATGAACGCCAGCGAGGTCATCACGATCGGCCGCAGCCTGGTCTGTGCAGCATGCACGGCAGCATCCCAACGCGACAGTCCATCCGTTTCCGCCTGGCGCGCAAATTCCACGATCAAAATGGCGTTCTTCGATGCCAAGGCTACCAGGACAACAAAGCCGATCTGAACCAGAATGTTGTTGTCGAGCCCCGCCAGCCAAATGCCCGTGATTGCGGACAACAGAACCATGGGAACGATCAGGATGACGGCCAGGGGCAGAGCAAGGCTCTCATACTGGGCGGCAAGCACCAGGAAGACGAACAGCACTGCGAAACCGAAGACAAGCAACGCCGTGTCATCTGTATTCTTTTCCTGATAACTCAACTCGGTCCACTCGTAAGAGACACCTGCGGGCAGCACGCGCTCTGCGATTGCCTCCATTTTCTCCAGCGCCTCGGCTGAGGACACACCCGGCATGGCTTGTCCCTGAACTGCAGCGGCGGGATACAGGTTATATCGCGGCTGACGCAAAGGACCCGTGGTGTTCTCGAAGGTGGCAACCGCGCCAAGCGGCACCATGGCACCGTCGTCGGACCGTGTTCTCAACCGGGCAACATCATCCGCGGTTTCACGGAATGAGGCATCGGCTTGAGCGATCACCCGGTAGGTGCGGCCGAACAGGTTGAAGTCGTTGACATAGGCCGACCCAAGATAGACCTCCAATGCTTCGTTGACGGCAGCAACAGGTACGTTCAGCATCTCGGCCCGTTCACGATCGATCTCGGCCCAAACACGCGGTGTGCCCGTTGAATAGAGCGAGAAGACTGCAACAAGGTCAGGATCCGCATTTGCTTCCGCCGACAGGGCACGAGCGGCCTCTTCCAGTGCGGCAGGTCCAACATTGCCGGTGTCTTGCAGCATCATCTTGAAGCCACCGCCGGTTCCAATACCGCGCACGGGCGGAGGAGCGATCACGAAAATTGCTGCATCGTTCAGGCCAGCCATCCGTTGCCGGGCCTCAGAAAGCACGTCCTCGGCAATGATGCCATTTTCCTCGCGCTCGTCGAACGGTGTGGTGGTGAAGAAGATCACACCCGTGTTCGATTCCGTCGTGAAAGTGGCACCGTTGAAGCCGGCAAACACGGCAGCATTCTCAACGCCTTCAATGTCCAGAAGCTCATCGACCGCACGGCGAACAACCGTATCCGTGCGTTCCAGCGAAGCACCGGGGGGCAATTGAACGACCGTGATGTAATAGCCCTGGTCCTGTTCCGGAATGAAGCCGGCGGGCACCTGGTTGAACTGATGATCCGTCATCAGCAGCAATCCACCGAAGAGACTCAGCATAATCAGCGGTGCACGCACCAGACGTTTCGTCGTTGCCGCATAGCCGGAAGACAACCGGTCAAAGCCGCGATCAAACTTCGAAAGCGCCCAAACCACCGGCCGCATCAAGAGGCCAGGCTTCTGCTCACCGTGCGGCCGCAGCAGCAAGCTGGCAAGCGCCGGAGACAATGTCAGAGAAACGAACAGCGAGATGGCGGTGGCAACCGTGATGGTAACCGCAAACTGACGATAGAATTCGCCCGAGATGCCGGCAACCGCCGCCGTCGGCATGAACACAGCTGCCAGAACCAGTGACGTTGCGATCAATGCACCGGAGACTTCTTGCATCGTCTTGCGGGCCGCGTCACGCGGCGACAGGCCATCGCGGATGTGTTTTTCGATGCCTTCCACCACAATGATGGCATCATCGACCACAATGCCGACCGCCAGCACGAGACCGAACAGCGACAGATTGTTGATCGAGTACCCAAGGGCGGACATCACTGCGAAGGTACCGACAAGCGAGACCGGTATAGCAAGGATCGGGGTCACGGCAGCGCGCCACGTTCCCAGGAACAGAAGAACCACGGCAACAACCAGCAGCACCGCTTCGATCATCGTGGCGACCACCGCGTCGATCGACGCCTGAATGAACTCAGTCGGGTTGTAGATGACGTCGTAGGCGAGGCCTTCGGGAAAATCCTGGCTAAGCCTTTCAACCGTGCTCAGCACCTCCTCAGCGGTTGCCAGGGCATTCGTCCCCGGCTGCTGATTGACAACCATGGCGACAGCCTGGTTGCGGTCGAGATAAGCACGGGTGGTGTAATCGGCTGCGCCAAGCTCAACACGGCCAACGTCGCCAAGGCGGACAATACGGCCCTCATCGCCGCGTTTGACAATGATCCGTTCGAACTCTTCCGGGTCGGCCAAGCGCCCCGTGGTCTGAACAGACAACTCAAACGCTGATGCTGAAGGTGATGGCTGCTGATTCAAGAGGCCGGAGGCAATCTGTGCATTCTGACTGCGCAAGGCGGTCAGTACCTCGCCAGGTGTCAGCTCCAGCGACGCGATCCGTTCCGGGTCAAGCCAAACCCGCATGGCATAGTCGCGGGCACCAAAGATTGTGATGTCGCCGACACCGCCCAGACGTGTCAGTTCGTCCCGGACCCGCTGTGCGGCATTGGTGATGTAGAGGTCGTCGCGCGAGCCGTCCAGCGAGAACATGTGCACGACCAGCAACAGGTCCGGCGATGCCTTCTGTGTGATCACACCAAGCCGCTGGACCTCTTCAGGAAGCCGCGGTTCGGCGATCGACACCCTGTTCTGCACCAGAACCTGCGCCGCATCGAGATCGGTGCCCAGTTCAAAGGTCACGGTCACCGTCAGGTTGCCGTCACCGGTTGCTTGAGACGACAGATACAGCATGCCTTCCACACCGTTGATCTGTTGTTCAAGAGGTGTTGCCACAGTCTGGGCAATGGTTTCAGCTGATGCACCGGGATATTGGGCCCGGACCTGCACGGTCGGCGGGGCCACCTCCGGGTACTGGGCAATCGGCAGCGTAAAGTAGCTGAGCGCGCCAACGATTGTGATGAAAGCCGACAGCACAACAGCGAAAATCGGCCGGTCGATGAAAAATTGCGGAAGTTTCATTGTCTTGTCCTCACCTGAATGACGAAACGCTGCTAGCGCTTCGCCATCTGAACCGTCGGTTCTTCAATCGAACGGGCAGTCACCTGTGCGCCAGGTCCGACCATGTGCAGACCGGAGACGACCACTTGTTCACCTGCTGAAAGTCCTGCAACGACACGTGCGTCCTCATAGCGATCACCGAGCGTGACGCTTCTGCGGGAAACAGTGCCTGCGTCATTAACCACCCAGACGAACTTGGTGGTCTGGTCGGAACCGATGGCCCGCTCCGGAATAAGGACCCGGATTGCATCCTCGGCTGTTGCCAGGCGCAGCCGGCCAAACATGCCGGGTGTCAAAACTCCGTCGGAATTTTCAAACACGGCACGCCCGCGAATGGTTCCTGTCGACCGGTCAATGCGGTTGTCGATGAAGTCGATTTCACCCGAATGAGTGAACTCCGGTTCGTCAACAAGCCGCACGGCAACCGGTGTCTGTCCGGCCATTTCCCTCAAGCTCGATGCAGAGGCGGCGCGCATGTACTCAAGGTATTGCTGCTCGGTCGCATCGAACACGAAATGGATCGGGTTGAGGGAGACGATCTCGGTCAGGCTTTGCGCGTTCGCGCCAGCGGCAATCAGGTTGCCCGGGCTGACAAAATCATCCGAAATCCGGCCGGTCACCGGGGCGTGGATCTGTGTGAAACCAAGATCCAGTTTTGCCCGGGAAACGGCGGCTTCGGCCGCTGCTATACTTGCCTCTGCCCGTTCAGCCTCGTGAATGCGTTCGTCAAGAACCGACTGGCTCGTATGACCATTGTCAGTCAAACGCCGTGCGCGTTGAAGTTCCTTTTCCGCCAGGTTTGCGGCAGCTCTCGCTTCGCCGAGCCTTGCTTCGGCTTCTGCCAGCGCCGTCTCGAAGGGACGCGGATCTATGGTGAAGAGGAGGTCGCCTTTTTCCACGATGTCACCCGGCTCAAAGTGAACCGCATCGAGGTATCCGGAAACCCGCGCCCTTATCGCAACCTCGTCAACGGCTTCGAACCGGCCGCTGAACTCGTCCCATTCCGTGATGGATCGTGTTTCTGCCGCCACAACGTCAACAACAGGCGGCGGCGCTTGGGTTGCTGAGGCGGACGCTTCAACAGGTGCCACAAAGGACATGTTGCTGACCCGCTCTCCTGCGTACCAGGCGATGCCGCCATAAAACACGGCCAAGGCAACCCCGGTAAAGAGTGTGCTGGATTTTGGCATTCCGATCTCCTTCGTCAGTCGGGGCCATACCCCGTGCATGGAAAAGGAAATGGGAACGGATGGCTGATCTGATTAGCGGGACGCTGAGACGCTCAGTGTTTCCTGATAAGACACAATCTTTTCTGCTGTGCTGGGCAAATGTTCATATGCCCTTGTCTTGAGACACAAAAAACCCGGAAAACCGCTTGGTTCCCGGGTCAACAATCGCGCCGTATCACGATTCATTTGCGTCGGAACAAGTCTCGAAAATGCAGAGCCTGTGTCTTGGAACGTGACCGACGAGACGGCTTTTCCATCCGTTGATCAGGCAGAAACCGGGCAACGTACTCCTCGTACTCGCTCATACTTGTAAAACTGTCCTGATTGAGAAACATGGCCATATCCTTTGAAAACCGGTCCTGGTTTGACCGATATGGCGCTGAACGCAAAAAGCGGCTAGAGGCTGAACAAGACGCGCAATATTTCCCAGAAAGACGCAATAGGCCGAACGCTATTTCCAATACTAGGAGATAAGCTCCTCGAAATTTGGAGGTTGTTCGATCAGGAAGTCCACAAAGGCGCGCACGCGGGGCGCCACCAGTTGGCGGTTCAGATAGATAATCGAATACGGGAAATTGTTGAGGCGTTTGTGCTCCAGCACTTCCACCAGTTTTCCGGAGGCAAAGGACTCAAGCGCCAAGAAACTCGGCAGCTGCGCAATTCCAATCCCCTTCTCAGCGGCCTGACGCAGCGCATCCACGCTGTTGCCGATCAAAACCGGATCGAGTGTTCTCCGGACAACTTCACCATCGTCTTCAAAGAGGAATGGAAACAAGAGCCCGGTGTTTTGAACCCGGTAGTGAATGCCGCGGTGATGGGCGAGATCATCCAGCGTCTCCGGCCGCCCGAACCTTTCGATGTATAGCGGCGACACACATGTATACGTGCGATCCTCAAACAGCTTCCGTGCCATCAGATTGGCGCTGTCCCCCAGTGCACCGATCCGAATGGCAATGTCGATCCCTTCCGTACCGAGATCAACTTGACGGTCTTCGAACTTCAACTCAACGTCCACTTCCTGATAGCGGCACATGAAAGTCAGAACCCGCTCCGTCAGCCAAACCCGGCCAAAGACCGCTGGCGCTGATATGACAAGCCTGCCACGCGGCTGCGCGAGGCTGTCGGCGAACTCCTCTTTGAGAGCGTCCGCATCATTCAAAAGCTGCCTTGCTCCGTTCAGGAACCTGATCCCTTCCACGGTGAGCGTGACGGATCGTGTTGTTCTTGTGAAAAGCTTGGCACCGATTTCCGCTTCAAGACGCTGAACAGCCTTTGAAACCGCTGATGTGGTCATGCCCAGCACCCTCGCCGCACCGGCAAAATTTTCGGTTTGGGCAACTTGAACGAAAACTCGGAGTTCGTTGAGATTGTTCATGAGCACACACTGAAGAGACAGAGTTACGGCCACTGCAGCCTAGTGAGGATGTCATCTGAATTGCAACTAACGACCCCTGGCGGAAGGCAAACGCAAATGCACTCCACCCTACTCACTATCACGCCAGTTAGTTTGAAATCATGAGGTAATTCACGGATCCGAGTGGTTTTCAGCCTCTGGAATTGCCAGGGCAAACAGAGCGGCAGCAGCAATGATCCCTGCTGCGATCCAGAACACCCAGGATGTCGCCCAGTCATAAAGCAACCCGCCGCCGATAAGCCCAACAATACTGGCAGCGGCCCCCAGACTGCTTGCAAACCCCTGGATGGCACCCTGATAGGTTTCCCCGGCAAACTTTGACAAGACCGCGGTGAAGGTCGGCCACATCAGCCCATTTCCCAGTGCAATACAAAGGGCGGCCACGTAGATACTCAATAGGTTATCCCAGAACAGCAGCACAAACCCGAACGCCAGGACGAGGCCCCCGCCAGTGATCAACAGGCCCTGCGGCGTCTTCCCCGAGATCCGTGACAGCAACGGCCCCTGCACCATCATCATGCAAAAACTGAGCACTGCGAAGAACACGCCGGTGTCCGTGACCGACCATTCAAGTCGTGTCGCGGCGTGGACCGGAAAGGCAATGTAAAAGAAGCTGAAGCCGAGCATGACCAGAAAGTTCACCGCCATCAACTGAGGCATCATGGGAAGTTGAAGAATGGACGTGGTGGCTGTCTCCTCGCATCCCTTCAACCGATAGACCTCCTTGGTCTCCTGGCCAAAAACCTTGCACGCGTTCGAAAGCCCCGGTTTGTTGTCCAGCGTCTCCGCTCTGCTCTCTTTGAGGCCGAAGAAAATCAAAAAACTCGCAACGACAGAAATGAGCAACGCGGCGAGAACGGGCAGCATCTCACCAAGAAGCGTCGCGCCCAAAAGCCCCGCCAGAGCCGGTCCAAGAATAAATCCCGCATTTGTTGACATGGCCATCAGGCCGAAATCCGCCGTCCGGTGTTCCTCATCGGTGATATCAGCCAAGTAGGCGTTGGCCACGGAAACGTTTCCGCCGGTCAAACCATCCGCCGCACGGGCAAAAAACAGAACGACCAGCGGCAAGGTCAGAGTGAATTGCCCCAACAGAGCTGTGTCGATGCTGACGATCGCATTGGTCGGCAGATAAAAGGCGATGAGGAACACGATCCAGGACACAAGTGTGCCCAGTTGGCTCACCAGCAGCACCTTGCGCCTGCCGATCTGATCCGACCATCTGCCGAGGATCGGTGCGCCAATGAGTTGAAATGCAGAATAAGTCGAGGCGATCAGGCCATAAACCAGCGCGTTGCCGCCCCAGTCGGTCACAAGAAACACCATGAAGGGGACGACGATTGAAAAGCCGAGCGTCCCGACGAAGTTCACTGAGAGAATTGGCAGGATCGACGGCATCCGCGACGGCGTCAAATCGGAAACGGTATCTGCCATGTCGGAACGCCTGCCTCTTCCGGACCATCAACTGGTTGCTCGTCAGCGGATGGTCGCACACCGGATCAGAAAATCAACGCGACTGGAATTCACCTATCTCAGGACCCCGCCGGAGGTTCTGCCTTCGCACTGAAGCAGAAATCCGGCGGTCAATGCCAGACTTGACTGGCCTGATCCATGACTGTTTCCGGATTTCTGAGATCAAACGAGATCCCAAGCGGTCCAGTTCTCTTCCAGATGCTGGATTGATGTTGTTCCGGGGATCACGACGATGTTGGGGGAACGCTTCAAAAGCCAGGCGAGCGCTTGTTGTGGAGCAAGTTTTGCGCCCTGGCGCATGGGGTGCGCGCCCAATGGGCCATAGGGAATGAAGGCGATGCCTTTGCTGGCTGTATAGTCGACCAGGCCGTCCGCATCGGCTTCATCCATGTTGAAACGGTTCTGCACGCTTGCGATCGGCGCAACCGAGAGAGCGCGGTCAAGTTGGGCGCGGGAGACGTTGGAAACGCCGATTTTACCGATACGCCCGTCTGCTTGTGCCTCTGCAAGTGCAGCGATGGAGGTCTCAATCGGTGTTTGCGGGTCGACACGGTGAAGCTGGAACAGATCAATCCGGTCCCGGCGCAGATTGACAAGCGCGCGGTCCACCTGACGCAGCAGCGTATCGCGCCGGCCATCGACCACGATCCTGCCCGGCTCCGGTTTGTCCACCCCACCCTTGGTGGCGAGCACCACTTGCCGGTTCTCAAGCCCTTCACCAACAATACGGTCGGCAAACTCCGGGCCGTAGGCCCAAGCGCTGTCGAAGAAATTGACGCCGAGATCCGCAGCACGGCGCAGGAGCGCAAGACCCTGCTCCCACTTTGGATAAGGGCCGAAATTGCTTGGCTGATCGGTGAGGCGCATGGCGCCGTAGCCGAGCCTGTTTACCGTCAGGCCGCCGGCGATTTTATAGGTTCTATTGGTCATCTGAGGTCTCCTTTGTAAGAGGTCTTTGCTGATGCGGAGAAAGATGACCGTATTCAGAGTTATCCTGTAGACAGTTTATACCGCTATCTATTATTCATATTATGCATGAGCAAACCGTTGGACCGCCTTGCGCTTCTTGAAACCTTTATCCGCATTGCAGAAAAGGGGTCTATCAGTGGCGCGGCGCGTGATTTAGGGATGTCGCAGGGCTCCGCAAGCCGTCAATTGAAAGACCTCGAAGAACGCCTTGGTGTCCAGCTGGCCCGGCGTACGACCCATTCCCTGGCTTTGACTGAAACGGGGTTTGCGCTGCTGAAAGATGCGCGCGAGATAATCGCAGGGTGGTCCGCGCTGGAAGAGCAACATGCCGGCGACACCGAGATCCTTCGCGGTCCGCTGCGGATCGTGGCCCCGGTGGCGCTCGGTCAGCTATACCTTGCCGATATCGCGATTGGTTTTCAGGCATTGCATCCCGAGGTCACGGTGAACTGGCATTTACAGGACGAACCGATCCGCTTTGCCGAGATCGGCTGTGACCTATGGATCAAGATTGGAACAGTTCCTGACGATACGCTCATCGTCCGGCGTTTGGGTGAGGTTGAAAGAATGGTCGTCGGCACTCCCTCGATCGCCGAACAGGTACGCCATACTCGACCAGATGAGACGCGCGAGATCCCGTTTGTGACCCTCACCCCCTTTGAAGGGGCAAAGATCAGGCTGTCAGATCCAGATGGTGACCAATGCGATTTGAAGGTGACGGCCAAACTGTCAACGAACAACATAATGTCGCTCAAGCACGCAGCACTTTCCGGTCTCGGAGCGGCTGTGTTGCCGCGTTGGTTTATCGCCAGCGAGCTCGAATTAGGCGAACTGGTCGATTTGTTTCCAGAGTGGCGCGCGGCAACGCTCGATGTGAACCTTGCCTACCTCCCGGCCCGCCATCAACCACGGCGGCTAACTGCTTTTGTTGATGCACTCGAAGACGGCTTGCGTAATATCCCGGGAATGAATTGAGTTAAATTCGCAAATAATTCAGAGATATAGCCGTTGACAGCTGTCAACTGGGAGGGTCGGCGAGAACCGCATCGGAAGTCGTCCAGCCATGAGCTCCCATTGGTCCGGATCCGCTCACAGACTGTGAGACGCATCGCTATCTCAACAAGGCCATACCCCTACCAAAGCGTCCTGGCCTTCATTGATGCTTTTCTTCAAGTGCTAATTGCAGCTGATCGCGGCACACGTGATTTTTCCGATATCTAATTGATCCGAGAGCGACTTTCCCCGTTCGCTCTCCAAAGTCAGGATCGAGCCGCCCTTCAACTCTAAATCAACTCGGCTTGAAGTTACCCGGGGCATTAATAAGTTATTCAAATACATAGCCCATTGTGCTCTAGTATTTTAAGGAGTTGACGGCTTCCTAGATCGAAACAGGGATCTATTTCGAAAATGCTCGGGTACATCTGGGGATCAACGCAGCGAAAATTTCTCGTCATCATGCTCGCAACGTTGATTGCCGTGAACGGCCCGCTTTTGCTGTTGTTTTTCGTTGTCACCAAAGACACGCTGGAACGCGAGATGGTCGCGAAACAGCAGGTTCTCGTTGACGTCAACAGCAAGGTCCTGAGCAAGCTGATCTGGGATTTCGACGACGAAAACCTGAAAAAATGGACGGCGGCCATCGCCACAGAGCCAGACATTTTCAGCATCGAAGTTCTGGATGATACCAACAACCGGCTCGCGTTCTTTTCAAACGCCGAAGACAGCAACCCGGCCTCGCAAGAAGGCGGGACCCTGTTTTCAAAGGACATCATCCACGTCATTGATGAGAACGACTACAACGTCGGCACGCTGAACGTCTGGTTCATGACGGAACGCCTGCGGAGTGCCGCCATCGAACAGGTTGCCTACCCTGCCATTTTGTTTGTTGTCTCCACTATTTCTGTTCTTATCGTTGCCCTGCTTGCCAACCGTGTCATGATCAATCGGCCCTTAAGCCGGCTGAATGAGGCCATTGAGACAACTCACCGGTCGGGAACCCGCAAACGGGTGGATTGGTCGTCATCAGATGAATTCGGCAGTGTCACCGAAGCCTTTAACGAGATGCAGGACAGCCTCGACAAGGACGAAGCCAAGCTGTTGAAGGCAAACAAGCGCCTGGCGTTTCTTTATAACAACACGCCGGTGATGCTTTACTCGATTGACCATGAAGACCGGATCCTGAACGTCTCCGATTATTGGCTAAGCGCCACGGGATACACGCGGGAGGCCGTCATAGGCCGCAAGTTCAGGGAGTTTCTTCAGCCCGATTGCACAGAAGAATATCTCGACAGCCGCAAACGCCTCTTCTCAGCAGAGCACATGTCTTTTGAAATCACCTCGGTTTTCATCAGGGCCGACGGGTCGCCGCTGGATGTTCTGATCACCGAAATCCGAGATTTCGACAAGAGTTCGACCGGCCGGCAGTCGCTCTCCGTCATGGCTGACATCTGTCAATTGAAAGCCGCAGAGGCAAAGATCCTCCATCAGGCGCGAACGGATTTCCTGACCGGTTTGCTGAACCGGCACGGCTTCACGCACCGGATGAACGAGGCGATCGACGCAGCCGATGCGGACCATGAGATCTCCGTTCTGTTCTTTGATCTCGATAACTTCAAATGGGTCAATGACAATCTCGGTCACTTTGCCGGCGACCAGGTTCTGAAGCTGGTCACGCAAAGAGTGTCCAAGCTCTTGAAACCCAATGATTGTTTCGGCCGTTTTGGCGGCGATGAGTTCGCCATCTTGCTGTCCGGTGGCGATGTGCGCGCGCGCTGTCGACCTTGCAACACGCATCAACCAGGTCCTGAAGCAACCGATCAGCCTTTCCGGCAGGCAGCTGCAGATTTCGGCCAGCATCGGGATATCCTATTATCCGGAAAATGCAGACACGGCGGACGATCTGTTGCAGACCTCCGATGTCGCCATGTTCCGCCAAAAGGGCAGCGGGCGGAACGGACACTGTGTCTTCGATGTCCAGTTCGGCCAGGAGGCCGCACGCCAATTGGAGGTCAAGGAGCTCATTTCCGAGGCTCTGAAACATGATTGGTTTGAGCTTTACTATCAGCCCATCGTTCATCTCAACGAGCGGAGCGTCGTCGGCTTCGAAGGCCTTTTGCGGCTCGTGCACCCGGACATGGGCATCTTGCCACCCCGGGAATACATCACGGTTGCCGAACAGACCGGCAGCATTCTGGAAATCGGCGACCGGGTCTTGCGGCTCGGCATGCGGGCGCTCAAAGAGCTTGAACAGCAAGCCGATTGGCAGGACGCCTATGTGACGCTCAACCTGTCAGCGGCTCAGTTCAGACGGGAACTGCCGGACACTTTGGCCCGGTACCTTGCGCAACACGATCTGGTGGGCGACCGCTTGGTACTCGAAATCACCGAAACAACCTTGATGCAGAACAGCGCCGATCTGGATGGACTGATCGAGGATATCCGGAAACTCGGATGTGCCCTGTCGCTCGATGATTTCGGGACCGGCTTTTCATCGCTCAGTTACATGAACCGGCTGCACGTAGATACGGTCAAGATCGACCGGTCGTTTGTTCAAGGACTTGGAGATATCTCCAACAAAGATGCGTCCGGCAAGACAGCGCCCCTTGTTGAGGCCATTGTCGGCTTGGCGGAGAAGCTGGATCTGACCGTGATTGCCGAGGGCATCGAAACCGAAGAACAACTTGGCAGCTTGACACAACGGAATGTAAGGTTTGGTCAGGGTTTCCTCTTCGGAGAGGCCAAACCGCTGAATGTTTGGCTCAACGGGCCTTTGAAAAGCCGGTCAAGCAGATACGCCTTGCCGGACCTGAAAGAGTTGGAAGCCCGGCCGTACTGAAAACCATGTCACCGACAAGGGGCACCAGATGAAGGCAGTGACAAGACGGACCGTTCTGGCAGGCATGGCGGTGTTGGCGCCTCTGCCCTCGCTCCGCTTGTCCCGGGCAAGTTCCGACCTTGGTGGTCTCAAGGTGATGACGGAAGAGTATCCCCCCTACAATTACCAGGTGGGGGGCGAGCTGATGGGGCTCAGCGTTGAGATCATGGAGGAGATCTTCAACCGGACAGCCTCCGGTCACAGCCGATCCGACATCTCCCTCCTGCCATGGGCGCGCGGCTACAACCTTACCCTCCAGCGGTCCGGGCATGCCCTCTTCTCGACGACCCGCACACCGGATCGCGAAAGCCTTTTCAAATGGGTCGGACCTTTTGTTCCAACAGTCGTGGGGCTGATTGCCAAAAAGAGCAGAAACCTAAAGATCAAGACAGTTCAGGAGCTGGCGGACTTGCGGATTGGGGTGGTCAAGGACGATATCGGACAGTTGCTTTTGCAGGCAAAGGGTGTCCCGGACGACCGGATCGAAGCGGTGCTGTCAAACGATCAGAACTTCCGCAAGCTCATCGCAGGCCGTGTGGATGCGATCTCGTATGAGACCAGAGTGACCCGTTGGGCGCTGCAAACGCGTGATGTCGCCCTGGATGAGTATGAAACCGTCTATGAACTGGACCGCGGCGAACTCTATCTCGCGCTTCACCACCAGACGCCCGATGACCTCGTCGATCTCCTGCAATCGGTGTTTGACACCATGGTCGACGACGGCACCCATGCTCAGATCCTTCAGCGCTACGGGATCGAGTCTTAGGGCAACACCTTTGTGTGCTTCGGATTGGCTTCTGAGCACGCTCCCTGGCCGGTTAGAGGTCACTTCAGCTCTTCATTCACCGCGTCCAAAAGAGCTTCCAGTTCGCCGCTTTGATCGTTGCCCAGATGATGTCTGCGTCAACACGGAAATACTCATGGGCAATGTGATCGCGCATTCCGGCAATCAGCCGCCAGGGAATGTCCGGATGGCGGTTTGTAACTTCCGGCGGCATGGCCTTCACCGCCTCGCCGATTTCCTGAAGGCAGGCCGTCACCGCACGGAACGTCTTGCGGTCCTCCAGCGGAGTTTTCAGGAAGGCTGCCTGATCGAGGTCCGCGACAAACGTGCGAATGTCGAGAATGGCGCGCTGGATGTCTTCCAGCCGGTGGCGGGCATCACGCATGGTGCTTCAGAAAATCCGGAGTTCATCGTTGGCCGCAGCCTCCGCCACATGCGGAGCGAGGCGGGCGCGCGGTGCTAGATCCACCCGGCCAGGCATGTCGAGCGCGGTCTCCAGAACATCCTTCAAACGCGAAAGATCAAACAGAGACAATTGCGCGCCTTCTTTCGGCTCGTAACTCAAGTCGATGTCGCTGTTGGCCTCAGCCTCGCCGCGTGCGAGAGAGCCGAAGAGATAGAGATGGCCGATCCCCTGCCCTTCCAGATCCGCGCGCACGCCTCTCAAACGGGCAATGACATCGGTCGCCGCCAGCGGGCCGGCTGATTGATCATCCACATAGTTCTGGACGATCTGCTTAAGCAAATCCTGCACCTTGGCCCCGCGTTCTGCGGCCAGTGCCTTGAACCGGTTTTTCAGCGGCACCGGCACCCGTGCGGACAAAAACGCGGTTTCGGCACTGTCGGAGACAAGCTTCGAGGTATTCTGCACTGACATGGAAACCACCATCGGCTATTTTGTGCACAAATGCACATTACCACGTATGGCGACCCTTTTTCAATGCTTTTGCTAGGACAAACTGGATATTGATAAGGCTACTCAGCTATCCCGATCGCCGCCCATTGGCCCCAGCCCTGACCCGTGTCAGACAAGGTTGCCGTGAACCCTTGCGGCAGATCGGGATTGCTGAATCTCAACAACACCCAATCGGGCGATTGCGGCAAAGCGACTGGTTCAAACCCGTCAATCGTGACCTGCAACCCAGCTGCACTCGGACCGGTGCGGAACATGATCGTATCGCCTTGCTGCAGCATCAGAGAAAGGTGACCTGTGTCAGCATCTGATTGCACGAACGTTCCAAGAACCCGGATACCTTCCAGTTCCGTGCGGAAGAAATCCTTTCCCGTCCAGCCATCATTTTCCAAGACCGCCACCGCTGAAACTGCATCCGCGTTCACAAACGGGAGAACCTCAAAAAGGACGGCGGGCAGTTGGACCGACGCCGCAATGGATGCCGTTTCCGTCTCGCCAACAAATCTAATCTCTTCTCCCGGTTCCGCGCCGATCAGATAGCCCTCATAAGCGAAGCGGTCGTCCTGCGCCGGCCTGCTGAAATCATGAAGCAAACGTCCGGCAACCCGGCCGTCTTCGCCTACCGCTGTCAGGAACGGGGGAGCCTCGGCCGCCGCCGGGGCGGGTACCAGGATACGAACCAACTGTCCACCGGCGTCTACGCGGCTGATCTGCTCGACCATGCCTGTTTGCATCGCAACCGTTGTATCGAACAGATAGTCCTGCCCAAGCTCGTTCTGGGCATTTTTGAACTCCGGCAATCCGAACACAGACAGCCCGCTTTCAGATGGGATCTTTGCCAGATCAAGAGCGTGCTCCGGGATCGGATAGATCCGCTTTATGTTGCGCTCATCGTTTATCTGATAAGCAAGCGCCAATGTCGCAACATATTCCCGAAACTTGCGCGCATCCGGCCGTTCCAGGGCCTTGAACTGTTCGGGCAGCAGACTAAGGCAAAGCATCACCATCGCCGCTTGCAAAATGCGGCGCGCACGCGCCGGACCCATTGGAAGGCTGCTGAAAACCAGCAAAATCGTTGAGATCCAGAAAAAGACAGCAGGTGTCGAGTAACGGCTGGCAACCGCCGTTTCAGGACCCAAAAACACCCGTCCAATTGCAACCGCGCAGGCCGAGACACCGAGATAAGCCATGAACCCGGAAATCGCGGCTGCACGTGCATCACGGCGCCAGAAAACTGTCACTCCGGTCAATAGGAGACCAGCGCTCAGCACCGCGGCGCCCGCGAGCCGGGCGACAAGCATTTTGTGATCGGAGCCGCTGACGGCATAAAACGCCGGCGAACCAAAATAGAGCAGGATATAGTCCAGCATCTGAACCGGCATCTCAATCAGGTTCCGGCCAAGGTATCCGTCGGCTTCTGTCGTCTCATAGCCGGTGTAGTAGCCTGCGATCACCGAAACCGCCGCAATCGCCAAAACGAGCGTTTGCCAGCCCGGTGCCCGGACAAAAGCCGCATACATGGCCATTACCGGCAGGGCGAGAATACCATTGGCCATCGTTCCGGCGCTGAGCACACCGAAACACAACGCCATCAGGAACAAGACAATGGGGCGCCCAGAAACGTCGCTGCGCCACAAAAAATAGAAGCCGATAAGCGGCACCAGTTGCGCCAAGAGAAATTGGCTCTGATAGGCCCAGATGAAGTTCTCACGCTGGGACCAGAAAAAAACCAGGCATGCCGCCACAAGCACAAAAACAAGCCGATCGGTGCTGGGCAATCCTTTGGTGAAACACCAAAACACATAAACCGCGGCCAGAGCGATCAGATAATAAGAGACCATCAAGAACTGCGACAGCCCTGCAAAATAGGTCAGATCGATGTAAAACAAGAGCTTGGACAGGATGACCCGGTGCTCATTGTTTTGCTCGAAAAACGCACTGGGGCCGATGGTGGCGAGATCCGTATAGAACTCCAGATAGCCGTTCCACATGTCCCAAAATGGCACCGGTGTGTGCGATCGGATGCCCCCGATGACCGCCAGACCGGAAAATGCCCCTGCCAACAGCATCAAGACAACGGTCGGCAGGGTACGAACGCTCATGTCTAGTCCGCCACACCGATGGCAGACCACTGCCCGAGGGTGGTCTTGTCATCGACAAAGGTCGCGACAAAAGTATCATCGAGCATGTCGCCATTGAATGTGAGCGCGACCCACTCGAGTGATTCAGGCAACGAGATTGGACCATATCCTGAAATTTTGAGCGTCTGGCCACCGTTACTTGGACCTGACCGGTAGAGGATTGTATCGCCTCTCTTTAACAGCAGCTGCAGTTCTCCGGTATCTGCATCTGAATTGATAAATGTTCCCAGAACACGAATGCCGTCAAACGAGCTCTTGAAGAAATCCGTTCCATCCCAACCATCATTGCGGATGATATCGACTTCCGAGACAGACTGCTCGCCCGTGTAATCAGCGATTTCATAAAGGATTGGTGTGGTCACAAATGAGCCGACAACCGAACCATCGGCATCAACAAGTTGAGCGAATGGCGGTTTGTTGCCGACAAAAATGTATCCTTCATAAGCGGTTTGCTCAGCACTGCTGGCCGCCTCATCCAGCAACAACCGCCCCGTGACACGGCCCTCGCCATCTGTCACGCGCAGATATAGGCCATCATCGTTCGGACGAAGACCATTGACCAAAAGCCGCACGCGGACCGCCCGGCTTTCCACGATGCTGATTGGCTCCAGTTCAATGGATCGGTTCACGCCGCCAGTGGAAAGATCTACCGTCTGGCCAAGTTCTTCCTTGACGAAAAGGTATTCCGGGAGCGCAAAGATCGAGATTGGGAGCTTCGCCGGATAATGACTTGTATTGATGACATGTTCGGGAAAAGGAAAAATGTGGCGGATCGTCGGATAATCGGCAATCTGATAGGCCAATGCGAGCGCAGATACCCGTTTTTGGAACTTGTCCTCACTGTGATTTTTGAAAACACCAATTTGAACGAACAACATCGAAAGGCATGCCAAGAAGAGCCCGCCGCGTAATGCCACTCGGCGTTTGACAGACTTTTCCGGCAAGCTGTTGAAAAGCAGGATGACCAGGGAAACCAGGAAGAATAGAGCAGGCGTTGTGTAACGGCTCGCTGCTCCAGACTCCAATCCGAAAATGACTCTTCCTGCCGCGACACCACAGGCGGATATGCCGAGGTACGCCATAAATCCGACAAGCGCGAGACACCGCCCGTCCTTCCGCTTAAGCAAATGTCCAATAGCCAAATATATCGCAACAAGGAGAACAGCGAATCCGGCCACGATCGAATGAGGAATTCCGACCCTTTCGGGGAAAAAGTAATAAAGCGGTGAACCGAAATAGATCCCGATGTACAGCAGCGTTTGCAGCGGATTTTGCAAAACGTTTTCAATAGGGGATCCGTGCATTGGCGGTGAAAAGTAGCCAATGAAATAAATAAAAATGAGCAATGCCGCAGCAACTGCGAAAACAACTGGCTTCCAAAGAGGCGCTCTCAAGTAGAGGCAGTATATGCACAGCAGCGGCAGGGTTAGAATCCCGTTGGCCATGGTGCCGACGCTTAACGCACCACACAGGAGAGCCAGGCCAAAGTTCATGTTCCCGCGTTCATTGAAGGATATGGATTTCCAAGCGAAGTAGAACGCCGTGAGCGGAAGGACTTGAGCCAGAACGAACTGGCTTTGAAACGCCCAAGTAAAATTCTCTACCTGACTCCAAAAGAAAAGCATGCAGGTCGCCGAAAGGGCGATCCAGATGCGGTCATGACGCTGCATGCCATAGGTAAATTTCCAAAAAACAAATACTGAAAACAGATACAAAAAATACTGAACAGCAAATAGAAAATAACTCAATCCATAAAAGTATTTAATGTCCAGGTAAAACAAAATGCGAGATAGCAATATTCTATGTTCATTATGCTGTTTGACAAAAGCCTCCAGTCCATATGCTTCTATTTGCGCATAAATACCTACATAAGCATCCCACATATCGTAGTAGGGGATCGGCGAATACTCGTAGACTGCGCCAAATATTGCCAGAACAACGAATGTAGTCGCCAAAACACCAAACAGCATTAATTGGATCTTTGCTGCGAACGCAGACTGTTTTTGGTTCAGTATCAAACTGTGACTCTCATTTTTGCTGGATTACGGCTGACACGCCGTACCGGTGAACTTGAAATCAATATCTGCAAGTTAAACGTCCGCTTCGTGTCATTTCGCAACACCAATCGCCGACCATTGCCCAAGTCCAGTGCCGCGATCGACAAATGTTGCCTTGAACGTGTCAGGCAATGATGCGTTGTCAAAACTCAAAACAACCCAATCGTCAACTTGCGGCAGCAACACATCGTCTAATCCGTCCAGCTGCAAAAGCTGCCCACCACTGAACGGCCCTGAGCGGAAGATCACCTTGTCTCCACGCTTTAGCTGAAGATCCAACTCCCCGGTATCGGCATCGGATACAATGAACGTTCCAAGGATTTTGAGGCCGCTGATTTCTGTTTTCTGATAATCCGCTCCGTCCCAACCGTCATTCCGCAAGACCGGCACTTGAGATAGCACCTGCCCTTCAGTGTATGGAGTGACGGAGAAAGGAACCGGGCTAGCAGCGAACTCGGCAACGACAACACCTTTAGAATCCACAAGCCGATAAACGCCAGTGTGATCTGCCAGATGAATGTAACCTTCGTAAACTGTTTCGTCCGGTTTTGGTTTTGAAATGTTTTGATCCAGCAAGATACGACCAACGACCTGTCCAAATTCATCTACGACCCTGAGATAAAGCCCCTGGTCGTCCGGCCGGACACCGGAGACAGTCAACCGGATACGGAGCGCCTTGTCGCCGACATACAGCAACGGATCCAACTTAACAGACCGGTTGAGATCCGTTCCGCTCACAGACACGACCTGACCGAGTTCGTCCTTCATGGACGCATATTCAGGCAATGCAAAAACACTGAGTTGCGCATCGATTGGCGACTGGCTCGTTTTGAGTACTCGATCCGGATAAGGATAAAGAAACGCGTCGATATTCGTGACATCTTCGAGCTGATAGGGCAGGGCGAGCAAAGCGACCCGTCGATTGAACAGTTCTTCACTGTGGTCTTTCAGTGCACCGACCTGAACCGTAAGCATCACCAGACAAGCGATCAGAGATCCGAAACGGAATATGCTCCTAAATACCCTGTCGCTCTGGGGTAAGGAGCCAAAGAGTAGAACCAAGAAAGAAACTGAGAAGAACAGTGCGGCGGTCGTGTATCGGCTCTCCACTGCCGCTTCCAGGCCTCCAATCACCCGACCCGAAGCGACACCACAGGCTGAGAGACCCAAGTAAGCCATGTAGCCCACGATAGCGAGACATCGGACATCTTTGCGGCGAACAATGTGATACAGAGCAAGCCCGATTGACGGAACAAGAACTGAAAATCCGACAAGCGCCGCTGCATAAATACTCAAGACCCTGTTTTCGAGAAAGAAATACGCCGGTGATCCGAAATAGATTCCAAGGAACAACAGTGTTTGGCGCGGATCTTTCGTAAGGTTCTCGCTCGGAGAACCATGCATTGGTGGATCATAATAATCGAGATAATAAATATAGATGCAGACGGCCGCAGCGAATGCAAACAGGGCAGCTTTTTTCAAAGATCCCCGCAGCAAAAGAAAATAGGCGGCCAGGGTTGGAAGGGCCAGAATCCCGTTGGCCATCGAACCGACACTCAAAATACCACACAGAAGCGCTGCACCCACCGCCCAAGTCGCTGTCTCAGAGCGCCAGGCGAAATAAAAGGCCATGAGCGGAAGGAGTTGGGCAAGAAAAAACTGACTTTGAAATGCCCAAGTCAGATTTTCTTCTTGAGACCAGAAAAACAGGAGACAAACCGCCAAGAGGGATATCCAAAGCCTGTCGCTTTCCAGCAATCCTTCGGTAAAATTCCAGAACATGAATACTGCTGCAAAAACAAGCAAGTAGTTCATGATTATCAAAAAATAAGACAGGCCTTCGAAGTATGTCACATCGATGAAAAACAGTATTCTTGCGAGGGCAATCCTGTGCTCATTGTGCTGTTTGAAAAAGGCTTCCAGTCCAAATTCATCTATTTGAGCGTAGAGCAGGATATACGAATCCCACATGTCATAATATGGGATGGGGGAATACGCTTGGAATGCGCCAATGGCCGAAAGAAAAAAGAACGCCGCTGCCAGCAAAAACAACAGTAAATTGGGCAATGACGCCCACTGGAACTGCTTAAATTGGTTTGTAGTCAAAATAAACCTCGAAGCGTCTTTGTCACTCATTCAAAACTGTGCCCGTCCGGGTAAGCATTATGTCTTTGCATCGATGTCAAACTTGCGTACCACTCCCGGACAAATTTTTTGCTCACCACCGTCTTCCACCAGTATTCGAACCAAAATGCTCTCTCGGGTTCCAGCGAGATCCGCCTTGCTGGAAAATCCGGAATTGTTCAGGTCCGGATTACCAAGCGCATTGCCAACATCTGGACGGTATGTGCTCCTGGTGGTGACAGAATATTTTTGGCCATCAGCATCCTCAATCAGCAGCTCAATAGCACCTGCTAGCTCACCTGATTCCGGGTTCAAGACAGACCAACCTTCTACCGTCAACATTGGCCGAGGGTGCTCGTCTCCGTTTCCGCCCGGCGCCAGCCATAGATCTATGTTGTTAAAGTCGCCCGCACATCCTTTAGCCTCTTGGAAAGAGGTGTCTGTTTCCAGCCGCTTCACCACGGAAAGGCCGTCCGACTTGGTGTCCGGATCGAACTCCTGGGTGAGCGCCGGGCAGATCTTCATCACGCCATCCTGCTTCACGACGATGTTCAGTTTGTGAACTCCGCTCAGGGCAGACACATCGGTTTTTGCCGCGAAACCGGTTTCCCTTAGGTTGGGGTTTCGAAGAGCAACAGCCACATCCTCACGAGGTTTTGGCATTGACGGCAAAAGCGCACTGACGCCATCGTTGCTAGAAATCTGCACAAAAACCGCGTCCGCAGGTTTTCCGGCTTCAAGCGAGGGCGTGACCCATCCGTCGATTTCCAGAAATGACGAGGCTGCCCGCTGCAGCCGGCTATTTTCATTGATCCACTGTGTCATGACCAGCGAACCGGTACAGGCTTCTGCAATCTCGAGTGCACCGGTTTCAAGCACGCTATTTCCCTGAAGATCAACAGGCTGAAAGCTAAGCGCAGCAGCGACTTCTGCATGTTCAGGGGGATCAAACTGCGAGAACGTTACGCCGAACTCCGGCTGCCAAATAAAGCCGCCATAGCGCGGAACAATCTTGAAGGCCTCGACCGTTGCGTCGGACAAAAACGACTTGCCGGCAAAGCTGATCCCAAAATCGCTCGTGCTTGCAATCAGCGGCGATAAGACCATGCCGGACTTCGCCATACCCGCAATCATCCTGTATTTTCGAACCGATTTATCGGAAAGATGCAACTCGATTTCCAGCTGGCTCGGCTTGAAGACGGCGCTTATCAAGCTCCCGATTGCGCTTTTGTTGATGTCGAAGGACGCGAAAACGAAACCGGGTTCTTTCGGCACCTCAACAAGTTCACCAAAACGATGTCTGCTGGTTTCAGACGGCGTCAGTGCAATATCGGTCGGTGTATCGCGCCGCTCAAGGATCAGATAGTCCTTCGCCATACCGGTCGGCGTATAGTTTTCGTAGAAGCTAAGCCAGCTTGCCCCATCTCCAAGGGACGGCACCCGACTGTCCAACGGCTGCACCTTGAAGAACACGTTGTCCGGTGCAGTACCTCCCTCAAGGTGCGCCTTGTTCTTCAAGGCAAGCGACGGCGTATAGACCGAATAGCTCTGAAAAATCGGCCGCGGGTTCCACGTGTTGCCAGAGGCAATCAGATTGGCAAGGTCAAAAGAATAGATATCGCTGGTGCCCTCAAGAACCGGAAACTCCGAAGACGTCTTGATCGCGTCCAGATGAGCTTCGTAACTCTGCATGAGGTAATCCGGGTCCGCGTACCGCCTCTCGAAACGAGCCGCCGCGCCCGTGTAAACATGTTCCATTCGAGCCAAAAACCGGTCGACATCCGTCTGCCGGTATTCAGCCTCGATGTATCCCCAACACCAGATTGCGACAGCAAATACCGGAAGATACGCCAACTTACTCTCTCTCGGGGCGGCGAGCAGCGCAGCAAAGACGATGAATGCCCCGCCAATCAGGGCATGGCCGTCGTGTCGGACGAAACTCGCCTTGAAAACCACCAGGAGGATTGTCAGGAAAAGGAGTGCAAGCAGCGCCCTTTGTAACAACGGCAATTTGGAAAATACCAGGATCCCGGCGATCATCAGGGCGCTGGCAATCGAATAAAGAACGTAGTCAGACATGTCCCCCTTGATTGCCATCGCTTCCGTGTATCCGGATATGATCGGGACGATGGTCAGGAAGAACGTCGGGAGATAGGACAGTGGCTGACCTGCTCCAACCCAAAAAGCCACCAGCGAAACCATGGGCACGACACAAACGAAAACCGCCTGGGCCCATTGCCCGCGCATCAATGACGCCAGAAAGGCGGCCCCAGTGGCCACAACGCACACAACGAGCAATGACCCCTTGGCCAGCGGGATGAGACCAAAAGGCACCAGCAGAAGAAGCAAAGTGAGATATTGCAATGTCCGGGTTCGGGTATCGGACCGCGGCACCGCTTCGACCACCGCATACGTCCCCACCATCAGCACATAAAAGAAAAACAACGTGTCGCGGATGTTCTCTATTCCGGTCAGAGCAACTGCCAAAGCAAGAATGAGAATGATGCTCTTGTTCTTGAAATTGAGGAACAAAACCAGCGCAAACGACAATGCGATCAGAAGCGAACCATACAGCATCATGGCATCGGAGGCGGGATGGTAATGGGTTGTGTAAATCGACGCGTAGGGGCCGGATGTGAAAATGATGTCGCGGCCAAACACCATGCCCTGGGCAAGGGCCTCATTCAACGCATGGCGCCAAGACGGATCCAGCCCTTCGACCGGCATCTTCGGGCCGAATGGTACAATGAGGCAAATCGCCGTAATCACACACCACAGTAAGAATGCCGCCGAAAAGGCCGGCCGAAGGAATTTGGTCGTCGTTTCAGTCATGAATTGCATTGGCCCCTATCTTTGGCCGGCGAGCCGCAAACTGCGATCTGTCCGTAAATTTTGGGCGAACCTATCTCCACGACTACGAAGTTAAAAGACATTTTCGATTGTTCCTGCTCCCTAAGGGGAGACAGAACTGGCGGGGCCTGCCGGTTCAGAAAATTCAGCACTTAATTGAATTGAACAACCGAATGGTGTTAATGACCTACCGCTTGAGACCTTGATGAGATTTCCCAAGGCAATCCGGTAAGCAATATTGGGTCGATCGTTCGGAACAACTAAATGAACAAGCAGGTAACCGAAGCCGTGGGAGATATCCCATTGGTTGTCGATCTGGACGGCACGTTGATCAGGTCCGATACGACGTTTGAATTGTGCATGCTGCACATCAAACACCGCTGGATTATCGGCCTTATCGAGCTCTTTTTCTGGTTTTCAGCCAGCAAGTCCGAAGCCAAGCGCAAACTGGTCGACCGCTATGCGGACGAGATCAATGTCGCCCATCTCCCCTACTCTGAGCTGAATGGAAGCGCAGCTTACACGGGCGCACGCCAAAAGGTCCTGGTTTCGGGCAGTGATGACGTCCTGGTTCAGAAAATCGCCGCGCACGTAACCGGTTTTGCCGCTGCTCAAGGCACGGAGCCCGGCCGAAATCTTCTCGCAGAAGAAAAAGCCCGTTACCTGGAAGAGAAATTTCCGAACGGCTTCGACTATGTCGGTGACAGTTCCGCCGACATCGCAGTCTGGAAGAAAGCCCGCAAGGCGTATGGCTACAATGTCTCTGGCAAGGTCGAGGCGAAGGCCCGTGACGCCGGGATCACGCTCGAGGTTTTGTCACGCCGCGCCAAATGGATCAAACCAGCCCTAAAAGGCATGCGTCTGCACCAGTGGGTCAAAAACGCCCTGATCGGTGTCATTCCGTTTCTGAACCTGCCGCTGTTCGAACCAGGCTGGGTACCGACTGTTGGCCTCGCCTTTTTATCTTTCGGCATGATGGCAAGTGCGACCTACCTGTTTAACGATCTCATGGACATACCGGCGGATCGCGCCCATCACCGGAAAAAGAACCGGCCTTTTGCCAGTGGAGCGTTGTCTATCCCGCAAGGCGCCGTTCTGATCGGCGTCCTTTCGGTGACAAGTCTGATTCTTGCTCTACTGTTGCAGCCCATATTTGCGGCCATGCTGGTGATCTATACGATTATCTCCCTGGCCTACTCTTTCGTTCTGAAACGGGTCGCAATCCTGGATACCATCATTCTTGCGATCCTTTTTTGCTGGAGGATCCTTGCCGGCGGCGTGCTGTTGGGGATTGAGGCCAATGCCTGGTTCATGCTGGCACTCGGCTTTTTCTTCTTCGCCCTGGCACTCGGCAAACGGGCCATTGAGCTCTATGGAAAAGATCGCAGTGAGACGGTCATCGGACGCGGGTATCAGGCCGAAGACTACATGCTCGTCTACTGCGCTGGACTGGCATCCAGCTTTCTGTCTGTCATAATCGTGGCCATTTACGCGCTTCTGTCGCGCTCAGCCGTTATTGAACACGACACAGCCGCGATCCTGATAGTCATTGTCCTGACATTCTGGCAGACCCGCTTCTGGTTGCTGGTTGGCCGCAACCAAGTGCATGACGATCCGATTGTTTTCGCCCTGAAAGACAAGGTCAGCGCGCTTACTCTCGCCTGCCTGGGGCTCATCGTATTGGTTGAACAATATCTGAGGGTCACAAATGGTGCATAGTTGGGGCCGCGCGCACAAGTTCGACCATCAGGTTGCCTCTCCAGCCTATCTTCAGGACACAGCCCTGACGAGCAACCAGGCCTCACCGACGACAATATTCGGACAGGGCCGGTCCTATGGTGACGTTGCCCTGAACGACGGTGGTCGCATCGTCCAGACCGGTTCCCTCAAACGGATCCAGACCGTGAACTGGGAAACCGGTGTAATCAGAGCCGAAGCCGGAATGACGCTGGATCAGGTTCTGCAGGTCAGCGTGCCGCGTGGCTGGTTTCTTCCCGTTACTCCAGGAACCAAGTACGTCTCTCTCGGCGGCGCTGTTGCCAATGATGTTCACGGCAAGAACCATCACCATGTCGGCAGCTTTGGTGCGCATGTGCGGAAGCTCGGCCTGCGCCGCAGCACGGGCGAGCAGATGCTGCTCTCGCGTGAGGAGAATGCGGACCTGTTCGCGCTCACCATCAGCGGGCTTGGGCTGACTGGATTCATCGAATGGGTGGAGTTTCAGCTGGTACCCGTCCGGTCTGCATCGGTCATCGTCGAAAATATTCCGTATGGTTCGCTGGACGAGTTTTATCAGCTGAGCAATGACAGCAAGGGCTGGCCTTATGTTGTCGCCTGGATAGACTGTTTCGCGGGCAACAAGGCCCTGGGCCGCGGCGTGTTCTCCCGTGGGAAACACAGTCTCATGCCGGATGGGCGTGCAGCCCACCGGCCGGACCCGAGGCTCACATGGCCGATCCAGACGCCAGGTTGGCTTTTGAACCGCACGTCCATTGGCCTCTTCAACAAGCTGTACCGCCACCGTCCGGGGGCCCGGTACTGCGGACGGGTCCCCTATGACCCGTTTTTCTACCCGCTCGATGGTATTGCGCAGTGGAACCGGCTATACGGTGCGCGCGGATTTTATCAGCATCAGTGCATCGTGCCGCTGGATGAGGCAAAAAAGGCGATGACCGCTTTGCTCACCGCGATCAATGCTGCAGGGCAAGGCTCGTTCCTGGCGGTCATGAAAAATCACGGTGCGGAAAAATCCCCTGGGCTCAACACCTTCTGTCTGGAAGGTACAAGTCTGGCTCTGGACTTTGCGAACCGAGGCGATCGAACACTCAAGCTTTTGAAAACGCTTGATGAAATTGTCCTCAAACACGGCGGCCGTCTCTATCCGGCCAAAGACGGCACGATGAGTGCTGAAATGTACAAAACTGGATATCCGAACTGGCAGAAGCTGGAAGACGCTCGGGATCCGGCATTGAATTCTGCTTTCTGGCAAAGGGTTACACGTTAGACCATGGACACCAGCCGTAAACACACCCTCCTCGTACTAGGGGGAAGTTCCGCTATTGCCCTGGCCTATGTCCGCCAGCGGCTGACCTCTCTGTCTGCGACCGGACAAGGTCTCAAGGTCGTGCTGCTCGGCCGCAATGCCGATAAGCTAAAGGCGGAACAGGCCGATCTTGAAGCGCGGGGCGCGGACGTTGCCGTCCTGACCGGCGATCTGAGCTCCACCGGCCTGATCCAGGATGCGCTTTCAAGCAGCGACTACATCGATGAAGCGGTCCTCGCCTATGGCATCTTGACCGATCAGGAGAAAGCCCAGTCTGACAGCGAATATCTGGCTGCCCAGATTGGGGCGAATTTCACCTCTGCAGCTGTCTGGCTGGAAGTGCTGGCCGGCAAGTTCGCCGAACAAGGTCACGGCCAGGCCGTCGTTTTGGCATCGGTTGCCGGTGACCGCGGGCGCCAGTCCAACTACGCTTATGGATCGGCCAAGGGCGGTCTGGACACGTTTGTTGCGGGACTACAGCACAGGTTTGCGGGCAACAAGGACATTCACTTCACCCTGGTCAAGCCGGGGTTTGTGGACACGCCGATGACCGCGCATATCCAGCCCAAGGGTCCCTTGTGGGCAAAGCCGGAAGCAATAGCGATTGCTTCGGAAAAGGGCCTTTTGAAACGCAAGAACACAGTTTATGCGCCGTGGTTCTGGCAGGGCATCATGCTCTTGATCAAGCTGACCCCGGCATTCGTATTTCATCGGACAAAACTATGAGTAAAAAGCGGGTATTGATTACCGGCGCTGCGGGCCTGGTCGGACAAAATCTGGTTGCCCGCCTGAAATCCCGGGACGATCTGGACCTGATCTGCATCGACAAACATCCTGAGAACTGCGCGATCTTCCGCAAGCTCAATCCGGATGTCACCTTGATCGAAGCGGATCTTGCTGTTGAAGGCGACTGGACAAAGGCTCTTGAGGGCATAGACGTGGTGGTGATGAACCACGCGCAGATCGGTGCCCTGACCGAAGATCCGTTTATTGCTAATAACCTGACAGCGACCGAACAGGTGTTGAAGGCGTCCAAGGCCAGCAACGTGCCTTACATCGTGCACATCAGCTCCTCTGTTGTACGATCGATGGCTGATGACTTCTACACGCGCTCCAAGACCGCGCAGGAGAAGATGGTTCTGGAAAGTGGCATCGACGCGGTCGTCCTGCGCCCGACACTGATGTTCGGCTGGTTCGACCGCAAACATCTGGGCTGGCTCTCCCGCTTCATGAAACGCGTGCCCGTCTTCCCGATCCCGAATTGGGGCCGCTATATCCGCCAGCCGCTCTATGCCGGCGATTTCTGCGCTGTGATCACGTCTTGCATCGACACCAAACGCACCGGCGACGTCTACGACATCTCCGGCCAGGAGAAGGTCTTCTATGTCGATCTGATCAAGCTTCTGAAGCGGGCGTCCGGCGGCAAGGCGGTCATTCTGCCAATCCCGTATCATCTGTTCTGGATTTTGTTGAAGGTCTATGGACTGTTCTCCAGCAATCCGCCGTTCACCACAAGTCAGCTGGAAGCCCTTGTTATTCCAGAAGAATTTCCAGTTATCGACTGGTCGGAGATCTTTAGCGTTCAAGCCACACCGCTGGAAACCGCCTTTAACGAGACGTACAAGCACCCTGAATATTCGAAAGTGGTCCTGGAGTTCTGATCATGGTACGAGTTGGAATTGTCGGAGCGGGTGCCATGGGCCTCGCTGCAGCTTATCACGCTGTCAAAGCCGGTCATGATGTTGAAGTGTTCGAGGCCGGTCCCGTTCCCGGCGGCATGGCCGCGCACTTCGATTTTGGCGGCCTGAGCATTGAGCGGTACTACCATTTCGTCTGCAAATCCGACCATCCGACCTTCCAGCTAATGGACGAGCTCGGCATTGGCGACAAGATGCGCTGGGTCGACACCAAAATGGGCTACTTCATCGACGGCAAGCCTTACGCTTGGGGTGATCCGTTTGCACTCCTGCGCTTTCCATTGATGTCCTTCCTGCAGAAGTTCCGCTATGGCTGGTCCGCATTCAAGCAGACCAAGCAGGCGAATTTCGATCATCTGGAGCATGAAAACGCCAAGGACTGGATCATCCGGGACTTCGGCCAGGACACATACGACCTGATGTGGAAACGGCTCCTGGAGCTGAAGTTCTACGAATACACGGACACGATTTCAGCCGCCTGGATCGCCACCCGGATCAAGCGGCTCGGCAACTCGCGCAAATCCATGTTGCAGGAAACGCTTGGCTATATCGAAGGCGGAACACAGACCCTGGTGGATGCGTTGATCTCGGCAATCGAAGCCAAGGGCGGAAAAATCCACCTCGGCCAGCCGGTGGAAGAAATCACCAGCGAAAACGGGACCGTTACAGGTCTGCGCGCGGGCGGTCAGGCTCACAGCTTCGACAAGGTCATCTCCACGGCGCCAACGCCTTTGATCTCCAAAATGGTCCCTGCCCTCACCGAGGCTGAGAAAGGTGCCTATGACGCGATCAAGAACATTGGCGTTGTCTGTGTCCTGGTGAAGCTGAAGAAGTCCGTGACGCCGAATTTCTGGCTCAATGTAAACGACCAGCGTATGGACATTCCCGGCATCATCGAGTTTTCGAATTTGCGCCCTGTTGACGATCACGTGGTCTATGTCCCCTACTACATGCCGGTGACACAGCCCAAATTCTCTGAAACCGACGCCTATTTCCGCCAGGAAGTCACCAGCTATCTCAAGATGCTCCAGCCGGCGTTGTCAGACGATGATTTTATCGACATGACGATCAGCCGCCTGAAATACAGCCAGCCGATCTGCGAAGCGGGTTTCAGCGAGAAAATTCCGCCGGTCCAGACATCCATTGAGGGGCTGCAGATCGCAGATACCTGTTTCTACTATCCAGAAGACCGCGGTATTTCGGAGAGTGTCCGACTGGCCAAAGATATGGCTGCAAAGGTGAACTGATCGGATGCCCCAGTTCGTCATATTCTTGATGGTTGGCGGTTTTGCCGCCGCCGTCAATGTGGTCAGCCGCTACGTGCTGAACATTGCCCTCTCCTATCAAGTGTCCATCGTGATCGCCTATATCATCGCGATGATCACCGCCTATGTCCTGAACCGGCTGCTTGTGTTCAAGGTGGACGGCAGTGTGAAAGGGCAACTGTTCCGCTTCACCATCGTCAACATCGTGGCCCTGTTTTTTGTCTGGGGCACCAGCATGCTGTTTGCCCGGATCATTTTCCCCGGCATCGGGATGACCTGGTATCCGGATGATATTGCCCACATGATCGGCGTTGCCGTTCCCGCAGTCAGCAGTTACCTCGGCCACAAGTATTTCACCTTCCGGGCGGCCTGAAACAGAAGCTCCGGCTGTAACCTGAAATCTTAAATCTGTTTTCCTGCCCGGACAGACAAGTCCGAGATGCAGAGCCTACGCCCACCACGCATGCTCATCTAAGGCATTATTTTTTATAAGATTTCCGGAGTTGACAGTTGTCAACTCGCTACCGCGCCCCTGGAATACAGCCAGTCTGATCGCCATTCCATCGGCAACCGTTTCTCAAATTTGTGGCACAGCCGGAGATGTCCCCTCCCAGGCTCTATTCCGTCGTTTCCCGCACAAACGTTCAAGACAAATCCGGATGGATTGAAGTACCGTCGGCGCGTTGAACACAGATAGCCCTGCCCTTCTTTGCAGTTCACAGGACCGACCGATATGAAACCCATCAATCTCTCCGACAAGCTCTCCATGTTTGCCACTCCTTGGGATCCGCACGTTGTCGCAGATTACAACACCAACGATGTGATGGTGGTGAAGTTCAAGGGAGAGTTTCCCTTTCACCAGCATGAGGACACCGACGATTTCTTCCTCGTCCTGGAGGGCGAGATGATCATGGACATCGAAGGCCAGGACCCGCATGTGGTGAAAGCCGGGGAGCTCTTCATTGTGCCGAAAGGCGTTGTCCACCGGCCGCGCGCCGAAGAAGAAACCAAGGTCTTGCTCATTGAGCCTAAGGGCGTTCCAAACACCGGCGATTCCGGTGTCGAGCCGGCACCCAAACCCCGGATCTGATTTTCTAAACTGACCACAGTACCTTATGCGCCAAAGGGACCCGAACCCGCTCGTTTGTTGACAGCTGTCAACTCTCACTTGGCCGCCCCTGCCCTTACCGGTTCATAAGAGAGTCGAGCATTGGCCGAAGCCGGAATTTCCCAGCTTCGGCCTTCTCGCTCAGAGTCCGCAAATATCCGCCAGCGGATTTGATCTCATCGGCCCGCTCTACCAGATAGGCCATCGTCACGATTGCCCCTGCCGGACCCATATGCTGTTGCGCCCGCAGCCAGGCGTCTTTCGAAATCCCGAGCATTGGCCGGATCAGCTCCGCAGCTTTCCGAGCATCCGACCAGTTGCCCAGGCCTTCCAACGCATACTCGGCAAAGGATGGACACGCCCGCTTCAGATCTCCGAGAGAGACTTGTTCGGGATCCATCTTGGCGCTTCCCCGGTTTTCATGCGCTTCAGCGTTCTGATGATCTCCCTGCCCGGCTTCCTGTTTAAGTTCATCACGCTTCTCACCATCAGACGCTCGACCAGCTGCTTCAATATAGTCTGAGCAATATTCAAATGAGTCATCTTTGTTTGAATTCTGAATGTGGCGCTCATTACGAGCGTCGTTGCCGCTCATAATTCTGTTTAATTGCGAGATATCCCCGGTTTGTACGGATGCTTCTTCGCAGTCTCTTTCGCGCAAATCCGCCTCGTCCATGCCGGCCAGGAACGCGCTTTCCACGCGGGCCCGTAAGCGCACCAAAGCGTCACAGCGCTGCTTGTGGTCGCTGAGAGCGCCGTTGCGCGCAACACGGCCGGAGAGCGCTTTGAGCTCGTCCGTAAAGCCCAGCCAAAGTACCGGGCTATGAGCGCCCTGCCCGTCCTCAAACGCAGCCTCGATCATCTTTGAAATGTCCCGGAGGTGCAGCGTGATCTCCGCCCTTACCTTTCGGACTTCCGCGGCATGCGCACGTGCCGCCTCGGCGTGCTCGAAGACTTCAGGGGCCATCAAAGCGGCCGGGGCCAGATTGAAGCCAAAGGCGTCACGCACCTCACCGCCCGGCCCTTTGCGGGCGAAACGCTTGCCATTTGCGCTGTCCTTGCGCAGCAGAAGACCCGTTTTCACCAGAGTTGCGATATGCCGGCGCAGGGTCGGCGCGGACATTCCGCGGGTGCGTAAGGACAGTTCGGCATTCGATGGAAAGACGATGATGTCTTCCGACCCGTCCAATTCCTTTTCCGGATGAAAGCTCAGGAGCGCCTCCAGAACCGTGATTGCCCGATCGGACAGGGCATAGGCCTCGCGGGCCTCCGTCAGGGCGCGCAGGAACTGCCACTTGTCCGTTTTGCCGGTCCGGTTGCCGGAGGATTTGAGAGCTGCACGGTCGGCCTCAAGCTTCTCATGTGCCCTGAACAAGGCAACAGAAAAGGGTCCGCCGCCGAAAGGCGTCGTTGCAATTCGATCCGTCATGTCCATCACCTTCATAAAGGCAACGAAAAGGCGTTCCCGGTCGCAAAACAGGGGCTCACGTCTTGACAATTTTGGGCGGAAGTGATTCTCTCAGATTGCTACATACAAAGAGGGCTTCCGGAGCAATTTGCTTTGGGGGCCTTTTTTCTTGCCTTGTTTCCTTCCCTTCCTCGTTTCCAAATCCTTCAGCGCGGCAGTTCCGCTTTCTGAAAGTTGACAGCTGTCAACCGGCCTTACGAGCAAATCGCATTCAGTTGGTTTCCTCTTTCACTGCCTGAGATCAGAGATCTCAACGCAAAAGACGAAGCGTTTGTGTTTGGTTTGATGCGATGCGCTATAACTCAGCCGTCCGGCAGCTCCTTGTTCTTGTCCGCCTCAAACGCCGCCAAAAGATCCGGCAGTTGTTTGGCGAGATAGTGCGTGAAGCCATCCGGAGCCGTCTTGGCCAATTGGATGGTCGAGCCCTTGATGTCGGCGATCGGTTTGCCGGACCGGCTTTTGATCGTCTGTTTTTGGACCGGCTTCGATTTCCGTTTTCCAAGCCGTGTGAACAGGCGCTGGAACCGCTGATCGGAATCACAGGCGAGAAACACCTCGGAGGTGATCTCGTCGCGCGCAATAACCTCCGCGGCCTCTCCGTCGAACATCTCGGCAAGCTGGTGCCAGCGTGGCCGGCCGGCCTTGGGCGCCGGCCCAACAGCCTTGGCGATCGGGTAAGGCACCTTGTCGGCGACCTGCAGGAGCCGGGTCATTTCGGTCTTGTGAACCCCGAGCGCGTCCTGAACCAGGGAGCGTTCAAATCCATGATCTATCAGCGAGCGGGCAAAGAAAGCGCGTTCAATGAAAGACAGATCCCGCCGCTCGGCGTTCTCCTTGCCTTGCGCCAAGATCAGGGCATCGTCGTCCAGGTCCCGGACGATCGCCAGGACATTGATGCCGAGTTCCTTCGCAGCCCGGATCCGCCGGTGGCCATATGCGGCCTGGTACCAGCCATCCGCGCGCTTGGCGGCGTCCGCATGACGGCGCACAAGAACCGGAACCTGCTGACCCCGGCTTTCAAGGCTGGCTTTCAGCTCCGCAAAGCCCTCATCAAGATGCGCTTCAACAGTCAGACGGTCCGCAACGGGCGACGGCTCAATGTGTGACGGATCGAGTGTCACCACCCGCACGCCAGACTGTTCCTTCAGCTCCTGCGCCATTTGCCCGAGGGAGAGCCCCATGGCTTTCACAGCACCAGAAGCTGACCGCGGGCGTTCGCTGACAGGATCGGTTTTTGGAGCGGGGGCAGGGGCGGCAGGCACCGCCTTCTTCTCATGCCGGGCTTCTTGCGGCTGCACCGGAGATGGCGCAGCCGCGCTCTCCGCCGGTGCTGTTTCCGGTTCACCAGCAAACAGGGCTTTGAGGCGGTCCTTGCGTTTGGTCATGGCCACAGTGTCTCCGGACGAATAGGATCAAGCAGCCTGAGTGTAAGGCCGCCCCGGTGACCGTGGATAAGTTTTTCACAACCGTTCATTTCCCTGCCTCCGCACGGCCCCAAGCTGTGAGCATCAGGGTTTCGATCTCGGAGTTGACAGCTGTCAACGACTCCATCGCCCGGTCATAGGTGGCGCGGGTGAAGTTCTCCCGGCCAACCTCGTACAGCGTCTGTTTTGTCAGCCCCGCATCGGAAATCGCTGTCGACTTCACCATAGGAGCGGTCAAAACCCGGTTGCCGAACTGCGCCCGCAAGAACCCGGCGATCTGCGTCTGGGGGCCATCCTGAGGCTCATACCGGGTCACGAGATAGCGCAGGAAATCGAAATTCAGCGTGCCGCCGGCTTCCCGGACAACGGACAAGAGATCCGACGTCATGAACAGGAACTGGCTCATCGAGGCCACATCGAGCATCTGCGGGTGCACCGTGACGATGACAGAGCTCGCCGCGCAGAGCGCGCCGAGGGTGAGGTAGCCAAGCTGCGGCGGACAATCGAGCACCACCACGTCGTAGTTGTCTTCGACAGACTTCAGCGCCGTCTGGACCCGGGCGAAGAACAGCTCCTGTGGATCGGAGCCCGCCGGTCGGTTTGCCAGATATTGCGGTGTCGTGTGCTCGAATTCCTGGAGCTCCAGATTGCCCGGCACCAGATCCAGCCCGTCGACATAGGTCTTGCGGATGATCTGCTCGAGCGGCACGCGCTCCGCGTCGTAGCGGATCGCGCCGTAAATCGTGTCGTTTCCGGTGAGATCCAGTTCCGGCTGATAGCCGAACAGGGAGGAGAGGGAGGCCTGCGGGTCAAGATCCACCGCCAGCACCCGGTAGCCACGAATGGCAAGATACTGAGCCAGATGCGTTGAGGTCGTGGTCTTGCCGCTGCCGCCCTTGAAGTTGGTGACCGCAATCACCTGGCAGTGTTCGCCGCGTTCCGGATCCCGGTGGCGGACATAGCTGCGCGCCTTCGTGCTGCCGGGCTCGTGCTGGCTGGCGAGATGGCTTCTCAGGGCATTGATGTCGGCCAGTGTGTAACTGCGGCGGCCGCGGTCGTCCGTTGCCGGGGAGGGGCCGTCGCCGGACAACGCCAACTGCCGCAGATACCCATCGGAGACCCCGATCAGCTTCGCAGCCTCGCCGGAGGTAAACGAGCGCATAACCTTGAGGCTCGACGGCGGGAACAGGCGGGCACGCAGCTCCCCGAGCTGAACAGACAACTGTTCGGCATCTTGCGCAATTTGTTGGTCGGCAGCCATCATTGTGTCGTCAATCCTTGCCTCAAACCCGGACAGGCCGGCTTTATCGAAAAACGGAAATGTCCGACAGGGTGTGCCCTTAGCGCATGGCCTCGGGATGACTGCTGCAGCCGGTTTTCCATTTTCCTCCTGGCCGCAGCATCCTGCCTTGGCCCAAAATCATCTCTTCATCGATCCGGAAACTGTCCGGATCACGACCGGGCGGGGAGGGGGCTTGCACAGATTACCGCTGCGCGTTTGTGCTCCTCACAATCCTGAGCCGTCAATTTTGCGCAGTATCGGCAGATTCGCAAAATGCAGCAACGTCGATCAACGCCATGGACTGTTGTCAGCGCCCACGATCCCCAGTTACGGCAAAACCATCAATTCAGGAACCGTTGGCGTAGATAAAGCCGGGGAACGTTGTTAACGTCAAGTTTTTTAAGGTTAATAAGAGGTTAACGCAGCGAGCGAGAGGTCCTCGTAAGAACTGCCAAGGAACCCTTTGAGAGGAACTTCATAGCGTCTTCCGCGCTCGTTCAGAGCCCGTTTCCAGCAACAGAATTGCCGTTAGTAAATTGAAATCAATTGCTTTTTGCGGTTCGGTCGCCCTGGCCCTTGCCGATGAAAGTCCCAAGGATAATCTTGAGGTCAAATATCAGTCCGCGGCGGGCAATATATTCGGCGTCTTTCCGCGCAAGACGCACCGGATGGCTCATATCAATGCCCTGGATCTGCGCGAATCCGGTGATTCCCGGCAGAATGTCGAGCACGCCCCGCTTGGCGCGTTCCGCAACGAGTTCCTCTTGAACGGGAAGACAGGGGCGCGGGCCCACCAGGCTGAGCTCCCCTTTGAGGATGTTCCAGACCTGCGGGAGTTCGTCGATCTTGGTCTTGCGCAGGAACGCCCCGATCGGGGTCACCGCGCTGTCTGAAATCTCATGAGTTCCCGCCTGGCGCGTGTCCTTGCCCATGGTGCGGAACTTGTAGCAGGTGAAAATCGTACCACCCTTGCCGACCCGGTCCTGGGCAAAAATACCCGGGCCAGCCGAGCCGGTTTTGACCAGAACCCAGACAATCAGCAAGAGCCACCAGAAAAAGAGGATGACGGCAAGCGCAAAACCGATGTCGATCAGCTTGCGGCCAAACCGGTAGACCATGTTGTCGTCCTTGTTGTCCGCCAGCAAAACCGGCTCATCAGAAGCAACCTTTGTCAGATCCTTACCCACAAACGCCGCAATCCGGTCGACATGAACCACCGGCGCGAGAGCCGCGACGACCGCGAACCCGGCTGAGCGCAAGAATCCAGGCAGTTTCTTCAGGACCGCAAGTTTGCCGGCAAAATCGTCACCGTAGACGGCTGGGAGGTACAGATTGAGCGCATTCAGATCCGCAGCCTGCTCAAGCGCCTCAGCGCCCGCACGTTTGCTGCGGGCATAAGGGGTCTGTGGCCCGTCTGGAAGCGCATGAAAGCTGGAGAAATTGACAAACACCGGTACGTCAGCGGCCTTGGCTTGCGCGCCGAGCTGTTGCGGGAGTTCGGCATTGGCCTTGAAGAAGGTCTCTTCGCTCGCATCAGCATCGTTGTTGACAGTTGCGAGGTTCAAAAAACAATCCGCGCCAGAAGAAACTTCCGGCAAATCGTCATAACCGGCAAAGCTGACTTGCGGGTCCGAGATGTTTGCGCTCGAAGGTTTGCGCCCTATGGCAACGACCTGATGCCCCTCGGCCGTCAAACGTCTCACGAGCTGGCGGCCGACAAAACCGGATGCTCCGGTGATCACATACTTCACTTTATCGCCCTTCCGGCCACCGTCAGTCCGCTTGCACGTCTATTGCAGCCGCGGTCAATTCTTTTTCTGCGCGCAATCAAGTATCGCTATGCGGCGCTTCTACCCCGCGCCGGCATCTCAGCTCGATCAGCCACAATACGCTCACCAGGCCAACCAGGCACCACCACCAGGCCTGCCAGGCTCCATGGCTCACCATCGCGACTGTCCAGACCGCCGCAACGGTGGAGAGGACTGCAGGCAGAAGGCCGGCCGGCACAAACCGGAGAGCCCGGAAAAAAAGGAGCAGCAAAGCTGCGAATAATGCGACACCAGTCAATCCAAACTCGTACCAGACCTGAATTGCGAAATTATGCGGATGCCCCCACGCCAAAAACTGTTGGGGTACGTCCGTAGTCTTGTAATCGATCGCCGCAACGTAGCTGGCATCCATGCCGTGCCCGAACAACAACCGATTTTCTATCAGGCTTGAATAAGCAACCCAGATGTCCGCCCGAATTCCGACGGACCCATAGGGAAGCCAGCTTGCAAGAACATCCGGTATCAGCGACATCGCGTATGGAGCAATCACAGGCATCAAGATGAATGTGCCGAGCGTCAAAAGCCCAAGAAACCAAATGCCTTTTTCCTTCAACAGTCCAAACACCGGCAGAAGTGTAAGCGACACCAGGAAGGCAAGTTTCGCCGTTTCACTGTCGGACAAGAATGCAGCCAGTCCCACGATTATGACTGCAACCAAGCGCAACCCGACAACTTTCCGGGCTTGCGGAAGTGCACAAAGGACAAAAGGCAGCATCAAGACCAGCGCAACCGCTGCGCGGTTCATCCGGAAGACCTCCGGAGACGCTCCAACAAGAGCGCGCACTGGCGTTCCCAATACAACCTCAGCTGCCAGAAAAACGGCTGTTGCGATGATTGCAAGTGGCAACAAGATGGACCGTACAGGTTCAGCCCGCGCGCAGACCGCGAGCCCGGCGACGCAGAGGCCGAACAGTGCCAGGGTTCCTGCCAAATGCACCGTCGACTCAAAGCCTCTTTCAGGCGATGTCGTCCAGCCAACCGATAAAGCCATGAATGCAATCAAGACAAAGCATAGGACAGCTGCCGGAGTGCGGGCTGTGGTCAGAACAGAGTGAAAAAGCACCTTCAGACCCCGGTCTTTCGCTGCACACAGCAACAGAAGCACGGAGGCAAAGACAAAAATCGGCGTAGCAATGTTGCGGGATAAAATCATCAAAAACGGCGTCGCGAAAACTGTCACAACAATACCGTTCAGAGTTAAATGTCTGGAAACGTTCATGTATCCGGTTTCAAACTTTGATTATTCGCGCCAGGTAATCCGTAAAACCGGAAACACCATTTTGATTAGCAAAATATGCTGGCCACACCAAGGCAAATTGCATTCTTTCCGGTATGGTGTTAGCCGACGCAGGAGTATCCACGTTGAGTTGCGCACATACAGCATGAACTTTTTGAACAAAAGACTGATTGCCATTCTCCATGACGCGTTCATGTCTGGACTGGCGCTGTTTGCCGCTCTCGTTGCGCGATACGGCATCGACCATTTGCCACCTGCGCCGACAGTGGCCGCATGGATCGCAATTTTCGTCGCCATCTCGGCGATCGTCTTCAAATTCATGGGCCTCGGCCGCGGGCTCTGGCGCTTTGCCTCGCTCGCCGATCTCAGGGCGATTGTTGTCGCCTCGCTGATCAGCATCGTGATCTTCGTCCTGGTGCTCTTCTTGATCACCCGCCTGGAAGCCCTGCCGCGGTCCGTGCCGGTCATCACCTGGTTTGTCATGGTGGTGCTGATCGGCGCTCCGCGCCTTGCCTACCGGGCCCACAAGGATGGCGGGCTTGGACGTCTAGGCGGTCTCGGAAAACCGCCGGAGGGCATCAAGCATGTCCTCCTCGCCGGTCATGTGCGCGATGCCGAACAAGCGATACGCACCCACCAGCTGGAACGTTCGGGCCTTTACAAGGTCCACGGCCTGATCTGCGCCAATTCCGCCAAGAGCGGGCACAGCATCCGCGGCATTCCGATCCTCGGCAATGTGGATGAACTCTCCGACCTCGCCAAGCGGCTGGAACGCTCCGGGACGCCCGTTGAGGCCATCTTGTCCATTACGCCAAGGCCCCCGGCGGACTTTACCAAGGCGCTCACGCAATCCGCCGCCGATCTCGGTATCCCGGTGAAGCGTGCCACGCCAAGGCCGCTGGATCTGAGCGAACCGGATTTTTCCGAACTCACCATCGACGATCTGCTCGGCCGCCCGCCGGTCAAGCTCGACACCAGCCGGATGAGCGACCTGATCAGCGGCCGCACCATCCTGGTGACCGGAGCCGGCGGCAGCATCGGGTCAGAGGTCGTCCGTCAGATCCTGAAGTACAATCCGGCCCGGCTGGTGCTTCTGGAGAATTCGGAATTCGCGCTCTACAAGATCGATCAGGAAGTGCAGGGCAGGGCCCCCGACCTGTCGCGCAGCGCTGTGATCGCCGACGTGCGCGACCGCCAGCGGATCTTTGATGTCATCCAGTTTGAGAAACCCGCGATCATCTTCCACGCCGCTGCGCTGAAACACGTGCCGCTGGTCGAAGACAATCCGCTGGAAGCCATCCAGACCAACATCATCGGCACGCGAAACGTCGCCGATGCCGCCGTTGCCGCAAAGGCGGAAGGGTTTGTCCTCATTTCAACGGACAAGGCCGTCAAGCCAACCAGCATCATGGGCGCGACCAAACGAGCTGCGGAAGTCTACTGTCAGGCGCTCGATGTGTCCGGCACCTGCACCCGCTTCATCACCGTTCGCTTCGGCAACGTACTGGGATCCAACGGGTCAGTCATTCCGCTGTTCCGCCAGCAGATTGAGGCCGGCGGCCCGGTGACCATCACGCATCCGGACATGCGCCGTTATTTCATGACCATCCCGGAAGCCTCCGAGCTGGTGCTGCAGGCGGCAGCCTTCAGCGTCGACAATTCCAACCAGCGTGGCCGGATCTACGTCCTCGACATGGGCGAACCGGTCAAGATCACAGATCTTGCCAAGATCCTGGTCTCGCTCGCAGGCCTCAAGCCTGAAAAGGACATCGACCTTGCCTTTACCGGCCTTCGGCCCGGCGAAAAGCTGTTCGAAGAGCTGTTTGAGAGCAATGAGGAAAACCTGCCCTCCGGCGCGGACGGCGTGATCGTGGCGACCGCCAACCAGATGGAACTGCAGACGATCAGCACCCTGGTCACCGACCTTCAGGCCGCTGCGTCAAACGGCGATGTGCCCTTAAGCGTTGCGCACCTGTCCACCATCGTCCCGACCCTGACCAACGACAAGCTGGACCGCAAACAGGCTTAACTTGGTTTGACGCGCTATCGGTGTATGTCTGAAGGTTGTCGAAAACTGGAAATGACGTGCTCTGGAGAATCTGACCGTCAATAGAAAATTGCCGCGCGGGCGAAAACAAGAACTTTAAAAGTCATCAGCCATCTGGCCCGGAGGCCAGAATGGCTAAGGAAATCCACGTCTGATGAAGTCTATCAGACGAAGTCGACGTAGTAGGCAACGCCTTCATCATTGAACTGCGGGAGATTGGTGTTGATGCTCTCGCGCTCCTCTGGGCTTGCTGTATAGACATGCCCGCCGGTTTCCGTGTTGAAGAACCGGAACAGTTCGGTGTTGGAGCCGTTGTCTTCCGCATACGCGTAGTAGGCAATACCTTCGTAGTTGAGGGACGGACTGTTTTCGATGAGATTCAATCGTTCCTCTGCGCTCGCGGTGTAGAAATGTGTCCCTGAATCGGTGTTGAAGAACCTGTAGACCGCAATGCCCGTGTCGGCGTTGGCATCTGTGCTGAATACGGCTCCTTCGAAGTTCATCACCTCATAGTTGGCGACCAAATGGTCCTTTTCCGCTGCGCTCGCAGTGAAAAAGTGTGTGCCGTTTTCAGTGTTGAAAAAGCGAAAGATTTCCGTAGGACCCGTGTCCGTGACCGGATCACAGCTGTAGTCCGCAAGTGCAAACAGGCCGTCTTCGAACTTCACAAACTCAACATCCCGCAAAAGATCCCGGTCACCGAAGTCGCCGACAGCAATAAGATCATTGCAATCATCGACATAGACGTCATCGATCGACCCTTGGGCGTAGTAGATGTCATTGCCTTCACCGCCGACCACATAAGAGGCAAGGCCGGTCTCATAGAGTTTGTCGTGGCCGTCTGTTCCGGCTTTCTGGTTCAAGATCCGCAGGCCGCCTTCATTCGGAAGAACGATGATGGTGCCTCCGGTAACGCCATCAAGACCAAGCTGCGTTTCGAACGTTCCGTCGTTATCCAGGTCCATCTCAAGGGTCGACCCGGTGCCGTTGGCTGTCAGCTTCACCTGGTTCGCAGTCGAGATGCCGCCAATATCGATTTTCTCGCCATATTCGTAGTCTGTGATCTTTTCGCCAGCGGCAATATCGCCGTCCAAGAACACGAAAGTGTCGTCGCCTTCACCACCCGTCAGCGTATCGGCATCGGCACCGCCGCGAAGTGTGTCATTACCGGTGCCGCCGTTCAGCGTGTCCGCCCCTTCCTCGCCGGCCAGGTAGTCATTGTCCGCGCCGCCGTTCAAGGTGTCGTTGCCAAGGCCGCCGTGAAGCTCGTCATCGCCGGCATCGCCGTTCAGCGTGTCATTGCCGCGGCCACCGCCGATGAGGTCTGGCCCGGCGCCACCATTCAACGTGTCGTCGCCATCGCCGCCGATGATCGTATCGGCACCGGCTGCCGCAAAGACAACATCATTGCCCGCAAGTGCAAAAATGATGTCGAGACCGTCCGTGCCTTCGTGAAAGCCGATGCCTTCCAGATCGATCATCGTCGCACTGGATTGGTCGGGCTCGACATATGTTACGCTGGTTTGAGCCGCCTGCTTGATCTTGATGGTCGTCGTCGGGGTCGTGCAGCAATTGGCATCGACCTGAAGCTGGCCGCGCTTGTCTCCATCAAGAATAATGGTCCGGTCAACGGTCCCGTCCTTGTCGAGGTCAAGCTTGAGCCGTGTCTGATTGTTGGCTGCGTCATATTCGAGTGTGACATTCCGGGATCCGAGCCGGACACCAACAATGTCGATCTCCTCCTCGAATTCATAATCGGTGATCCGATCACCATCATCAAGCGTGTCACGGTTGAAGTTATTCGGGTAGTCTGTATGAAATGAAAACTGATCCTTACCTGCTCCAACCGTCAGAACATCTGCACCTTTTGTACCGGATACATAATCGTCTTCATCTGTTGGTGTATTCGTGTTTGGCATTTTCTCCTCCTATGCCTGGAATACATAAAGAAAATACACGAATACGGATATTGATCTGTGTTTTGAATCACGATTTTACTTTACGTAACATTCGTAATTTTTGCAGGAAGCCTCATTGCGCGATCGAATGGCGTATCGCGCACCCCAAAACCTCTGCCATCCCGCACGCAGCAGCGCTCAGGTTGGGGGGAATGAAGCAAAGGAGCCCCCGGCGCAAGGCCGGGGAGGCGCGCTGGCAGGAAGACTGGCCATGGGTCCAATTGGCCGCGGCAGGTCGCAAGGTCTGGCTCGCCGCGTTACGCCGGTTGAGCGGTGCATTCGAAAGGCGCCCCAACCGGAACGGGTTTACGCTCCGGATTCTTCAGACAAACTCAAGAGACCGAGAGCGGCGACCGTCGGGGCGTCCTTGATCCCGCCCGAACGTATCAGTGAGGTGATTTCTGCGTGAGCGTCCGTTGAACCCGACCTAACGTGTTTCCGTTTGGTGCTTTAAGTGTCCACTTATTTAAATGGACACTTAAGGGCCCCTAATGAGTAAGCGAAGAAAGCGGCGGAGCTGGTCTGATGAGGAGAAGCGGGAGATCTGCGCGCAAGCTGTTCTTCCCGGTGCATCGGTTGCGCAGGTGGCGCGCCGGTATTCTGCGAATGCCAATATGATCCACAATTGGCTGAAGGATAGACGGTTTGCCCAAGCTGCAACAGCGGCGGGCCAGGTGGAGGAAACGTCTTTTGTTGAACTGGAACTGTCCCCGGCAGCTTGTCCTGTGATGCCAGAGGTCGTTGTCCCGCCCTCGGGATCTGTCTGCGCGAGCCGGGTTGATATTACCCTTTCCGATGGCCGAAGGGTGCTGATCGAAGGCCCAACGGCTCTGGCCGCTGTGATGGGACTGGTTCAGGGTTTGATGGAATGATCCCGGTTCCATCGAATACCCGGGTTTGGCTGGCGGCCGGTGTGACGGACATGCGGCGCGGCTTCAACTCTTTGGCCGCACAAGCCGAACAGGTATTGGCCGAAGATCCTTATTGCGGGCACTTGTTTGTGTTCCGCGGTCGGCGGGGCGATCTTTTGAAGATCATCTGGTGGGACAGTCAGGGGGCTTGCTTGTTTTCCAAACGCCTGGAGAAAGGCCGGTTTGTCTGGCCGGGCGCGAAGGCTGGCAAGGTCAGTGTCACGGCGGCCCAGCTGTCGATGCTGCTTGAGGGGATAGACTGGCGTATGCCCGCCCAAACATGGACGCCCCTGACAAGTGGGTGACGAGCGGATAATGATGTAATTACAGATATTTATATCGCTTTTTCCTTTCTGCTTCCGGCTGCGTCCGGTATAAATACAGCCATGCTGAAGGACCTGGACATCACGCCTGACGATCCGGCTGAACTGAAAGCCGTTAACCGGCTTCTTGCAGACGAAGTCAAGGCACTCAGCCTGAAGGTCGAGCAGCTTCAGCATCAGCTTCATGGGGCAAACCGGAACCGGTTCAGCTCAAAATCAGAAAGCCTCGATCAGCTCAATTTGAGCCTTGCGGAAGACGAGGCCATTGGTGTCGCTGCTGACCCGCAAAACATGCTGGAACCAGCCTCGGTGGATGCTCCGCCCGGACAGGCCAAACGCCAGCACAGCCGCAAGCCGCTGCCGGACCATCTTGAGCGCAAGGACACCGTCCTGATGCCGAGTGAAGACTGCTGTCGCTGCGGCGGCAAGTTCAAGACACTGGGCGAAGATGTCACCGAAGAGCTGGAATATGTGCCGGGCCGGTTTGTCGTGAACCGTATTGTCAGGCCGCGCCTGTCCTGTTCTTGCTGCGAGAGGATTGTCCAATTGCCCTTGCCATCGCGTCCGATTGAGCGCGGACGGCCGGGAGCGGGACTTTTGGCGCATGTTTTGGTTTCCAAATATGCGGACCACCTTCCGCTCTACCGCCAGTCTCAGATCTTTGGCCGGGAAGGCATCGATCTGGACCGCTCCACCCTGGCTGATTGGGTGGGACGCTCCACTGCCTTGCTTGAGCCCCTAGCGGATGCCATCGGCCGCATGGTCCGGCAAGGGGAAGCGCTGTTTGCCGACGATACCCCGGTCAAGCTTCAAGCTCCGGGAACGAAGAAGACCAAAACCGCCCGGATCTGGGCATATGTGAAGGATGAACGGCCTTGGGCCGGTGTCTCTCCGCCGCTGGCCTGGTACCGGTTCACGGTTGACCGCAAGGGCGAACACCCCGAAGGTCATTTGTCTGGCTATAAGGGCTGGGTTCACGCTGATGGTTATGCCGGGTTCAACGGTCTGTTCGGGGAAAACAAGGCTCGGGAGATGGCTTGTATGGCCCATATCCGGCGCAAGTTCGTCGATGTGCATGCCTCTCAAGGCTCATCGATTGCCGCAGAGGCCATTCAGCGGATCGCCAAGCTCTACGAAATCGAAAAGCGGGTACGCGGAAAACCGCCGCCGGAGCGCACCGCCTTACGGCAAGCATACGCCAAACCTATCTTCAATGATCTGGAAGATTGGCTCGGCAGCCAATTAACGCGGATCTCAGGCAAGTCACCACTTGCTGCGGCGATCCGTTATGCGCTCAACCGCCTGCCGAAAGCCCGGCCGTACCTCGACAACGGGCACTTGGAACTGGACAACAACTCCGCAGAACGGGCGATGAAGCCGATTGCCCTTGGACGAAAAAACTACCTCTTCATGGGCTCCCAAAGCGGCGGAAAATCAGCGGCCATCGCCTATACACTGATCGAAACCGCCAAACTCAACGGCATCGACCCACAAGCCTGGCTGACCTGGGTTCTGGTACAAATTGCCGACCACAAGATCAATCGCATCAACGAACTCATGCCTTGGTGTTACGCTGCTTTTGCAGCGTAACAGAGCGCGTCGCCACCATGAAGACCGGCTTCATCGGACGGACACGAAAGATCAAATGCCCCGCCGCCGAGTGTCTCAACGGCGAGTGCCGGAGCGGCCTGTCTAGGCTCAGGACTCATTGAATCCACCATATGACGATTGTTGCGATGGTGATTGCGGCCATAAAGACATCGGCTCTGCGGTCATATCGGGTGGCAATGCGCCGCCAGTCTTTCAGCCGCCCGAACATATTCTCGACTTTATGGCGTTGTTTATATTGGGCTTTGCAAAATTCAGGAGGGGCCTTCCGTCCTTTGCGCGGCGGAATGCAGGATTTTATCCCCTTGGCTTCAAGCGCAGCGCGGTATTCGTCTGAATCGTATCCCTTGTCCGCGATCATGGTCGCACTGTCGCCATCAGGCAGCATCGGGTACAGGACTTTGGCTCCCACATGATCGGAAACCTGTCCGGCCGTCAGACACATCGCGATGGGCCGGCCTTCGCAATCGCAAACGGCATGCAGCTTGGTGTTCAATCCCCCCTTCGTGCGGCCAATGTGACGGGAAAGACCCCCCCCTTTTACCAGGCTCGACGCGGTGCGATGGGCCTTGAGGTGTGTAGCATCGATCATCATCGTATCCGGCGGCCCATCATTTGCTGCCAAGTTGCTGAAAACCCTGTCAAACACACCGAGTTCAGCCCACCGTTGGAAACGGTTGTAGAGCGTCTTGTGAGGCCCATAGTCTCTCGGCGCGTCCTTCCACTGAAGACCATTCTTGAGCACATAAATGATGCCCGAAATCACCCGTCGGTCGTCAACACGCGGAACACCATGAGAAAGCGGAAAGAACGGTTCGATCTTCGCCATCTGCGACGGTGAGAGCAAAAACAAATCAGACATGGCAAACTCCTTTGCCATCCTGAATCACATCGCAAAGCTCAATGCAAATTAATGGGTCCTGAGCCTAGGGATGAGCATGAAGCTTCCTTTGTTTTGAGTAAATCGGATCGACTTGGGCTAGAATATCGAACGATATCGATATAAAAGTACAAATAAAGAAGCTGAGAGTACGGATATGCAGGTTCCTTATCGCACGAATTTCAATGGTCGGCTGGACCGGCTGTCATCCTTGATTGACAGGTTGCGGGTTCATGTCAGTGACGGTGGAGCGGGCGGCCCCGATGTGCAAAATGCTACGCTGATGATCTGCAAAGACCCGGCGCAAGACCTCCGTCTTGTTTTGCACCCTCCGAAGGACAGTGCTTCGAGTGCGATAGAGCTGGTTCGTCCGCGGGCCCATGAAAGTATCGTCGTGTCGACGAACATCGAAATCTCCGGGGTCGGCAAACGGCTCTTTGCTGCGCTTCCTATTTGTCTTTCCGTCGACCTTGCAGACGATCCGAGTTTGTCGTCTGTGGTTTTGCCGCTGGTGGAAGAGGTGATGCGGCCCCGCTGTGGCGGTCAGGCTGTCTTCCAGCGCTTGTGTGAGGTTGTGGTGATTCGGCTGCTGCGCCATGCCATGGAAGGAAATGAAATCGATTCAGGGCTCTTGAATGGGCTTTCTGTTCCGAGAGTCGCGCAGGCTCTTGTCGCCATTCACGAGGCGCCCGGTGAGAACTGGACACTGGAACGGCTTGCGGAAATCGCTGGCATGTCGCGCACCCAGTTTGCAGTGACCTTCAAAAGCCTGATCGGAATAACGCCGATGACGTATTTGTCGAATTGGCGACTCGACATTGCACGGGATGAGCTCGCCGCTGGGCGGCAGGTCAAGGTTGTCGCCAATATGTGTGGTTTTGCAAGCCCCGCATCCTTTTCCCGGGCCTTTGCCAAAAGGTTTGGGTCTCCGCCCCGGCGTGCGCGGCAATTTGCCTGAGCCTTTAGCGTTGTGTTTGTATGACATGGTATCCGCAATAATTGCATTGGAATAATTGATGCAATTATAGATTATATTTCTTTTAACAATTTTTGCGCAACCTCCGGATGTCAAAACTGGAGGATCAATTATGAAGTTACGATATTTGCCCATTGCGGCAGTTGTCTTGTGGGCGGTGGGCGGTCCAGCGGCCGCCAATCAATTTGAAGCTGAACTCAACTCCCTCGCCAGTGGCAAGATCGCTGAGATCTCCGGATCTGATCAGGTGATTGAGGCCATCAAGGTTCAAAACGATCGGACCGGTTCATTTCAGCAGAACCAGATCGACGACCTTGACCGGACATGGCGTGCGGAAGCCGATTCCAACGACCAACCGATGATTGACGAGGTACTTGGGAATGCACTGTCTGAATATCTCATGGATGTTCAGGACAGCAGTGACGGGCTTTTCACCGAGATCTTTGTGATGGACGCCAAAGGTTTGAATGTTGGGCAGAGTGATGTGACCTCTGACTACTGGCAAGGTGATGAGGCGAAGTGGAAGGAAACCTTTGGTCAAGGTGCAGGCGAGGTCCTCATCGGTGAGTTGGAACAGGACGAATCCACCCAACTGCTGCAAATCCAGGTCAGTGTGACCGTGACTGATCCGGAAAGCGGCCATCCAATCGGTGCCATGACATTCGGGGTGAACATCGAAAAGCTCTAGGCCGACTTAAGCGGGGTGTGGAGCGAGAGTTATTTTTTTTAGCCATTGAGGCCAATGATGAAGATTTCGAAAACCTTGCCGGTCATGATTGTTGGCCTCGGGCTTGTGTGTGCTGCGGCGGTTGGAACTGCGAGTTATCTGTCCAGCAGCCGTTTGATTGCGACTTTAACTGAAGACAGGCTCACAGCATTGGCCCGCAGCCACAGGGCCGCACTCGAAGACCAAATCGCAGCCGCGGCTCGGTCGCTCAGATCACAGGTGGAGGGGCAAACGGTCAGGGCTTCACTTGCAGATTTCGTTGCTGGGTGGGAGAAGGGGGGCGAAACGTCGGCTGACCGTTTGCGGGAGGTTTATATCGCGGAAAACCCGCATCCCGCTGATCAACGGGAAGAGCTGGTTAGGGCTGGCCGAAAGCCCTATGACCGGGCGCACAAGAGTTACCACCCGATCCTGCGCCGCTACATCGAGGAGAGCGGTTTTGGAGATCTTCTCCTGATCTCACCAGGTGGCGATGTTGTCTATTCCGTCAAGAAACAAGAGGATTTTGCCACCAATCTCCGGGCTTCTGAGTGGTCAGGATCGGTCATGGCCCAGGCATTCGAAAAAGCCATGGCCGGCGAGGTTGAGGCCGTTCATTTGATGGACTTGGCCCCTTATGCAGCATTTGCGGGCCGACCTGTTTCGGTTATGGCCGTGCCGATTGCGATTGGCCGTAAAACGATCGGCGTTCTCGCCGTCCATACGCCAACCCAAAAACTTTCCGATACCCTGTCGACCTATGCCGGTCTCGGTCAAACGGGCAATGTCTATTGGGTCAACGGAACCGGACTTGGCCAGAACGACAGTGCGCGAACTCCGGGAAAAAGCGAGCTTTTGAGCGACACGTTTAAACGGACGGAGGTCACCAGCCGAATGTCTGGTCCTGCCAAGTATATGACACTGGACAATGTGAACGCTAAAACCGTCTCGGCCGCTCTTGCGCCATTTGAAAGTCTTGGAAAGTCATATGCCGTTCTCGTAACGCAGGATACGAGCGAAGTTCAGGCACCGCTGGTATCATTGCGCAACAACCTGCTTCTGATCGCAGCGCTGATCGCCCTTGGGGTGGGAGCTGCCGGGTTGATCTACTCCCGGCGACTGACGCGGCGGGTTAACCGGCTCGCCGGTGCCATGAAGGACTTGGCAGAAGGTGCGAACGACGTGGTTTTGCCAAAGGACCGTGGCCGGGACGAAATTGATGACATGACCCGAGCGGTCGAGTTTTTCCGGGAAAGCGTCCAGCGGCGCGGAGAACTGGAGAAAGACGAGGTTCGAGAGCGCGGACTTGAACGCAAGCGCCAGGGTGTCGTCGCCAAGTCTATCCAGGAGTTTCGGGATCTCATTGAAGGTGTTGTGGCGCGGGTTACGGTCAAAACCGACGCCATGACCACAAGCGCCAGCAAAATGAGCCAGATTGCTGGCGAAGCGGCGCAAAGCGCCAGCGAAGCCAGTGTTGCGACAGAGCAATCTTCGCACAGTGTTCAGGCTGTTGCATCTGCAGCCGAGGAACTGACCGCGTCCATCACAGAGATCCTGGAGCAGACAACCCGTGCCAGTGATGTGATTGGTGAAGCGACTTCGGTTGCCACCAAAACAGACAGTCAGGTGACAGGACTTGCAAGTGCAACCGACAAGATCGGTGCGGTGGTCGGGATGATCCGGGAGATTGCAGCGCAAACGAACCTTCTGGCGTTAAACGCGACAATTGAAGCAGCGCGGGCCGGAGAGGCCGGACGTGGGTTTGCCGTTGTCGCGGCCGAAGTCAAAGAGCTCTCGGAGCAGACGGCGAAGGCAACAGAAGAGATCGAAGGGCAGATTTTGGGTGTCCAAAACCTGACGAACGAGACCCTGGAGTCGATCCGGCTGATCGTATCGTCCATTTCCAATGTCCAGTCCATGGCCGAATCCATCACGCAGTCTGTGGGGGATCAGCGTCAGGCAACGGAGGAAATCACCAAGAGCATCACCACAGCTGCGACCGGAACCCAAAGCGCGCGCCATAACGTCGACCGAACATCCGATGTGATCAGTTCCACTGCAGGGGAGGCCGAAGCCGTTAACAAAGCAAGTGGCGAGGTGAAGTCCATCTCCAGTGACTTGTTTGAAGCGGTGGAGGACTTCCTTCAGGCGATGACAAAGGATGTTGATGACCGGCGAGCAGCCCTGCGAAAAAAAGTCGACGGTGAAATCATCTAATTGATCGCCGACGGAAAGGCGATGCATCGCTTGCGAATAATCCGACCATCGCGCAGGATACCCATCGTTCAACTCCTTCGTTCTCATCTGACTTACGAAGGTGAGCGACGAAGCGCGAGTAAACGATCTCAAACGGGTTCTTACACCGTACCAACATTCACCACGAGCCAAGTCTATAACGGTTACATTTCTGCGTGGGTGAACGCAGCTGTAGCCATATCCTGCTCGGTTGTCTCGCGCTTGACCTTGCCGGGCACCAGCCCTTCGGCGAGAAAGACATCAAATCCCTGATTGGAAAAGCCATAGGCCTCAAAGAGGTGGCCAAGTTTCGTCAAGGACGTGGCCTTGAAGCCGGTTTCCTCTTCCAATTCGCCAAGCGCAACGTGTTCAAGATCCACGTTCTGCACGCTCTCCCAGGATCCTTGCGGGAACTCCCAATAGCGGCCGCCAACAGGATAGCGGTACTGCTCAACAAGCTGAAACCGGCCGTCTTCATGACGGGGAATGATCAGCGCGAAATCCGGCTTGTCGACAAGGCCATAAATGCCCTCCGACCCATCGGGAAACCGCACCGCGTCCTCATGAACCTGCATCCACCGGTTCTTATAGACGGTTTTCCGGGAAAGCTTGCCGATCTTGGTCATGAGCAAATCCAACTGCAGCAGGGGCCTTAATCAGGCGCGCAGGGCCTGAGCACGTTCGAGGCGGCTCTAAGCCGCCGCTCCGGTGATCCGCTGCATGAGTTTTGCGGCCGTGACCTCCAGCGCGAACTTGTCGTCGAACAATTGCCGTGCTGCCTGTCCGTATTGACCGGCCAGCTGCCTGTCCGTCAGCAACTGGCCCAGGGCCTCCGCCAGCAATTCCGGCTGGCGCGGCGGCACAAGACGCCCCGTTTGTCCGTCGAGAATTGCTTCCCGGCACCCATCCGCATCGGTGGAGACGATCGGCATGCCAAAGGCCATGGCGTTCAACAGCGCAAGCGGCAGGCACTCCATGGTCGAGGACTGCACATAGACTGACGCGCCTGCATAGTGCGCCGCCAACTCGTCCGGCGGCAGATTCGGGATCAACTGAACACTGCCGCGCAGGTCGTCCTGAAGCACCCGAACCAGCAGATCCCGGCTCAGCGCGTTCATCGCCGGCGAATGCGCTCCGATGATGTGAAGTTCCGCTTCCGGCGGGATCCAGCCGTTTTTCCGGCCGAGCGCAAAGGCTTCAATCAGGCTTCGGGTACCCTTGCGCGGACCCGTTGACTGGACCGACAGGATCACCGGTTTGCCGCTGGCAGCACCTGTTTCAGCGAACCCATCGGGGCGGCCACATGTCTTGTCAAAGCCGCTCCAATAAAAGACTTCGCCGTCATAGCCTTCGTCCGCCCATTTCTGGCGTGTTGCGTCCGAGCCGAAAAGGAACGTGAGATTGCCCGCCTTGGCCCGCGCTTCCAACCGCGCCAGCATCTTGCCGGACCGCATGACGAGCGAAGGCTCATAGGTTTCGTGAATGTACCAGAAGGCCGGGCCGGACCATTTTTCAAGAAGCGGCAGCGCCAACGGCCAGCTGGCGAAGGAATTGATCAGCAGAGGCCCATTTCCGGACGTCTTGGACCGGTAGTGGCGAATGCGAAGCCGTGAACCGACGCCCGCAGACCCCTTGGCACCGATGGTGAGGACAGGCTTCAAGAAGCCCGGAATGCGCGGGTCAGCAGCCAGCCGCGTCAAGAAATTCCCCGCGCGCCCCAAGAGGTGAGACACCTTTCCTTCGGTCACCACCGGGCTGTTCATACGGGTGTAATCGTCCAACAGCGGGCCTGTCCGCAGACTGATGACCCGGCTGGCAACACCCATGCCATGGAGCGCGGAGGCCACATCGCGCAGAAGAACCGGCGCACCAGTGCGACTCAGCTCATGGCTGATCAAGGTCACGGACGATTGCTTCTTATCGCCTTGCGGAGACTGAGCCAGGACCGGAGCAGCGGCACAAGATTGTCCAGATGCCTTCTTCGCTTCGATCACATCCCTGTCGTACATCAGGCTGGCAGTTGCCTTTTCCAGATGCGGCGGCCATGGTGTGCTTGCCAGGGAGTAACAATCCCGGTCGAATTTCGGTGCAATCGGATTCTTTGGCGGAACTTCGGCGACCTGCTTCAGGTATTTCGCGACGATACCAGCGACTTCATCGGTAATCCGGTCATCACTTTCACCAATCGTGTTGCTTGCATGAACCCGGTAGGCGTACAGCTTGTCGCGGATGAGGACCGGCTCTTCCAAAGCACTCGCGCGCAACATGAAATCGAGATCATGTGCATAGCGGTAATCCTCAAAAACACCGATGTCTTCCATCAACGAGCGGTGAAAGACGAAGTTTCCGGTCGACACGCCGATGTTGTAGCGCAGGAGCAGGGACGAGATGTTCGGCGCGATATCCAGTTCCTGCATTTTCAGGTCGGAGTACCAGTGCCGCCAGCGGTGATCGGCTGGCAAGGGCTTCCCGTCATCGTCGATCGGATCGACATATGTGCAGACAAACCGGGCCTTATGCGCCATGGCCGTTTCGACACACCGGCGGATCCGTCCGGGCAGGAAATAATCGTCCGAATTCAGGATCGCCAGATATTCGCCCGTGGCTTTCTCAAGCCCCTCATTGATTGTGTTGTGGGCGCCCTTGTTCTCCCGGCCGCTGACATGGATTGTGAGGCCATTTTCGGTCTCCAGACCGTCAACCGTCCGTTTCAGGACATCAAGGCTGTCGTCCTTCGAGCCATCGTCAATGACGATGATTTCGAGGGGACGCCAATCCTGCTTCACAATCGACATCAAAGCTTCGGCCACATAATGCGCGTGATTGTAGACCGGCATCACAACCGAGACCAAAGGAGTGGCAGAGGTGGATTTCGTCATTGATCGGCTGGGTCCAGCAGGGTCGAGAACAGGGTGGAAGATTGGCGCAGATCAGACAGCATGCGCGCATATCCTTGAGGGAACGACAGGCTCGGCTGCCAGTTCAGAACAGACCGGGCCTTTGAGATATCAAGGACGCTGACCGGAATGTCGAAACTGCGGCCGTCCTGATAGGTCACGATAGGTTCCAGGTCCAGATCATTGCGCAGGACGTCCAGGATCTCATTCAGGGAGACGCCTGCCCCGCTGCCGATGTTGAACACCGGTTGGCCCGCTGCTGAAATTGCCTCTTCCGGCGCATCGGTCAGAGCCACCATGGCAGCGGCCAGATCCGCGATATGGATGTAATCGCGCACCACGCTGCCATCGCCCCAGATGGAGATCGGCTTTCCATCGAGCGCCTGAAAGATGAAAGTGCTGGCCGCGCCCTGGCGTTTTGACGGGTTTTGTCCCGCGCCATAGGGATTTGAGATCCGCGCAATCCGGCAGTCGACACCATGCGACTTGCGGTAATAACCGAGATAGATCTCAGCGGCAGCTTTCGACGCGCCGTAGGCGTTGGTCGGGTTGAACGGATGCTCTTCATCCACTGGCGTTCGGGTAATCGGTCCGTAGACCGTTCCGCCGGATGAGGAAAAGATCACCTTGGTATTGATCCCGGCCGTCTTGCGGGCACGCAGGATTTCCAGAAGCGAAACCATCTCACACAGGTTTGCCTCAAGATCCGTAACCGGATCGGCATCCGCTGTTGCCGGAACCGTCGTCCAAGCATAGTGATGGATCACATCGACGCCGTCGACCAGCCTCATCCAGTCGACCGGGCTCTTGCCCACCTTGCGGAATTCGGCCGCAAGCACCGTGCGCATGTCGTCTGAAGGTTCGACAACATCTGCAAGGATCACGGTGTCGCCTCGCGCGTGCAAGGCCAACGCGACATGGCGGCCGATAAACCCGCACCCGCCGAGGATCAGGTGCACACTCATCGCTGCACCTTCGGATTGTGGGTCACGGTGTACCCGAAGCCCGCCTGTTCAACCGCGAAAGGCATCACGCGTTCCAGAGCATGGAGCAAAGTGCCATCCTCCGGCAGCGGTTCGTGGGGGTAATCGTCCCAATCAAGGCCAAGCGAAAAGAGCGGCTCCAGCGCTGCGCGCCGCGCCCAGAACATCGTTCCGATCGGCCATTCAAAGGCCTTCGGCAGCGGTTCGGTACGGCCCATCCGCTTGGCAAGATCTGTTCCCATTTCGAAATTGGCATCCCAGGCAACCAGATGCGGGTCTTCCGGGAAAATCAGGCCCAGGGTCTTATCTGCTTCAAACGCTGCAAGGCAGGCATCAGCGGCGGGTGTTTCCCCGCCAATTACGTGCTCCCACAAGAACGTTCGCCAACTGGACCCGGAAGCGGCATCAATATGCGGCGATTTCTTGCCGTGAATGTGGCCGATCACCTCGTATTTCGCCAGCAAATCCTTGTCGAGCCCGCTCAGGAACGGGCCGATATCCCTGCCGGCATTCGGGGAGATCTCAACAATAGCCGACCCGTTATGACCGATGCGCCCAAGGGACTGGCGTGCGATTTCCGCTTTTTTCTCATTCGGAACGGTCAGGATCAGGTCGATTTTGCTGGAGTTTGCCTTGAGCATTTCCAGAAACTCATCGATCAAATCGACATAGTAGAAGTGCCCGTGCAGTAGAGCCGACACTCCTGTTTCGACCGGTTTGGCCGATGGAAGATCAATAACTGAATGTGTCCAGCGGCCCTCCGGACGTCCGGCTTCAATCCACAAGGCAAGCGGATCAGCCAAACTGCCTTGCTCAACGGCATCCTCGAAATAGATCGATGGATTGAATCCACTCAGGGGCCGGCGCAGGTCCGGAGGGGCTATCTTTGACGCAGACCGCGACACCCTGCCGCGCAGAAGATAAGTGTGCAGGTAGTCTTGCGGATAATCGTCCGCCGACCAGACACCGCCAAACAAGTCTTCGTTGAAAGCCGGTGGGTTTGCGGCGCGGATGACATCGCGGTCCGCAACAATCAACTTGGCATCGGCTTGCGCCTGTTTGCCGATCTCGATGAGTCTATAGACAAAGGCGGCCGGGTCCAGTGTCTCCGATCCGAGGTTCCGACAGGCGGCCGTTATCTTTTCGTAGTGGCCTTCGTCATCACAAAGACGCTGCACACTTCCGGCAAGCGCGTTGATGTCGAGATAGCCGGAAACGAGAGGCGCCGTGTCCGGGTTGCTTTCCAGAACATCGGCGATGGTGCTGGAGCCCTTGAAGCAGACAACCGGCTTGCCAAGGCTCACGGCCGATATTGCAGTCTGCGACATGGCGTCAATCGGGGCGGTCGCCGCAACGATATCAGCTGCCGGCAGAACAGCATCAGCATCCGCATCAATCGTCATGATTTCACAATGACCAGAAACACCGGCCCACCGGATCTGCTCCGTTATCAGGCGTGCATGTTCAGTGGCCTTCGGTCCGGCCGCATCTCGTGTTGCCCAGACGAAGCGGAGAGGCTTGCCAGCCGTGCTTGTGGCACCGGTCTTCGCTGCCAGTGCAATGAACGTGTCAACACCGGATTCCGGGGACAGCGGTCCGTAACCCAGAACAAGAAGCGCATCTTCCTTGCCAGCCGGCCGCAGCCGTTGTCTTGCAGCCTCCGCTGCCGGTGTTGCCGCATGCTGAAGGGCAGGGGGCAGGAGAACATCCATCTGCCGACGGGCGAGATAGGGGTGCTCTGCTTCAAACGAACCGGCCACCGCCTTTGACGGAAACACAAGCCGGTGGGCCCAGGCCAGAAACTGGTAAGCAGTTCCCATAGGATGAATGGAGGACGAAAACTCATCGACAAACTGAACGATGCCAAGACCAGCCGCAGCCAGACCGCGAACGTTGATCCGGCTCCGAATGGAAAGAGCCACACCAAATTCCGCCTGGACCGTCTTGACGATCAAGTCCAACACTTCATTCCGGTCAATGGCTTCAATGTCGAACTCGTCCGGAAAATAGACCGTTCCAACAGCCGTTTTTTCAAACTCCGTCGCCTGCGGATCACCGGCCTGCATGAAAAGAACGACGTCATGGGTTTCCGCCAAGCGGCTTGCTGTATCGAGTGCAAAAGCCCTGTCGGTCGGCGGTAGGTCCGGTTCGACCAGAAACAAAATCCGGGCGCGTGTGCTTGCAGACAGATCCGGCAACGGCATGCGCTTGGCCGGAGTGATGCAGCGGCGCTCTTCAGCAAGCCCGAACAGCACGTAGTGACGCAAGAGCCCGAAACCGGACGCTGCCACATCCGGATTGTATCGGGCGTAATATTCCGGGTCGAATTTGGAGGAGGGAGCAATGCGTTGTTCTTCCCCGACCTGCAGGTAGTGCTCCAGCGGATCCTGTCCTGCAGCACGCGCATCCGAGGTCAACGCATATTGCGCCTCATCGAACAGGCCACTTTTCCGGATAGCCGTAATGGCCGGGTCTTCCTGCGTCTGAGGAGCGCGCTGGACAAACCGGCTCAAACGGTGGCGAACGGCTGATTTCAGCTTTTGTGCAATACGTGCGGTGCCCGGCTCGATCGTTCCGGAAACCACCAGCTCGCTCAGCTGGCTCTTGAGAACATCCCGGTCCCGCAAGGCCTGCGGATTGCCGCTGTTGAATAGAACATTCAACGCTTTGTTGACATCTTCAAGCTGAACGTTCGCCGCCTCTCCCATATTGACGGCCAGCTGGTCCCACTTGACTGCCTTTTCCAGAAGCAGCTGCCGCTCGCCCTGAAGTCTTTCCACTTCATCCAGGGCCGCGACTTGTCCTTTCAGGATCTTTTCACGGTCTTCAACGATCCCGGCGAGCTCCTGGTTTACACCGTTCAGGCGTTCAAGAATGTCTTCGCCCCACCGGCGCACATCTCCCACCTGAACTGCCTTGATGTTCGCATCACCGATACGGGAGAAGTAGCTCCGTACCAGGGTTGCAGCCCGGTCATCCTGGGACGCGCTGAACAAAGCAGCGTAGATTGGGTCTAATGTTTCAAGCGGGCGGGTGCCAGTGTAGGCGACACCAAGGCCGTTGGAGTGCAGAAACTCAAAGGTCGGATACTTTGCCTTGATTTCCTTGAAATACTCGTGGACACCGAAGCCTTCCTGAAACACGTTCGTGTCGTGAAACAGAACGACACAGCGGTCGCTCATCTTCGGAACCCAGGTCTCGAAATCCTCCCGCACGGCTTCGTAGGTATGAAGACCATCGATGTGCAGGAGATCGACGCTGCCATCTTCAATGTAACTGCGGCCGTCGAGGAAGCTCATCCGCAACATTTTGGAGAAATGGCCGAACCGCGGATCATGCCAGGCCTTCAGGTCGGTATAGACATCTTCACCGTAAAGGCCGGCCTGCTCATCCCCGAACCAGTGATCGATGCCGAAGCAGTCGGCCTCCAATTTGTATTTTTCAACCGCCTGGGCAAACGTGCAGAAAGAGTTGCCGGTATGGACGCCCAGCTCGACGATCCGGCGCGGCTGCGTCATTGCCACGATCCAGGACGCGAAGGGCAGATGGCCAGCCCAGGAATCTGGATGCACAAGACGATCCGGAATTGTCAGCGCCGGCTCAAAACCGAGCTTGGTGGCACTGATCACCTGCCACAGCGCATGGGTATCCGGGGACGCTTTATCAGCCATCTCTGTCATTACTAAACTCAGGTTCCGCGCAATCCGTTTTACCCGCAACAAACACACTGGCGGGCAATCTATGCGCTTTTAAAGACTATTTGCCCTGATTGCCATCGGCAGCAGCCAAAGAAATATCCAGCATTGGAATCCCCACAAGACCACTGACAGTCGCACTGCTGTGTGATTTGAAAAAGAGCGCATCATGCATCCAGTGATGCTGAATGTGATCCTGCTGCGTCCCGTCCGCGATGGCGACCGCAATCACATAATCGCCTTTCGGCAAGGTCGGCATCGGAAAACGGAACTGGGCTGTAAACGTGGTTCCGGCTTTGAAGCTGACGGTGGACGTGCCGTCTTCCTGATAGGTGGTCAGGAAGGTGTTGTCGCCAAAAAGAGCCTGGCCAAGCCGGTCCTTGATATAGAAGCCGACGATCGGCTGTTCGAGATCTTTGAGCGCCTTTACCCGGACAGTCAGCTGCGTTTCCTCGCCGCCGACGATCCACTTGTACGGTTTGCCATCCGGTCCGGTGAAACGGACATCCGCAATCTTCGCACCACCGGCGCCAAAGTCGCCGCCGTTGTTCGACTTGAACATGAAGAGTTCAATGTCATTGCGCAGATTGCTGCCGTTGATCAGCCCCCGGCGCCCGTCAATCCAATCCTCCGGCGGGATTGTTTCCCGGCTCAGATCCGTTGGTACCTCGTCATCCGGATCTGCATCTTCTGGTAAGATCTCTTCACCGTTCGCCTCCGAAGGATCAACCTCCGCCTGATCGCCCTGAAACATCTCGCCAAAATAGAGCTCGCAGACGCTTTTGGCCGTGCCTTCCGCCCGCACTGTCCCGCCGTCAAGCCATATCGCGCGGTCACACAGGCCAATAACAGCCGCCGTATCGTGGCTGACGAATAGGATTGTTCCGTTTTCCCGAAAATTGCGCAGAAACCGCATACACTTTTGGCCAAAGGCAACGTCGCCGACCGCCAGGGCCTCATCGATGACCAGAATATCAGCATCCACATGCGCAATGACGGCAAAAGCCAGCCGGACAAACATGCCGCTGGAGTAAGTCATCACCGGCTGATCGATAAACTGGCCGATATCGGCAAAGCCAACAATGTCATCAAAACGTTCATCGACCTGAGCCCGGCTCAATCCGTACAGAGCAGCATTCAGATAGACATTTTCCCGGCCGGTAAATTCCGGGTTGAATCCGGCTCCGAGCTCCAGAAGCGCCGCGACCTTGCCAGTGATTTTCACATCACCTTCGGTCGGGTTCAAAGTGCCGCAAATCAACTGCAGAAGCGTCGATTTGCCGGATCCGTTGCGCCCGATAATTCCGACCGCTTCACCCTTTTGCACCTTGAAGGATGCATGATCGAGGGCCGTAAACGGCGTGTGATACCGGCGCTTGTTAAGGGTGAGCAGTTCTTTCAGGCGATGTGATTGCCGCGCATAAAGCTTGAACTTCTTGGTCAGACCGGAAATTTCGATGACGGTTTCGGCGTTTTGTTCAGAGGACATCGGCGAACCCCCTGCGCATGCGCTGAAACGCTGCAAATCCTGCGATTGCGATGGCGATTGCCACGCCGTAATAAATCAAGAGACCCGAGAAATCCGGGAAACTGTTTGAGAACACAACAACACGGGATTGCTCGATAATAAAGGTCAACGGATTGAGCAAGAAGACCGGCCACAGGTTTTCCGGCAGTCTGGAAACCGGGTAGAAGATCGGCGACATGAACAACAGCATGGTTGCCAGAAGGCCCATCAGCTGGCCAATGTCCCGGAAGTAGACAGAGGCACCTGCGATAAACCAGGAAATCCCGCATAAAAGGATCGTCAGCGGCAGAAGAATGACCGGAAGCCAGAAGGTGCCAATGGAAACTGTGCCTGTGACAAAAAGCTGAAACCCCAGGAAGATCAGGAGGCTGATGAAGTACTGGATCAGTGCGGTGTAGACCACCATCACTGGAAAGATCTGCAGGGGAAACACCAGCCGTTTCACCATATTGGCGTTCGACACGATGATGCTTGGGGCCCGCGTGATCACTTCGGTGACATAGCTGTGGGTGATCAGGCCAATAAACAGCGTGAGCGCAAACCCGAGGCTGCCGTTGGTTTCAGGCGCCGCACCTTCTGCCGCCCACCGCATTTGAAACACGGTGCCGAACATGAAGGTGTAGATGGCCAGCATGATCAACGGAACAAGAAACGTCCAGGCAAGACCCATCGTCGACCCGCGATAGCGGGCCACCATGTCGCGCTGGAACAGCGGCGCTGCAATGATGATGAGCTGCTTGAGTTTCCGCACCGGTTCGGCACGCGCAACCGATGTCATTTCAAGGTTCCCGTCGTCAGTCTTAAGTTCAATTTCACGGCCAAAGTCTTCTGTTGGTTGTGTGCCGCGCGGAATACGGCATCCATCGGCAGATCTCAAGTGCGTTCCAATGGCACGGACCGTTTCCGACTGTGGCGTCGTCGCCAGATTTGCAAAATGGCGGAAGCATGTTGCCATCCGCCATTCTTGAGGGTCTGTCTGTTGGCCCGGATTACTTCACCAGTCCGAGGCGTGTTCCGGAGTAGACCTTGTTGCGGAGCGGGCCCCACCACCAGTCGTTTTCCAGATACCACTTGATGGTCTTCTCGATGCCGGTGTCGAAATTCTCTTCCGCACGCCAGCCGAGTTCGGTTTCCAGCTTGGTCGCATCGATCGCATAACGCGCATCATGGCCCGGGCGGTCTTCCACATAGGTGATCAGCCGGTCGTGCGGCGCGGTCTTCGGGCTGTGCTTGTCGAGGATCGCGCAGATCGTCTTGACCACTTCGAGATTGGTGCGCTCGTTGCGCCCGCCGACATTGTATTTCTCGCCAAGACGGCCCTTGGAGACGATCGTGTAGAGCGCCTTTGCGTGATCATCGACATAGAGCCAGTCGCGCACATTCATGCCCGTGCCGTAGATCGGCAGCGGCTTGCCGTCGAGCGCGTTCAGGATCATCAGCGGAATGAGTTTTTCCGGGAAGTGATACGGGCCGTAGTTGTTGGAGCAATTGGAGAGCACCACCGGCAGGCCATAGGTCCGGTGCCAGGCAATTGCCAGATGATCACTCGCAGCCTTGGAGGCAGAATAGGGCGAGGAGGGGTCGTAAGGCGTCGTTTCCTTGAAGAGACCATCGTCGCCGAGCGATCCGTAGACTTCATCGGTGGACACGTGCAGGAAGCGGAAGGTGTCTTTCTTTTCGCCTTCCAGGCTGTTCCAGTAGGCGCGCGCGGCTTCCAGCATCGCCATAGTGCCGACCACGTTGGTCTGCACGAACTCGGCCGCGCCCGTGATCGAGCGGTCGACATGGCTTTCGGCCGCCAAATGCATGATGTAGTCCGGCTGGAACTCGGCCACTGCCTTGATCATCTCCGGCCCGGCGCAGATGTCTTCCTTCAGGAACTTGTGGTTCGGCGCATTGTCGACCTCACGCAGGGAATCCAGATTGCCGGCATAGGTCAGCTTGTCGATGGTCAAGACTTCCGCCCCGACATTGCGAACAAGATGGCGGACCACTGCGGATCCGATGAAGCCGGCACCGCCGGTGACAATTACACGCGTCATGATTTTACCTGAAACCCTTAAACCTTCGATGCCGCCTTTAAAGCGCACCCGCTCCGTCGTCCGCAACCTTCTTGAGATACTTGCCGTAAGCCGTTTTCTGGAACATGTCGGCGAACTTCAAAAGCTCATCCTTTGTCATCCAGCCGTTGAGATACGAGATCTCTTCGATGCAGGCGACGTTGAGGCCCTGCCGCTTTTGGATGGTGCGCACAAACTCGCCAGCTTCGAGAAGGCTGTCATGCGTGCCGGTGTCGAGCCAGGCGTAGCCGCGGGACATACGCTCAACGAAGAGATTGCCCGCTTCCATGTAGATCCGGTTGAGATCGGTAATCTCGTATTCACCGCGCGCCGACGGTTTGAGGTTCTTGGCGTAGTCCACGACCTTGTTGTCGTAGAAATAAAGACCCGTCACCGCGAGGCGCGACTTCGGCTTGGCCGGCTTTTCTTCCAAAGAGATCGCCCGGCCTTCTGAATCAAGTTCGGCAACGCCGTAGCGCTCGGGGTCGTCGACCTCATAGGCAAAGACTGTCGCGCCTTCGGTGCGGCTGGTGGCGCGATCCAGCAAAGTGGTCAGGCCAGCGCCGTAATAGATGTTGTCGCCGAGGATTAGCGCCACATCATCATCGCCGATGAACTCTTCGCCGAGCGTAAAGGCCTGCGCCAGTCCATCCGGGCTCGGCTGGATTTTATAAGAGATCTCGAGGCCCAACTGGCTGCCGTCACCAAAAAGGCGCTTGTAGCTGTCGATGAACTCCGGTGAAGAGATGATCAGGATCTCACGGATCTTGGCGAGCATCAGCACCGAAAGCGGATAATAGATCATCGGCTTGTCGTAGATGGTCATCAACTGCTTGTTGACGGCAAGCGTTGCCGGATGAAGCCGGGTGCCGGACCCGCCTGCGAGAATAATACCCTTCATCACGATAAACCTTTTTCCTTGTCGCCCATCAATTCCTCAACGGTGCTGGCCAGGGCGGCGCGCCATTGGCAGGGCTCAATACCAAAATCCTGTGTCAGCCTCGACGTGTCCAGCGCGGAATTCGTCGGGCGCTTGGCCGGGGTTGGATAGTCCTTGGTCGGGATTGGAGCGACCGCCGGAACAGCCAGGCCGCGCGCCTTCAACAGCTCAAAAATCTCCGAGGCAAAGCCGAACCAGGTGACGGCCTCATCGCCGCAGTAGTGATAGACCCCGCTTGGTGCGTCTTTTTCCTCAAGCTGGCGCAGGATGATCGCCTGAGCGGCCCGCGCAATATCCCGCGCCGCGGTCGGGCAGCCGGTCTGATCGTCCACCACGGTGAGTTGCGGCCGGTCCGCGAGGCGGATCATCGTCTTGACGAAATTGGCGCCTATTGAGGAAAACACCCAGGCGGTGCGTAGGATCACATGGCGGCAGCCTGAGGATTGAATCGCCAGTTCCCCAGCCGATTTCGACGCGCCATAGACACCTTGCGGGTCAATCGGATCTGTCTCGACGTAGCGTCCGGTCTTGCCGCCATTAAAGACATAGTCCGTGGAGATATGAACCAGCGGAATGTCGAGCTCTTTTGCAGCCTCTGCGAAGGCTGCAGGCGCAAGACCATTGACCTTGAACGCTGTGAGGAGATCATCTTCGGCCTTGTCGACAGCGGTATAGGCACCGGAGCTGATGATGGCATCAAACCCGCCTGCACGGACAAAACCGCTGATCTGATCGGCGGAGCTGAGATCGAGTTCAGAGCGGGAGGGCAGGACAAGTTCCGTGCCTTCCGGCCAACTGAGCTTGGCCAAAGATCCGCCAACCTGGCCCGTTCCGCCCGTGATCAAAATCCTGGTCATGATCTTATGGCTCGATTTCGACTAGGGTCATCGGCTTGCCGTCATAGTCGAACGGGGAGTCGAAGTCGGCAAGCCCGGGATGCTGGGTGTCCTTGCCGCTGAGGATCGGCTCGGCTCCATCAGCGAGCGGCCAGTCGATGCCGATATCGGCATCATTCCACATCAGTCCGGCGTCGTTGTGCGGCGCATAGTAGTTGGAGACCTTGTAGGTCACCTCAGTGTTGTCTTCCAGCGTCACGAAGCCGTGGGCATAGCCGGCCGGAACCAGCAACTGATCGCCGTTCTCCGCAGACAGTTCCACACCGATCCATTTGCCATAGGTCGGGGAGCCCTTGCGGATATCGACGGCCACATCAAAGATCTTGCCGCGGATGCAGCGGACCAGCTTGTCTTGCGCAAAGGGCGGCGTCTGGAAATGAAGGCCGCGCAGCGTACCGGTGGGCACGGAAAGCGAGTGATTGTCCTGAACGAAGTCACAGGCAATCCCGAGCGGCTCCAGCTTTTGCTTGTTATAGCTCTCAGTAAACCAGCCGCGGTCATCACCAAAACGGCGTGGATGAATGAGTGTGACGTTTCCGCTCATATGTAAAAGTCGCTCACCTGAATTGGGATATTCAAAAGGCCATTGGCGCAAGACGTTTCAGCATCCGGTGTTTTGCCAATCGACCAGCACACTCATCGGCGCCTTTGGAGTTCACCGGATTTTGCGGCCATCGCATACGATGATCCCGGGGGGAGGTCAACGGAATTCGCCGGTTTTGCCTATTGCTGCGGTCCGGCTCGCCCTAAAATCCGGCGTTTGCAATCGAATTCATGCCAAATCAACATAATAGGCGATGCCTTCATAGACGTAATGCCCAGTCGTGCTCACGGCGTTGTCACGTTCTTCGGCCGAGGTGGTATAAAAATGAGTGCCATTTTGGGTATTTAAAAGCCTGTAGAGCGCGGTCCCACCGCTATCCCCCGTCAGACTTGCATAGTAGACGATGCCCTCGTCGTTGAACGTCGGCAAGTTGTCCCGGATGTTCTGCGCCTCTTCTGCGTCCGCTGTATAGAAGTGAACACCTGACGCCGTGTTGAAGAACCGGTACACTGCCGCCCCACCGCTGTCAGCTGTTGCATTGGAATCAAACGCATTGCCCTCATAGGTCATGGTGGACATGTTCGTGATGATCGAATTGCGCTCTTCAGTGCTGGTGGTGAAGAAATGTGATCCGGTTAGCGTGTTGAAAAACCGATAGATTTCGAAAGCGCTGTTGTCCGCGTCGGCAGTATCGACAGGCAATGTTACGAATGTTTCCGAGCCGCTGTCGGAAACCGATGTGTCTATCGTTGGTGTCCCGCCAGGATCTGTTTCGTGCCCAAACCAGACATGTGCAATGCCTTTATGCATGCCGATCCCGATCGCAAGCCAGTCTTGCAGCCAAGGCGATTGATTGGTGATGACATCGTTGTGCCCGGGTGATGACTGCCAATTCGCCAAAGCATTCGCCGCCGTCATGATCGTGTTTGTTACAAACGATCCGACATACCCCGTGCTGATTTCATAGCCGTTGCCAGTATAGCTTGTCCCAATCCGCGTGGGCGCGTCCCACATGTTCGTATAGGTGCTTGAATCGGAACTGCTGTAGGGTGCATCACTCCAGGAGTGGCCCTCATATGCCCCTGTATTGTAGACGGTATCCAGCACGTGCCGCCCGGCGGTCGCCGTCAACCCGGCGGAGAGGGGAATGGTGCTCAGCCCGAGGGTCGCCCGATAGTCCATAATCAAATTGTAGAGCGTCAGCTCATCGCCATCGATCGTATCTTCAGAAGTATTTGAATAATAATTGGTCGCCATCTGGGGCTCCGATTTTTCGAAATTAACGACACCAATATGGTCGCAGTAATGTCACGCGATCATTACAAACACAGGCGCTTTCCATGTCAAAAACACTACCGTCGCCCCACCAGAGCGAGGTAATAGGAGATTACCTTGGGTCGCAGCATCGCATGATGCGCGCGTTAACCAATTGGTTAACCATTTTCACATAACCCAGAAGAGGGTGCAACTTTACGGATTTTGGTGCTTTCGAAACTGTCTCAAGGCAGCAGGTGCGTTGATTGACCCGACGACAGTCACTTTACAGTCACAACCAAAGCCAATTCTTGAGATCAACCGAAACCGGCCGGGGCTTTCATTGCATTGCCACATTTAATCTTATAAGAACGTCGGCAAATTGATTTCGGCAATTTGGCGCCGAATATGGTACGTTTCTTCAGCGAAGCAAAATTAGGAACCCAAATGGTATCGAAGACACCGCTCCAGGCCGCTTACGGCAAATTTCGAGCCATTATTTTCACGACCTTCGTCTTCAGTTTTTGCATCAACATGCTGCTGTTCGCTTCGCCGATCTACATGTTGCAGATCTATGACCGTGTTCTGGGCAGCCGCAACGAAACAACGCTTCTGATGATCTCGATCATCATCTTGTTCTTGTTGATCATTTACGGTGTTCTTGAATTCATTCGCTCGCGCATGCTGGTGCGTGCCGGTCAGCAGTTTGACAACGTTCTGTCAGAGTCGCTGTTCAGCCGTGCGGTCAAGCTGCGCCTGTCTAATCCGAAAGCCGGCGCCGAATTCATTCTGGCCGACGGCGACAAGATCCGCGAGTTCTTGACCGGCACAGGCATCCTGGCTTTCTTCGATGCCCCGTGGACACCGGTCTTCATTGCGGTTTGTTTTATTTTCCATCCGTGGCTTGGCTTCGTCGCACTTGGCGGGGCACTCATCATCTTTGCACTCGCCATCATCAACGAGTTTGCAACCAGAAAGCCTTTGAAGGACGCGAACACGGCGTCCCAGGGCGCCAACCAGTTTGCCGGCGCCGTTCTTCAAAACGCCGAAGTCATCCGCGCAATGGGTATGGAAAAAGCACTCGGCGACCGCTGGCGGGACCGCCATGGCACTGTGCTCGGCGCCCAGGCAGATGCCAGCGACAAGGCCGGCGCGATCCTGACCTTCCAGAAATTTTTCCGGATGACCATCCAGTCGGCCATTCTGGGCCTTGGCGGTTATCTCGCGATCAAGCAGGAGATCTCCCCTGGCATCATGATTGCCGCGTCGATCATGATGGGTCGCGCATTGCAGCCGGTCGAGCAGGGAGTCCAGCAGTGGAAGACATTCGTTGCTGCCCGTCAGGCGCATGCCCGCCTAAAGGGCCTGTTCGAGTCTGTTCCGGGCGATGAACAGCGCACCGAGCTGCCGGATCCGAAAGGCGTGATCACCGCTGAAAACCTGTCGTCGGTTCTTCCGGGCACACGCACCGCATTTCTGAAAAACCTGAACTTTCAGATCAACTCCGGCGAGACAGTCGCCGTCATCGGGCCATCGGGCTCTGGCAAGTCCAGTCTGATCCGGCACCTTGTCGGTGTTTGGCCCGCAGCCGTTGGCACGGTCCGGATTGATGGCGCGGACATTGCCCACTGGAATGCTGATCAGCTTGGCCAGCACCTGGGGTATTTGCCGCAAGAAGTCCGACTGTTTGCTGGAACGATTGCGGAAAACATCTCCCGCTTCACTGGCGGCGAGTCCGAAGAGGTCGTCAAGGCCGCGCAGCTTGCCGGTGTGCACGACATGATCCTGCGTCTGCCGGACGGTTATGAAACCCAGGTTGGCGACAATGGCCAGCAGCTCTCCGGCGGTCAGCGCCAGCGGGTTGGCCTCGCCCGGGCGATGTTCGGCATGCCGCGCATCATGATCCTGGATGAGCCGAATTCAAACCTTGATAGCGACGGCGAAAACGCACTTCTGGAAGCCATCAAGGCGATGAAAGAGCAGAAGATCACCGTTGTGCTCGTCACACATAAGACAAATCTCCTTGCCATATGTGATCGGGTTCTGGTGATGCGCGAAGGTCAGATGCAGGCTTTCACCACGCCGCAAGAACTCTTCAAGCCGGCCGCAGCCGGAAATGCAAAAGCCCCGCAACCGGCGGCAACGCCCACCACCGTTCCGGTTGGCCAGGTCAAGGTTCCGGCCCAGAAGCCGGCGTAAAGAGTGATGACCATGAAGCAAAAACGGAAAGCCAGCGCCAATCCGCGGCCGTTCATCATTGCCGGCTATGCAACGATCCTTCTGACGTTCGGCGTCGTCGGTGCGTGGGCCGCGATCGCCAAGCTCGACAAAGCTGTCATCGCATCGGGTGAAGTCGAAGTCGAGGCGAACCGCCGCGAAGTCCAGCATCTGGAAGGCGGGATCATCAAGAAAAAAGATGTTTCGGAAGGCCAGGTAGTCAAGGCTGGCGATGTCCTGATCGAACTCCGCGATGTCGAAGCCCGCGCAAACCTGCAAGTGGTGACCATCCGCTTGCGGATCGCAGAAGCCGTTGAGGCACGCTTGAAGGCTGAGCGCAGTCTGGAAGACCACATCGAGTTTCTGCCATCCCTTCTCGCCGACACCACACCGGAAGTGGTCGATGCCGTTGCTGACCAGGAACGTATTTTCGCGGACCGTTCGTCGATCCTGAAATCCCAACAGGATATCTTGTCCAACCGTGTAGAACAGCTGAAGCGCGAAAAAGTTGGTCTTGCAGAGCAAAAAGATGCGTTTGAGCGCCGTGCGGTTATCCTTTTCGGGCGTTTGGAGCGCCTCCAGGAAGGTCTGGAAAGCGGCTCGATCCAGAAAAACCTCTATGCGACCTATGAGGACGAATACATTGAAGTGAAGGCAAACGTTGCCCGGATGGACACCGAGATTGCCAAGGTCGAAAAGTCGATCGGCGAGACCGAATTCCAGATGCTGCAGTCGCGCCAGGAGTTCCGGGAGCGCGCCTCGACAGAATACAAGGAAATTTACGGCCAGATCCAGGAACTGCGCGAGCAGCAAAAGGTGGCTCAGGACGTTCTGGACCGGACAAAGATCCGTGCGCCGATCGACGGTGTTGCTCAAAACATCAAGCTGAACGGCTTTGTCATTCAGCGTGGACAGAGCTTGCTTGAGATCGTGCCGGACACGGATGAGATGATCATCAATGCCCGCGTCCAGCCGCTCGACATCGACAGTGTGTCAGAAGGCCTGACCGCGGAGGTGAAGTTCACCTCCTTCCCGTCACGGCTGATGCCGATCATCGAAGGTGAAGTGCTGACCGTTTCCAGAGGCACCATCACCCCGGAAGACACACGGCAGAGCCCTTATTATCTCGCCCGGGTTCAGGTCAGCAAAGACGTGTTGCCGGACGACGTGCGCGGCCGCCTCAGCGCCGGTATGCCCGCCGATGTTCTGATCACCTCCGGTGAGCGTACGGTGGTCGATTACATGATCTCTCCGATCACGGACGCAATCTGGAAGAGCCTGCGCGAAGAATAAGCGGCGCGGATGGTTCACGACATTAAGTGCTTAAAACGGCGGCCCTTGGCCGCCGTTCTTGTTTGACGTCAGAGATGCCTTGCTTCGTCAGGGTTTCATCAACGGGCTCGCGGCGATTGGCCAAAAGGCTCTTTCAGGCGCTTTGCCACAACAGAGAACAAACGTCGCTCTGACGCCATCGTGCCGCAGGGACCGGCGCGCAGACCGTTAGGTCTCGGCGTTGTCGGGGTCGCTTACGGCTGGGGGCGAAATAGTACGCTAACGCCGGAGCAGCCGTTCGAACAAAGTGCAGAGAAGGTCAGGTGAGAGCCCATTTCGACCAATGCTGCGCTTGGCATAAACGTCCGTTAGGAATTTAGAAGTGGTGTAAGCCTTGTTGTTTGGTCAACTGATTCACTGGCTCTATGCTTGACCGCTCTTTGGGACCGGCTATTCCGAAGCCTCGTGCGCCGCAAAAGCATCCGCATAGTCGGGATGCCAGCGTGAAAGAGCCGGGCGATTATTGATAATATCGCCCACGGCCCATTCAATCCGTTTGCGGTCGCGCTCTTCGGACACGTCGTTGTCCGGGCAAAGAATATAGAAATCCCCGTCCGACATGCGCTTCAGCAGATAGTCAATTGCCTCTTCGCTTGTCCAAGCGGCGGCAGGTTTCTCCGGCATGAACTTCGCGATCATACCGGTATAGGTAAATCCCGGCACAAACAGATGGGCGGTGATATCCTCCCCAGCCTGCCGCAAATCATGCGCCAACATCTCCGTCATGACCTTCACGGCAGCTTTGCTGGTGTTGTAAGCAGGGTTTCCGGGTGGTGTGGTAATACCCTGTTTTGACCCGGTGTTGATCACCACAGCCGGGCGCTCTGCGTTTATCATGCGCGGCAGGAAAGCATGCACGCCGTTCATGACGCCAAACAGATTGACCTCTAGCAGTTTGCGCCAGTTTTCGGCGTTTTCCCAACTGCCAGACGGCACCGCGACACCGGCATTGTTCATCAGGACAGCCACCTCGCCGAGCGCAAAGACCTGATCCGCCAAGGCATTCACAGCATTGGTGTCGGTGACATCAGTCGGAACCGCCTGAACAATTGCGGACGCCCCGGCCTGATCGCGCAAGTCCGCCTCTGCTCGGTCTAACTCCTCACCCGCCAGATCGACCAACACGACCCCCAGCCCGTCTTGAATAAATCGTTGGGCTGCGGCTTTGCCGACACCGTTCGCTGCCCCAGTTACAACGGCCAAACCACCTTTGTCGATTGTTTCGCGGTACATGGATCAACCTCTTATTTTAACGGGCTGAGCCGCCCCTCAGGGCGCCATCTTTTGCTTAAGACCACCGATGAACGTTTCGTCATCCTGTTGTTTGCGCGCATCAAGCAGTTCTTCAGCATCAGGCCCTGCCCGAAAACGCAGGCGGTTGCCGGTCTCGTTGGCCGCATCCCAAATGACCTGAGCGACAGTTTCTGGTTCAGAAGGGTTCGCGGCCAGCTTGCCAAACAGGCGTCCCATGGCTTCGGCCATTGGCGCGTAATCCGGAAGGTTCTGATCTATCGCGAGATCGAAAGAACTACCGCCAAAGTTGGTCCGTATCATTCCAGGTTGGACAATACGGACCCGAATACCAAGCGGCTCCAACTCGTAGTGCAGCGCCTCAGAAAGCCCTTCTACCGCGAACTTGGTGCCATGATAGAGCGCACCGAGCGGAAACGTGATCTGTCCTCCGATTGACGAGATATTAATGACCGTGCCCGACCGGTTCTGACGAAAATGGGGCAAAACCGCTTTGGTCACCTCCATCAACCCGAGCACGTTGGTGTCAAACTGACGCCGGATGCGATCCATCGAAAAGGCCTCTAACGCACCATAGGCACCGTAGCCCGCATTGTTCAGCAAAACATCAATCTGCCCAAACCGTTCGATGCTTTCGCCCACAGCCGTTGCGATTGAGCCCCCATCCGTCACATCCAGGTGAGCCAGATGTACGTTGTCCAAAGCCCCGAGATCCGCGCTGCCTGCGGGGTTACGCATCGTGGCAATGACGTTCCAACCATTCGCTTGAAAATATCGGGCAGTTGCCGCGCCAATACCGGATGACGCCCCGGTGATCAGAATGGTCTTCATGTCTTTTGCTCCACAAGTTTATAAGAACATAATAATCATCAAGACAGGATGTATCTCTCATAATTCTCCATTTTTCTTGCTCGATCCTCTGTAGATAGACGTTTTCAGTAATAGCGTTCGTTGGTTCCGTGCTAACGATAGGGGCAACACAGGAGGCATTCATGGGACCTCGGACTCTATTGGACTATGTTCGGGCGCTGCTTGACCAAGCAGGCGTCGCACAAGGTGCACTGACACATAAGGAAAGCGGGGCGGTTTTTCTCACCCACCCGTCAACCACTCAACACGACGCAAATGTCTACCGTCCGCTGCTGTGCACTGTCCTGCAAGGCGCCAAAGAGGTCGGGACCAGTACCAGAACACTCGCAGTACGGGCCGGGCAGTCGTTGATCGTCAGCAACGCGCTGCCGATTGTCTCAAGGGTTACCGAGGCCACCCCCGAACACCCCTACGTCGCGCTCGTGTTGCCCCTTGATCTGGATCTATTGCGCGCCCTTGCCGCGTCACTGCCGCAGTCATCCGCCCACCGGGTATCGGATCCATTTTCGATTTGCCTCGCTGAAACCGATGACGAAATGAAAAGCGCCCTGTTGCGGTATTTTCACCAATGCGAAACTGAAGAGACGCGTCACATGCTGGCGCCGATCACGGCGCGGGAAATTCATGCCCGCCTACTGATCGGGCAACATGGCGGCACGCTTCAAAAACTGGTGTGGCACGAAAACACGGCCAGCCGGATTTTCGCGGCGACGCACGAAATCCGGTCAGATCTGGCTAATCCCCTTGTCGTCGGAGAGCTTGCCGGGCGCGTAGGAATGAGCAGCTCGGCCTTTTTTGAGCAGTTCAAGGCCGTCACGGGAACCTCGCCGCTGCAATACCAGAAAGACATGCGATTGCTTCATGCCCGAAATGAGCTGCAAACCACCGGCTCAAAGATCTCAGAGATTGCCTACGGGGTCGGATATGAAAGCCCCGCTCAATTCTCAAGAGAATATGCGCGTAAATTCGGACGCTCCCCGAGACAGGACCGCGTTTCCGAAACTGTCCAATAGGGCTACTGGGATAAAGCTTAAACACAGCAACGCTTTAACGAGCCGAAGCTTTCGACCCAATAAATCTCGGAAATCGGCCATTGGCGCAATTGCAGCTAAAAGGCGCTTTGTCCGCATGTCGCCAGTTCATGCTTGTTGAAGCGAACGGCAGGTGTACGAAAATGGCCCCTGCATTGAGAAAGTCACCGTACCAACCAAATGAAACGCGATTTGACGCGAAAACGCCGGTCTGGCCGCTGTATCAGCGGACGATCCCCTTACGGACATGGCTTGGCGAGCTAAACGTACTATTTCGCCCCCAGCCGTAAGCGACCCCTTGTCCGCCGCAATGAACAGGAAAGGGCACCTGTTGGCGACCGGGTCACACAAGCTTTAGGAGGGCGGCCGGTGCCGCACCACAGACGGCCGATCCTGCGTCACTTCGCCGGCCATTACCGCTAAATGCTGAATTTGTTCCGCTCGTGCTGATGACCACGTCTTGTGGACAGTTTCACGCGGCCTCTTTGCTGAGGCGTTACTAGATGCGCCTTTCCACCGGTGTCGACCTTTTCGATAATCAGACTGTCGGCGCGGCAGAGTCCGTGTAATCCGTTTCCGGGCTGCGTATTCACGACCTCACCGCTGATCGCGCCGGTCTCAAGTTCGAGCTCGGCGGTGTTCTTGTTATGCGCCACGGCTACTCAGTCTTGTCCAATAACAGCATCGGTCAGATGCACCAAATTGGTCCCTGGACAACTGGCTTGGTGATCGCAGAGCCGGGCAGGGCAGGGCAGGGCAGGAAAATGGGTTTCGATGCGTTGCATCACGCGATACCGGGAAGCAAGGATTTCAGCGGTCCTGTGGATGCCCGGTTTGCTGCAAACAAAAACCCCTCGCCGCGACACGCGGGGAGGGGTTGTTTCTGGTCACCTCAACGCCGTTTACCGGACGCTTTTAGGCAGACAACTGCATTTCGTGAAAGATTGAAACACCTATCGCTGCCTGAAATCACGGCATAAAGCCTTAGATTTCAACGCAAAAGGTGATGCTTTTTCCAAAGTTATTCACGAAACGCCCTTGGAGCAAATCACGTTTAAACAGATTCAAGTTTCGCTGCCACTCGGCTTTGCCTCGTAGGCGAAACCTGAAGCAGTCAGAATTTAATTAAACGCGAAACGCTCTAAATCAGTCTTTCGGCAGAGCCGCGGCGAGGGCCTGGGCGTAGGCGTTACGCGCGGTCTGGTAAATTGCGATCTGCTGCTGCAGTTCGCCGATCTTACGGTCCACAACCGTCATGGACGACAGCTGGTTCAGCGCCTCCTGAGAGAGGTCAGAGACAAGATACTCGCGGCCATCGATCGTGACTTTGCCTGCTGTTTGTTCGGTCATTGGGCCTATGAAACTCCTGTTTTGATCGCGGGCGGTTACAAGATCATTATCCGCCACATAAAACTGTATTCGGCAATCTGCGCATCTTGGGACGGTATAGTCGAGATCGACATCTGATCCAACAAAATATGCGCTGTCTCGCTGTCCAATAACACCTGGTGAATGCAGTAAAGAACAAAAAAAGAGGGCCCCTTAGGGCCCTCTCAGTTTCAGTACACTGAAACTTATTATGCGAGCGTAAGATCTGTAGTAGAGATCGCGCTGTCAGACAGGCCGGTAACACCTGTCAGCTTGATGAACATGTCGTTAGCATCAAGGCCACCGGTACCGTCAGAAACGAAGACGTAGCTGTCAGAACCGTTCGACCAGAAGGCGATCGCGCCGTCTGCGTTACCGGTTGCGTCGATAGCTGCTTCAACAGCGGTCAGCTGTTCTGCAACTGTGTCGTCGGCTGCTGCAAAGGTCGCAAGACCTTCTGCATCAATTGCAGCGTTACCAACTGCGGCGGTTGCATTTTGAACAACGCTCAAGTTGGTGTCCCAACGGATGATGTCAGAACCGCCTGTGTTGAAGTCCGTGATGGTCTTCAGGTTGGTTGCGGAAACCACACCACCGACGTCGCCAGCTGCAAAGTCGAAGCGGTCCGCACCGTCACCACCGGTCATGATGTCGAGGCCAACGTTACCGTCGATGACGTCGGCACCGGCACCACCGGACAGAACGTCTACCTGGTCAGAACCGGAGATGGTGTCTACACCAGAACCACCGGTGATCGCGATACCGTTGGTTGCAAATCCAGAACCGTCCAGCGTGTTGGTGCCGGAAGTACCCGAAGCGTCCAACGAGAAGTTGGAAGTCGCCATGTTACCGGTTTCAAAGTTCACATCACCGGAGCCAGAGATCGTGACCGAGGTCAGGCTGCCGCTGGTTGCCGCAGACTGGGTGAGGTCAACATCGTCAACAGCGTTGATGACGAGGTTTTCGATACCTGCAATCGTCAGGGCTGCAGAACCGGTTGTGATGTCCTGGCTACCAGTTGTGTTGCCATCGTCATAAGTGACGGTGAGCGTGTCAACCTGGCCAACCAAAGTAGCATCTTTGATGCCCAGAGTGTTGACGCCACCGGAGTCAATACCACGGATGGTGACTGCAGAACCCTGCGTGGAGTTCATGTCGGTGATGGATGTATTCGCACCAGCAGAGAAGAACTCAACCGCAGTGATGGTGGAACCGGACACGTTGTCCATGTCGATCTCAACATCATCCAAAACGCGGAGCGTTTCGAAGTTGGTGTACTTCGCGCCCAGAGTAGTGGAGTTCAGGTGAGTATCGTCAGCAACGATAAGCGTATCGGTGCCGTCGCCACCGTTGGCTGAACCTGTGGTCAGAACAACGCCAGTGGTGATGAGGTCAGAACCGGTACCACCGGTCAGGGCGGTGGTTGCTGTTGCACTCATTGTTGCAGCGATACCACCGTTGGTGAGACCGGATGCGTCAACAGTTGCAAAGTCGGTGTCGAGGGTACCCAGAACAACAGCACCGTTAGCAGCAGCTGCTGCTGTTGCTGCGATGTTGGCTGCAGCGCCGGAAACCGTCAGAGACTGAGCAGAAGCGTTTGTTGCAACAGCCAAGCCACCAGTGGTCAACGAAGTGGTCGCAGCAATGGTGACAGATGTCGGGGTGCCGGTTGTGGAGATTGCGCCCGTGGTGTTTGCTGCACCAGTAGAGCTGATCGCCAGAGACGTCAGGCCTGCACCGTTAACGGCGATTGCACCAGCAGTCGTACCGCCGTTGATGACCAGTGCACCAGCAGTCACAGATGCGGAGTAAGTCGCAGTTGTTGCACCGTTGGTCGTTGTGCCGTCACCAGCTACACCGATCGCGCCGCCACCAACGTTGGTGAAGGTCATGCCACCGGAAGCACGGTCTGCCCAAAGCTGCTCTTCACCGTCGATGAGCGCTGCGTCGACAGTGGTGCCGTCAGCGATATCACGGAAGTAGAAGTTTTCTACGTTGGTGATGTTGGCAGCTGGCATAGCCGAAGCGTTCTCGTCGAGAAGAACGTTCAGAGTGTCGGTGCCGCCACCGCCATCGATGGAATCTGGAACAGTCAGGGTATCTACAGAACCGTTCACACCGTTGATGATGTCGTCGCCAGCGGTGCCGGTGATAACGTCAACATCGGTTGTCAGAGTGAATGTAGAACCAGAATTCGGCGTGGTGACTTCCGGAGCGCCTGCACGGCCTTCGAACTGACCGTTAAGAACCCAGTGCTGGTAAGCATTGGTGAACGCACCGGCTGTGATAGCAGCCTGGACGTCCGGGTTGGCAGCCAGGTAAGTCGCGGAATCAAAGGATGAAGCCGGGAAGCTGGAGAACGGTACACGCATTTCTGCAGCACCGGAAGCCAGGAAGTGGTCAAATGGGTTGGCGCCAGCAGCCGCTACGTCCGGATATGTGGACAGGTAGTAGTCGGTGTCAAAGGAAGCAGTAGGGTCAGAACCTTCGAAACGACCGAAAGTGTTGTAGTGGTTCTGAGCAAACTCAGCCCAAGTCAAGCCTGTGGCGCCAGCCGTTGCGACGAACGCGTTGTACACGTCCGGACGCTGGGTCTGGTAAAAGGTTGCGTCAAATGAAAGAGACATAGCTCATTTCTCCTAAGATCTTATTTCTAGTGACGTCACGTCTTGGTACGCCGGGTGATCAATCCCGACCACCGTATCTCACCGCCCAGCCAAATCAGACTGTTCAGTGATTGCTGCACAGCTAACACTGGACGGCATGTGTGACAAGCGTTTTTTTGAGGGAAAAGTCAACTTTTTTCGTTCAAATTCGGCAATATTTCGAAGCACTTACCGAATTATTGGTACCCGTTGCAAAATTACCGCAAGGGCACGTAAAACCGGACCAATTCAGGAGATCCAATTCACTTACATGGAGAGCTGGCAGTCGGTCGATCTGCCCAAATCAACGAAATACAAACCAGGCGCTGACCAACTAAAAAATTAGCATTTTTTCCAAGAAAGTGAAAGTTTTTTAATCATCCTGTTTGACAGAGTCATGTCAGATCCGATTTCCAGTTTGTTGCCGCGCTTCCCGAAAAGCGCCAAGCCTCGTTATTTTTGCCACCCATAGCAAGTGAACTTTCGATTCGCAACCCACCCGAGCGGTTTTTTTCCTCCGAATCGGTTTCGCTCACTTAATGGCAGAATTCTGGTTAAAAATGAGTTGATGCGTAGTCGGCTCATAAAACTCGAGCATCTTGATCGCAAAGTCCCGACTGTCCACACCAAGCGCCTCAGCGTAAATCGAATACCGATCGGCCGGTAGGCGGCCCTTGCCGCTCTCGATTTGCGAGATGAACGTGTAATAAAGCGCGCCCATTTTCCCCGCGAGCTCGCGCTGAGAGAGGCCCGCCTCTTCGCGTGCCGTCTTGAGCCATGCGCCCGCCTGCACACGCAATTCATGACGTTTGTCGTCCGCCGCTTTTGCGTTTGTCTGGAACTGCATAATCTTGAGCCTGAGTTTGAGGTGCACGCTTTAATATGATGCCATAGCTGTACAGGAAAAGGTGTACAAGATCCAGTGCGATTGTGATATTTATGTCGATATCGACCGGTCAAAGTAACGTGAGGGCCCTTTTCCTCTGGACGTAAAAGGCCCTGAAACGTTAGTGTGCGGCCGAATTCATGGATAGAGACACACATATGGTCGAAATCATTGCCTTCCCGGGCAAAACCAACTCAACCACCGTCGATACGTCCCGGCTTAATCTTGAGGGTGCAGCACCCCGCAAGAACGCGCAGGTAATGCCTGTGCCGCAGATCAGCAGCACACTGGACGGAACGGTCGTGGTCAGCCCCCCGGAGACGGCAGCAGTTTTTCCAGAAGGCGACTGGACGAACCAAGAATTGGCGGATCTTTACCGGGTCGAATCGCTGCTGGTCCAGGCGGGCATCAAGATGTCCACCGGCCGGGGCGTAACGGACGAAGACGATCCTTGGTTTGTCTTTTGCCGGGAAGACGGCGACGTTTTTGTTCATCTGGCACGCGCCGATGGCCGTTATCTTCTCGACAGCCCCGGTTTGTCGGGCCTTCTGGAAGGCCCGGATTTCGCAACCCTGATCGACACTTTCGTCAAGCAGCTCGCGGCCCTGCGCTCGACCGAGGATGAAAACAATGTCGTCAGCTTCCGGCCAAAGATGCTGCGCGACAAAAGCGTTCATCTTCATCCGTCTATCTTGCTCGCAGCGCTGATCTGGACGCTCTATCTCGCCTCCGACGACATCGCCAGCGCGACAGAAGCCGCCAGCGATCTCGCCGAAGACATGATTCTCCCGGTCGACAAGCTTCTGACAATAGAACAGGGCGATTCAGCAGGGGCGGACATTCAAACCACGGATATCGATGGAAATACACCGGATCTGGCTCAGGCCAAGACTGCTGCTGGCAATCAGGCCACACAGACGGCTGTCAGTTTTGCGGAGGCGGACCGGTCCGGCTCCGACCGTCTTGTCTCCAGCTTTAGTGCAATGATTGCGTCCGCCTCTCCCGCGGCCCAGGCAGTTTCTGCGAGCTTGGCAGTTATTGCATTCAGCTTCGGGTTTTATGGCCAGAATAAATCCGAGATCGTTGAAACTGAGAGCGAAACCGGGTTTTCGATTGCAGGGCTTCATTCGGCTCTTCGCCAACTCGCGGAAGCCGGCATTGAGACCGTCCGCCTGAACGGTGACCAACATTCCGTGGAAATCGGCGCTTCGGCCGAAGCTGGTCCAGTGGTTCTGGCAGATCTCAACGGCGAATTGGATCTGCAAACCGCCGAGATTGTCGATTATCAGCTGCATCTGGCGGATCTGAACACCGAGATAGCCGCTGCGAGCGCACCTCAAACAGACTTTTTAGCCGAAGACCCGGCTGAAACGGCAGACGTTCAAGCTGAACCGGCCGGCAAACACGAATCCGCGGGCCATGCTGCGGAAGCGCAGTCTGAGGCTGCGCAGATATCACCGGCACCAGTGAAGAAAACTGCCGAGGAAACTCCCGCTCCTACCACCAGCAAAAGCGAGACGAACCAGCAGGCCAGTTCCGAAACTGCGGCGGATGAGAAGCCTTGGGCCGCTGAGGTTCTGTATACACTGAGTTCCGGTTCGGCATTTACATCAGAGATGTCGATCAGCACACTCACAGCGGACGGTTTCGAGGAAGTCCTCGGACAACTGGATATAATGACCAGCACCGTTTCTGATTTGCCAGATCCGGACGGTGACCTTTCGGCAGTCTCCGGACTGAACCCAGGATTAAACGATCCAGTCACGGATGCGGGATCTGATCTTGTGATTGGCACTCCGGATCTTGAACCGGTCACCGGAGTGGAAACGCCGTCTTTGCCGGAGACGCCTTCACTCCCGGAGGCTCCGGCGGTCTCAGTGGTCGGTGCCGAGATCCTGGACTACGACCAGCGCGTCACCAACTTCATCACGAGTTTCATTCACAACAACGATTCGATCGAAATCGTACATTTCCAGACAGAGCTTGTAATCATCGACATGTCGGCAATTGGCAACTCGTCGAGTCACACCTACGCCCGCAGCTGGGTAACGGACGAAGGCCACGTGATTTCCACGGTCGGCAGCTATCAAGACTTCCTAGATTACGGCATGGCCTGAATTCATGACTGAGACGCCTCCTGTGCCCGGGGCCCTGTCCCGGGTCTGCGGAGTTGTTGTCACATACCAGCCGGATCTTGGCCCCCTCACAGCCATGCTGGAGCGGATTGTTCCGCAGGTGGACGATCTGGTGATTGTCGACAATGGCTCTGATACCGACCTGAGCGCGCTGGCAACCAACTTCAACGCGACGCTCAAACGTCTCGGCGATAATTTCGGCATTGCCCATGCACAGAACGTCGGCATCGCCATGGCCCGCGAGCGCGGTGCGGATTCGGTACTGCTGCTCGATCAGGACAGCCTGCCGGCCCCGGACATGGTCGCCAAACTGATCGCGGCGGAACTAAAGCTGCGCACGGACGGCAAGACCGTTGCTGCAGTTGGAGCAAATTACATCGACCCGCGCAAAGGCGATACCGGCTGCTTCCCTTACCGCAAGGGACTACGGCTGAAACACCGCGTCAACACGGGCAAGGAAACGATTGTCGAGACAGATTACCTGATTGCCTCAGGCAGCCTGACGCCAATGACTGTGTTCGACCAGGTCGGCGACATGGTCGACGAGCTTTTCATCGATTATGTCGACATCGAGTGGGGCTTGCGGGCCCGCGAGATGGGCTACATCAGTTATGGCGTGTTCGACGCGCACATGGAGCACGCCCTCGGCGACGATCACATCCAGTTCCTATGGCGGCGCGTTCCTGTGCACAGCGCGGTCCGGCATTATTACCAGCAGCGCAATGCGGTCTGGCTGATCCGCCAATCCTGGCTGCCGCATATCTGGACGCCGATCCTGTTGTTCCGCATGGCCTACCGGCTTGTGTTCTTCACGCTTGCCGCACCCAAACGCTGGACCCATTCGCGCATGATGCTGTCCGGCATTTGGGATGGTGTCCGCGGCCGGATGGGCCGGGTCTGAATGACAGGGGAACGCGCAACACTGAATCCGGCAGGCGGAGACAACCCGCTGCTGACGGTGTCTGTTGTCATCTACCGGCCGGACCAAAAGGTTCTCGCAGCCACGCTTCAAAGCCTTTCCAGGGCACTCAAGCGATTGGATGCCTCGCGCTGCAAGGTCTTCATCATCCAGAACTGTGACACGGACGGGATCGCGCCGCTGCTGGCTGCACATCTCAGCGGGATCCCCTTTGATCTCCGGAAAGGGCACGGCAATATCGGCTTTGGCCGCGCGCACAATCTGGTGCTGAGCGAGACCGGCACGTTTCATCTGGCACTCAATCCAGATATCGAAATGGCCGAAGACGCTTTGGTGAACGGAGTGAAGTTCCTGGAGGAGCATACGGACTGCGGCCTGATCACTCCGCAGGCCTGCTGGCCGGACGGCACGCGTCAGTATCTGTGCAAGCGTTACCCGGCGCTGTTCGATCTTTTCTTGCGCGGCTTTGCGCCGGCTTTCTTGAAAGGGCCGTTTTCAAGCCGGCTTGCCCGCTATGAAATGGGCGAGGAAACAGGCAAAGCCGTTTTCTGGGACCCGCCGATCGTCAGCGGGTGTTTCATGCTGTTCCGGGGTGAGATTTACCGGCAGCTTGACGGGTTTGATCCGCGCTTCTTTCTCTATTTCGAAGATTTTGACCTTGCTCTGCGGACCGGAAAAATCACCCGGATCGCCTATGTGCCGGCAATCCGGATCGTCCACGAGGGCGGCCACGCGGCGCGCAAGGGGCTGACGCACATCAAGCTCTTCGCCAAATCCGCGCTTCTCTTCTACAAACTGCACGGTTTCAAGCTTTTCTGAAAGCGCGCGCCCAAGGCCTTCAGCCAAAAGCCCCTTCCGAGACCACGATCAGCGGTCTTGCCGAAACCGGCAGGGCCATTTGCCGGAGGGCCGCAAATCCCGCCGCTCCAGAAGGCGTGGTTTTTGGAACATCAAGCTTTGCAAGAACATCGGCAGCCGTTTGCGCTTCTTCATCCGAGATCTGGATATAAGTATCGGCTGTCTCTTGAAGGATCTCAAACGCCAGCATCGACGCAGTCTTGCAGTCAAGACGGCCCATGTTTGAAACCGGCCCGATCACATCGACCACCCGCCCGGCCTTCACCGCTTCATCCAGGCACGGTGCGGCCTCCGGTTCCACGACGAAGATCTCCGGCTGTACGGCCCAGTTTTTCCGGATCATCTGGGCAACGGCTGCGGCCATGCCGCCAACCCCTGCCTGCAGGAAAACGTGAGTCGGCCAGTCGCCACTCACTTCAAAGACGGCTCGCATTTCTTCCGCAAGAACCGTATAGCCCTCCATCACCAGCCGCGGCGGTTCTGTGTATCCTGGCCAGGATCCGTCAGCGAGGTGGATAAACCCATGCGCCTCGGCATCTTCGATCGCCGCCTCAATGCTCTCCTCATAGGTCGCTCCGGAGCGGATGACCGTTGCACCTTCCGCCTCCAGCCGCGCCACAAAACTCTCAGGCACCGTGTCCGACAAATGGATGCGCGCGGCTGCGCCAAAAATCTTCGCGCCCCTCGCAACAGCCATTCCGTGATTGCCGGCGCTTGCACAAACAAAGATTTTTCCTGTTGCCGCAGCGCAGATCGTATCAAGGGACACATCCCGTGGAGCATCAGACCCAAGGCACAAGTTGGCGACGGCATAGATCCCGCCAAGCGCCTTGAACGCTCCGAGCCCCATGCGTGCGGTTTCGTCCTTGATGAGGACGGTCCACGGAGCATAGGCCCGCTCCAAAAGCGGTGTCGGAGCTGAATCTGCCCAAAGGGACATCAGGCTGGCCGCGCGTTTATGGTCAAGTCGAGTCGATAAAGTCTGCATCTGTCAAAAATACCTGATCTGCTTGATAGAAACGCCTCACAAGGCTAGCTTTCCATGAGAAATTTTCCCGCATTCAGACCAAAAGAGACGCCATGAAGCTCGATCAAGTGGACATTTCGATCCTTAATGCCTTGCAGGACAACGCCCGTAGCAGCCTGGAACAGCTGGCGCACGTGAGCAGTGTCTCGATTGCCTCGGTGCAGCGGCGGTTAAAAGCGCTGAGGGAAGGGGGCTTCATCCTGCGCGAGGTGGCGCTTCTGGACGGGGCCAAACTCGGCCAGGCCATGACCTTCATCATCATGGTGGAACTGGAGCGCGAGCGCCTCGACCAGATCGATGATTTCGTCAAGCGGGCGCGGCAGGAGCCGCAAGTCCAGCAGTGTTATTACGTCACCGGCGAAGCCGATTTCTGCCTGATCTGCATAGCGAAGGACATGGCCGAATTCGAAGCGCTGACCCATCGGCTGTTCTTCCAAAATGCCAATGTCCGCCGCTTCCGCACATCCGTCGTCATGGGCCGCAAAAAAATCGGCCTGAACGTGCCCTTGGATAGGAACGGTTCGACTGAATGAATCTGAGACAACCACCGGAAAAACGCCACTCGTTGAAGAGCGGCGCTTTTGAGGGACACGAGATCTAGTTCTGCGAGGCGGCACGCTCCATAGCGGTCGCCGCCAGGGCGCGGTCGCCGATTTCCTGGGTCATGTCGAATTCCATGCGGGTGACCAGCCAGCTGCCCTCGATCCGCTCCAGATCCCAGTAATAGTTGCCAACCGGCCGCCACAGCTCACCGTCGATCCAGTGTCGGCCATCGACAAAGGCTGTGGCCGTTGCCGTGTCGCCGCTGACAGTCACGGAGACTGGCCCGAGTTCATGCCAGGTGACATCGAACCCCGGAACAATGCCGCGCCAGGCATCCATCAGCGCGGACGGGGTCATGGTCGCCGGTTCGCCGCCCCAAAGCGAGGTGTAGTCGATGACGAACTCCGGCGCGAAGGCAGCTTCTGCGAGATCGTAGGCCGCCCGGTCAACCGCAAGCGGGATCGAGGATACAAGCGTGCGGATCGCAGCTTCCTGCGGTTCGCCTGCGGGGGGGAGTTTGCCGTCTGCCACCGCTGATGTTGCAAGAGCAGAGAGGACGGCAACAGCTGGAAGTGTCGGTTTCATGATCTTTGTCCTTGAAAATGAGAAGTGTTTTTGGGCAGCCGCCCGGCCTCAGCCGCGAAAATGCTCTGCTATGGTGTCAGCGGCGCGAGTCACATCTTCCGGATTGTCGTAGAAGTCGAACTGGGTGACATCCTCGAGCATCTGCAACGTTGCATCGCCTGCAAAGCCGCTCAAAAACGCCTTCACGCCCTGCGGAATCGCCGCGGCTTCCGAATGCACGATTGCAAGTGGCTGGGTGAGACGACCCGCATGATCGGCCGGGTAGTATGTCAGCCAGCTTTCCCAGCCAGCCTGGTTCCACTTGTTGTCATAGGCCGGGATCGCGCCGCGGTGCTGCTCATAATAATAGCCGCCGATCGGCATCAACACGCCTTCTGCGCCTTCCGGGCCTGCAGCCGGGATGATCTCGCCGCCTTTGGCTTCTGCCTTCCTTGAGACTTCGATCAGCGCGCCGACACCGTCTGCGCCGCCATAGACCACCTCGACCAGGTCCGCGTTTTGCAGCCATGGGGCCACAAGGCCGATGGACTTGACTGTGCCGTTCCCCGAAACGGCGTCGACCATGTATCCGGCCGAGGCACAAATGCCGAGCCCGTGGATCTGCGTGGCATCAACCTCAGGCAGCGTGGCCACAACATCAAAGGCTGCACGAATGTCGGAGGTTTTTGCTGCCGGGCTTTCAACAAAACGGACATTTTTTGGCAAATCACCGGATTTGCCCCAGCCGCGGAAGTCAAAGGTGAAGGCCGCGAACCCGCGGGCAACCATCTGGTGGGCGTAGACGGACGGCATCTGTTCTTCAACCGATGTCCAGGCGCCGGTCACAACCACCGCCGGCAGGGCCTGACCGTCATGTTCTTCCGGAAGGTACAAGGTGCCGGAAAGGATCGCACCTTCATTTTCAAAGGTGATGGTGCGGGTTTCAACCTGCGCGATGGCGGAGGTGGAGGCCATCAACAGGGCTGCGGTGGTCATGGAACGGATGGTCATATCGGTCTCTCCAAAATCAATGTTCTGGGCGCCTTCGCCCGATGACATTGGAGATACGCTTGTCCCCGCCGGATTACTTGAACAGGCCTGCTTTGTTTTTGAAAGATCCCGCCAAACGTCAGGGCTAAGACTCTAGGCGACGCGGTACTGGCGCGGTGTTTGGCCGGTCACCTGTTTGAACGACCGGGAAAAATGAGCCTGATCGGCAAACCCGCATGCGATTGCGATGTCGCCAAGAGGCCGTTTCGGATCCCGCATCATCCCGATCGCCTGTTCGATCCTGTAGGCGAGAACATATTGCATCGGCGTTTCGCCAACCGTTTCCTTGAAAACACGGGCAAAATGGGACGCGCTCATGCCGGCGACATGTGCAAGCTCTTCCACGGAGATCGTTTGGTCCAGCCTGTCGCGGATGAAGCCGAGAACCCGCTTGTAATGCTCCGATGTAAACCGCGCCGACAGCGCCAGGTCGTCGGCCTGTTGCTGACCGTATTTTTGAAGCAACTTGACCAGAAACACCCGGCTCATGGCTTCAAACATGACCCCAGAGGAAAGATCATCGTTTTCCAGCGCATCCCGCAGCATGACACCAGCTGCGCACAGATCCGCATCCTGGAACTGCGGCAGATCGGCAAGCTGCTGATGGGTGAGCACCAGGCCCAGCTCATGCAGTGCAAACCGCTCGACCTTCTTCGGATCCAGGGTCACCACGATGACGTCCGAGGTACCGAACCACCGCCACCCGGACCGTAACCCAGCGGGCGTAACGACAATCTCGTCCTTTTCAAAGATGAAATCGCGCAGTTCGCCGGCGCGCCAGTTCTGCACCCGGTGCGGAGTCTCGCACAGGTTCAACAGAACATGATGTTCGGCAAAGACTTCTTCCGGCATCGTATCCGGCTCGGCCCGGAAATACCGCACCGACATCAGCGCGGCCGCCGAGACATGCGCCATGTCATCGCTGCTGAGAAGCGGCAGGGACGGATAGATTTCGGCATAACGTCGTGGCACCACCACACCTCCTTCGGCCGCAGTCTACGCTGTTCTGAAAATGATGCCAGGCGCTAGGAAGCGGAGAGACAGTATCTCTCACCCCGCCGCCAGCAAAAGGGAAACGACAGTCGGGGTTTGGCTGTCCGGTTTCCACGCAAGATCATGATCCATCAAGTCCTGGTAGCTCAGGCCATCGCGCCAGACGCTTTTAAGGGCATTGATGCTGGTGACCAGATCATAGTGGTGAAGACCGCGCAGACCAGCAGCGGGAACGAACTCCGGCGGCGCGCCGGGTGAAAAGCGTACAGCGGCGACCTCATCCGCGAGCAGGATGGTGAGGGTTTGGCCCGGCACCAGAGTTTTTTGAACATCGGGCTGCATTTCGCGGGCAAGGTCAAGGATCCAGGCCCTCGACCATTGGTGATAGGCCTGGCCCGGTTGGGCGTCATAAACCCGGGCGGTTATCAGACCTTCAGCGCGGGCGTTGAGTTCTGCTTCATACACCACCTTCGCTTCTGGCACCTTGGCGAACAACATTGCCCAGAGCAGCGGGTTGCCACAGGCTAGGCTCGCTGATGTGCCGCACATCAGGAAAAGGGTGACGAGCAGGGATCGCATTTCCAGCCCCCCTTACTCGGCCGTGCTGTCATAGGTGAGCTTCCCGCCCATCATGGTGTAGAGCACGTCCACCTCGGAAATATCATTCGGATCAATGTCGTAGAGGTTCTCGTTCAGCACCACGAGATCGGCTTTTTTCCCGACCTCCAGGCTACCGATTTCGTCGGACATGTTCATACCATGCGCCGCGTTGATCGTGTGGGCTTTTAGCGCGAGATCAAGCGACATGCGGGCGTCCTCCCCACCGAGTGGGGCCACATCCTCCCGCCCTTTCAACTGTCTCGTCATTCCTGTCTGAATAGCAGCCAATGGGCGAAATTCGGACACGTATCCGGAGACTGGCCAATCCGACCCGAAGGAGAACACGCCGCCCGCTTGGTCAACCCTGTTAACCGGATACATTCCAGCAACCCGCTCTTCACCCAAGCGTTCAGTTGTGACCGTTTGCAGGAGCGGGTCCAAACTCATCCAGGATCCAGTAGAATCATATGTAACACCCAGTTCGCCGAAGCGTGCAACGTCGTCGGGGTGGATCAGGGTTCCATGCGTGATCTTGTGCCTGCGGTCGCGAGGCGGATTGACCTTAATTGCCGCCTCGACAGCGTCCAACAGCTTGCGAACCGCCAGGTCACCGAAGCAATGGCAGGTGACATCGATCCCGGCGGCGTCAGCGCGGATAACTGCATTTTCGACGGTTTCATAGGGTATGATCGGTTTCGGTTCGACGTCGGGCTTGTCCGCATAGGGCTCGACGTAAAGGGCATTCCACTTGTCGTCCCCACCGTCCATGTTGATCTTCAGGTATTTTACCTTGACCAGTTCCGTGTCGAACTGTGCCCTCAGCTCCATTGTCCCGGGCAAGGGATCGACGTTGCCATCGTTCCAATAGTAGGAGCCGATAAACCGGACC
>Ga0189284_100141_pt1 | contig 99998 bp, 111 predicted proteins | sample N32C7minimetaG_FD_130314 | JGI IMG/M metagenome (GOLD analysis project Ga0189284, IMG submission 130314) | Marine microbial communities from the Costa Rica Dome - N32 C7 mini metaG | ecosystem: Environmental > Aquatic > Marine > Oceanic > Photic zone | place: Costa Rica: the Eastern Pacific...
AAAATCTCTGCGAAGCGATATACCGGCGCCCATGGCAAACTCCCTGTTTGCCAAAGGTGAATCATGATTTGCCCCAAACAGGAAAGCACAAATATGAGTCACATATTCATGCGCTTGGTATAAATCCCGAAAAGCAAATTTTCTGGCACCGACGGCAACCGGGTCAATTGTGAGCGCCACTCCCCGTTCCAAACCGTAGACAATCGCAGTCTGAGTTTTCACAGTCAGCTCTCCGCACTGCAACAAAATTGGTTCAAACTGAAGAAACCATCCCAATTGAAAAAAGAAACGCGAAATCGCAATGCTTTTCACGGAGAGTTTAAGCGACAAAAAACGATAATTTTTCTTGGAAAATCCATTCTTGAAAAAATAAACTTATAATAATTTAAAATATAAATTCAAATTTTATTATCTATTGTACTTAATGCATACATAACCTTGGAACGTCATACGATCAAGATACGAATTTACACTTGATTAACCAAAACAAAAAACAAATTTTTTAAGTGTTTTTCTGGCATCTCCTTTACACATTCGTAACCGTGATTCCATCAAATAGCACCCGAACTTCGCGGACGGCTCGAATGAACGGCCTGGGGCTGGCCGATCATCCCCGTCCACAAACAGAAACGCGTGACCCGAATTGGGAAAAGTAACAGTGTTAGGTATGCGTTCTTCACGCTCTGCGCGAATGATTGGCCGTCTCGGCAAGATGCTTGTCGTCGGCACTCTTGTGCTCTGCGCCCCAACCGTGGCTTCGGCCAATCCGAAATATGCTGGCATCGTCGTGGATGCCAAGACCGGCAAAACACTCTATGCGGCCAATGCGGACACCTACCGGTTCCCGGCCTCGCTGACGAAGATAATGACCACCTACATCATCTTCGAAGAGCTTGAGGCGGGTCGGCTTTCCATGTCCAGCCGATTGAAAGTTTCAAAAAACGCTGCTGCTGAAGTGCCATCAAAACTCGGATTGAAACCGGGCAGCACCATTTCGGTGAAAGATGCAATTGGTGCGCTTGTCACCAAATCGGCCAACGATGTGGCAACCACCGTCGCCGAAAATATTGCCGGCTCCGAGGCCGCATTTGCCCGGCGGATGACCCGGACAGCCCGCCAGCTTGGCATGTCCAAGACAACCTTCCGCAACGCACATGGATTGCCAAACTCAAAGCAACGCACCACTGCGCGCGACATGGCGACTTTGGGCCGCGCGATCCAGGAGCGGTTTCCGGAGCGGTACAAGCTGTTCAATACCCGTGTCTACAAATACAAGGGTCGCAACCTGCGCAATCACAACAGACTGCTGGGCAGTGTGAAAGGCGTGGACGGGATCAAGACGGGTTATATCCGGGCATCGGGCTTCAATCTGGTAACATCCGTTCAACGAAACAACCGTCATATCGTTGCTGTTGTCATGGGCGGCCGCACCGGCGCGCGCCGGAATGCTCATATGACTGACCTGATCGGACGGTATCTGCACAAGGCGAGCAGAGGTCCGCGGACAGCGCCGCTGATCGCGTCGGCTGGTCCCGTTTTCGCTTTTGACGCGGCATCCTTAAAGGAACCGCCGCTACCGGCAAATAAGCCGGGCGGTGGAATTGCACCGCCGGCAACCGGTGCGCCTGTCGTTCTTGCAAGTGCTTACGCACCGGTGAAACTTCCGGAAGACCCGCTGGCGGCCAATCAGGTCCCCGCTCCGGCTCCGGCACCGGTTCCAGGCTTTGGCAATCAAGTTCCGATCCCGCCCAAGGCCGTAAAGTCCCGCTTCAACGACACATTCGCGGTTGCAACATCTCTGCCCCCAATCCCGAGAACCAGCCCGGACACGTCGATTACGACACAGTCCATTTCAAAGACAGCTCTTCTGCAGGCAGCGCGCCAGCAGGCGGGTATCGATCTGCCGGTTCGTAATGACGAGCAGGCTCCAAGCGCTCCGATCCCGGTACGCACAGTTGCAACTGAAGCCATTGAAGTCATTCCGGCGGCCGAAGTCGGTGCAACGCAGACAGCGTCACTGTCGCAAAAGATCGATGCATCTTCAGAAGAGCTAGCGCAGGGCGATGCTGACGAAAATGATCGCGTTGACGTCGACACTGCCGAACCCGCTATCTCGGTCTCTGGCTGGCAGGTGCAAATCGCTGCCGCCGAAACTGAAGCTCAGGCCATGGCCCTCCTTCAGCGAGCAGAAGCCCGGACCGGCAATGCCTTGAACAACCGCACACCCTTCACAGAGCCAGTTGAGGCCAATGGCACGACGCTCTACCGCGCCCGCTTTGCCGGGTTTGACAACAAATCTGCAGCCCGTCGGGCCTGCCGTACCTTGAAAAAGGCGAAATTCGCCTGCTTCGCCATCTATGAGTAATTGAGTAACGGATGTCGTTAATGTCTTCTGAGAAGCGTGTCTTTCGCCTCGTTGATTTTCGCCGCGAGGAAACCGGAGCCTCCTTGATCGGGATGGACCCGCATCATAAGCCTGCGGTGCGCGGCTCGGATTTCCGCGTCCCCGGCATCGGGCGAAAGCCCCAGGATCTGGTAGGCCTCCTCATCTGTCATGGGGCCCGAGCTCGACGCGCTTCTCTCCCGATCTGTGGCATCCGCCTCGAAGTCTTCACGCCAACCGGCAAGCCTGCGGTCGAGATAAGCTTCGACTAACTTCAGGCTTTGATCGTCCTGATGAGCTTCCTGCCAAAAGGTCTGCAGCTCATCATCTGTCAGCTCGTCCAGCCGGCGGCTCTGGAAACTGCCTGCAAGGACCGTTCCCGATAATGCACCTGTGTCATGGTCCAATTCCATTTCGACCATGGCAGAGCGGACATGAGACTGCTGCCCGGCAGTCTTTTGAGGATTGTATCCAGACAAGTTTCGCAGTCCGGCCAATCCAAGCAGCGACACCCCAAACCCAAAGGCCGGGATAGCCAGCGCAAAGCGTCCGGTAACGGCAAAAACGCCGGCGAGTATCATCAACAGGATACCGCCATAGGTGCGGATCGACTGCACGAGTCTGGCCGGGTTGGCCTGAACAAACTGCCGCATCATGGCAATGAATACGACAAGCAGGACAAGGCCGAGAAGCAAATAGATCATGATGACGGTTTGAGTTGCTCCAACAACAATCGGGCGCCCTGCCCGCCTTTCTTTTCAAGTGCAGTCAGCGCCTTGTGTCCACCGCTGGCGAAAACAGCAACTGCCTTCAAGAGCTCGGAGAGTTGACGCGCAGCACCAGCATCAAACGGACAGTAAGCTCCGTTGGTCAATCGGGCGATTTCGCGGAACGCACTCTCAGCAACAGGATCCCGGCCTTCTTGAAAAAGGAACATCGGCACACCCAGAAGGCCGAGCTGCCCCGCCTTGTCACATAAGGTGTCGACGTTTTCTTCCATGCAGTCGCCGACATAAACAACCGCCGCAATTTTCTCTTTTTCCGCCGCGCTGATCGCAGCTGAAAGTACTTTACGGATCTGCGTGTGGCCGCCTTGGCAGGTAATCCGGCTCATCACTCCGGCGAGTTCCTGTCCAGTTTCAAACCAACGCGAGGCGCGGCACTCACCGAAGCCGCGGAAATAGACAAGTTTGATCTTGAGGCCACCGATGGACGCAGCTTCCTGAAACATCTCACCCTGCAGCTGACATGCCGTGTCCCAGGTGGGTTGCCGGCTCATTGTAGCATCGAGCGCAAAGATCAGCCTGCCAGACGTTCCCGGAGCAGGCCGCGGCGCTGACTTCACCTTGTCGAGAAAAGCGGACACATCGGCATCTGTCGAACGCACGGTTTGATCCTGCCGTTTCGCCGGGGTGTTCATGCTGTCCCGTGTCTTTGCCAAAAATGAGTGTCCCTTATCCTGCCGCTCACAACCCGAACTTGGTTCTTGGAACCGTCTACGTCAACGCTTTTGCCGCAATTGCCGCAGGCGGTTTGCAATCAAATAAGACAGAGCTCGGTGAGATCGCGCCGCATGCTGTCCGGCATGTTCTGAACATCTCCACCGGCACGAATATCCTTTGGTGCATCTTCGGCCTTCAGATAGCGCCAGCCCTGGAATGGCCGTTTCGGCTGATACTGTGTAAGGATCACCCGCGGCTCCAGCACAAGGTCGCAGCGTTTCACCCCCGCATCGTCGGTAAATGGCCGAATATCCAGGAGATGCTGACGTGCCTGGATTTTTCCCTTGATGACCCAATAGAGCGAACCGCCATCAAGCAGCTCGCCACGCCGGGTCGGCACCATGCGCGTGGTATGGGTGGTGTGCGCGCCGAGCCCGGCCGCCCGCGCCTGCTCAACGCGAAAGTCGATCCAGGCCTGAAGGCTCTCCACGCTATCGGCACCCACACAGAGTTTCACAAGATGCAAGGTCATGAAACTGACCTATCAGTTAACAAAGCAAGGTCAAGAGAGCGACCGTCTGCAGCGGTGGATAGTGATTATAACAAGGGCTCCTACTCTTGCGCTTGCAGCGCGAAACCGGTCATCTCGTACAATGGATGTATTCGTTACAGGTGGCACGGGCGGGATCGGCTCGGCAGTGGTCAAACAGCTCGTCGAGGACGGCTGCCAGGTCATCGGTCTTTCCCGGTCCGATCAATCTTCGGAAAAACTGCGCCGCCTCGGCGCCTCAGCTTATCCCGGCGATCTGCGGGATCCGGCTACGTGGGTCGAGCGGGCCACTGCATGCGATGCTATCATCCATCTCGGAGCGACCTTCTCGCCCGACATGGGCAAGGTCGACCGGATCGCCATGTTGGAGATGAAAAAAGCGGCTCGGCATCGCAAACAACCGCTCAAGGTTGTTTATACCGGTGGGATTTGGCTGTATCCGCCCTGCAAGGCGGGAGACAGGCTGAGTGAGAAAACACCGTTTTCACCGCTGCCAGCCTTTCGGTTCATGACAGAGACCATCAAGACGCTCTCTACGGGTACAGACCTCGCGCTTTCCGTGGTCCACCCTGCCCTCATGTGCGGACCAGATTTTGGTCTGGTTGCAGAGATGACGGCCGCCTTAAAAGAGAGTGGGAGGTTTGAAACCCGGGCCTCGGAACACACGTTTTGGCCACTGGTCGAAGTTTCGGATCTTGCCCGGCTTTATGCGCTGGTATTACGTCAAACCCGGTTCCGCATGTCCGTCATAGGCAGTGGTATCTCCAGCGTCTCCGTCGACCATCTTGCAAGCCATATCTCCGCCCGTCACGGCAAGCCACTGGAAATCGTTGCGCAGCCGACACCGGACGGTGTTGATCCCGATCAGGACTGGGCGGCTGGGTACACCCTGTCCCAATCAGCCGACAATACACATGCCAAACGGCTTCTTTCCTGGTCTCCGGAACACTCCGCAGTCGAGGATCTGGTGATCTCCCTTTCCAGATAATCGGCACCTCGTCGACCGAGCGAAGACTTTATCAACATCCGTACGGTAGCCTTTGAGGGTCAATACCGAACGGATGATCGACTTTGCGCCTATTCCTCTCGCTGGTTCTGATTTGGATGCTCTCAGGTTCTGCCCTGGCAGATACTTTGCAGCCGCTTGGGACATTTCATGTCATCAACACGGCAGGTTTTATTGAGCGGGACGGGAATCGGGTACCGCTTGCGTCTGATCTTGAGACAGGCGAACTGACGCTTCAAAGAAATCTGTCGGGCAATCTGGTTCTGACCATCAGGGAAACAGACATTGAGCTCTTTGAGGTTGAAAACGGCCTTGCTGGTCTGACCTGGAACTCAGGAAACTCATCTTTGCTGGAAGCCGCCGATATTCTGGATTTGAGCCATCACACCTTGCCAGAACGAGTGCAAGTTTGGGGCGCGGATGTTATTTGGCCTGGACAAGGCGATGTGCAGCTGGTGCTTCTGCCGCTGGGCGAAAATGCGTACAGCGGGTTTATCATCAGCCATCCGGGAAACAGCACAGTGGTGCGTCAGATGGAGCTGCGCAAAGTCTCAGGACCGCCAAACCGCCCAGACCCAAAAGCGACGGTTCCAGCTCTCGTATTAAATTGAAAACCATCCGAACTTGACTGTTTCACCACCCAGTCGGACGGCCACAAAGTAAAAAAGCCGCAGCGATCGCTACGGCTTTTTTGTTTTGTGCGCCCTCAGGCTTATTTGGCGATGGCGACGGCTTGTTGGGCGTTGTCAACGTCGTTGAACAAGAGAACCATGGCGAGTGCGATGCCAACGGCACCAACTGTCCAAAGTGTCACGCTCCAGCAAGATTTCTGCACGTTTTCGTCCATAAAATCCCTATGTCGTTTCTAAGCATTGCGAGCCGCTTCCGGCTGCAAATGTGGCGCTTGTGAGGCGAGGTGGTAAACGATCCCTTACCTGTTCGCAAGTGCAAAAATCCGGCATCAGATTTGCAATTTTCACATTGCCGTTTTTTTGTTTTATTTTGAGCAACTTATGACCTTGAGAGCAGTTGCACATATGTTGATCAGCTTGCCGTAAACGTAAGATCTCAGCCTCATTTACGTCCGATTCCAGGGCAAACACGGCATCTGATTTGGGGCCGTTTTCCAGCTCATTCGCACATCCGTTACAGTTGCCTCTGGATTTTGTCTTTCACTGCTTATGCTGGGCTGACGTTCCCGATAAGATGCGCAGGCTCCACGTCAGTTTCTCTCAAGACCATACGGACCTTCATGCACGCCCTATCCCAACTCGATTACGCCGCCGCCGGTCTGTTCCTCGTGGCTTGGCTCGGTTTCAACCTGCTGATTGATCTGGGTCCGCTGCGCAAGAAAACGCTGTCATACGCGATGGAAACCCAGCGCCGGAACTGGATGCTGACCATGGCAACGCGCGAAGTCCGGATTATGGACACCGCGATCCTGTCGGGCTTGCAGCAGGGCACCGCCTTCTTTGCATCAACAGCCTTGTTGGCCATTGGTGGCAGCTTTGCGCTTCTGGATGCGACCGATCGCATTCTTCAGGTCGCCGGAGATCTGTCTATCCCGGTTTCGGACAGCCGAGCTCTCTGGGAAATCAAGGTGTTGGGTCTGATGCTGATTTTCGCTTACAGCTTCTTCAAGTTCGGCTGGGCGTATCGGCTGTTCAACTACGCCAGCATCGTCATGGGCGCTGTTCCGGAGCGCAGCCAGGGCGATCCGGACGCCATTCGGGAAATTACAGGAAAAGCAGGTGAGCTAAACGTCCTTGCTGGTCGCCACTTCAATAGAGGCCAACGCGCACTCTTCTTCGCCATTGGTTTTCTGGGATGGTTCGCCGGCCCAATCGCCTTTGCGATCCTGACCGTTGCCGTTTTTCTGGTGCTCTTGCGCCGTCAGTTTTCTTCCAAAGCCCGTGCCACAGTCGTGTCCGGGCATTTGTCGAAGTTCTCACCAGACGTCAAATTGGGAGAATACACCGATACCGGATCATCAAACCCCTTCACGTGATAGCTGCCAAACAGTCCCGACCGGCACCCCATGAGGCCAGCAACGTCGTCAGACACAAGCACTTCACGGCCGAGGTCCTTGGCCAGCTCTGCAATGCGCGCTGCAAGATTGACGGCCGGCCCGACAACGGTGAAATCAAGCCGCGTTTCGCTGCCGACATTGCCATAAAAGACATCGCCTGCGTGCAAAGCGATCCCGACGCTCATGTCCGGGGTCACCATGCAGGTTTTCTGCTGGTTGATTTCTCCGATCTTCTTCAGCGTGTCACGTGCAGCCAATAAGGCATTATACGCAGCTGCCTTCGCTTCCTCTTCCGTTTCATAGGGGAAGATGGCCATTACCTCATCGCCGATGAACTTCAGCACCTCACCACCGTGGGCCTCAACAGCTTCGGTCATCGCACCGAAGTACTTGTTGAGGAACAGAACGAGTTTGTCGGCAGGCAGACTGTTTGATAGCCGGGTAAATCCGCGGATGTCTGCAAAACTGATCACGGCCTTGATCCACTCGCCCTCGCCTCGGCGTGTGGTTCCATCGAGAACCTTTAGGCCAGCGCGCGGACCAACATAGGTATCGAGCACCGTTTCAGCTGTGCGGCGCAGCGTTTTGAGCTCGCACACCAAGGCCAACGGCCGCATGATCGAATCGAAAACACTCAAGTTTGCGCCCGAAAAGCCTTTGGGCGCCTTCGTCGCAAAGGTTGCGACCTTTACCGAGCCATCTGAAAACGGCATCGGCAGAGCGATATAGTCTGTGTATCCCTCTTCGTGCAGTTCCTGGCAAACCGGAAAATCGTCGTCTGTACCGGCACAATTGGCTATGTCGACCCGGACAGGCTGTCTGGTTTCATGAACACGCTTGATCGGGCTGCTTTCGTAGTTTGCATCAGCGTCTTCGCCAGGCACATAGCGGCGCAGCTCACGCGTGCCTTCGCTGTCCCAGATCGAGCCTTCCGCCCGGACGTTCGGATGAACGATCCAGATGCCAGTCGTCGCCCGGTCGACCGGAACACCACCGGACCGCAGCCGCTGCGCAAGTTCACTAACGATTTCAAGAGTGCCGTCCAGCTGGGGTGCATCGCTGTAAAGCCATTGCACCACATCTGCCGCCACAAGCGGCGCTTCGAGGACCATCTGCCCGCCCCTACTTTTCAAATGAGATAGGTTTCATGTGGGTCTCTTAACCGGAGAATAAAAGTGGTGTTTTGCAAAAACTTTAAACTGGTTAAAGAATGATCGGGCCTGGAAACAAGGCACTGCTTCGGCCAGTCAGCCAATAAACTGCCAGACCGATCCACTCCCGAACGCCAATGTCGACGCGCCGCAATCCCTTGGACGCACCATCAAAGCCAAGCCCCCAATCCGCGCCACCGCGGGTTCGGTAGTCAACAGGATAGGCCGTCACACCGGTCCATCCGGCAGCTTCAAATACACCCATGGACCGCGGCATATGGTACGCTGAGGTCACCAATAACCAGGTCTGTCCCGGTTTTGGATCGACCAGATCTTTCGTCAGAACAGCGTTTTCCCAGGTGTTGCGGGATTTGTCTTCCAGAACGATGCGTTCTGACGCGATACCAAAATCGTCAAACAGGCGCGATGCTCCTTCAGATTCCGTTGCCTGTCCCGTGATGATAGTCCCCTGCCCGCCAGTATGAATGATCAAGGCTTCAGGGAGCTGCTTCGCAAGCCGGGCAGCAATGGTCAGCCGTTCACCGGAAACGGTCAAAGCCGTCTCACCGCGTGCACCCGTGACCACCGTATCGACCGCGCCGCCCAGAATGATGACGCCGTCATAAGATCCGAGCTCAGCCGGTCTTGAAAACCTGTCCTCCAAAGGCTGGATCAGCAAGTTTGCTGCTGGAGAAAACCCGCAAATAACGAGGCCAAGCCCGCCAACCCAAATGAACCGCCGGCCCCACTTTTGAAGCCGCGTTCCCATCGACACAATCAAGCCGATCACGACAAGCGCAATCAGGAAATTGGATGGCTGAATGAAAAACGTAGCGACCTTGGAAAGATAAAAGAACATCTGCTTCTATCACTGCGGATCCCAGACAGGCCCCCAGGCGGCGTTGATCAACCGGCCCTCAGGACTGCCCAAAGCGAAGACTTGCGCCATCTCGTCGCTGTCGAGCTCGAAATCACAAATATCGATGTTGGCTTTCAGCCGATCCGGATTGCTGCTCTTTGGAATGGCAATGACGTTCGGTTGCTGCACATGCCAGCGCAATGCGATCTGAACCGGCGACTTGCCGTACTTCTCAGCCAAGTCGCGGAACAAAGCTTCCTGATCAATCCGCCCCTTGACGATCGGGCAATAAGCAGTCAGCGCCATTCCAAGATCATGTGTCGTCTGCAGGAGCGTTCGTTGGCTCAAGAAGGGATGATACTCAACCTGGTTGGTCACAAGCTGGCCACCGGCAAGGTCCTGCGCCTGCCGCAACAGCGCGGACGGGAAATTGGACACACCAATCGACCTCGCAAGACCGCGGTCTTTTGCCTCGACCAGGGCGCCGATGGTTTCCGCAAGCGGTATATCGGGGTTTGGCCAATGGACGAGCAGGAGATCCACATAATCGGTTTGAAGCTTGCGAAGACTTGTTTCCGCTGAAACCCTGAACGCATTGGCAGCGAGCTGATCCCACCAGACTTTTGTGGTTAGAAAGAGGTCCGAGCGGTTCATACCAGAGGCGCGGATCCCGTCTCCAACCTCAGATTCGTTTTCATAATAGGCCGCCGTATCCACATGGCTGTAACCGTTCTGTAAAGCAAATGACACAGTCTGGGAGCATTGTGGCCCGCGCAAATCCCAGGTTCCCAACCCAATCGCCGGGATCGATACGTCACGAATAGATCTGGAAATCATTGTAAATTCTTCCATGGATGAAACAGCTGTGATGACAGTCACAGCCACCGCCAACGATCAGGGGCAAACTTCCCGCAACGTTCGCAAAGATGGCCGGAGACAATGATATGACATTGTATATGAAAATTGGTGGCAGAAAGGCAGTCTTGGCTGCCATTCCCCCGCTTAGAGACCGACTGGATGCCGATCCCTGTTTCGATCTTGCACCGCTGCGCGGTGAGTTTGATGCGTCGGGAGACTTTTGCGAGTTCATGGTTTTTCTTTTCGGCGGTTCTCCGTTCTATGACGGCAAGCCTGTGACCGACCTTCTCTCGCCCCTGTGCGATTGCGACGATGTTTATGGCCGTTTCGTAGACCACCTCGTGGCCGTATTGCTTCTCGGTGACCTAAACGAAGAAAGCGAAGCGGAACTGCGTTCGCTCATGGAGCGTCTACGGCCGCATGTTCTGGCGCCAAGGCCCACGACCCCCGTTCTGGTATATTCCGTGGACAACGATCAACTGCGCGCCTGACGTGACAAACAAAAACGCCGGCGACTTCCATCACCGGCGCTCCTTTTTGAAAGACTGACAGGATCAGCCGAGTTCGTTGACGCTGGTCACGACTTTCCCGACGAGACCATAGTCAATGCCCTCTTCCGGGCTCATCCAGTAGTCACGATCAGTGTCTTTTTCGATACGCTCGATCGGCTGCCCGGTGGCATCCGCGAAGATCTTGTTCAGACGATCCCGCATCTTGATGATTTCCTTGGCCTGGATCTCGATGTCCGTTGCCATGCCGCCGGCGCCACCGGACGGTTGGTGCAACAAGAAGCGAGTGTTCGGCGTGCAGAAGCGCAGCTCCTTCGGCACGGAGACGTAGATCAGCGCCCCAGCACTTGCGACCCAGCCCATGCCAAGAATCCGCACTTCCGGAGAAATGAACTTGATGGTGTCGTGGATCATGTCACCTGATTCAACATGGCCGCCCGGAGACGACACGATGACAGTGATCGGGTCATTGGAAACCTGCGCCAGCGCCAGAAGGCGGGCGCACACATCACGGGCCATGTCCTGGGTCACCGGACCTGTAATCAGGACGGTGCGCGCTTCGAACAGATGCTTGTCGACCTGGATCGACGGTTGGGCTTTGGACTTGTCCTCGTCGTCATCGTCGAGGCGTGCAGGCACCGTGGTCGAATAGTTTTTCATGCGCAGGATTTAGCTCCCTTGGCTGTTGTGCCGGTCATGCCCGGCGGTTCTTTCCGGTCTGGTCAGCGCGCCGAGCCGAACCGGTTTGTCCCATGTGTAAGCGAAGAGCTGCGCTCTCGCAAATCTTGTCAGCGTTCTTAAGCCGAAAAGAGTTATCAGACCGGCAACATATGCTCACAAAGACGCTTTTCAATCCGGCCGGTGTGGATGAATGGGGAGTTTGTCGCCCCGACGCCCCGCGATCAGATACCAGGCCAGCATCATCCCGAATGGCAAAGACGGCCACACAAACCACAGAGTAGACAGCCCAGAGGTCAGCAAATTGAGAACGAAGAAGAACCCAATCATGAAAACACAGGATTGGACCCGTCTCGGTTGAGACCGGATCCACCGGCGCGCCTGTTCAAATCCGTTCGCTACCGCCTGCGTGTCCTTTTCCCAATTGCCACGGCTGTTGGGTTCAGCAGTGTCCTGCAAATCGTCTTCAGCGGATCCAGCGGTCTCGGGAGAATTCCGTCCACCGAGGCGCACTGAGAACGTCTGCACCGGCTCGGAGACGTTTTTGACCTGCTTCGGTCCAAGAGGCTCGAAGCCGAGCGCCAGTTTTGTGCGGACCTGGTCGTAAACCGATTGTGCCAGCATGATGCCGCCCTTTGGGGCCAGTTCCTGCAGCCGTGCGGCGACGTTGACGCCATCACCGTAGATGTCATCGCCCTCAATCATGATATCGCCCAGGTTCAACCCGATCCGGAATTCCATGCGGGTCGCGTCCGGCAACTCGGCGTTTTTATGAGACAGCTCGTTCTGGATTTCGACGGCGCATTGAACCGCCTCAATCACCGAAGAAAACTCGACAATGACCGCATCGCCCCACGTATTGACGATGCGCCCATTGTGACGGGCTGTGAGGGAGGACATGATGCTGCGGTAGGTTTTAAGACGATTGAGCGTGCCGTCTTCATCTTGCTCCATGAGCCTGGAATAGTGTGCAACATCCGCACACATGATCGCGGCCAAACGGCGCTTCGCCCGTTCCATCCATCTACCCCTGATTGCCCGGCACCCGATAACAAACTTGTGACCGGCACCTTAGTTAGGAATGGGAAGCCGCGCTTGAAATTGCAAGGGAAAAGCACTTCCAACCATCCCCTTTTTTAAATTTCTGAACCCATCGATCGCTGTGACAATGAGCCCCAAAGAGCGGAAGGCTCATTTCTTTTTCACGAAGAAATACCCCAAAGCCAAGGAAGCTAATCCCTGAATTGGGCTCAAAATGAAGCCCGTCCGGTCAATCACGTCAAAAATCGTGGAGCCGGTCAGATCGTGCACCAAGGGTTCAGACAAGATCAGCAAGATGATCAAAAACAGATAGAAAACCGAAATAGACAGGGCGAACCTGTAAATGCTCTTCTTCACTGTTCGCTGTGCAGAACTCGGTGGCGTATCGGCAAAGAAGACGGTTGCCATAAGTGTCAAAGTCGGCAAAAAATTTGGAAGCAGCCAGCTCCAAAACTCCTCAGAACGGCTGCCGTATTTGTTAAGCATCATCTGGACAAAGACCAAAAGCACCAAAAGCCCGCAAATGACAAACCAGGTCAGCCCAAGGCGCCATTTCGCTACTTCATAGTCTATCATTGGCCGTCGCCAGTGAAATATGAGGAGAACTTGGCGCCTTTCAAATGATCAGATGCCAGAAGCGGGCTGTCATCATCGTCTCTGAACTTGGGTTCAGGATCGACCTCGTGCCTCTCGAATTCATAGACCAGCACTGTGATATTATGATCATCGGTAAACCGTTCCTGTTTCAAGACTGTCGGCAGGCCGGTCGCCCCTTCTCCGATCCAATCCGGATCTTCCGCAAGCGTTTCGCCACCAAGGGTGATTGGCTCGCCCAGAACGGTGAACACCAACACACGGTAGTAGCCAACACGCGCAAAAAACAGCCGATGAATATATGTCGCCAGATCGAAAGGCCGCGGCCCGGCGATTGCCGCATTCCAACGCGCCGAAGCAGGCTGAACAGGCTCGCCATTTGCCTGAATCTGCTCCAACTGGGTCACAAGCGCAAAGCCGCCGGGAACGCCAAAATAGGCGAAACGTTCATATCCCCCGATGCCAAGCGCATTTTCAATCAAGCCGCTGACATCACCATAGTTGGCGGTATCAGTGTCCAGAAAGGGCGTATAAAGCGCTTGGGGGACGACAAGCGACGCGGTCGGCTTTGGCGGCGGCCAAGGTTTGAAGTCCGGCAACAGGAAATCCCGCCAGAGCGGTCTTGTTTCATTTGCTGCAACCACAGAAGCCGGTTGACGTCCTGAATTTTCGGATGAGGTATCGTTCTCTGACGCAGGACCCGGTCCACTATCGTCTCCAGATGTCGGCATTCCCGCATCCGGAATGTCCGCGGCAACGTCAACACCACCCGAAAGAGGTCTCATAACCCCGTCTGAAGCGGGTTCAATTGCTGCGATAATGCCGGATATCAGACCAGACATCCCGGATGGCGGCACTGCGGGTGGCTCCGGAGCTGGCGCAGTAGCAGCTGGCGAAGACGGGACCATCGCCACGGGACTTTCCGTGGATGGCGCCGGAGTACCAGGCGCTGTCATGACCGCTTCACCGCCATCTGTTGCCTCAACCGTGTCACGCAAGGTCACATCGTCTTGAGTACCAAGATATTTGTCTGTCGCGCTCTCCGACGCCATGGCCATAGGCTCTGAATACTCCCAGGAGTATGATTGATACGTTTGGGTTTGATCAGCAGGCATCTGCATCCCTGCCCCATAGCTCACCTCAACAAACGTGAATTCACTCCCCGCATCGTTGGCACGTGCCTCCGTGAGCAAATTATCAAACGCTTGCCCGAACGAAGTAAGAAATACTTCTCCAAAGGCCGCGTGCGGAGACAGCAACTTAACGTCAGGCGTGATTTGCAATATGACAGGCCCGCCTTGGCTCGGATCTCGGCTTGCAGCAACCAAGGTAAAAACAACACCACCGCTGCCTGAAAAAAGCCCTTCTTCCAGAACCAGGCTCAGCTCTGCGCGGTCAGCACCAATTGCCGGGACATGATAGCCAATCACGTTTTCACCCCGATACACGACGAGATATGGCTCGAAGCCATTTGTCCGCAGGGAGACCTCGTAAGTCCCCGGTGCCGATGGCCGGATCACGACGATGTTGGAAAAGTCGTTGGCAGCCGTCGATTGCAGCCCGACCTCCATTTCGTAGACCGTCGACCGAACCGACTCCTCACCGCTGTCGGAAGCTGATTGTGCACCAATACTCCCCGACAAAGAACTGTTTAGAAACAATAAAACCGCCACGGCGGAAAAACGCTTGAGCGCGACCGGCATTACACACCTCGCCACCTAGAATGAGGTGACGCAAGGTAGCACAATCTTAAATAGATTTCACGCTGAGGTTTATATTCTGAGCCCTGCAACGATTGTCGCCGAGGCAGGCAAAGCCACGGGTGGCAATCACCTGTCGGACTGATCCGATAAGCTGCGCAGCACCGTCAAAGCCGCATCGGCCCGTTCTTCAGGAACAAAAACATGGTCGTGAAAAAACGCCGCAACCACGTTTGCCGGGATGCCCTGCTCCGCCAATGCTTTGGCAACGGCTGCCGTCAATCCAACTGCCTCAAGCGATGAATGCACAGTCAGTGTGATCCTGCGGAACCATTCCGCTTCCGCCAGTCCGAGCTCACGTGCCCGTTCCAGCGGGAGAATGGCCGTCATGCCTTCCGTTTCGGAAAAAAGACCGATCGGTTCGTACTTGGCGAGTTCAACAAGACTTTTGGTCGCGAACGTGCAAAACACATAGGGCTCGGGATCCAGCATCGGCCGCATGTGGGAGATCAGGTTTTGAAGGTCGGTCTCACCGGTCATGATTGTTCATTTCTATCAGTTAACTGAAGTTCTAGAAACGCGGCCATCTTCCCCGCCCAGCATCCCGGCCTGCAACATGCCAGTAAACCAAACCGGCGAGCACACCGGAGCTTATAAACGACACAAGATCAAAAAAGGAATACACCTGATCATCCATCACTCCAGTGACCCCAAAACCTATTGCAGCACCGGACAACGTGTAAAAGATCCAATGTTGAATGTGAAACATCTCCGCTACTATGAGAATGAAAGTGACGGGCAAAATACTCAGAGCATAAGAAAAGAAAACCAAAACAAGTGTCACAATGAAGACTGCGAATATCGAACCAGTCGACCGGTCAGTTGGCTGTGAGAAATAGCCAGATAGCAATAATAGGAAAATCAACAAAACTATTGCTGCTGCGACGCATCCATAAAAATACCCTTTCATTATCCGCCAGAGGGCAAAATCGTCATGTGCGGTCAACTGTTTCCCCTGACATAGACTTCCAAAGCCCGAGACTAAACACCCACAAGAAACACAACAAGAAGACCACTGCCGATGGCCAAAAGTTTCTGCAGCGGCTTTGTAAACCCGATCACGCCAAAGGAAATCAGGCCGAGACCGAGACCGATCTTGGCCGCAGCCAACAGCGCGAAAGTTGGCGTATCCGACAGGGCAATCACCGACGGGTTGGCGATCATCGCCAAGGGAATGACATAGAGCCCGATGCCCAGCGCCATCGCCGTGAAGGCCACTTTCAGCCAGTTTTCGCCGATCATCCCGGCTGCAATGAAAACCGCTCCACAGACTGGGGGCGTGATGGTAGAAATCAACGCAAACCAGAACACAAACAAATGCGCCTGTAGCGGCTCAAGGCCCTGCTCGATGAGGGCTGGTCCAGCAACAGACACACAGATGACGTAAGCCGCCGTCGTTGGAACTTCCATGCCGAGTACGAGACAGGCAATGGCTGTCAGCAATAGCGCCGGCCACAAATACCCCCCAGACCCGGAAAGGATCAGCGAGGTGATCTTCACCCCGAGTCCGGTAATCGCGAGAACACCAATGATGATCGAGGCGCAGATGATAATCGAGGCGATGACGGAGACTTGGCGCGCCGCATTTAAAAAGGCGCTTTCCAAACGACCAAGGATCTCCTTGCCCGAAGCGACACCTTTCGCGGTGAAAAACAGAAGAAGAAAGCCTGCCAGTATGGCGAGGCAGGCCGCATATTGCGGTGTGTATTTCGCACCAAACATTCCGTAAAGCAGCACCGCAAACGGCACCATGAAGAACGCCGAGGTAATAAGCACCTGGCGGACCGGTGGCTGATCCTCCTTCGCAACGGCTTTCAGGTCATGATGACGGGCATAGGCGTTGATGCCGATCCAGACCGCGAAAAAGTAGAGAATCGCCGGCAACAGCGCGGCCATCATGATCTGCGTGTACGGCACCCGGGTCAGTTCGACCATGACAAAAGCGCCTGCCCCCATCAGCGGCGGCATGATCTGGCCACCAGAAGACGCGACAGCCTCAACAGCGCCAGCCAAACGTTTGGGATATCCAAGCCGGGTCATCGCCGGCAATGTAATTGCGCCGGTTGAAGCGACATTCGCCGACGCCGAACCTGAGATGGACCCAAAGAGGGCCGAAGACAGTACGGACACCTTGGCTGCACCGCCCTTGAGACGGCCCGCGGCGGCGGCTGCCAAATTCATGAAGCCTTGGCCCGCTTCCCCGGCATTCAAGACCGCGCCGAATATCACAAAGATCGCAACCACATTGACCGACACCCCGGTCAGGCTGCCCCAGATCCCGCCCTCGGCGATGGTGAGGGTTCCAAGAAAGCTGGCCAGCGGTGTTCCGGAATGCCCGAACTCACCAGGAATATGTTGCCCGAACAACCCGTAAAATAGCGCGAGCGCTGCCACGATCGGCAGTGGCCAGCCGATGGCACGGCGGGCGCCTTCCAAAACCACAATCAACAGAAGTGCCGCCAGCCAATACTGAAAAGAGCCTTCCAGAAAGCCGTATTGATCGGACAACATGTCCTGATTGATCGCCACCCAAAGGCAAGCAGCGACACCAAGGATACAGAGTACAAAGCCGCTCGCACGCTTGAGCAGTCCGCCTTCAACGAACAGGAAGATCCACGGCAAGGCCAAAGCAAGGTGCAGCGGCCGGCTGACAAGGTTTGGTACCAGGCCAGAAAAAATCAGTCCGAGGTGAAACACCACGAGGACAACGGCAAGGCAAAGCATGAGGGATCGCCAGACAGGCGACGTCGGGGTGTCAGTGCTGATCATGGAAACTGTTCAAAAAATTAGAGATCCGGCGCCAAATGAGCGCCGGACCGGGAGACAATCGAGTTACTTTTGAGCATCCGTGAGATCGATGCCCGCTTCCTGGTAATAGCGCACGGCACCTGGATGGATTTTGCCGGTGATGTTTTCCATCAGACCCTGATCCACGCCGTTCCACCAAGCTGCGCCCTCACCCATTTTCGCTTTCTGCTCCCAGAAAGTTTTGGTCAGCGCGTAGGCAGCGTCGTCGTCCATCGCAGTCGTGGTGAAGGCAACCACCGGCAAGGATGTTGTGGTGATGTCGTCAGTCTGTCCGGCATAGGTGCCTGCCGGAATGACCAGCTTGGCCCGCTTGGATTGCGCGATCTGATCATCAGACAATGAAATGACATTCACTCCGGTCGATGCAGCTGCTTCAATGACGTTCGGCGCGGGCCAGGACCCGGCGGTCACAAATCCGTCGATTTGGCCATTCTTGAGCGCTGCAACCGCGTTGGACAGTTCAACCTCAGCAAGGTTGACCTTGCCTTCCAGACCGAAGAGCTTGAGGTACTTCTCACCTTCACGCGCCCCAAAAGAGCCCTTGCCGAGCAGAATGGTTTTACCTTCCATGCCGGCAAAATCAGTCACACCGCTCTGTTCAGACATCACGAAATGCATGGTCAGGGACGGGATCGGAAAAAGAGCGCGGATCTCGTCGAATTTCGGATCGCCCTTGCCCTCGAACATGGCTTTGCCGCCCTGGGCGAGCCTCACCAGCACTGGCGGTGTCGTGAAGACATAGTCACCGCCGCGCGCGCGGGCTTCCATCACGTTTTGAACAGAGCCCTGGCTTTCTTCAACGGTGACGATGATGTCGCCATTGCTGCCTTCCTTGACCGCTTCTGCGATCTGAACGCCCATTTGGTAATAGGACGAGGTGGACTTCGCCGACTTGTAGGTGATGCGCGTTTCCGCTTGTGCTTGAACGGCACCAAACGACAAGGACAGGCCAATGGCCAGTTTCAAAAGACCGGATTTCATGCGTTCGCTCCCTATGGTTTTGATCAACGTTATTGGGAGCGCATCCAAGGCGCAATGCTATTACAAGCAGAAATGGTACGACGGTTGTTCAAACCGGATCAGCTTGACCATAAAACGTCCTATCCCTTAGAAGCCTGAACCGGTTCTTTTCCGGCAATCCGGCGCACTTCAGGCGATGGTCGGCTCCCAAATTCCCTTAACAGGCTCGGCTTCTGAGTCTCCCGGCCATGGTGGCATAGAGATACAAATGAACTTCATCGGCTGATCGCCGTCGCAGCGGTACTGAAACGCTGTCCCTACCGGAATGTCGATGGACACTCCAGCTTCCAGAACCACCGTCTCTTCACGCCCTTCCCTTGCACGCCAGATCTGACCGCGTCCCTCCAGCACGTGCCAGAACTCACTCACCGTTTTGTGGCGCGTTGCCTTGTTGATCTGCCCAGATGGAACCGTGCTGTGGATCATGTTGCCGGTGTCACCATCCATAATGAAGCGGATCTCGGCACCTGCAGGCGACATGGCATCGGGCTTATCAGCCAGTGTTGTGGTTTTCATTGGCCCTCCTGGCCTTTCAGGTTCAAGGCCATATTGCACAAGAGTTCGAACATGATCGACACGCCCAGGAAGGCCGTCCCGCCGCTTTGGTCGAACGGCGGCGACACCTCAACAAGATCCGCTCCGACGATATTGACCCCGTCCAGCATGCGCGCGACTTGCAGCGCTTCAAAAGAGTTCGGCCCGCCGACTTCCGGTGTACCGGTTCCAGGTGCAAACGCCGGATCGACAAAATCGATGTCGTAGGAGACATAGGTCGCGCCTTGACCAGCGATCTCCTTTGCCTCTGCCAGGACATCCTGTACCCCGCGGGCGAAATATTCCTCGATCGCAATGACCCGAATGCCGACACTTTCGGCAAAGTCTCGGTCTTCAAAATCATAGGCCGTGCCGCGAATCCCGATCTGCACGACCCGTTTGGGATCCAGCAGCCCCTCCTCGACCGCGCGCCGGAAGGGCGTTCCGTGGGTGTATTGCATGCCGCCGAAATAGCTCTTGAAGAGATCCGTATGGCTGTCGAAATGGATCATGCCCACTGGGCCATGCTTGTTTGCAATCGCTCGGAGTATCGGTAGGGAACACAGGTGATCACCGCCTGCTGTCAGCGGTACAATACCCGCCTCCAGAACGTCATCATAGAACGCAGTCATACGGTGCAGGCTGTCGTCAACGCTTGCCGGGTTGGGGCCGACATCACCAAGATCCGCGCAATTGACCAGTTCAAACGGCCGGACACCGGTGTCCCCGTTTTGAGCCCGGATCATTGTCGAGGCATCCCGGAGCTGCCGCGGACCGTGGCGCGGCCCCGGCCTGTTGGTCGTGCCGCCATCCCACGGCGCTCCGATCAGCCCAATCTGCACGTCTGCAAGCCGGGGACTGTCGAGTTCGACATGCGGCAGCCGCATGAATGTCGGCACACCGGCAAAGCGCGGCAGGTCGAACCCGGAAACGGGTTGAAAGAACGGATCTGACATGGACAACCTCCAAGGCGAGACAGCTGGAGCAAAAGGTGTCTGATTGAACATAACCAGACTTGAACCCGTCAAGGGACTTCTTATCTCTCGATCACGCGGACGTCCGCGTATTCCTTAAAAAATCAATCCGGGACGACCCGAGCATGGAGACAAACATGGCTTGGGTCTTGTTGTTGCTGGCCGGCCTTTTGGAAATCATATGGGCGTATGCGATGAAACAATCGCACGGCTTCAGCCGTTTGCTGCCAACCTTGGTGATGGCAGTGGCCATGGCCGGATCTTTCGGCCTGCTGGCCGTTTCGATGCGCAGCTTGCCGCTCGGAACGGCTTACATGATTTGGACCGGAATTGGTGCGATTGGCGCTTTTGCTGTCGGTGTCTGGGTCCTTGGCGAAGCAATCACCCCACAACGCCTGATCGCCGCGCTGCTGATCGTCGCTGGCATGGTGACGATGAAACTGTCTTGATCACACCGGCTGCACCAAAAAGACCGGATCGGCGTGGGCTACCACTCGATCCGTTCGCCCATGTGATCGAAATAGCCGCCGGTCTCAGCTGGCGTCAGGCCATTGACCACCGACAGCAGGCGTTCGGCGGCCTTTTCGGGCGCCTGCACCTCCAGACCCGACTTGGCAAAACCCTCTGTCAATGGAGTCCGCACGGTTCCGGGATGCAGCGCGACACAGACCGCATGCGGTTTGCGCCGCGCGAGCTCAATGGAGGCAGTCCGCACAAGCTGATTAAGGGCGGCTTTCGATGCCCGGTAGCCGTACCATCCCCCCAGATTGTTGTCTGAAATGGATCCAACCCGCGCCGACAGTGTTGCAAAGACGCTCTTTCCGTCTTTCGGCAGGAGTGGAAGGAAATGCTTCATCAAGAGTGCCGGACCGATGGCGTTGATGGCATAAGATTCTGCGAGCGCTTGAGGATCCAGCTCCCGAAGGCTCTTTTCCGGTTTTCGACCGCCGAGCGTCAAAGCACCGGTTGCATCAAAAACGAGCCGCAGATCATCCCCCTGCCCGGCAACCCATTTGGCAGCGGCTTGAATGCTGGTCTCGTCAAGCAAATCCAAACCGGGATGTGTTCTGCGGGAAAGGCCAACCACGCGGTCATAAGGACCGCTTTCATCCAACACCTGCACCAAAGCGGACCCGATACCGCCTGTTGCCCCAATCACAATTGCCAAAGTGCCCATAGGTCGTCCCGTTTGCGTTTATATCGTTACGCAACACCGGCCAATCGGGATTTGTGGTGACGATGACTATCTTGGAGTGCAAGGCAGACCGGTATGATAGGAACCCGATCTGCCTTTCGTGACTAGGTGCAGGTGATGTTCACATTGAGTTTGGCGTCACCGTTTTCCTGCATGGAAAAGGTGATCTTGCCATTCGCATCTTCGAACACGCCCGATCCGCCAAGCACATCGCGGGTCTGGTCATTGGCGATCGTGCGGGTTTCCGGTGAATGAACTGGTTTGTCGACCGTGTAAGCCTCAGATCGGGCATAGAGATTGCCGTTTTCAAAACTTAGGACGACATCGGAGGCCAGCCGGACCTGACCTGTATCATCTTCACCGAGGACTCGGGTTTCCCATTCGACTGAGCCGACCGCGTTGCCGTTGTTGTCGACCAGATCACTGTGACCGATCCGAAGATCACCGGGCACCGGTGCATCGGATCCCTGCTTGACCACTTTGACGACGCGGTGTTCATTCATCGGCGCTGTAACTGAAAATGGTTGGCATTGTTCAAGTGCGTGCGCACTGCCAATTCCCAAAGCTGCGGTGGCGAGGGTTGCTGAAATAAGTGTTTTTTTCAGGGGCATGTCATTCCTCCATGAGTTTGTGCCGTCCGATGCACTGGAGATGCGACCACCCGTTCATATATTCAATAATTATTTCATATGTTTAATCATTAAATTTACTACAGGAAAACATGATCTTATTAAAAGGCAATCAAACAAAATGAAATCTATATTTTATGTAATTTTCCGCGCCAAGTAATCCGAGAACCAACCTGCATATCGAACCTGCAGTTCCGCACGGCGCCAGTCTTGTCCGGTGATCAGTCCGCGGCAGCGATCCGTGCCGCAAGCGCATTCCATTTCCCAGTCATCGTCATCGCCCGTTGCATAGTCAAAACTGAGTTCTTCACCTTCCTTGATATCCCGCATCGCATGAAACGCAATCTGGCCCCGAATTCCGAGATTCGGTGCACACGAATGATTGAGATGCATCATTGAGCTTTCCCGTTCGCCAGCAGAAACCGGCCCAATAAACAGGTCGTCACCGATCTGGATCTCTGCCGGTCCCAAACTCTTTGCAAGTTCATCGCGCCTTGCACGATCAAACACATGACCGCCTTTGACGACAACCAGTTCACCGTTGGTGATGGGCGCAGTAGCAAAAAGCCCGCGCCCTTCAATTCCGCTGCTTCGCTTTTCTACCTTTGGCGAGAACCAGGTCATCGTCATCGTGACAGCAATCCTTCAAATACCGTTTGGCAAAACTGACCGATATCATCTCGTCATGACCGCTCCCTGACACACCGCCTTGCACGGTGTTCCAGAAACAACCGGTCTGCTTTCGCCTGTGCCAATGCGATTGCCTTTGCATAGGCGGCGTGCGCCTTGCCGAGGTTTCCTGCGCGATAAAGCAGTTCCGCCTTAGCGGCATAAAGAGGCTGATAGTCCGAGAGATCCGGCTCCAACGCCGCAATCAGCTCCAGTGCCTCGTGGAGGGCTCCGATCTCCGCCAATGCAACAGCGCGGTTCAGGCGGACCACATTCGTCGGCTCGAAAACCAGCAACTCGTCGTAGAGCAACAGTATTTGCGCCCAGTCTGGTGATGCGCCTTCACAATGGCAGGCGGCAATCGCCGCTTTGATTTGGTAAGGCCCAAGTTTTCGGCGCGCCAAGGCAGTTTCGACCAGCGAGATGCCTTTCTGCAGTTCTGCCGACTTCCAGTGCGTCCGGTCTTGATCGAGAAAGGCAACGCGCGCGCCTTTGTGGTCAAACCGTGCGCCACGTCGCGCATAGTTGAGTGTCAAAAGTGCAAGGCAGCCTTCGATCTCCGGGTCATCAGGCCGAAGTTTGTTCAATATGTTGCAGAGGAAGATAGCTTCGTGTGCGAGACCGCGTTGATCGTCCTCAGGTTCAGATAAACCTGTTGTGAAGATCAGATAGACCACACCCAAAACGGCATCCAGCCGTTCTGCCCATTGTTCGGGACCCGGTACCTCATACGAAATCCCTGCGCCGTCAAGCTTCGCTTTCGCGCGGGACAATCGCTGTCCCATCGTGGTCTCCCGGTCCAGGAAAGCGCGTGCGATTTCTCCAGTCGTCAGCCCCCCTAATGTGCGAAGCGTCAGCGCCATCCGGGATTTGGTTTCAAGTACCGGATGGCAGCAGGTGAAGATCAGGCGCAATCTCTCATCCGGGATATTTTCGTTCTCCTCCAGTCCGGACACCTCATCCATCATCATGGAAAGGTCCGTCTCGGCGCGATCGACTGTTTGTTTGCGCCTGATGCGATCAATTGCCTTTCGATAGGCAACCTTCAGGAGCCAGGCCTGGGGAGATTTGGGCAGACCATTGCGCCCCCAGTGAGAGACTGCGGACACCATGGCATCCTGGAGGACATCTTCGGCGAGTTGAAAATCCCGGAATTTGCCAATCAGGATGGACAACAACCGCCCCCGCTCGTCCCGGGCGAGGCCGCCCAGGACTTTGGTGACTGCGATGGCATTCGAGGCGGAGGCGGTCATGGGCTTTTTCAGATGGTTTCGGACACCACCGTCAGCTGGCGTCGGGATAGTCCATCACCGGCCGTACTTCGACCGTTCCATACTCCGCGCTCGGGATCTGGGCGGCATAACCAAGGGCCGTATCAAGATCCGGAACATCGATGAGATAAAACCCGCCAAGGTGCTCCTTGGTCTCCGTAAACGGCCCGTCCATGGTTTCCACTTTTCCGCCACGCACACGCAGCGCTTTGGCAGTCTCCGCCTCTTTCAGCCCCTCACCTGCCAGCATGACACCGTCCGCCGTCAGTTTCTCGCTCAAGGCAAAATAGCCGGCCATCATTTTTTCAAATTCGGGAGTACCGTAAACCGGCTCGCGGGCGGGATCTGCATAGATCAACATCATGTATTTCATACTGAAATCCTCGTTTCTTCAGTGTCAAAATCTATCGAAATCCCAAAACGGGCCGCGAGCAGACTTGTTCTTTTCCGACCAAATCGCAAGACGCCAATTTCAGTATCGACACTCTTCTGACGTTCGGCATCCGCCTTTTTCGACACGCCTGAAAATTGTTTTTGAAAAAGTCGCCCGATCACAGCAACGAGAAGCGCTTAAGAAAACAAAAAGCCCCGGCTTACAAAGCCGGGCGAACTTGATGACAAACCTCATTCCTCTCGGTCGTCATCCTCGGCCTTGTGCCGAGGATCCATATTTTTCAATATATTATGGGTGTTCGGAACAAGTCCGAACATGACGCCGGAGGGAAGATCGGGCTTTGTCAGAAGTCTGGACCTTTTGCTAATCTCGGGTGAAAAAAATCACGCTGTCTTTGAAAAGATCTCACGGCCGATCAGCATGCGCCGGATTTCAGAGGTGCCCGCGCCGATTTCATAAAGCTTGGCATCGCGCAAAAGCCGTCCGGTCGGGTACTCGTTGATGTAACCGTTGCCGCCGAGAAGCTGAATGGCATCCAGCGCCATCTTGGTTGCGTTTTCTGCCGCATAAAGGATCGCGCCGGCGGCGTCTTCGCGGGTGGTCTCACCCCGGTCACAGGCCTTTGCGACCGCGTAGACATAGGCCTTGGAGGCGTTCATGGAAACATACATGTCCGCGACCTTGCCCTGGACCAGCTGGAAGGTGCCGATCGGCTTGCCGAACTGCTCGCGCTCGTGAACGTAAGGAATGACCACGTCCATGGCGGCTTGCATGATGCCAACGGCACCGGCGGCCAGAACCGCGCGCTCATAATCGAGGCCGGACATCAGGACATTGACGCCCTTGCCGACGTCACCGAGCACGTTTTCTTCCGGCACTTCACAATCCTGGAAAACCAGTTCTCCGGTTTCAGATCCGCGCATGCCCAACTTGTCGAGCTTCTGGGCGACGGAAAAGCCCTTGAAGTCCTTCTCGACCAGGAAGGCCGTCATGCCTTCGGGACCCGCATCCATATCGGTCTTTGCGTAAATAATCATGGTGTCCGCAGACGGGCCGTTGGTGATCCACATCTTGGAGCCGTTGAGGATGTATTTGTCGCCCTTTTTATCGGCGCGTAGCTTCATCGACACAACGTCGGATCCCGCCCCCGGTTCAGACATTGCCAGCGCGCCGAGATGTTCACCGGACACCAATTTGCCAAGATAGCGTTTTTTCTGATCGTCATTGCCCCAGCGGCGCAGTTGGTTGACGCAAAGGTTCGAGTGCGCGCCATAACTCAGGCCAATCGAGGCCGAGGCCCGGCTGACCTCTTCCATGGCGATGCAGTGTTCCAAATAGCCGAGGCCAGAACCGCCCCACTCTTCTTCAACCGTGATGCCGTGCAGACCAAGCTCACCCATTTCCGGCCACAGCTCGCGCGGAAACCAGTCGTCCCGGTCAATCTTCTCGGCTAAAGGCGCGATCCGGTCCTGGGAATAGGACCGCACTGTATCGCGCAGCATGTCGGCGGTCTCACCGAGGTCAAAGTTAAAGCTTGGAAAATCGTTGCGGATCATACGCTGTCCTCCCATTTGCGCTTTTCGTAGCGCACGAAATTGCTCAGGATACCGACCCGGTCATAGAGCTGCCGGGCAACGGTGTTGTGATCTTGTGTATGCCAGTAGACATTGCTGCAGCCGCTTTGCTCAGCCGCTGCGTAGACAGCCTCAATCAGCTTGCGGCCAACGCCGCCGCCGCGCTGAGCGCTGTCGACATAAAGATCTTCGAGATAGCAGGTCGGGGTGAGCGACCAGGTCGAGGCGTGCTCAAGGAAATGCACGAAACCGACCAGTTTGCCGTCTTGCTCCGCCACCAGCCCGTCATGATAGCCATCTGACAGCAACCGCTCGAACAACCCATCGGTGACTTCGTCTGCAAGGGTCTGCTCGTAAAACGTCAGATAAGCCTGCCACAGCGGCAGCCATGCGGCTTTATCCGCCCGCTCGATCGGTCTGATCGTAACTGGTGTCATGTTCAATCCTTCATGCCCGCAAGGCTCATCAGAGTGAAAAGTCCGGTTGCCACATGGACTTGTGCGTCCTCCGACAACCCATAAACATCAGCACGGGCAATCGTTAGCGTCCGCCCCGGTTTCAGAACGCGGCCGCGTGCAACAAGCGTTGGCTGGGCCGCAGGATTGAGCAGATTGATCTTGTATTCTGTGGTCAGGACGCCGGTGCCATCTGCAAAGAGCGTCAGGGCCGCATAGCCGGCGGCGCTGTCAGCGATCGAGGATGTGGCACCAGCATGAAAGAACCCGTGCTGTTGTGTCAGCTCCGGGCGCATCGACAGTTCCAGATCAACCGCGCCAGGCGCTAAATGGACCATGCGCGCACCGAGGTGATCCATGAAGGCTTGCGCTTCAAAACTCTTGCGGACCCGCTGTTCCCAGTCGGCTGATCGCGGTTTCAAATCCATCTTCAACGCTCCTCACTGGTCACTGGGGAAAGCTCCTCCATGCGCGCGCGCGCACCGGCCTCCACCTCTTCCAGTTCAAGCAACGTCAGTTCAATATCGCGTTGTTTTTCCAAAAGCTCTTCGCGCCGTGCGGCGATTTTTTCCATCAGGAGACGCAGCTGACCGGCTTCACCTGGCGCGCTGCCATACATGCCAATCAGCTCTTTGACTTCGGCCAGCGAAAAGCCCAGCCGTTTGCCGCGCAAAATCAACTTTATGCGGGTCCGGTCCCCGGGCGTGTAGAGCCTCTGCCGACCGCGGCGCTGCGGTGTCACCAACCCCTGCGCTTCATAAAACCGAAGCGTTCTTGTGGTGATGTCGAACTCTTGCGTGAGCTGTGTAATGGTAAAATAGCGCTGCATACCCGATCCTTCGCGGGCACATTTCCGCCTTTTTACGTTAAAGTCAATAGATCTTATTTTCGATATTTATTTCAATATTTTAGTTTTGAATATCAACAACAGACAAATCGTTCTGAAGAACATTTAAATCAACGCTGCCGGAAATCCCGTCAACTGTCCCGCGCTGGTGATACTGCCAAAGGACCCAATCTGAGGAATAAGACGGAGCATGCCAGATGGAGCGCACCCAGAGCCTGCGGTTCAGCCCATTGCCGCTCAAATACGTCCGGTAAAACTCTTCTGGCGCATAGAAAATGACCCGCTTGCCTGCGATTGGTTCCACCGCCGCAACAAATGCGCTGATCTCACGCAGCAGTTCTTCCGTCGTTGGCCGCCGGGCACAATTTCCCTCAAACTCCAGATCAACAACGGGCGCCAGCATATCCGGCTCGTCCGGCAGGACGGCCAAAAAGTTGCGCGCCTGCGATGCACCGTCCTTACACAAGCTAAAGAAGTGATAGGCACCCGTTGGCAGGCCGGCGGCCCTCGCCGCCTGCCAGTTGGCCGCAAATGCCCTATCGCGGAAATCCCCACCTTCGCTGGCCTTGATATAGGCGAAGGCAACGTCGTCGCTTGCAGCCCTCACCCAGTCGATCGCACCTTGATGATGCGAGACATCAATGCCGCGCACAGGATAATCGTCCCGGTCCGGTTCCCAGTTCATGAAAAAGAAAGCCGCCCCTGCAATCGAAATCACACCACCGACGGCAATGTAGAACAAGGTCCGCAAAACCGCTTGCAAGAATTTCATACCATTCCTCGCCGTCCCCATGCAGCGGCCACCATGGCGTAAAAGTCTTTATAATTTAGGCCAAAAAGTTCGGCCAAAGCGGCGCCGATGCGAGTTCAAGAATATTGCCGTCCGGATCCTTGAAATAAAGGCTGGTGCCACCAGCCGGCCAGACAACCTCGCTGATGATTTCGACGCCTTTCGATGGGAGGTAATCCCTCCAGGGATCGAGCTGATCATTCGAAATCCGAAAGGCAAAATGCCCATGCCCACTTGTGTCGTGCCCGGGAACAATCCCGCCAGATGTTGGCACATCCTCTCCAGTGTGTCCGCGGTAGAAGACGAGAAGGGTTTGCGCTGGCCCGGCATCGTAGGCGAAAAGCCGATCGCCAGCGACCATGCGCTTCAGGCCCAAAACCCCTTCATAAAAGCCATGTGCAGCGACCATGTCATCGACATAGACCGCAGTCTCAAGAATTCCGTCCAATTTTGGCCGCACGCGCCTAACTCCTAATCGTTGCAGGCAGGTTCCAAGTTCAGCTTCGCGTCAGCTTCACCAATTAGCCTAGACCTAGTTCATCGCTCCTGAGAAAAAAATCGGCTCTCAAAAATGAGAGTTTTGCGCATGTTAAGCGGTGTTCTTCTGGCAAAAGCAAATGGACGGATAACATTGCAACAGCTCGTTTCAAAGAAGACCAAAGCCGCAAATCCTTACCAGGAAAAGTTACACCTAGCAGCTCAATATCTTCACTCGAAACAATTCGAGGACGCAGCAAAGCTGTTCAAGCCACTTGCAAAAAAGCTTCCAAAATCGCCTCAGGTCAATCTTCTCCTGGGCTCGGCATACCTGGGCAATGGCGAGGTGGAAAAAGCGGTGGACGCCTTTCGAAAAGCGGTCCGCTTTGCCCCGGAGGACCCAGCGGCGCATGTAAAACTCGCCACAGCCCTTGTGAAGAAAAACGCAGAGCTTCAATCAATCCTCACTGTTTTGGATAAAGCGCTCAAACTCGACCCTGGATCAGTGGATGCTACTGCTCTGAAAGCTTCTGTGCTCATAAAGCATGCTCAGCTGGATGCCGCTGAAGCTTTGATTGACCAAGAAATGGCTAAGCTGACACCAGACCTAAAGTTCTTGGCCCAGTGCGCAAAAGCCTTCCAGCAGGTGGGCAACTCCGAACGGGCTGAACAGATTGCCGACTATCTCCTGAAAGCCGCTCCGAACGACATCGATTACATCGTTTTGAAGGCAGACATTCTGTTTGCAAAAGAACAACACCTTGAGTGTTTCAGCATTCTGTCCAAAGCGGCTTCAGAAAGGCCGCAAAACACAGCCATCGCTTTCTGCTTCGCAAACCTCTTGCTGCATTTGTCAAGAAACTATGAGGCATTGCCGTATCTTGAGCTTTGCACGAGAAAAAACCCGAGCGATGCCAAGGGCCGCGAGTTGCATGTTCATTGCCTGCTGATGCTGGAGCGCTACGATCAAGCAGATCTACTCATTCGCGATTGGATCAAGCACCATCAGCATTTTACACCCACTTCAGAGCGAAAAAGAACAATTGGCCAGTTTCAGTGGCTCAGAGCATTCATTGAGTTTGGGCGCGGCAATATTGAACAAGCTTGGGAACACTACGGCGCGCGATTTGACACCGGGGCCGTCAATGGCGCTGTTTTTCTAAACTACCCTGCACCCTCTTGGACCGGAGAGGACCTGAAAGGCAAGACGTTGTTGGTATGGTCCGATCAAGGCCTCGGAGACACGTTGAAAGGCGCTTCGCTCATTCCCGAGCTTGCTCAGTCCGCAGAAAAAATCATCCTGGAAACCGAGCCACGGTTCGTCCCGTTCTTCAGCAATTCGTTTCCGCAAATAGAAGTCCGCCCCTTTACCGGAACCACCGGAACACAGGCTGCACGAAAAGCAAAGAAACACACAGACTTCGACCTGGCATTTTGTTTAAGTGACACGCCAAGATTTCTGAGGCCGGACCTTAAAAGCTTCGAAAAGGTCAGGGAAACTGTCTACACCACCGATATCGAACGCGCTCGAAACATCCTATCCGATGTTCCTGGCCATGATGAAAAGCCAATCATCGGTCTGTGTTGGCGATCTCAGAACATGAAGGCGAGCCGCGCCCGTTACTACATGAACGCGGACGATATGATTGAAATCATCAACAAAGAAGACGCGATCTACATCAACCTTCAATACAAAGTCACTGACGAAGAGATCGAGAAAATTGCCTCCAAGTGCAAGGGCCGCTTTTTCCACTTCAAGGATGCTGACCTTTTCAATGACCTCGACACACTTGCCTGCCTCATAAATCTCTGTGATGTCGTTATATCTGCAAACACCAACGTTGCTGATTTGGCAGGCGTGTTGGATGTGCCGTGCGTAAGGTTCGGCGGCGTGACACCTCAGCTAACGATGGGCCAGGACTTTGTGCCGTGGAGCCGCTCCGTAACGTTCATTCCAGTGCGTGAACCGGCAAACTCTCGTGACATGATCCCTAACGTCATCGATGAGACGAAACGCAAACTGAGCAAATGGTATCCGCTCGCCCGCAACATCAGACTGCAAGCCTCTCACCCTATCGCAGGTGAGCATTGAACTGATCACAGCTCGTTCCAGATCCAGCGAAGCAGGTAAGCTTGTCGTTTGTTTCGCTGTACTGGAACGACGTCGAAGGAGTGTCTGGCCAGTGAAGATGGCCACCTGCAGCTGCCGGGCCCATCCCCCGTCACAAAAGCCATGTGCAGCATCCATGTCATTGACAGAAACCGCAGTCGCGAGAATGCCCTCGGTGCAAGGTCGCCCCATTTGTGCGAAATCTCCCCCAGATTACTAACTTATTATTTGGCATTATCGCCCAGATTTGCGTGACTCTATTGGCGGGGAGGATGAAGTTGCGGAATCTGATTAGAACACTCCTTTTGGGGAGCACTCTTCTGTTTGTTGCCAATGGTGCGGTGCCGGCAGCCCCCCTTGTTGTTACAGTTCAGGGACCTGAAACAGAAACCGACGCCCGCTACGACTACGATCACGCGGTTATTCACCTCGCTCTGGAAAAGACCAGAGCCGAGTACGGCGACTTCATTATCAAGGAAACCCCAATCGGCCAGAACAGCCAAAGAGCCCTTGCCGCCGCAGCGAACGGTTCTTACAAAAACTATGTCATAAAAGCCTCAGCGAACAATGAGTTGGCAAACTTGGTCGGGATGGTTCCATGCCCAGTCGATCTAGGGATCGTGGGCTACCGTGTTGCCTTTGCATCAAACAAAACAAAAGCTAGCCTCACTTCTGTGGAGACACTGGAGGACTTGAAAAAATTTAACGTCGTACAAGGGATCGGGTGGCTTGATACTGCAATCTTGCGGCACCACGGATTTGATGTCCGGACAATCGGTGATCACAACAGCATGTTCAGAATGGTTGCGCTGAACCGGGTAGATCTGTTTCCGCGCGGCGCCAACGAGCTGAAAGCGGAATGGGAAACACACATGTCCATTTTGAATTTGGCTTATGACGAAGGTGTTGCGCTCTATTACCCGCTTCCCCGTTTTCTTGTCACGTCCAAATCAAATACCGAATTGATCGAAAGGCTGAATAAAGGCCTGATCCGTGCGTATAACGACCGCTCCTTGATCGCGTTGTGGCAAAGAGAGTATGGATCCAGCATCAAGTTTGTAAAACTCGGATCGCGGAAAATATTCCGACTAACCAATCCTCATATTTCGGAACTGGATCCGGCTTGGAAAGAGTACATTTTCGATCCGTTCACCTACGATCGCACCGAACAAGCTACCACTCGGTAATAGCAATCTAATCCGGTTTTATGTTCGGGCTAAAATAGATTGCCGGTCCACCTTTGGAGATGAACCGGCGGATCACGTCAAACGACCGACAATTTCACGTCGATGTTGCCACGGGTCGCATTGGAGTACGGGCATACCTCATGCGCTTTGGCGACCAATGCTTCAGCCTCGGCCTTATCCATGCCCGGAACTGAGACTTCCAGCGCGACCTCCAAACCAAATCCACCCTCGGATCTCGGGCCAATGCCGACTGTCGCGGTGATGGACGTGTCTGCTGGGACCGCAATTTTTTCCTGGCTGCCAACGAATTTCATGGCGCCGATGAAACAGGCTGCATAACCGGATGCAAACAGCTCTTCCGGGTTGTTGCCGTCACCTCCGGCACCGCCGAGTTCTTTCGGCGTCGTCAGTTTGGTCTTGAACGATCCGGTCAGAGTTTCGACCGCTCCATCGCGCCCGCCGGTTGCCTTTGCTTTCGTTTCATAAAGCACTTCAACGCTCATCTTATCATTCCCTTACAACGTGAAAACTGTATTTGCCGGTAGGCAGCATTTTATATCGTGCACGATATAATTTACCCACATAAGCTGCACTGACAAAAACGTCAACAGGTTGCGATCAAATCGCGCGCGATCTATAAGGCGGTTTATGAGTACGACGACCAATCAAATGTCTCTTCTGGACGCAATCGGCTTCAATGCGCCCGAAGACGAAAAACCCAAAAAAGACAAGAAGTCAGCTGCGCCGGAAAAGCCTTCCAAGCCAAAGAAACGGAAGTCCAAAAAAGCCGCTGAAACAGCAGCCTTGGCTTCGGATGTGGCAGCAGTTGAAGGCACTGACCCAGAAAGTGCAACCGGTGCCGTACCGGTGAAGACATCGGACGCAGCCGTAGAAAATCCAATTGAAAACGGCGAAAAATCCAACGGGATTGGCACGCTGGAGATCCGTCCTGATGGCCCGCTGCCGCTGGACAAATATCTGTGCTTTTCGCTGTATTCGGCAAACCACGCGATGCATGGCGTCTATAAAACGCTGCTGAAGGACGTCGGCCTGACGTATCCGCAATTCCTCGCCATGACCGTATTGTGGGACAAGAACAACGTTCCGGTTGGGGCGATCACGCAAAAACTTCAGCTGGACACCAACACGCTCACACCACTGCTGAAACGCCTGGAAGCCATGGGTCTCCTCACGCGCACCCGCTCCACCAAGGACGAACGACAGGTGATCCTGAAGCTGACCCGCAAGGGCCGAAATCTTCAAAAGAAGACCGAACATTTTGCAGAGTGCATCTTCTCGTCAACCGGCTTGAGCCTTGAGGAGATCGTTGACCTCCAAACCAAAATCATGAAGCTTCGGGACAATTTGAGAAACGCTGATCTGATGTAGATGCTGAACCTGCGCAGTCTTAAAACGGCAGGCCGAACCAAAGTGCGGCAATGCCGAGGAAAGCGAAGAAGCCGACGACGTCCGTCACGGTTGTCACGAACACACTGGATGCAATTGCCGGATCGATATTGAGCCGGTCGAGCGCGATCGGGATCAACAGGCCGGACAACCCGGCAGACAGCATGTTGATGACGATTGCTGTGCCAATGACCACGCCAAGACCAACACTTGAAAACCACAACCAGGCCGTAACCCCAATCAACACGGCCAATGCAAGACCGTTCAAAAAGCTCACCAGAACTTCACGATTCAAGACCCGAGCAAGATTTCGTGCGCTGAGTTCCTGGGTTGCAATGCCGCGGACGGCAACAGTCATCGTCTGTGTCCCCGCATTGCCCCCCATCGACGCGACGATCGGCATCAGGACGGCAAGTGCAACCATCGCTTCGATTGTATCCTCGAACAGCGCGATAACGACAGATGCCAGAACCGCAGTTCCAAGATTGACCACAAGCCAGGTCAGACGGGATCTGGCAATTGTCATGACGTTGTCGGAAATCTCCTCATCGCCCACCCCGGCCAGGGCGCGCAGGTCTTCTTCGGCTTCTTCCTGGATGACGTCGACAATGTCATCGACGGTCAAAACGCCGACCAAACGGTCGTTTTCATCGACCACAGCGGACGACACAAGATTGTAGCGCTCGAACCGGCGGGCGACTTCTTCCTGGTCTTCCGTTGCCTCAACCGCGTCCAACCGCTCGGCCATGATCGAGGTGACTTTTTCGCGCCGCTTGGTTCTCAAAATCTTGTCGAGATGCACCGACCCCAACAGCTTGAACGAGGGATCGACAACATAGATCTCATAAAAATCGTCTGGAAGGTCCCGGGCTTCGCGCATGTAATCGATGGTCTGGCCAACGGTCCAGAACGGAGCGACCGCGATGAACTCACTCTGCATGCGCCGGCCGGCACTCTCCTCCGGATAATCCAGCGCCTTTTTGAGCTGGGCCCTGTCCGCATAGGGCAATTCCTCAAGAATTGCGGCCTGGTCGTCTTCGTCCAGATCTTCAAGGATGTAGACCGCGTCATCGGAGTCAAGTACGCCCAGCCCTTCCGCGATGACCTCGTTCGGAAGATCTTCCAGAACCTGCAGACGGACCGCTTCGTCGGTTTCCGTCAGAGCGGTATAATCAAAGTCCTCACCGAGGAGCCGGATAAAGGCAGCCCGGTCATCGGCGTTGAGGGCTTCGAGAAGATCACCCGCATCCGCTTCATGCAGATCACCGGCGATTTCTGACAGGCCGGCTTGATCTTCAGCCGCAATGGCAGCTTCGACAGCCGCAATGTATTCCGGATTTAGCCGCTCTTCCTCGTCGCGGACCGGAATTTGCGGATCAGTTGAAGGGAGTACGCCAAGCTCAGCAGCACCGCTCATTTCGCCCTCCCCTTTGCCGCGCTCGTACACCGGAAACACCGCATCCGGTTTGCAGATGCCCCCAGAACTAACGGGAGACGCGCAAAAGTGCCACCGGAAATACGATGAAGGTCCACAGGGTTAGTGATCGGCCTTCCGTTCAAGCACACTTCTTATGGGAGGCCGCTTTTCGCACCGCGGCAAGATAAGCCCGGGCATTCGCCGGCAAAATTCTTTCTTCCTCGGAGATACAAGGTTTGGCACGTTTGAAGGCCTGTTGGGCACGATGGCTCTTCAGGCACACCCGACCGTTTGCCAAAACCTCTTGCTCCAAATACCAAAGCTGCTGGCAGGTCAAGGAACCAAGCGAAGACTCGTTTGGCGTAAATTCTTGAGCATGCACGCCCAATGGAAGCAAAAACAACGCCGCCAAGGCAAAGCGGTACCGCATCCTCGGTTTCACCATTTTCCTTAAATATCCGCAGATTGGCGTCGCCATATCCCTGATATTCGCAGTCCACACCCGATTCGCAAACCTGGTTCAGCAACGAAATTGCCCAAGAGATGGCGGCGCAGTGCTTAGATGCTCCAGGAGCTCTCAGGATGGTCAGCTTTCTCAGCATCCAGCGCAGCCTGGTACGCGTTGACCAGTTCATCCGGCTTGCTGATCAGAAAACCTTGGATATCCGAGCACCCGGCCTCAATCAGGAAATCCCGCTGTGCCCGTGTTTCAACCCCTTCAGCAACAACGCCCATCCCAAGGCTCTTTGCCAGAATAATGGTTGTTTTGACTATTGTGGCCGCGCTTTCGCTCGTATCAAGGTTCTCGACGAAGGACTTGTCGACTTTCACCTTGTTGATCGGCAGACGCAAAAGGTGTTTGAGGGATCCATAGCCGGTACCGAAGTCATCGAGTGAGATCAGCACACCGAACTCATGCAACCGAACCAAATTCCGATGAATTTCCTCGAAACGCTGGTCCAAAAGCACCGTTTCCGTGATTTCAAACTCAAGGCGCCCCTGCAGGACCTTTAGACTGTCCAACTGGCGCGCAACGCGATCCGGGAATTCCGGGTCGCACAGCTGAGACGTCGATAGATTGATCGCCAAACGGCCAGGATCAAATCCCTCATCGATCAGCTTTGCAAAGTCACGGCATGCCGCCTTGATCACGGCGCATCCCAAGGGAACACCAAGGCCCGCATCCTCAGCGATGGCTACAAACTCGGCAGGCGGTACAGGCGCTCCGTTTTGCGCCCAGCGCGCCAACGCCTCGAACCCAACCAAACGGCCTGTTGCCGCCTCAACCTGAGGCTGGTAGGCAACAGTGATCTGGTCGTTCGCGATCGCTGCCTTCAAACCCAGCGCAAGATCTTGACGCCGCTCAAGGCTGCGCCTGTAAAGCTCGTCGTAACATCGCCATCCGTTCCGACCGGACGCTTTGGCCTGGTAGAGCGCAAGGTCTGCACTCTTGAAGATTTCCGTCGATGTGTCTCCATCGGCCGGCACGCGCGCCAAACCCATTGAAACCGTTGAAGGAATTGTTCGCGACCCAAGCTGGACCGGTTGGCAGAGCGCGGAATGGAGCTCAGGCATATCGGAAAGCCCGCCATCAAGACCGCCAAGGCCCGGAACAATAAATGCGAACTCATCGCCTCCAAGACGTGCGACAGTGCCGCCACCGGCCCGATCGACAAACTGTTCCAGACGGGCAACTGTTTCCTGCAGCAACAGGTCGCCAGCATCATGCCCCAGTGTATCGTTGACGGATTTGAACTGATCCAGGTCCACGATACCGAACAGCGCGCTCTCTGATGTCGCTTTTGCTCTCTCCGCTATTTTGGAAAGCTCCCGGATCATGACGTTCCGGTTGGCAGCACCCGTCAGCGAATCCGTATCGGCAATCCGGCGGATCTCTTCTTCCGCCCTTTTCAGAGATGTTACGTCCGTGCGCACACCAACGCTGACACCCCTATCTGAAACCCGTTCACGAATTTGGACCCATCGGCCATCGGTCAGTTTTTCCACCAAGATGGACTTGGGATTTCGATACGATTCCAATCTCCGCTTTAACCAGCGTTCCTGTTTTTCCGGAGTATCTCCCGCATCAGCATAAAGCCCTATGTCAAGCCCATGCATCAACATCTCGCGGAACGTCACCCCGTCCTCGATGGCAGGCGCCGTATCGGCATAGTTGGAACGGTAAGCTTGATTGCACATGATCAAACGGTCATTGCCATCAAATGCAACAACAGCGTCTGGAATTGTTTCAATCACATCCCTCAGGAGCGTCCTGGCCTCTTCAAGCTCGCGCTTGTGGTTTTCCTCAGCTGTGATGTCCACAAAACTGGCCACCACTTCTTGTTCTCCTGTCGGCACAGATCGCGACGGGCGGGCATTTACACGCAGCCACTGCACGCCGCCGTCGGGACGTTTCACTCCTACAATCCGGTTCATGACAGGCTCGCCTGTCCGCAGCGCGACGGTCGACGGCATCTCGTCTCCACCCATTGAACGGCCATCAGGAAATACTGTACCCCAGGTTGGGTCCATTATTTCCTGACCCCGCATTTGCGCTTCGCTCATGTGAAGAAGACGGCAAGCCTCCGGATTGGCTGCAATGATCTCACCGTTTTGACCATGAAGAACCACGCCCGCCGTGACGTTGTCGACAATCGACTGCAGACGTTGCCGACTTTCAACAAGGGCGGTCACATCGGCCTCTATCGCCATAAAACCGGTTACATCGCCGATTTCGTTCCGAAGCGGGCGGATTTCCAGATCCAGCCAATATTTTCGGCCTGTCTTTGACCGATTGAGAATTGTTTCACGCACCGGCTCCCCAGCATTAATGGCTGCGGTCAATCGCGCAGCCGTCTCGGGATCCGTTTCTCTACAACGCAAAAAGTGGCCAGGCTTGCGTCCGCAGACCTCGGCCAAACTGTACCCGGTCAACTCTTCGAAGGCTGGATTCACCCATTCAATAGCCCCATCGGCATCTCCAATGACTACGGGCGTTCGGGTCGCATTGATAATCTGATCTGCAAACTTGAGACGCCGTGTCAAGGCTTCCCGGCGGGCGACATCCCGCGCAACGCCCCAATGGCCGAGAAAATTACCCTCGGAATCGTAACGCGGCTCGCCATAGACCTCAAAATGGGACGCAGATCCATCGCGCCCTCAGAGCTCGCAGATAAAGCCGTCGATGGCTTGCCGTTTGGTCAAGACATCATGGAATTTGGCAGAGTTGCCGTCGGGATCCGCTTTGTCTTCTATGATTTCCCAGAGCTTACTTCCAGTCCAGTCTGGGAATTGCTTGACCATCAAGCCATCATCGCCCTGGATGCGCGTCAGTCTATGGTCGGCATCCGCCTCCCACAACCAATCGGACGATAGGGCCAAAAGGGTTTCCAGACGCGCTTGTGCCGCAGCTTTTTGCCGTTCTGCGGCCACAAGTGCGGTTTTATCCGTAGCAACACCAATTCCGCCGACGATGCGGCCGCCAATGATAAGCGGCACCAAGGTCGTTTCAGACATGATACGGCCATGGCGGGTCTCGGTTTCGGTCATGCAATGGACCGTTTCCCCGGCCAAGACGTTTTTGTGCATCGAAGCCCAAAGCTCGACCTGCTCCTTGGGCATGCGTGTTTCATCGGCCCGTTTACCAATCAGGTTTCCGAAGGCTTCTCGATCAAGTTTGTTTTGGAAAATATACCGGCCAGCTCTGTCGAAAACCCAAGCAGGTTGCGGCAGATTTTCGTAAGCGGCACGCAGGAGATCGTATTCCGGAGCTTCAAAGCGGGAGTTCTCATCAAACTGAACAGGTTGCTTCATCGGCACTCACATCAGATCAAATGCGCTATTACTTTAGGGCATAACAGCACCTCAAGCGGCATTCTCAAGAGCAAAGACTAAAGAAAACACGAACACAAGCCTGTAAATTTGTCAGAATACTCAAAGAAAGTTTCCGAGCACCAGCCTATGGCATGTTCATATGCAAATAATGACAATGGTCTTAAGTTCCTGCCCGCGCATATTGCCGACTTGGATCAATGCTTTTCAGCACAAAAACCACTAGCGGATGCACGAATGCATCGTTTCACTTTAGTTGGTAATCACAGATCTTCGAGACCGGTTATTTCGAAATTGAACTTCAGAGGATCCGGGGCGTTACGGCTTCCGAGCCAGGAAATGTCGAGTGCCAGCCCGTTGGTGCCAAGGGTTTGCCGCAGCACCGTCTACAACTATTCAGAATTTGCCTATGCCCCGCCTCTGAGGCTAAATGCCAAGAGCTACGAACCAGCCACCCATTCGGTCCCGGTTCACACCAAGATCAGAGCCACCATAGACAAGGTGCGAGTAGATGTGGACGAAATCGCCCTCCACCCAGACCTGGGTGACATCCGGGAAGCCCCAAACCATTGAGCGATGAACGAACACGAGCGGCAAGTCATCGAGTGAGCCTGACAAGCGTTGAGTGCGGGCGGTCTGAGCAATCTGCTGTTTCAATGCAGAGAGGTTGACGGTCTCAACCGGGCGGACAGCATAAAACCCACCGGGGAGTTCCGTGTCTCCAGTAGCGGACCGCGTCGTCACCGCAGGAACATCCGCCCTGGTAACGGGCGCAAAGCGGAAAAATAAGGCGGCCCCCACTCCGCATAACACCAAAACCAGGGCACCCAGGCCGAAGACCCATAGACTGCCGAGACTGAGTTGCAAACCGTTCATGCTGTCCTCAAAGGCAAAGAGAAGCCAAGTGGATTTTGCCTGAAGCGGGCGCCGGACAGCCGGCGATAGTTTTCGCCAACGCAGTGCAGACCAAAGCTTGCACCTGCTTCATCGCAGCGCACATCAATCGATCTGATAGGCAAGCAATACATCCTTCGGTACGAAATTAAGAGCACTTTCATGAGTTGCACGAGCTTTAATTTTTGGCGCCACCCCTGCTTCATGCGCCTCCTTCCAGCGAAGGGCGCACAAACACCAGCCATCTCCTGGCCTAAGCCCGGGAAAACCGTGGGCTGGAATGGGCGTTTGTAGGTCGTTCCCGCGTGCCTTGGTGAAGGATAAAAATGCCTCCGTTACCACAGCGCAGATAACATGGCTCCCACGGTCTTGATCATGCGTGGCACAAAACCCATCCCTGAGATATCCGGTCATCGGGTCGGTACAACAGCTCTCGAGAAGATCGCCAAGAATGTTCTTTGCCATGCAATGCTTCCGTCAGAAATGGAGGTAAGTTGCCTTTGCGGTCAGTCGTCAGCCAGATAGAGCCAGACATCCATGCGACAAGGCGGACAGCATTAGCAAGACCCTGATAATTCACCTTGCGCTTTTGTTGAATATGTCTCGGCAATGAAGTCTTCTAAGGTCATGCCGCAAAATAAAATCTGGAGGAAAGCGCCATGGTCACCTCTCTAACTGACGATCAACTGAGATCTCTTTTGGAAACAGAAGAACAGGACATGAGCGTCGTATTTTCCGATCCGAATGTCCCTGACAATCCAATGATCTTTGTCAGTGAAGAATTCGAACGCCAGACCGGGTACACATCGGCGGAAGCCGTTGGACGCAACTGCCGTTTCCTTCAAGGTCCGGAAACCAACCCCTTCGCGATCGAAGCAATCCGCCAGGGTTTGAAAGCCCAAACGCGCTTTACCATCGATATTCTGAATTATCGGAAAGATGGCACGCCCTTCATGAACCGGTTGCGCATCAGGCCAATCTTCGATGGCGATGGTCGGCTGACTTTTTTCGCTGGCGCGCAAAACCCAGTTTAAACAGCGCACGTCCGATATCGAACGCTGTGCTCGAGCTTTTTGATTGCCAAAGGCCGCCCTGACTGGACAGTCGGGCCAATTTTATTGGCGTAGAATGTCGAGTTAAATTGGCATCCCACCTCCATGCTTCTTTGCGACTATAGCTCCACAACGACCTTGCCGATCGCCTGCCCGCTTGTCAGCCAGTCATAGGCCGCCCCAACATCCGCAAGGTGAAAACTTGTTGCATCCAAAAGCGGTTTCAGCCCCCCGGCATCAACGATTTCGGCAAGTTTGGTGAGGATGACGCCATGCTCTGAGCGCTTGAAATCATGCAGCATGGGGATCAGCATGAAAACCACATGAAGGGACAGGCCCTTGAAGTGGGCAACGCTCAAGTCCAGCTCGACCAACGCCACTGTAGACGCAACATTCGCGTTGAGCGCAGCTGCCTCGAATGAGTTTGCCATATTGGCGCCGCCGACGGAGTCAAAGACAACATCAAAACCCTGGCCATCCGTGTATTTCGCCACATAGTCGGCGACCGCCTCGGACGTATAGTTGATGGCTGTCGCGCCGTATCCGTTGATCGCAGACATTTGCGCGTCTTTGGAGCCGGTTGCATAAACATCTGCTCCAAAATGTCTGGCAAGCTGGACTGCAACATGTCCAACTCCACCAGCACCACCATGGACCAGGACCTTTTGGCCCGCTTTGACACCCGCGCGGGCGAGACCCTCAAACGCGGTGATACCGACGAGCGGGAGTGCTGCTGCCTCGCGCATGGTCAACGACTGTGGTTTCTTGGCAATGAGCCGCGCATCAACTGCCATCAGTTCCGCCAATGCGCCCGGCAGATCGGCCAGCCCACCAGCGCAGCCGTAAACCTCATCGCCCGGAGCAAAGCCATCGCCCCCCTCTCCCACGGCCTCAACCGTGCCGGCGAAGTCTATTCCCAAGAGGGCTGGCAACTCTGGAGACAGTGGAAGGTCGGTCCCCATCTGTTTGATCATCGTATCGACAGTGTTGACGCTGGTCGCGCCAATGCGCACGAGCACTTGTCCGGGCTTCACCTCAGGATCCGGCAATTGGACAGCATCAAATTCTGCAGCCTCGCCATATGCCTTTAAGACCATCGCTTTCATACATCATCTCCTTGAACAGCGTGTTGCCGCGAAGATGAGATTTTTTATTTTCCGTATAAACTAGACGATGCAGCATTCTGTTTTCGGATTTTGCGCATAAAACTTGGACTGATCAATCCCAAAACAAACTGCTGGCCCGTTTGCCGCCCCCGCAGTTCTAGAGGGGGTTTGTCAATTATGCCGCATCCGGGCGGGCAGACGGGGCTGGCATTCGTTCGCCGATGCGCCATTTGGCTCTACATCACCTTTGATGGAGACCTTGATGGTACGCGCAAATCACGATCGGGCAACGCTTGGCCAGCCTGCTTATGAGCTTTTGCAGGGATACAGCCTGTTCGAGATCAGGCATTACCCGGCAGCTGACGCCGTCCGGATCATCGAAAGCAACGGCCGGAGTGCGGCTACCCGAAGCGGGTTCAACGCCCTTTACAGCTACATCACTGGCAACAACGAAGACCGGCATCACTATGACATGACCGCGCCTGTTTTGCAGCGGTCGTGTGGTTCAAACAGCGCACCATCACAATCAAGCACGACTAGCGATCTGATGGATGGCGACTGGGAGATGTTTTTCTTTCTGCCTGACGGTGTCGACGTGGCTTCCGCAGCAGCGCCGGTCAATACGCGCATTGAAGCCACGACGCTTGGCGAACGAAAAGTGGCGGTTCGCAGCTTCTCCGGCCGGTGGTCAGATGAGAACTTTGCGGATGAGGCGAGCCGGTTGCTCACCAGTCTGACAGAGAACGGTTTCACAACAACCGGCCCGGTCTCCTTTGCATTTTACGATGCACCATCCGTCCTCCCGGCCCAGAGATATAACGAGGTTCAAATTGAGGTCGAGTAATTATGAACAAGATATGCTGACACTGAAGACAAAGTCTTCGGCCCCACGCAAAAAGCTTACGGATCCGTCTGAGCTGTCTGACGAGCATGCCAGTGAGGTGATCGAGATGGCCCTTTCCGATCACGTCGGGTTTGCCGAGATTGAACTGGAATACGGGCTTCACGAATCCCAGGTCAAAGCGCTGATGCGGGATCGCTTGAAACCCTCCAGCTACCGGGCCTGGCGCAAACGTGTCCGCAAGTTCTCCGACCGGCGCGCGCATTACAAATGACGCAGTCAAAATAAAACCAAAATTGCCTCCAATCAAGAAGCGGTATGACGAAAGGAACACCATGCGTCGGCTCTTGATCTGGAGTACCTGTTTTATCTTGTTCAATCTGGCGCTTGGGCTGACCGCCTATCTGTCGGGCGTCCGGTCACCGGACACCCACTGGAGCACCGCCAACCGGGAGCCCATCGGCATCGCACCAAATCCACGGACGGAACAGCAAGCGATCGTTCAGGTGTATGCGGCGCGCGCGTTCAGCTGGCGCGGCTATTTTGGTGTCCACAGCTGGATATCCGTGAAACCTGCAAACGCCGATCATTTCACCACTTACGAAGTCACGGGATGGCGGGTCCGCTACGGCGGCAACGCTGTCCGGGCATCCCGGCGCGCGCCGGACAGCCGCTGGTTTGGCTCCGAACCAGAGCTCTTGGCCGAACTGCGCGGCGAACGGGCAAGCGAGTCCATTGTACGCCTGCAAACTGCCATCGACGCTTACGAATTCAACAGCATCTACACAGTCTGGCCCGGCCCCAACTCGAATACATTTGTCGCACATCTTGGCAGAGCGCTCCCAGAATTGCGGCTGGACCTGCCACCAACAGCTGTCGGCAAGGACTACCTGGCCTCAGGTTTATGGGCCAAAGCACCGAGCGGCACTGGATATCAATTGTCCTTGATGGGTCTCTTTGGGGTTTTGATTGCATGGGAAGAAGGGTTGGAGCTCAATATTCTGGGCCTCACCTACGGCATTGACCTCAATGATTTTTCTCTGAAATTGCCAATGATTGGACGCATCGGTTTTTGATCCGGGAATACGCCTTCGGCTTGAAGATCGCTGGGTGAATGGCAGAGCAGCTGCTTTTATCAGCGATGCTCTAACCAACCTTTGATCGGCACGCTCCTCGTTACAAAAATCGTTCCTGCGGTATTTGGCCACGCTTGCCGGGTGGCATTCCTGGCCGATTTTCACTTTCAGGTGTCAGCGCACAAAAGCTCAACGAACAGGATTTGGAGGTCTGATGGCAAACATATTGGTGATCGGGGCCAGCCGGGGCATTGGCAAAGCAGTCTGTTTGGCAGCTGCGGAGAACGGACACGCCGTGCGCGCAATGTCTCGCAGCGGGTCAGCTCCGATGGCGAAAACGGGCGCGGTTGAAGCAATGAAAGGCAATGCGCTGGATCGTGGTGATATCTATCATGCGCTTGATGGCGTCGACACAGTTGTTCTGGCTTTGGGCATCCCTGCTTCGCTGGACATGATCACCGGCCCTGTAACCTTGTTTTCAAAGGCCACCCAGGCGCTTCTTGCGGCGATGGAAAACGCCAACATCAACCGTCTCATAGCCGTGACGGGATTTGGGGCCGGTGATAGCCGCTCAGCGATCAATCCGCTGCAACGCCTGCCGTTCAAGGCGCTTCTCGGACGCGCATATGCGGATAAAACCATTCAGGAAGCGATGATCTCGGAAAGCGGGCTTGATTACCTGATTGTTCGGCCGGGCGTTCTAACAAATCAACCCAGATCAGGGCGGTACAAGGTTCTGGAAGACCCGAAGAAATGGCGCAACGGCATCATTGCGCGCGCAGACGTTGCCGATTTCATCGCGAGCCGGCTGACAGATGAACCGCTTGGCTGCAGAAAACCGGTCCTGATCCGCTGGCCCTTGTGATCTTTTGACCGAGATCTCAGCTCGTCAGGCGTCAGATGACGGGTTGAGCCCAAGGCCGTGAGCGAACCTGATCCAGCTCAGCAAAAGGTGTAAAACGCAGCAAAAAATTCCAGCATCTGGAAATCCATGCCAAAATCGGCTGCGTAAGAATTGCAGATCCCGATCTTGGATCTTGTCTCAACGCAAGGCGTGCTGCGCTCCCCCTGCAGCAAATTGCGTTCTCCTCCTGCTGACCCGCCAACACCAGTTGGTGGGTCTTTTTTTGAGCTGAGGTCCGATCACATCAGCACGCGCTGCCGCAGGGGTCGCGAGCTTCATGGTTCCGAGGCCTGCAGTCGCCGCGAAAAACGTGGCAAACACCAAAAACAAAAAAGCCGACCCAAGGGCCGGCTTTTTTATGAACACAATCACTTGGTAGTGTGATTGATGGTGCGGTCGAGAAGACTCGAACTTCCACGGGGGTTAGCCCACAGCGACCTCAACGCTGCGCGTCTACCAATTCCGCCACGACCGCTTAGTCTGTTCTCCCGGCGCTGATCGCGTCGAGGCGCTCCGTTTAGCAAAAGGTATTGAGAGGCGCAAGAGCCGAACTTGCAATAATTCACAGGCGCCTAACTTTTTTAAATGCGCCGGATTAGAGCGGCCCTTCTGTGCGCATCGGGCGGGTTTCCGGCGGCCGCATAAGGACTTCCGTGATCGAAATGCCAATGCGTTCACCGAGCAGCACCACCTGCCCTTTTGCCACGAGCGTGTTGTTGGCGTAGATCTTGACGTCGTCATCTTCATCCACATCAAGATCGATCACTGCGCCGCGGCCCATGCGCAGCAGCTGGTGAACAGGCATATGGTTTTCACCGAGCACCACGGCGATATCGACATTGATTTCATCAAAGGTGGCCATAACACGCCTTAGTCCTTAAATAGGGCGAACATCCGCCAGCGCCGATCTTACCACGGGATCGGCAGCCTGCTCAAAAAACAAAGAAGTGTCATCCACATGTCACCTGACCTCCGCGACGCCCTGAACTTCAGCTTTCTGCCAAAAACCGGCTCGGCACCGGTCGAATGGCGCATCTCTGACGACCTGGTCGATTATGAAGCGGCTTTGCGGCAAATGGACAAACGGGTCCAGCGAATCATCGCGGGCGAGGCAAATGAGCAGGTATGGCTTTTGGAACATCCGCCGATTTATACAGCCGGCCCGAGAGCCAACGACCAGGACTTGATCACACCCGACCGGTTTCCGGTCTTTCGCACAGGCCGCGGTGGCCAGCATACCTATCATGGCCCAGGCCAACGGGTCGCCTACGTCATGCTGGACCTCAAACGCCGCAAACAGGATGTACGCGCCTTTGTTTCAGCGCTGGAAGCCTGGCTTATCAACACGCTCTGGCACTATCACATCCGCGGCGAACGCCGGGAAGACCGGGTCGGCGTCTGGGTGCGCCGGCCAGACCGCGGCGCAAAGGTTGAGGACAAGATTGCTGCGATCGGAATTCGCATGCGCAAATGGGTGACATTTCACGGCATCAGCTTCAACGTGGAACCAGAGCTGGACCATTTCTCCGGGATCGTCCCCTGCGGCGTCAGCGAACACGGGGTCACGAGCCTGGTGGATCTGGGCATCCCGGTGACAATGGCGGAGAACGACAGTGTGCTCAGGGCCGAGTTTGAGAAAATTTTTGGGCCGACGGCCACGTCTTGAGTGCCCAGCGATTTCGCTGGAGACTGCTCAAAATCCAAACCAAGTAAGACCGATAATAAAATATCCAAATTTATATTGCCATTTGTAACAATAATACTTTGAGTTAACTCTGATATATGACGCTTTTACGCGTAACACACATCGAAATTTAGTCTTTATTTATCGAAAACAGCCAGTGTCCGTCCAATACAACACATTTGGGACATCGGTTGTGACACAAGCGTCCACAAAACATGCTGCCAAGAGCATCATCACCAAGATCTTGCTGGCCGCCGCCGCAGTGATCATCGCCATTTTTGCAGGCTTCGGCATTTTTAACGACACCTTGCAACGCTCTGCAAAGTCGGAGGAGATCCGGGACTACATGACCGGTGTCGGCTTTGCGGAAGCCAATTCGGTCAGGAACTGGTTCCAAGCCCGTTTGATGCTAATCACGTCCACGGCCGAGGGTGTTGCCCGGCAAGACAGCCTTGGCGCTGACTTCTTTGATTTGCCGACCCTGACGTCCAACTTCGACGGCACCTATTTCGGCGCTCAGGAAGACGGCACCTTCACGATCTGGCCGGAAACCAACTTGCCGGAAGGCTATGACCCGCGCGTCCGCCCTTGGTACAAGGACGCCGTTGCGGAAAACGGCCCGACGATCACCGCGCCTTACCAGGACGCATCCAGCGATCGTTTGATCGTAACGGCGGCAACTCCTGTGAAATCGGGTGGCACCTTGTCTGGAGTGGTCGGCGGTGACTTCGATATTACAGAAATCGCAAAAATGCTCTCAGAGTCCGATCTTGGCGGAAACGGCTATGTGTTTGTGACCGACTCGCAAGGGACGATCCTCATACATCCTGAAAACGAACTGGTATCCAAACCACTCTCAGACTTGTTTCCGAACGACCCTGTCTCTGTCTCCAGCGATACACAGTACGCGTCGACGCAATTCGGCGATCGCATCATCCAGTTTGTTCCAATCGACGGCCTGCCAGTTGATTGGCAGATTGGCCTGTCCCTTGACCGGGACGCGGCCTATGCCAGCTTGGCGAGCCTTCGCAATTCGGCATTCATTGCCACGGCAATCGCAACGGTCCTGATGCTGGTGATCCTTGGCTCACTCTTCCAGACGCTGCTCGCACGGCCTTTGGCATCGGTCACACGGGCCATGAGCGAGATTGCCGGCGGCGATCTTGATTGCCCGGTTCCAGGCGTTGAACGCAAGGACGAAATCGGTTCAATCGCCAATGCCGTGGAGGTCTTCAAGACAAATGGCAAGGCGCAACGGCAACTGGAAGCGGAACAGGCATCCGAGCAGCTGGCCAAGCAAAACCGCGCAGAAACCGTCGATCGCCTGCTGAACGACTTCAACCACGAAATCCGCGGTGTATTGGAAACCGTTGCCCACGCAACGGGCGAGCTGGAAGGCACGGCCCGTGAACTGGCGGAGACGTCCGAAAAGAGCTCCAACGATGCGGCCTCAGCCGCCAAGACAACGGGCGACACCGCCGCCAACGTCCGCTCGGTTGCAGCTGCCTCTGAAGAATTGACTTCGTCGATTGCGGAAATTGCCCGCCGGGTTGAAGACCAGGCGAGCATTGCCGACAAGGCCTCAACAGCTGCGGCCAATACCGATGAGACGGTGCAAAGTCTTGTGGCAACAACAGACCGGATCAGCCAGATTGTGAGCTTGATCAACGACATTGCGGCACAGACCAACCTCCTGGCCTTGAACGCGACCATCGAGGCCGCCCGCGCCGGGGAAGCTGGCAAGGGCTTCGCTGTCGTTGCGTCCGAAGTGAAGTCGCTTGCGAACCAGACAGCACAGGCGACTGAAGAAATCGCCACACAGATCCAGGCCATGCAATCAGTATCCGATCAAACGGCGACTGCGATCAAAGACATTGCCAGCGTCATCGGCGAAATGACCGAAATTTCCCAAGACATCTCTGTCTCCGTCGAGCAGCAAAGCATGGCGACAACGGAGATCTCGCGGAACGTCAACGAAGTCTCATCCGGCACGGATGCGATTTCAGAGACCATGTCGCAGGTTTCCAGCGGCGCGCAATCGACCGGACGCAATGCGACGGATGTCTTGTCCACTGCCGAAGCCTTGATGGCGCAATCAAAGACCCTGAGCTCGAAAGTCGACCAGTTCTTCGACGGCATCCGCGCGGCCTGACTGGCCTATGCAAAAATGTCTTCCGTACGGCTCAACCAAGCCGTGCGGAGACTGATGAGATCCGCTGCGTCATGTCTTATCCCGTTTTGCTCGGCCACCCAGGCTGACTTGATCTGGTTGCCACCGGCAATATATCTATAAGTTGCAAGGACCAATGCTGACCCGGTGTCACGCTGGACCATTCCGACGAAGGCATTGGATAATGGGATTTTTCAAGCAACTGTTGGTGCTGTGTGTGCTGGCTGGGCTCGCCGGCGGCGGTTACTGGTACTACGAAACCCACATGACGAGCGCGGCCGAGGGCTCTGGCGAAAGCAGCCAACGTGGTGCCCGCACGGTCAAGGTTGAGGCTGTTCCTGCCAAGGAAACAGAACTCCCTGTCTTTGCCGAAGCGGTCGGAACGACACGCGCCCTGCGGGCTGTTGATATCGTGCCGCTGGCGGAGGGACGCATTGTCGAGATCGACATCAAGTCCGGCCAAGAAGTAACTGCGGGCACAGTTCTTGCGCGGTTGGATGATGAGATAGAACGGGCAACGCTGGCAGAAGCCAAGGCACGCGTGAATGAACGCCGCCTCGCCATGGAACGCGCTGAAGCCCTGCGCCAGACCAACACCATCAGCCAAGCAAACCTGGAGCAATTGCGTTCCGAACTTGCCATCGCCAATGCTGAACTCGACCGGGCGCAGCGCCGTTTGGCGGACCGGACCATCCGCGCCCCATTCACTGGGGTTTTGGGCATCAGTTCGATTGATCTTGGGGCCCGGGTGGAAACCTCCACAGTTCTCACCCATCTGGATGATCTGGCCGAAGTGGAAATCGAATTCCGCTTGCCGGAAACGGTGTACGGGCAGATTGTGCAAGGCCAGCCGGTCACTGCCACCAGCGCCGCTTTTCCGGACCGCTCGTTCACCGGAAAAGTTGCTGCGATTGACAGCCGCGTCGATCAAGCTTCCCGGTCCTTCCGCGTCCGGGCCCGTCTTCCCAACCCGGACAGGGTCCTGCCGGTCGGCATGTTCATGCGGCTCGAAATCGAACTGAGTATCCGGCAAGCGATTGTCGTACCCGAAGAAGCGCTTCAGGTCGAAGGTGGAACCATCTTCCTGTTTGTCGCAGATGGTGACACAGCTGACCGGCGGAATGTCACGACCGGCTTGCGCCGCAGCGGTTTGGTCCAAATCTCAGAGGGCGTGGAAGCCGGTGAACGTGTTATTCACCGCGGGATCCAATCGCTGCGCGATGGCAGCAAGATCGAGGTGATCGACGGGCAGCCCGAAGCGCAGGATGATGCCTCCGGAACGCCGGAAACGGCTGCGAAGGCGCAACCGCGTCAACGGAGCTGACGGTCCATGTTGTCCGATCTTGCCATTCGCCGACCGGTTCTCGCCGCTGTTGCCAGTCTTCTAATCATCGTATTCGGGATTGGGGTCCTGACCTCCATCCCGGTCCGGGAACTCCCTGATATTGACACTGCGGTCGTCACAGTGACGACAACCTATCGCGGTGCGGCGCCAGAGGTCATCGACACGGACCTCACGGAGATTATCGAGGGATCCGTGGCTGGCGTGGCCGGTGTCAAGACAATCAGCTCAAGCAGCCGCCGCGGCCGCAGCCGCGTCGTCGTGGAGTTTGAAGTCGGCAATGACATTGATGCGGCGGCAAACGATGTGCGCGATGCTGTTTCCCGGGTCCGGGCAGATCTTCCGGCCGATGCGGACGAACCGCAGGTGGTCAAGAACGATGCGGATTCAGATCCCGTCATGCGCCTCGCTGTCACATCCGAGAGGTTGAGTGCAGCTGAGATCACCGATTATGTCGATCGGTTTGTGATCGACAGGCTGGCGACAGTCCCGGGTGTCGCATCGATCGACAGCTATGGCGGTCGTCCCAAGGCCGTACGTGTGTGGCTCGACCGGCGCGCCATGGCCGCCCGAAACCTCACTGTTGTCGACATTGAACGCGCGCTCCAGCGCGCCAACCTAGAATTGCCGGCCGGCGAATTGGAGTCAGATTCGCGGCAATTGTCGGTCCGCCTCAACAGCCGGCTGCCGACCGTTGATGCATTTTCAAATGTCGTGATTGAGCGGGTCGGAGGCTATCCAATCCGGCTACGGGATATTGCAACGGTCGTTGCGGGTGTCGCGGAAGACGACACGATTGTCCGCAACAACGGCAAGACTGCCGTTGGATTAGCGGTCATCCGGCAAAGCCAATCGAACACACTTGCCATTTCAGAAGCCGTGCGCGAAGAAATCGATGCGCTCCAGCCGAACCTGCCAGCCGACATGCAGATCGAAGTCGGCTCGGACGATGCCATTTTCGTTGGAGCCTCGATCCGGGAAGTGGTGATTGCTCTAGGAGTATCACTCGGGCTTGTTGTCCTTGTCATCCTGTTGTTCCTGCGATCCCTGCGCGCAACCTTGATACCGGCAATCACGATCCCGATCGCTTTGATTGGAACATTTGCAGCGATCTCCGCACTCGGGTTCTCGGTCAACGTTTTGACCCTTCTCGCCCTTCTATTGGCCATCGGCCTGGTGGTCGATGACGCGATTGTCGTTCTGGAAAATATCCAGCGGCGCATCGATCTCGGCGAGAGCCCGTTGATGGCAAGCTTCCTGGGCACCCGCCAGGTTACCTTTGCCGTCCTTGCAACGTCCATGACACTGATTGCCGTGTTCGTGCCCCTCTCCTTCCTGCAAGGCCAGGTCGGGCGGCTCTTTGTCGAGTTCGGGTTCGTGATGGCAAGCGCGGTGGTTATTTCGACCTTTGTTGCGCTGACCGCATGCCCCGCGCTGGCATCCCGTATTTTGACCAAATCAAATAAACCTCGGGCCGGATCCAGTGAAGACCCGCCCACCGAAACCTTGGTGCTTCGATGGTTTCGGAAAGGAGTCACGCTTGCGGTCCGCATGCCGCTCGTCATCCTCGCCCTTGCTGGCGGCATCGCCGCATTTGGCGCTGTCGTCTACGATCAGCTGCCGCGCGAACTGACCCCGAGCGAGGATCGCGGAATTGTTTTTGTGCCCTTATCCGCTCCGCAAGGCAGTACAGTGGGTTTTACCGATCAGGCAAGTCGTCAGGTTGAAGAGATTGCCGAACCGCTCGTCGCTTCCGGCGATATCGAAACAGTCTTCACCTACACGGGCACCTGGGGCCGTCAGAACCGGGCTTTTGTCGTCCTGCGTCTCGCAGACTGGGAAGACCGGGAAAAGTCCCACCGCGACGTCGTTAGGGCAATGGGCCCGAATATGGGACAGATAACGGCTGCCCGAGGCTTCCCGGTGACACCATCCGGCCTCGGCTTGCGCGGCAGCCGGACGCCACTTCGCATTGTCGTCAGTGGACCGGATTTTGAAAGCGTGAAGCTATGGGCCGCGCAGCTGTTGGAACGTGGTCAACAAAACCCGAACCTGCGCAATCTGGAAATGGACTACGAGGAAAACCAGCCGCAGCTCGACATTTCCGTCGACCGTGAACGTGCTGATGACCTCGGTATTTCTGTGGAGACGATTGCAACGACACTGCAAACGCTGCTGGCATCCCGCGAAGTGACCACCTATCTGGATCGGGGCCGCGAATATCCGGTCCTTGTTCAGGCTGCAGCGAATGACCGGGCCTCTCCAACGGATATCGAGTTTATTTTCCTACGCGCAGATGACGGCGACACGCTCGTCCCGCTCAGCGCCCTTGTGACGCTCGATGTCAACGCGGCGGCTGCGGAACTGCGGCGCTACGACCGTTTGCCGTCCATCACGATAGAAGGCTCCATTGCGGAGGGTTATTCGCTTGGTGATGCCATCGAGTATATGGAAGGCGCTGCTGCCGAGATCCTGCCCGCGGAGGCCCGGATCAGCCTTGCCGGTCAATCGCAACAATTCCGCGAAACCTCCAGCGGTGCTGGATTTACCTTTGCGCTGGCCCTCTTGATTGTGTTTCTGGTCCTCGCCGCTCAATTCGAGAGCTTTGTCCACCCGTTCGTGATCATGCTGACCGTACCGCTCGGCGTTGCAGGCGCCGTCTTTTCGTTGGCAGCGGTCGGCTTGTCGCTCAACATCTACAGCCAGATCGGCATCATATTGCTTGTCGGGCTAATGGCGAAAAACGGTATTCTCATCGTCGAATTCGCAAATCAGCTCCGGGACGAGGGCAAGGACGTTACGCAAGCTGTCATCGATTCAACGGTCCTCCGCCTCCGGCCAATCGTCATGACGGTCGTCTCCACCGTTTTGGGGGCAATGCCGCTGGTGCTGGCGAGCGGTGCCGGTGCCGAGAGCCGCATTGCAATTGGAACCGTGATTGTCGGCGGGTTGCTTCTGTCCGGTATCCTAACGCTGTTCCTGACGCCAGTGCTCTACAGCTTGCTCGCGCGCTTCACCGAACCACGTTCTGCGATCGAGCGGCGGCTGAACACTGAACTCGGAAAACGTGGCTCCGCAGCGGGAACCGAAGCCCCGCCTGCAGAGTAGTCCAAACGGATTTCTGTTTTAACCCGCTGATGCCTCAGTGTGGGCGGGCGCAGGCAATGATCGGACGAACCTCTCCAGTTTAGCCTTGCCGCCGGGGGACCAACCGAGCCTGACCAATTTTGCGACATCCATCACGCCCACTGGTCCCGGCGCGCGGATCGGCAAATGCCACTCCAGGCCAAATGTTTCCTTGTAGATCTTCAAAAGGTCCTGATGATCGAGCAGCATGTCAGACGCATTGAACACATCGAAGACGGCCTCGCTGTCGCCGCGCTTTTCCAGTAGAAGCGCAACCGCATCTGCCAGGTCTTCGCCATGAACTTCTGTGCCAACCCGAGGGATCACGGCATCGCCTTTGGCGAAGTCATCCAGCACTTTGGACCATTTGTGAGTTTCAAGACCCGGAGGGCATCCGTAAACGCCGGTCGCCCTGACAACAGTGCCCTTGAAGCTGGCATCGCTCAGCATCTCAAGAGCCAGTTCACCGGCATATTTGACCTTGCCATAAAAGCTGTCCGGGTCGATGGGCGCCTCTTCCGTCAAAACGCTCCATTCGCCGGCGCCGGCATAAACCGCCCGGCTGGAGAGGAACACACACTGAGCAACACCAGCAGCCTTTGCCGCCTCGAACAACGCCTGCGTCCCTTCAACGTTCCGGTCAATGAACCCATGGGGGTCATCGCCCTCCCCGTCCCGGTATTTGCCCAGTACATGAGACAAGGCACAGTGAATCAGCGCATCAGCAGCCGGGAGTTCAAACACCCGATCATCCAGATCCCATTTCACATATTTGTCTGCCGGATTGTCGGACGGCGCGCGTCCGAGGCACGTAATCTGATGACCCTCCTGGCGCATACGGCTGGCAATAAACCGGCCGAGTTGCCCCGTTGCTCCGGTGATTAGAATATGCATTGATCGACTTTTCTAGTTTCGTGCGGGCGGTGACGGCAGATTGGCGAGTGTTTCACCAACATCTCGTCCCTCATAAAAGGCCTGCCACAGATCAATCAGAGGGCGCAAGAGATCCGACCGCGCGTGGTCCGTTTGCCACGGCTTTTCATACTGATAGTGCAGAATGTGGATCTGGTTCCAATCCCAGAGGTCAGGCAAATTGAACCAGACGTACTGCAGCATGTTGTAGAACACCGGCAGACCATGCCAGGCGGGAAAATAGCTTTCCAGAAAGGTCTGGTCCGTGCGCCGCCAGAACGCCTCCGGGGCATCCAGCTTCTGGAGCATATTCGCATAGGTTGACGCATTCGGACGGGCTGTGAAGACACCGCTGTTCATCCGGTGAAAGTCGCCCAGCGCCTCATAGACATTTGGGGCGGCACAAAACTCCGGATACGCAAACAGCTTGTCGCAGTTCTTCAGGACGAGCGCATCAGCATCAATGAAGACCACGCTGTCGTAATCCTCCAACTGCCACAGGCGCAGTTTGACGAAGTTGTCGAGCGGGGTGTGAAACACCGGCTTGCCGCCCTTAGAGAACGGTGCCGCCTTGTGCAACCGTCCCCGCTCGTGGCGCTCATTAAACGCGTCTGATGTCGGTAGACGGTCACAGCGGCCAAGCCTCGGGGAGAACTCGCGGAGCGCCTCAAGATCACGCGGATCGACACCCGGCGTATAGAGCACCACGAGGTCTGCCTGCGTTCCACTGAGACGCAAGGAGCGCAGAAGCGCAGTTGCACCGAGCACATAATCGGCGTTGGTCACCAGCGTCACATAGGCGTGTCGACTGCTAGCCGCTGTCTCAAAGACCGGATGATCGCTTGCCATTTGGACTTCAAGAAACAGATTTTAGACGCGGGTGCTCCGGATCGCGTTCGATGTCCACCGCAATCTCTTTCGTCCAGGCGGAGACAGCCGGAACCCGGCTGCGGTCAATCCGGTATGAGAACGCCTTGGCCACATCGACGACTTCGCTCAGCAACCCATCCTCCAGCTTAATCGGATTCAGGCCCAGCTCCAGGAATTGGTCGTTCCTGACCACCAGGTCGTTTTCCGGCGCTTCTTTGCGCGGGTTCGGCAGATAGGCGATTTTTGCCCCCGTCAGTTTGGAAATGAGTTCGGCCAGATCGCGCACGCGGTGGGTTTCCGTCATCTGGTTGAACACCATCACCCGGTCGCCGCGGTCCGGCGGGTTGTCCAGGGCAAGCTCGATGCAGCGCACCGAATCCTGAATGTGAATGAAGGCCCTCGTCTGGCCACCGGTGCCATGGACAGTCAGCGGATAGTCAATCGCTGCCTGGATAAGGAACCGGTTGAGCACGGTGCCATAGTCGCCGTCATAGTCGAACCGGTTGATCAGCTGCTTGTGCTTGAGCGTCTGCTCCGTGTGCGTTCCCCAGACAATGCCCTGATGCAGGTCCGTGATCCTCAAGCCATCGTTCTTGGCGTAGAACTGAAACAGGAGCTGATCCAGACATTTTGTCATGTGATAGATCGAGCCGGGATTGGCCGGATAGAGGATCTCCTGGCTTGCAGTCGCGCCGGAGAGTGTTTCGACGTCGACGCTCAAATACCCCTCCGGGATCGCCGCACCGACATTGGAATACCCGTACACGCCCATGGTGCCGAGGTGAATGAGATGGGCGTCCAGATCGAGCTCCACCATGGCATTCAGCAGGTGGTGCGTCGCATTGACGTTATTGTTGACCGTGTAGTTCTTGTGCTGGTCCGATTTCATCGAATAAGGCGCGGCGCGCTGTTCGGCGAAATGAATGATCGCATCCGGGCGCTCTTCGGCGAGCCAAGCCTTGAAGACCTCGTAGTTCTCGGCAATATCTATCAGGTGAAACCGGATCGAGTTGCCGGTTTCCTGTTTCCAGATCCGGGTACGCTCCTGAATGGAATCCATCGGTGTCAATGATTGAACGCCGAGTTCGGCATCAATCCAGCGGCGGCTCAGGTTATCGATGATGTGGACTTCGTGGCCCTTGTCGGACAAATGCAGGGACGTCGGCCAGCCAACAAACCCATCGCCACCAAGAATTGCAATCTTCACCTGACCACTCCTGAACTCGCACCGATGGACCCGTTCCACCGTCATGATTGTTTCATACGTGAGATCAGATGATTGCGATAATTCAATGACAGTTCAATGCATTAAATTGAAATTGATACACTTGATGAGGGATTGGACACTTATTCCACATGCTAAACCGTTTCGCGAACTGAGAAACGTCCGGTAGCAGGCTCAACCGGCTCAAGATCGGATACAGACGTGACCCGTGCGAGCGCCGGACCCTGCCAAAGCGCGTCCATCATATCGACCACTGTATCTGATGGGCCGGATATAACAGCCTCAACGGCGCCGGTCTTGAGGTTTCGTGCCCAGCCGGAAAGGTCCCGCGCCACCGCCTCCTCGGCGCACCAGGCCCGGTACCCAACGCCTTGCACCCTGCCCTCGATCAGGAGATGGACCGTCAAAGGATCCTGGGTCATTGGCACTTCCTTATTCCAAAAGCATTACCTTGGCTCAGAGCTTAGAGTATTGCGGATCGTTTCAAACCTGCAATGGGGCTTTATGCAGCAAAACAGATCAACACTTCAGAGCTGTTTTGACTTGAGAAGAACATTTGCCTTTATACGGGACGGTCAACAACCTACATCCAGCCGAACCCACATTTATTGAAAAAGGATCTCATCGGCGTGACCACACAGAAAACACTCAATATTCGCGTGCCCAAAGATCCTTCAGAAGCAATCACGGCCATTGTTGCTTATGCGGGCATTGCAAAGAGGCTGCATGTCGAACTCAGCACGCATGCAGAAGCGATCGGACTGGATATGGATCAAATCAAAACCGACCTCATCAATGAAGCCAAGAAGGCGGTTCCGCATAGCGATTTCTCGGACCATGAGATCAGGAACTACAACATCATGTTCGAAGCCATCGATACGATCTTCAAGCCGATCGACTGATATAGACTGCCTCTGAAAGGCCTACGCTGTTTTCGCTACTGCATTTCCCCGCCTCTGCTCATCAAGCATCACCATGAGCGACGCTCCGACAATCACCAAAGCCCCCGGCCAAAATGCACCCGTCGGCGCAAAGCCGAAAGCAATGAAGCCAACAGCAATGTTGAGCGGCAGCTTCAGATGATCGAACGGCTGAACAAAGGTCGCGTCCGCCTTTTGATAGGCCAGCGTCAAAAGATAGTTCGCAAGAACGGTCAAGAGGCCGGCCCCGACGAGCAAAACAAGCGCCGGACCGCTGACGACGAGACCACCATCGGCGAAGGCCAGCACGGCATTCACGGGCGTCAAAAGGAGCAACAGATAAAGCGTAATGGAATCGGCCGCCTCCCGCTGTGTCAGCTTTTTCGTCACAAGCGATGTTCCGGCCCAAAACGCAGCAGCCGCGACAGGGAGCAAAGCGCCCCAATTGAACGCCTGCGACCAGGGCTCGATGATCACCATCCCACCGGAAAAACCGGCAATGGTGGCAAGCCATCGCACCCAACCAACCTGTTCCCCAAGAAAGATCCGGGCTCCAAGAATGACGAAAAACGGCGACGTCATTACAAGGGCAATTGCCTGCCAGATCTCTACACGCGCCAATCCGGCAACCCACAGCTGGATGCCGATGACGGCCAGGAACGCTCGCAGGAGGTGCAATCCGAGCTGTTGTGTTTTCAAGGCGGTTCGCCCGCGCCGCAACACCCAGGGAAGCGCAAAGCCGAGACCAAGCGCATATTGCCAGAAAGCTGCCGACGTTGACGGCACACCGAGCTGCATCGTCGATGCCTGCAGGGCGCCATTTACAAGGGCAAATGAGGCGCCTGCGCCGACCATGGCAAGCGCCGCCAGCACCGGCTGCGCCTGAAGTGAGGAGTGTCTGGTGTCCATCGTCTTCAAGTCCGTTCCAGTTTTCATCCAGAACAGCCTCAAAAAGACCAATGCACTGCACCACTTGAGAGAAGCGGTCCAGCCAAGCTCTCTATCATCCGGACTATAACCGTCGGCTCCGGCGTCTCACCGGATCTGCTGACCCTTGGCAAACATGAATTGCCAAGGCGCTCGCGGGCTCCAGGTTTCCCTGATACCGCCGGTGGGGACTTTCACCCCGCCCCGAGAACTGTTCCTGGAGTCCGTATTTACCCGGCTCAACCGATCGGCGCAACGGCTGCTGGCCTGAAAATTCAGTATGGCTGAAAACAAGCCCTGAGATATTGCCAACAACCGCAACCCTAAAGCCTATCTCAAGTTGTCTTTGCAACTCAAGCAGGATTTGTAAAATGAATTCTAGCTATCAGGCAGTGAAAGTGGAGGCACTTGGAACCAACAAAACTTTAGCGCATCACTCGTCAATAAATTAATTCATCGTAAATAGATAAATAGAAATAAATACGCAAACAATGCATACATTATCATAATTCAACCCAATATATTACTTTGCAATAAACAAAAAATGGAAATTATACATGAATATCTCAGAAATAAACAATTTTGAAACCTTTAGAATTCCCACTGTCAGTATTCACAATAAAGGGCGAGTAGCAGAACTTCGTCATGAGCAAAAAACCGTCGATGAGAAAGAGGTTTGTATGGGAAACAAGCGCGTCACTCTTGGCGTTTGTCGCCCTTGCAACTCTGTTTTCATCCGTCGATTTGTTTGAATGGCTTTATGAATTTTCACGCGCTCATGAAGATTACGAACTGGATGACGTCTTCGCCGCGTTCATGGCGCTTCCCGCAATACTTCTGATAATCGTGGTACGGCGGCTCTTGGATTTGAAGCGCGAAATGGCATTGCGCGTCAACGCCCAAGAAACAGCGCGCCATCTCGCGTCGGTCGATCCCCTGACCGGACTGGCGAACAGATTTCAGTTTTTCATCGATATCGAACAAAGACTTGACGCTGGCCTGAACAAGAAGACCTGCCACGCGCTGTTCCATATTGATCTGGACCGCTTCAAACAAATCAACGACCGCTACGGTCCGGTGGTCGGTGACGGCGTTCTCAAACAGGTCGCGACCCTCATGGAGGACCGTCTTGATGACGGTGACATGCTCGCACGAATAAGCAGCGATGAGTTTTTGCTTCTAAAGCCATACAAGAAACCGTCGGATGTCACCGACCTGGGGCGGTACCTCGTCAAGCTGCTGGATCGGTCCTTCCATTTTCAGGGGGTGGAGCACACTGTTACGGCTTCTATTGGCATCGCATTGAACGACGATTTTACACCTCAGAACTATTTGAACTCCGAACGGCTTATGACCAGTGCAGACATTGCAATGTTCACGGCCAAATCCAATGGCCGGAACAGGTTCGAGGTCTATCACGCGGCCATGCGGCAGAAATTCGAAGAACAGACCATTCTGCGTGACGATTTGCTCAGAGCGTGTGAGCAAAGGGAATTCGAAGCTTTTTTTCAGCCGATCGTTGATGCGCAAACCTTTGACGTTGTGGGCGCCGAGGCACTCGTGAGATGGCGCCATCCAACAAGAGATCTTCTTGCACCGGCTGCATTTCTGGATACGGCTGAGCATCTCGGCCTCATCAGCCAGATTGATCAGGCCATGCTTGAAGAAGCCATACGGATCCGTCACAAAATTGAAGCCTGCGGTTTGATCGCACCGCGAATATCCGTCAACATATCTGCAGACCGGTTGAAATCACCGCTGTTCTTGCACATGGTTCGCAACATAAAGGTTGATCCGGCGTCCTTGATCTTCGAAATCAGTGAAGCTGTCACCTTTGACACACTGGATGACATGTCCCGATACAACCTTGAAGCACTCGCTGACCAAGGTTTCGAAGTAGAAATCGATGACTTCGGATCTGGACGCGCCTCCATCCTCAGTCTTCTAGAGATGGAACCGAAACGCCTGAAAATCGACAGAAACCTGATCGCCCCGATTGTCAAATCTGAAGGCTCCCGCAAACTTGTAAAAAGCGTTGTCGACATGGCCACAGCTCTTGGCGTGGATGTCGTTGCCGAGGGTGTCGAAACCCTTGAACATGCCAACATCCTTGCCTCACAAGGCTGCAGCCTTTTGCAGGGGTATTATTTTGCCGCCCCCATGCCCTCTGATCAGTTCATTCAGTTTCTGCATGAGAAATCAGGATCGAAACGGGCAACCGCGGAACTAAGCGCGTAAGCCCCGGACAACGGACAAAAAACCCGCCGTGTTCACGGCGGGTTCTGTGTGTTCAGAAACATTCACGTGGTGGATCAAGAGAACTCCATGATGACGGCGTCGACAGCGAGGCTGTCGCCCGGCTCTGCCTTGATGGCCGTCACGACACAGTCCCGCTCGGCACGCAAGACGTTTTCCATCTTCATCGCTTCAACGATGGCCAGCTGTTCGCCCGCTTTGACTTCCTGACCTTCGCTGACGGCGATGGATACGACCAGACCCGGCATTGGGCACAGCAGCATTTTCGATGTGTCCGGCGGAAGTTTTTCCGGCATCAACTCATCGAGCTCGGCAACGCGCGGCGTCATGATCTTGGCAGTGACGGAATAGCCCTGCCAATCGAGCCGGTAGCCTCCACGAACCGGACGGACCTGAACCGTGATGTCCTTGTCCCCAACGCGGCCACTCCAAAGCGCAGCACCCGGCGCCCAATCCGATTCCACATTCACAACAGGCCCGTCGCCAATCGCGACATCAAGCTCAATCGGCGTTCCCGGATAACCGGCAGCGAAGCGGATCGGGACATAAGTCTTGTCCAGCTTTACCACCCAATCCTCGCGGATCGCGCCGGAGTGCGGCCGCAAACGACCAGGAAGATGGTCAAGACGTTCGCGTTCAATCGCCGCCATAGACAGCGACACGGCCGCCAAAACGCCCCGCGCGTCGTCATCCGGCTCAGCCGGGAAAAAGCCGTCCGGGTATTCGTCGGCAATGAAACTGGTCGCAAGTTCACCGGACCTCCACCGTGGATGGTTCATCAACGCTGTCAGGAACGGCACGTTGTGCTGGATGCCGTCGACATAGTACCCATCCAGCGCCTTGCTCATGGCGTCGATTGCTTCCTCGCGGGTCGGGGCATGGGTGATCAGCTTGGAAATCATCGGGTCGTAGAACATGGAGATTTCCGAACCCTCGACCACACCGGTATCATTCCGGATGGTCAGCCCATCGCTTTCAAGTTCTTCCGGCGGCACGTAGCGCACAAGCCGGCCAATGGACGGCAGGAAGTTCCGATAAGGATCTTCAGCATAGATCCGGCTTTCCACCGACCAGCCGTTCAGCTTCACGTCGTCCTGTGCGATTTCAAGCTTCTCGCCATAGGCAACGCGGATCATCTGCTCGACCAGATCGACCCCGGTGATCAACTCGGTAACCGGGTGCTCCACCTGAAGTCGGGTGTTCATTTCAAGGAAGAAGAAGCTCTTGTCCTGGCCAGCCACAAACTCAACGGTGCCCGCGCTGTCGTAGTCAACGGCTTTCGCCAAGGCGACCGCTTGTTCGCCCATGAGCCGGCGGGTTTCTTCATCCAGCAGCGGCGACGGCGCTTCTTCAATGACTTTTTGGTTCCGGCGCTGGATTGAACACTCACGCTCGCCCAGGTAAATCGCGTTGCCGTGTTTGTCGCCAAGCACCTGAATTTCAATGTGGCGTGGGTTCTCGATGAATTTTTCAATGAAAACGCGGTCATCGCCAAAGGAGGATGCGGCTTCTGACTTGGAGCGGGTATAACCATCACGCACTTCTTCCGCGTTCCAGGCGATCCGCATGCCCTTGCCGCCACCGCCGGCCGATGCCTTGATCATCACCGGGTAGCCGATGTCCTCTGCGATCTCGACGGCTTGCTCCGGCGTTTCAATGACACCGAGATATCCTGGAACCGTGCTGACTTTCGCCTCGTTGGCAAACTTCTTGGATTCGATCTTGTCGCCCATGGCTTCAATGGCGCGCGGGTTCGGACCAATCCAAACGATACCTTCCTTTGCAAGCGCCTCCGGAAAGCTTGCCCGCTCAGACAGGAACCCATAGCCGGGATGCACCGCTTCAGCACCAGTCTCCTTACAAGCCGCGATGATCTTGTCGGCAATCAGGTAGGATTCAGCCGCCGCTGCCGGACCGATGTGAACGGCCTCGTCAGCCATCTCCACGTGCAGTGCATTCCGATCGGCATCTGAATAGACCGCAACGGTTTTGATACCCATCTTCCGTGCTGTCTTGATAACGCGGCACGCAATCTCACCCCGGTTAGCGATCAGTATTTTCGAGAACATGCAATTCCACCCAGCTGGATCTGTTTTCTGAGTTGTAGGCCGGTCCTCCCCTCCAGTGCAACTTATCCAAAGGGTGGTCAGACGATGTGAGAACCATCTTTCTACGGCCGTTCAAGCAAAACAATCGATAGGTTTGGATCACGGTCTATTGCGGTAACGCACTGATTTTCCTTTTTCTTAACAAATATATTGCAAATTCTACCATGTATTTGGAGGAAGACGGCGTGGCAAAAAAACTAATAACATCACTGATCATCGGCTTTGCCCTGACGAGTTCTGTTCAGGCGAAAACGATCGAAAAGTGGCATGCCGGAGAAGTCGACGGCTTCACCCGTTATTGGACCACAAACAACATCGGCGCGAGTTTCGTCGTTTGGTGCCATCCGCAGCGTCCGGTCAACGGCACTTTGTTGCATGTCGTCATTGACGGCAAAACACCCACTCCAAACACACGCATGAAGCTGATCATCGACAACGAGATCATGGAAATTCCGGTCAACGAACAGGGATATATCGACACCGGATGCGCAACCTGCGCCGACACGTTCGAGTATGTCTGGCACCGGCTCCGCGCCGCAACAGCAATTGCGGTGAAGTTCAAGGACGACAGCTACGCAGGTTTCTCGCTCAAGGGTGCGAAGGAAATTCTTCCAGCAAATGTCTGCCCGACTGACTGGAAAAAAAAGCAAGCGTCTTGAGCGGTATCAAGACAAGAGCGGTAAGTGTCATTTCAAGGCGTTTCTACTCAGCGGAATTAGCTAAAATTTAAGACAACCCTCGGTATTTTCAGCAGTGCATACATTGGGGCTCCAGATGTTCACTCGCCTGTTTCTATTTGCAATGTTTATCGGTCTTTCCGTCACGCCAAGCGTTTCGGAAACCGTGGGCAGTTGGCACAGCGAAAAAGTGAATGGCTATCAGCATTATTGGACCAAGAACAAACTCGGTTCGCGGTTTTCAATTTGGTGCCCTGATAGCAAGAAGGCCGTACTTCCGCTGATCAGCATTGATATTAAAGGGCGTCTTCCGGTCCCGAGAACCTTGATCCGGGTCGAACTCGACCACCGTTTGATCAAATTTACTGCCGACAGAGACGGCTACATCCGCCCGGACTGCCCAGCCTGCGCCGACAACATGCGCTACTTCTGGCAGCTTCTTCGCAACTCAGCACGTTTTGCCGTCCTGTTTGACGAGGATCGGCGGTATGCGGGATTTTCAACCCGCGGCGTTGGCGAGGTGATCCCGCCAACGGTCTGTGAACCGGACCCGGGCCTTCAGGCCAACCACCAATAGGTCTTCATCCCGTAAAGCAACGCAATCCGTGTTGCCGGTCACATGTCCTGCGGTTTGATCGCGCTATATTCCTGCTTACCAGGCCTGCAAAGTGCGGTGTCTGAAACACGCTGGAGGTTCGCATGAAGCCGCATGTCTTACTAATCCCCGCCGCTGTTCTTTCGCTCCTATCAGCCGCGAACGTTGCAGAGGCTCGGCCGGATTTACGTCAGATAACCTGTGCCCAGGCCCAAAATATGGTGCTTAAAAACGGTGCAGTGGTCTTTACGACAGGCCAGTACACTTATTCCAGGTTCGTCGCGAACCTCAGATATTGTGAACGTGATAAAGCTCTAGCACCGCAGTATGGCGCAACGCGCGATAATCCGCAGTGTTATGTTGCTTATGAATGTAAAGACCCGGATTTGCTGTTCATCGATTGAGCCACCGCCCCCCGGGCCAACTTGTGACGCGACGACGGCAATGAAGAGCGCCTAAAAACGAAAAACCCGCCGAGGTCTCTCCCGGCGGGTTTTGAAACTAAACATCTTTCGCAATCAGAGCGGAATGTTGTCGTGTTTTTTCCAAGGCGTTTCGACTTTTTTAGCGCGCAACAAAGCCAAGGCTTTCGCGACACGGCGGCGGGTCGAATGGGGACGGATCACATCATCGATGTATCCACGCTCAGCAGCGACGAACGGGTTTGCAAAACGGTTCTCGTAGTCTTGCGTGCGCTTCTGGATCTTTTCCGGATCCCCGAGTTCAGAGCGGTAGAGAATCTCAACAGCGCCTTTCGCGCCCATCACGGCGATTTCCGCCGTCGGCCAGGCGTAGTTGATGTCACCACGAATGTGCTTGGAACTCATAACGTCATACGCACCACCGTACGCCTTGCGGGTAATGACCGTGACCTTTGGCACCGTGGCTTCGGTGTAGGCGAACAAAAGCTTCGCGCCGTGTTTGATCAGACCGCCGTACTCTTGAGACGTGCCTGGCAAGAACCCCGGCACATCGACGAAGGTGACAATCGGAATATTAAAGCAATCGCAAAACCGGACGAAGCGGGCTGCCTTGCGGCTTGCATCTGAGTCCAGAACACCGGCCAGAACCATCGGCTGGTTCGCAATGACACCGACCGTACGCCCTTCCATGCGGCCGAAACCGGTGATGATGTTGCCCGCAAAGTTTTCCTGGATCTCGTAGAAGTCCCCCTCATCCAGGGTCTTCAACACAAGCTCTTTCATGTCGTAGGGCTTGTTTGGATTTTCCGGGATGAAAGAGTCGAGGCTCATGTCGATCCGGTCCGGATCGTCGTAGTTTGTGACTTCGGGCAGCTCTGCCTGGTTGTTCATCGGCAGGAAGTCGATGAGACGCCGCATCTCCAGAAGCGCCTCAACATCATTGTCGAATGCACCGTCGGCGATTGAGGATTTGGTTGTGTGAACCGACGCTCCGCCGAGTTCTTCCGCAGTGACCGATTCATTGGTCACGGTTTTGACGACATCCGGTCCTGTGACAAACATGTAGGACGTGTCCCGGACCATAAAGATGAAGTCGGTCATTGCCGGCGAATACACGTCACCGCCCGCACACGGGCCCATGATCAGGGAAATCTGCGGAATGACGCCCGATGCTTGAACATTGCGGGTGAACACCTCGCCATAACCGCCCAGCGCCGCAACCCCTTCCTGGATACGCGCACCGCCCGCATCGAAAAGACCGATGATCGGTGCCCGGTTCTGCAGAGCCATATCCTGCAGTTTGACCATTTTCTCAGCATGGGCCTCGGAAAGTGAACCACCGAATACAGTAAAGTCCTTGGAGAACACATAGATGGTTCGGCCGTTGACCGTGCCCCAGCCGGTGACAACGCCGTCGCCAGGTATGTGCTGCTCGTCCATGCCGAAATCGGTGCAGCGGTGCTGCTTGAACATGTCAAACTCTTCAAACGAGCCTTCGTCCAAAAGGATTTCGATCCGCTCCCGAGCAGTCAGCTTGCCTTTGGAGTGCTGGGAGTCGATGCGCCGCTGGCCGCCACCCATCTTGGCCGTTTCCCGCCGCTGCTCCAACTCCACCAGAACGTCTCTCATCTGGGTCTCCCAATGTCTTTGTCTTGCTTGGTCCTAGCATGCCCTCCGAACCCGGCAAAGTCAGCACAAGGGAGAATGGCCGGTGTGATCCTGCAGTCTGAATTCGGCGCGATTTGGTGAGTTACCAGCCTTCCTCCGCCTGCAGCCCTATCAATTTTGCCTAGAAATTAGGCAGAATACGCCGTTAAAATGACCTTGGGTTGTCAGATCCGGCCTGCCATCCTAGTCTCAATTAACAAAGCAAGCGGGGAGGCAATGTCAGACAGCTCTGGGTTTTTCAATGAGATGCTCGAAAAGGACGGCAGTCCGCGGGCCCCATATTCAAGAATCGCCAGTTGGCTTCAAGACAAGCCAAACAGTTTTTTATCTAAGAAGAGCCGTGATGCGGAAACCATCTTCCGCCGCCTCGGAATTACCTTTGCGGTTTACGGTGCAGAAGAAGCAACAGAACGACTTATTCCCTTTGATCCGATACCCAGGATCATCTCTGCTTCGGAGTGGCGCCGCCTGTCGGCCGGTATCGACCAGCGGGTTCGCGCCCTCAACGCTTTCCTTCACGACATTTATCATCGCCAGGAAATTATCCGCGCCGGGCGCATTCCGGCGAACCTGATCCTGCAGAACGAGGCATTCTTGCCGGAAATGGCCGGGTTCACCCCGGCGCGGAAGGTTTATTCCCACATTATCGGGACAGATCTGGTCCGGGTATCTGAGAACGAGTTTTACGTGTTGGAAGACAACACACGGACCCCATCCGGTGTCTCCTACATGATGGAGAACCGGGAGACGATGATGCGTCTCTTCCCGGAGTTGTTCCAAACCCATAATGTGGCACCCGTCGAACGCTATCCGGAAAATCTACGCCAGACGCTCGAAAGCGTCGCCCCGGATCCGGCGAAATCAGAGCAGACCATCGTCGTCCTGACACCTGGCATCTACAACTCCGCCTATTTTGAGCATGCGTTCCTGGCCGACAGCATGGGCGTAGAGCTGGTTGAAGGCCGCGATCTGTTTGTCGATGCCGGTAAGGTCTTCATGCGCACGACCCGGGCGCCAAAACAGGTCGACGTGATTTACCGCCGGATCGACGATGCGTTCCTCGACCCCCTCACCTTCAACCCGGACAGCATGCTGGGCGTGCCTGGACTGTTTGATGCCTATCGAGCTGGCAATGTGACGATCTGTAATGCGCCGGGCACAGGAATTGCCGATGACAAGGCGATTTACGCGTATGTGCCGGACATTATTGAGTTCTACACCGGTCAAAAACCGATCCTCAACAATGTACCCACATGGAACTGTTCGCGGAAAGATGATCTTGCGTATGTGCTTGAAAATCTCGCCGACATCGTCGTGAAGGAAGTACACGGATCCGGCGGCTATGGCATGTTGATCGGCCCAACTGCCTCCAAACGGGAAATCGCAGTGTTCAGAAAAATCCTGCAGAACAACCCCTCCAACTACATCGCCCAGCCGACACTCGCCTTGTCGGCCTGTCCAACCCATGTTGCCTCCGGGATCGCGCCCCGCCACGTGGATTTGCGCCCCTTCGTCCTTATCGGCGATCAAGTTCGCATCACACCTGGCGGCTTGACCCGCGTTGCGCTGAAGAAAGGTTCCCTGGTTGTCAATTCCAGTCAGGGCGGCGGGACAAAAGACACCTGGGTACTGGAGGACTGAGACGACATGCTAGGAAGAACCGCCGCCTCCTTGTTCTGGATGTCGCGCTATCAGGAGCGCGCCCAAAACATCACCCGGCTGATGGAAGTCGCTTATCGTGGGGCTATCATGGCATACGATGGGCAAGCCGAAGGCCACCATTGGCAATTCGCTCTGGCCTGTTCAGGCGCTGAGAATGGCTACCACGAAAAACATGACGAGCTGCACTCGCGGCACGTCACGAACTACATGGTGTTTTCAAAGGACAACCCGATCAGCATCCGCAATTGCCTTGAGCTCACACGCAATAATGCCCGTGCAGTGCGGACAGGTATCACGGCAGAACTCTGGGAGGCGATCAACACGACCTGGATTGAGTTCTGCGATACCAGCCCGCAATCGGTGACGCAGGAAAAATTGCCGGATTTTCTGGCCTGGATAAATCAACGGGGACACCTGTTCCGGGGCGCCCTCCTGAACACCGTGCTGCGTGATGACGGCTATTATTTCAACCAGATGGGTACGTTTGTCGAACGGGCCGACAACACGGCACGGATCCTCGACAACCAATACTGGGTGCTCTTGCCGGACAACGACATCATCGAAGACGGCAGTTCCGAACGGTATCAATGGTCTGCAATCCTTCGCGCCTTGTCCGGCCGCCGGAGCTACCGGTTTGCCTATCCAAACGCGCAGCTAAAGGCCTTTAACATTGCAGAGTTTCTGATCCTCCGGCGCGAAATGCCGAGGTCGCTCGCCTATTGCTACGACTGGCTAGCCGACACGGCCGAAGACCTCGGTCAGTTCTATGGTTCACGGGAGCCAAGTCTGGATTTGGCGGCCGATGTCTTCAAGGATCTAAAAGAGAAGCAGATGCGGGACATTTATCAGGAAGGCCTGCATGATTTCCTGATCGACTTTATCGGCAAGAACAACCAGTTCGCCCACCAACTATGTGAAGACTACAACTTCGCCTGACCTGTTAACCGAACAATTTCGGAACCGAGATGCGATTATTCGTCCGACATACAACTCGCTACAAATACGATCAGCCGCTCGCCAACGCCATGCAGCAGCTTCGGCTCACGCCGGTCGACAATCCGGCCCAACGGATCATCGACTGGGCCATCGAAGCTCCAGGCATTGAGCGTGCGACCACCTATTCCGATGCGTTTGACAACATCGTGCATATGGTTTCGCGCGCGGGGCCCGTTGAAGACGTTGAAATCACCGCCACCGGCACCGTGGAAACGACAGAAACCAATGGAGTGATCGGTAAAGAGAAGGGCGCCAGCGCGCCGGCACGGATCTACACCCGCGTCACACCCCTCACCCACTCGAACCAGGCGATCCGGAAACTGGCATCCCTTGCGGAAGTTCCGGATCCGATCGCCGGGTTTCACGAGCTCATGCACGCTATCCGCGACAAGGTCGACTACAAGGTAGGTGTGACGGAGACCCACGCCAGTGCGACAACTGCGCTTGCGGCAGGTGAAGGCGTTTGCCAGGACCATGCCCACATCTTTATTGCGGCAGCCCGCTCAATCGGGACACCGGCACGCTATGTTTCCGGATATTTGCTCCTGGAAGACGAGCAAGCTTCTGAAGCGCATCACGCATGGGCCGAAGTCCGGATCGAGGGGCTTGGCTGGGTTGGTTTTGATGTATCCAATGCTATTTGCCCGACCGAGCGCTATATCCGCTTGACCACAGGCCTCGACTCGCGTTCCGCTGCTCCTATCCGGGGGATCCGTTTCGGCGGGCGGGAAGAAAACCTGCATGTCGAGGTGGATGTGGCGCAAGCTGCGCTTCAGCAGCAACAATAATCGGGTCTTTTGAATCCGCTTGCCAACGCCGGGAACAGGGACTAATCGGCGTCGGCCAAAATTCGCGGGATCGGGAAGAGCCGTATGACCTATTGCGTTGGAATTAAACTGGACCGTGGCCTTGTGTTGGCTGCCGATACGCGCACCAACGCCGGCATCGACAACATCGCGTCTTTCAAGAAGCTGCATGTTTGGGAAAAAACCGGCGAACGGGTCATCACCTTGCTGTCGTCCGGCAACCTTGCCGTAACGCAGGCTGTCGTATCCCTGTTAAGCGAGCACGCCGACAACTCAAGCGATGAACGCACCACCGTGATGACCGCGAAGACCATGTTTCAGGTGGCACGTCTGGTCGGCAGCGCCATTCGCGAGGTTAAAGCAATCGACGGCGAAGCCTTGGCAGCAAATGCCGACAACTTCTATGTCAGCTTCATTCTCGGTGGCCAAATCAAGGGCGAAGAACCGCGCTTGTTTCAGGTCTATGCGGCGGGCAATTTTATCGAAGTCGCCGATGACACGCCGTTCCTTCAGATCGGCGAGCACAAATACGGCAAACCGATCCTCGATCGTGTCACAAGAAAGAGCATGCGTCTTGGCGAGGCCGCCAAGATGATCCTCCTGTCCTTCGATTCCACTTTGCGATCCAACCTTTCTGTTGGCATGCCAATAGACATGCTGCTTTACAACACAGACAGCTTCAACACGGATCGGCAAATCCGTATCGAACGGGACAACCCGTATTTTCAGAAGCTGTCCCACGGCTGGTCAGAGAAATTGCGTGAAGGCTTTGCCGATCTGGAAGAGTTCGACGTCTAGTCAGTATCCGGGCATGGCCCGCGCCTGTTAGGGTTCCGTCACATTGAGCTTTTAAAAGCTGCTGGAGACAACCGGAGTCCTGCCTGAATGAGTAAAGCCGACACAATGACGTCTGCACTTCCAGACATTGTCTGGACGCGCGAACCGGCCCAGGAACACCTTGATGAGAACGACGCAACGCTGAACGCCGTGCGTGACATGATCAAGGCTGGCAAACGGCAGGATCTTGTTGACCTGCTCAAGCTGTGGGATCCGACCGACGTCATGCAGATGCTGACCCGGCTGCGTCTGAAACACGCCCGAAAACTGTTCAAATGGCTCCCGGCCAATCCGTCGATCAAGGTTGTTGCGGAACTCAGCCCGGAATTCCGCTCCATCTTGATGGAGGAGTCCACCCTTGATCAATTCCGGGACATTCTGGCCGGTCTTGATCCGGAAGATGCAATCGAAATCCTCAACGAGTTTCCCGAAGACGCCGCCGATGAGTTGATCGCCCGCCTGCCTGATGTTGAAGATATCGCCACACGCGCGTCCTATGCCGACGACACGGCCGGGCGGGTCATGGCACGAAAGTTTGTGGCGCTGCCAGAGGCCTGCACCGCTGGGGAAGCCGTCGAACAAATGCGAGCAGAGGCCGACCGGATTCGCAAGGTTTTCACCGTTTATGTCACCGATAATGACGGCCGGCTTACCGGCACGGTCGAAGTCGGCAAACTCTTGCTGGCACCTGCAGATGCGCCGTTGTCCAGCATCATGAACCGCGATGTCATCTCAGTATCGGCCGATATGGATCAGGAAGAGGTTCTGCGCCTCGCCCGAAAACGGGACATGCGAACCGTCCCGGTTGTTGGTGCGGATGGCCATTTGGTGGGGCGGATCACGCCAAAGCAGCTGACCCGGATCGCATCTGACGAGGCAAATGAAGATATGCTCTTGATGAGCGGTGTGTCAGCCGAATCCCGTTCCGACGATACGGTTTTCCGGATAGTCCGGGGCCGCCTGCCCTGGCTGCTTGCCGGACTAATCGGCGCAAGTGTTGCGGCAACGGTTGTTGGTTCCTACGAAGACCAGCTGGCCGAAGCCGCGATCCTGGCAGCTTTCATTCCCGTAACGATGTCGATGGCGGGCAATGCCGGGCTTCAAGCATCCGCAGTTGCCGTTCAGGGGATCGCCACTGGTGCCCTTTGGTCCGGGGATATTGTTTTCAGGCTGCTCAAGGAATTCCTGGCAGCCGTTTTGAATGGCACTGTGGCGGGCCTTATTCTTGGGACGCTGGTCATGCTTGCCTCTTTCATCGTGCCGCTTGAAGCGCCGCTCGATCTGGCTTTGGCGACATCACTCTCTTTGTTATGCGTCACCACGATCGCAGCCATGGTCGGCGCCACCATTCCGATTGTTCTCGACAAGATCGGCATTGATCCGGCAATGGCCATCGGTGTATTCATCACCTCGTCCAATGACGTCTTGGGCGTCCTGATTTTCTTCCTGATGGCAACGACATTCTATCTGGGCTGATGTCTCAATCGGCCGAGTTTCTGATCCATGCGCCGCCCTTACGAAGGCAGGGACCTGGTATTCCAGTTCGTCAAAGAAGCTGCAGCGAAGGTCAGTGACACAGTCAGCCTTTGACAGGAATCAGAACAAGGCCAATCATAGTGGTTACTGGGCCCCTGCCTTCGCAGGGGCGACAAAAGTGTTTTCCAGGCGTGGAGGAAACGCCATGTCACGTGCGGTCTGAGCGAACGCACTTCGTTTATATCCTGACCAACCGCATCGGCGGAACTTTGTACGTCGGGATAACGAATAATCTCATTCGCAGGATCTCCGAACATCGCGACGGCAGCGGTTCCATTTTTACCAGGCAACACAAACTCCATAGACTGTTGTATTTCGAATTGTTTGAACGCCCGGAAGAAGCTTATCAGCGGGAACACAACATCAAGAAATGGAAAAGAAGTTGGAAGATCCGCTTAATTGAGGAGCACAATCCGCATTGGGTCGATTTGTTTCCCAGCTTGAACACAAATTGACAACTGGCCGCTCCTACGAAGGCAGGGGCCTAGTAAACACTGAGGTCGATCCATCAAGGCTAACGAGCCTTATGCGTTTGCCAGAACAAGAGCGGCCGCATCGAACTCTGAGCGCTTGTATGCGCGGATCAGTTTGGCTTCCGCATCCTCGCCCCAACGCTGGGTGTTGAAGTCTTCTTCAACATGGGCGGCGGTCCAGACACTGTCCGCGTCCAGGAAACCCTCGCGCAGCGCGAGCGCAAGGAGCGCCGACCCGGTCAACGTGGTGACGGTATGAAGCCCGGCAAGCCGCAGCGGGCTGTCTTCGCCGATCCTTGAGCGGAACGCGGTCAACAGCGCTGGGTCCTGCGGCGTGTGCATGATGCCTTCGATGAGCACAAACCGTCCGCCGAGCCGGTCGCCGGCCCATTCAACCACCGGGTCCCACACACGGCGCTGCGTGTCGCAGAGACTTTCCGGATCGTCGGCCCGATAGCAAAGTGCGTCATTGCCGGCAAACCCGGTGATATCATCCGCGACTTCGCCAAACCGCTTGGCGACAGCATCTTGAGCGGAATTGGCAATCCGGGTCAGAGGCATTCGGGCCGGATTGATTTCCTTGTCCTGAGCCTCCCACTCCGCGGCAACAGCAGCGCCCAAGACTTCGGTCGGTAGCAGAAGTGTCGACTTGGCCGGCGTCTTGACCGGGCGCCCGTCCAGATGAATGGCAAAACCATCTTCTGTTTCAACGTGTTCGGCGTTTTTATAGAATCTCTTTGGCAGCTCACGGCGGGACAGTTCCCGGGCCCGTTGCTCCGGATCCTTTGCCGCATCTTCATGCAATGCTTCAAGATAATCACGCATCACACTGCTTCCTCTGTTATTTCGAACATCTCATTGATTGCTTCACCGAGCTCATCGAACGTATCGACGATCCGCTCAGCGCCCTCACTTACCAATTGGCTGTGATCATGGTAGCCCCAGGTCACACCGATCGCATGGACCCCGGCAGACCGCGCCATGGCCATATCAAACCCGGTATCGCCGATCATGACCGCATTAATGGCTTCTGCACCTGTTTCCCGCAAAGCCCGTTCGATCATGTCCGGATGCGGCTTTGACGGGGATGTGTCCGCGGTCTGGATGGTGATGAAGCGTCCATGCAGATCATGAACATCCAGCATGTACCGAACTCCCCGCATCGCCTTGCCTGTTGCGATACCGAGCAGAACATCAGGTCGGGCATGAAGGCGGTCGATCGCCTCCCGGGCACCGGGATACAACGGATCAAGGTCCAGCCCGGAAGAACGCCGCGCGATCTTTTCCGTCCGGTAAGCGTCCGCCATTTGCGTGACCTGATGCGTATGCTCTGGACCAACAAGATCCTGAAACGCCTCTTCCAGCGACCGCCCCACTATTGACAGGATTGTCTTTCGATCCGGTGCCGGGAGCCCGAAAGCGGAAAACGCTGTTTCGAACCCATGCACGATGGTGTTCTGGCTGTCGAGAAGCGTGCCATCGACGTCAAATATGATCAGGTACATCAGGATCCATGTCCGTTGGGCCCACCGATTGGCCGCATGTGCCGGGTTTTCCAGCCGGGGTCAAGCGGCCTGGGACATATTTTGGCCCGCATTTGCAGTCAAACGGCGCGCTGCCGGATAGAGCATTTTTCCCGCCCCTGCAGAAGTTGCCGGGTTCCTCCACAGAACCGTCCCTCCCGGGCGGGCAATTTTGGATATCGCGGAAAACGACCGGGCACTTCGCGGACGCCTCAGTCAAGGTGGTCTGAGTTTCGAGTGCGCCGCGCCCCGGCCGTTACGGCAAAAAATCGCCGTATGGTTAAAAGTTTATATAAACGCCTCAGGCAAGCTTGACGGGCGAGTATCAGTAAACATCGCCGTGTGATTCGGTCCGCGGCCTCAGGGAAATACGTGCTTTATGCCAAAGACACACCAGTCCACGCCCAAGGCGCACACTCCGGTATCCAAGCGAAACGGCTTCGGCGGCCATCTTTTGACAATCGGTGCGGTCACAATCCTCGCCGGTGCTCTCGCCATCAAGGCAGCACTGCCTGCCCTGCAAGGCACCGCTGAGAATGAGGCAGTTGCGCTCACAAAGATCGAGGCTACGGTACAGGTTGCCAAGGCCGAAGATGCGAACCACGCGGTTCGCATCGCAACATCGATCCAGGTGCCGGACTTCCCTGCGAACGAACGCGCGTCTCTAAACTCAGTGGAAAAGGCAAGGATTATCCCGGCTACGGCACAGCTTTTGCCAACACAAGACCAGAAGACCATAGCGAAGGTGGCCCTTGCGCAACGCCTGGCGTCTCTAAATCTCCGCTATGCGCTTTTGGCGAGCAGGCCTGCCAAAGACGAGGATTTTTATGGTCCATCCGCTCCAACTGGCAGCAACACTCTGACGGCTGAAGCAACCGCGCCAGAAGGACTAGCTGCCGACACAGCTGGACCGGAAACGGTCGTTGCGGGCCTTACAGAACCGGCCCATGTCACGGCAGATCCGTCAACGGTCGATGCCTTGCCGATGATCGACGCAGAAACTCCGACTGTTCAGGTGGCAAGCCTGTCGCCATCAAATGTGCTGCCTGTCCCCGGTATGCGCCCGAAACCGTTGGTTCGAACCAAGCCCGGCGCAATTTCAAAGCCCTCCTCTGCACCAAACACGCGCCAGACCACGCGGGCGCCTGTCTTGGCATATGCCAAGCCGCAAGAACCGGGCGCGGAAGATTCACCGTTCAGCGGCCTCGGAAAACTGTTTAACGGTAAAGGCGGCGGCTTGCCGGGCCGCAGCAGCAAAATCGCGGTTTATGACATCAGCGCAGCTGTTGTTCACATGCCGGATGGCAGCAAGCTGAAGGCAAATTCCGGCATCGGACACCGGATGAACAAACCCAAATACGCCTATGTGAAGAATCTCGGCCCCACGCCGCCGAACGTTTACAAGCTGCGGATGCGGGAGCGGCGCTTCCATGGGGTCGAAGCGATCCGAATGCTGCCCTACGATGTTGCTGCCATGCGCGGCCGCGACGGTATGTTGGCGCACTCTCCGCTTCTCCGTCGCAGCAAGGGTTCACATGGGTGCGTTGCGTTCACCCACTACGACAAGTTCCTGAGAGCCTTCAAACAGGGCAAGGTCAAAACGATGATCGTCGTGCCGAACATGAGCAAATTGCCGAAATATATGGCGCTCTACAATGAACGGAAATACGCATCCAGATAGCGCGCTTGTGGTCTGTCAGTTGATTGGGTATGGGTTTTAGGCATCTCCAAACGAAGCCTGCCCGGAGCCATCCTTGACCAAAATAATCGCGCTATTCTTGATCCTGGTGGCTGCAATCCAGGTGATCAAGCCGCTCGGCTGGCCTGGCCTTAAGAAGCGGTCAGATGCCTGGAAACTGGCAGCCGGCGTGGTCGCCGTCACCATCGGCTCCGTTATTCTGACCGCTCTGTTTCAAGGGATCTAACCCTCAAACAAAAATAGTTCCCTAGCGCTTGATGACGTTCTCATCCGGATCATCTATTTCCGGATCATAGTCCGTCGCATCGAAGCCCAGGAGGTTCCAGGTCTGCTGCATGTGCGGCGGGAGCGGTGCAGACACATCGATTTTTCCGTGGCCTGAGGGGTGCGGAATGACAATCCGCCGCGCCAAGAGATGCAAACGGTTCTGGATACCGCCCGGCAGCTCCCAGTTCTCAATATTGAAGTATTTATCGTCCCCAATGATCGGGTGACCGATGTGAGCAGCATGTGCGCGCAGCTGGTGTGTCCGCCCCGTAATCGGCTTCATCGTGACCCAGGAGAGCTTTTGCCCGGATTTTTCGAAGACAGAGTAGAGCGAGACTGCGTGTTGTGCATCATCCGCGCCGCCTTGGCGGACCACCTGCATACGCTCTTCGTCTTCATCGCGAGCGAGGAAAGTTGAAATCCGTCCCTGGTGCGGTTTCGGAACACCGGCGAGGATTGTCCAATACACCTTGCGTGTATTGCGATGCCGGAACGCCTTGGTCAATTCCTGCGCCGCCTGACGGGTGCGCGCAACAAGAATGATCCCGGAGGTTTCCCGGTCAAGCCTGTGGACCAAGCGCGGCTTGTTGCCCTTCTGATCGGTAAAAGCATCCAGCATGCCATCCAGATGGCGCTTCAAACCTGAACCACCTTGCACTGCAAGACCAGCCGGCTTGTTGAGGACCATGACCTGGTTGTCCTCATAGAGCAGCATGTCCTCGATTGCCTTTTTGTCGTCGGCAATCAACTTGGTCGATTTCGGCCGGGCGTTTTTCTTGTCATCCGCCGGCAGTTCAACACCGAGCGGTGGAATGCGGATAATCTGCCCTTTGGCGATCCGCGTGTTGCTTTCCGCGCGCTTGCCATCCACCCGCACCTGTCCGGTCCGCAGCAGTTTTTGCAAGCGGCCAAAACCCAATCCGGGATAATGGGCCTTGAACCAACGGTCGAGGCGCATGCCCGCCTCATCAGCGGTCACTTTTTTCTGTTCAATCGCGGACATTTTTAGACTCGTTCAGCTGCAGCTTGAAGGTGCTGCGCTCGATCTGGGCCTTCGCAGCGTTGCAAAGGCAAAACAAACATTCCGCCGCGTATAGGCGGATTTGGGCCGAAAGGAAAGGGAAACGTGCAGGCAGGCAACCCGATGGCCTCAAGTTCCGCCAATGCGCATGACCGCAAGGCCGGCGAACACCGCCAGAATGGAGAGCACGACCGAGCCAACCACATAGATCAAGGCCAGCATTGTATCGCCCCGCTCCCACAGGACCGACGTATCGAGAGAAAAAGCGGAAAAGGTCGTAAAGCCGCCGAGAAGACCCGTTGCAAGGAAATATCTCAGCGGTTGCAAGTGTGCGGCCTCATGCTTGACCAACCAGCCAATGAAGAGCCCCATGGCCAGCGAACCGATCACATTCACCGCCAAGGTGCCGACCGGAAATCCGGGGCCAAACAACCGGAGAGTTGCCATCGAAACGAGGTGCCTTCCACCAGCGCCAATACCGCCACCGATCATGACCAGTAGGAGATGATACAAACCAATCCGCCCTATTCCGTTATCTGCTTTCAGTCTTTGCCGGACCGGCCCCTTAAATCAACCATGACGTCTGGTTTCTTGCACACCAAAAGGCCGTTGCAACTCACAGACGGCGGGAGTTGCGTCACACATTCTCCGCGACATGGGCAAAATCAGGGTAGATCGACCGGACCAATGCATCCACGCGGTCGAGTTCTTCGGGAATGTTCGCCAATTTTTCCCGTTCCTCGTCCAATATAGCCAGAAAGACCCGCGCGCGCGCCTGGTTCACCTGATGCTGAGGCAACGTGGTTTCGCCGACAGCTGAGAGAATGACGCTGACCAGCCGGTCGGCAGCGTTGAGCCGGCCCCATAGATAGTCATGCTCGCGCCAGGACCTGTTAAAGAACGCGCCAAACATGTTGAGCTGTTTTCCTTTGAGCTCAAACCCGTCGGTGTAGAGGCTTTCGGCATCCTTCGGACTGATTCGGTCAACAAGGATCTCCGTGACTTCCGAAAAGTCGTTCCGCTGCAGGACCGGGAATGTGATCAGGTCATAAAAGCCGAAGCCAATATAGGCTTGGAGGAGTGCCCGATGCCGGTCCTTGTCCAGCGCCCCTCCTGCCGCATCGGCAAAGAGTTCGTCCTGCAACCGATCCAGATCAGCCAGCCCCATCATACCGCTCAGCTGGTCTATCATTTGTTCTATCGACTGAGCACAAGACGTGGATGTCGGAACTTGAGCACAGAGCTCATGGGCCGATTGCACAAACTGCCCTCCATAGAACCGCTCCTGCCAACGCCACGACAAATGATCAACCTGCTCGTAGAGAAGGCCCTTCAGCCGGTCCAGGGCGGCGGTATCTGGCGGCGGCAGTTTGGACGAGCGATCGTAGTTATAGAATTCATTCAGCTTGCGAATGACAAAACGCAAGCGACGGATCCGATAGTCGACGTCCAGCCCTCTCAGAAGAGCAATCACCGCCGGGTCGCTTCTGCCTAGCTCATCTGGTCGGTCAGATGGCAAGCTCAGAAAGTGGTTGTAGAATTGGTTGAGTAGCCGCTCTTCCTGGCGGGTTCCATTCTGGTTTTTATCGAAGGCTGTGACCAGTTTGGCGAGCCGTTCTGCAAGTGCGTGTAGTTTCAAAGACTGATAGTTCAGAAAGGCAAATCCAGCCTGTTCAAAAGCCTTGACCGTTGCCTGTTTCCGGCAACGCGAAACGACATCGGGCGTGATGGCCCGCCAGCTTGGCAAGATCCCGGACACGGCCTGCTTCACGATCGGGTTGGCCGTATCGATCAATTTCGCCAACCACCGGCTGCGTCGGTTGTTTTGTTCCAGTTCCTTCAGATCATCCCCGATCGGCTCATTTCGGGGGATGTGAGCAAGAGATGCCAAAATAACCCGGAAAAAGCCGGGCAGTTCGGTGACACCCCTCTCCTCGGCCGCGTATTCAAGCGGGGTTGGATCGACATACAAAAGCCGCCGAGACACCTCTCTTGCCGCCGGGCGATCCTTGATGACATCGATTACGGGCGCGAAAGGCTTGTTCATCACCACACTGCCGTCCACAAAACAGTGACGCGAGGTCGTGTCATCATCGAGATGAAGTGCCCGGGACAAGAACCGGTCACGATTGGCCCAGCGTTCCTTGCGGCGGACGAGAACACGATCCATCTCAGCAATCGTTGCCGGGGGAAAGGCCCCGGGAAATGATGATGTGGCGCGAGCCGCGAACACCAATTCCGGAATGCTTTTTTCGTCGAACTGGCTGTCAATGAAATGGTTCGACCGATGCGAGGCATGGAAATGCAGAATGCGCCGGTGATCCCACTCCTCCACATAGTCCGGGTCATCCAGCAAAATGCGCCGTTTGATACCGTTGTAGTCGGTGATCGTTACAAACAGATCGAGGGTTTGCCCCCTCGGGATCAAGGTGCGTTCCGCCGGCCGTTTGATCTCCATCTTCTGGCTTGCATCGAGCATCCATCCGATGAACCGTTCCCCGGAAAAGGGCGGGGAAAACCATCGTGACTGCATAAACTGACGCAGCTTGTCACGTGTTTCTGGATCTTCAACCCGCCGGGAAAGCCGCGCAGAGACCAACCGGTCCAGCATCGGAGAGACCGACATCTTAAAGTAACGGGACAGGCCGTTCTGTGGCCGGGCAAGTCGGGTCACATCCGCATTTTTCAGCCACATCTCACTGTGACTGTCGAGTGGCAGATCGTGAGCGATTGCACGCCCGAGCATGATCCCGTTGACACCACCTGCAGAGGCCCCGGCAATCGCATCGACAACAACGCGAATATCTGCCTTGGGCGACAAGAGATTTAGAAGATCTTCATAGGCAGCCTGGGACGGCGCCATTTCCTGCGCGCTCTCCGTCTTATCGCCATTTTTGGATTTGCGTTCTGCTCGATGGGAAGACGCCCGCACCAAATTCAGGATTTCACGACTCACACCATGCATGTAGATGGCAAGGGACACCCCACCATACAAAACAAGTGCAAGTCTGAGCTCGACTTCCTTCATGGGATTGATTCGGTCCTTCTATCCAAATGCTACCGCAGATCGCTGCTCGTATCATTCATGTTGGGATTTGCCGCGCCACTGGTAAGAATCTATCAGACGTTTCTTATTCAAACCTGTTCACAGATGGTTTTTCGAAGCTGGCGCAATGCTTTCCCTTTAGAAACTCGTGCAAATTGATCTGCAGCGTTTTAGATTGCCGACAGGCAAGGCCATTGGTGCCAGCAGCCATTCAACCGCGGCGAACCGCCGGTGTGGATCAAGCGTTTATGGAAGATACGAAAAGCATCAAATCCGAGGACCGCGCCAAAGCGCCCAAGAAGACGCGGCCGAAATCCGGTTCGGAATTGCAAAAGCTCCGCAAGGACAATGCTGCCCTTCGGGCAGAGCTGGACGATCTGACCCTGCTTTATGAAGCAACGATCGAGCACAGTGAGGCGATCGAGGATCAGCTTGCTGGCCAGACCGCCAAGCTCGAAGTGCTCTCCGGCAAGCTTTCGAAATATCTTTCTCCGCAAGTCTACAAGTCGATTTTCGAAGGGCGGCAGGAAGTCAAAATCGCCTCGACCCGCAAGAAGCTGACCGTTTTCTTTTCTGATATCGCTGAATTCACCGAGGCCGCGGATCGGCTGGAATCGGAGGAACTTACAGCCCTTCTCAATCACTATCTCACAGAGATGTCGAACATCGCGCTCAAACACGGCGCGACCATCGATAAGTATGTCGGCGATGCAATCCTGATCTTCTTCGGGGACCCGGAGACAAAAGGCGTGCGCGAAGATGCCCTCGCCTGTGTCCGGATGGCGATTGAAATGCAAATCCGCATGAGCGAATTGCAGGCGGATTGGCGCAAGGCCGGCATTTCCAAACCACTGAAATGCCGGATGGGCATCCATACGGACTACTGCACCGTTGGCAACTTTGGCAGTGAGGACCGTCTCGACTACACGATCATCGGCCGGGGTGTGAACATTGCGTCCCGCCTCGAAAGCCTGGCAGCACCCGGGGCGATCACGATTTCCTTTGAAACCTACTCACAGGTCAAAGACCACATTGTCTGCCGGGAAACCGGCGATGCCACCGTCAAGGGGATCGCCTATCCGATCACAACCTTTGAAGTGCTGCGGGAAGAGATGCAGGAAGATTTTCAGTCGGCGGACAAGCTCATGGACATGTCCAAACAGCTTGAGGATCTTGCTTTCGAACTGCCGTCAGAAATTGGCAGCAAAGAGCGTGAAAGCCTTGTGTCTTCGTTGAAAAATGCCTTGGCACGCCTTAACGAGGCGGATGACAAATAGATCTGCTAGATGAGCCGGCGTTAAAAAAGGATCGATTTCACGCCCAAAGCTGATCATTCATAAAGTGGTTGAGCATCTTGGGGCGTTTTCATCAAACCGACCGATGCTTCAGCTGCGGTCCTTGCGCAGCTTGTCCCAGTACTCCAGGCGCTTCCGCAGATCCCGTTCAAAACCACGTTGCGGCGGATCGTAAAAAGTCTTGCGGCCCATATCCTCCGGGAAATAATCCTGACCGGAAAAGCCGTCTGGCGCAGCGTGGTCGTATTGATAGCCGTCGCCATAACCTTCCTGCTTCATCAGCTTGGTCGGCGCATTCAAGATATGCTTGGGCGGCAGCAGAGACCCGCTGGTCTTGGCGTCTCGCATGGCCGCCTTGTATGCCACATAGGCGCCATTCGATTTTGGCGCGGTCGCCAGATAGATCACGCACTGGGCAAGCGCGAGCTCGCCTTCCGGCGAGCCAAGCATCTGGTAGGCATCGCGGGCGGCATTGGCCTGAACCAGCGCGTTGGGGTCCGCAAGGCCAATATCTTCAACCGCCATCCGGATCAGGCGCCGGGCGAGATACATTGGATCTTCGCCTCCATCGAGCATCCGGCAAAACCAATAAAGCGACGCGTCCGGATCGGACCCACGCACCGACTTGTGCAGGGCTGAGATGAGATTGTAATGGCCGTCTGAGCTCTTGTCGTAAATCGGGGCTCGGCGCTGTACGATTGCCTGGAGGCGTTCGGCATCGAACACCTCATCTTCGGCAGACGCCCGCCAGACATCTTCTGCCAGCGTGAGCGCCGAGCGCCCATCACCATCCGCCATGCGGATAAGGACCCCACGCGCTTCGTCATCGAGCGGCAGTTTGCGCTCTTCAACCTCCTCAGCGCGCGCGAGAAGCTGTTCGATCGCTTCCTTGTTGAGCGATTGAAACGTCATCACGTGAGAGCGCGACAGGAGCGCTGCATTGAGCTCAAAAGACGGGTTCTCCGTGGTCGCTCCAACAAGCGTGATCGTTCCGTCTTCCGTTACTGGCAAAAAACTGTCTTGCTGAGCTCTGTTGAAGCGGTGGATCTCATCGACGAACAAAAGAGTTGCCCGCCCGCCCATGCGCCGGGCACGGGCGGCTTCGAACACTTTCTTAAGATCGGCAACACCTGAAAAAATGGCCGAGATCTGCTCGAACGCCAGATCAGTCTCGTTGGCAAGCAGGCGGGCAATCGTGGTCTTTCCGGTGCCCGGAGGTCCCCAGAAGATCAGGGAGCCGAGCGTCCGGGTTTTCAGCATCCGGGACAGCGTCCCCTCCGGTCCGAGCAGGTGGTCTTGCCCGACCACGTCTTCCAACCGTCCTGGGCGCATGCGATCGGCCAGCGGACGCGGTGCAGACGCAGCCAAACCAGAAGCTTCGAACAGATCACTCACGCGCGTTACCTGACTATCTCAAAACGATTTGGGACACTTTGCCGTCCCGTTCGATATCAAGACGCCAAATGCGCGGGGGTGTCTTCGTGACCGTCTCCAGCATGCGGGTGCTGTCGATGGATTCGTCATTAATCGCCCGGACGATATCGCCCGGACGCAGGCCAACACGATCTGCCTGACCACCCCGACGCACCTCAGCAATAATCACGCCTTCCGGCAGCCCGTTGAGCCCAAGCTCCTGAGCAACAGCGGGCGACAGGTTCATCACGGTCGCTCCTTCAAATGGCGAAAACTCGAGCAGTTCGCGTGTGTCGCGAGGAATGGTCTCCGGGGCCGGTTGCAAGCTGATGGATACGGTCTCCTCCCGGCCGGACCGCAGAACCGTAAATTCGGCACGTTCTCCGATCATCTTGGTGGCAAAGCGGTAGCCGAAAGCATTCGGATCAATCACTTCCTTGCCGTCGATCGCGACAACCAGATCACTCACACGCAGATCTGCTTCATGGGCCGGAGAACCATCAAACACCGCGGTCACCAATACGCCTTTTGGCCGGTCAAGCGACAAGGCTTCTGCAATCTCGGCACTGACCAGCTGGACAGTTGCTCCGAGCCAGGGCCGCTGAACCTTGCCACCCTGGTCGGCTGCACGGGCAACATATCGCGCCATATGCGCTGGAATCGCAAAACCGATGCCGTTGGACCCACCGGAGCGTGAGAAAATAGCAGTGTTGATCCCGACCAGCTTGCCCGTCATGTCAATCAGTGCGCCGCCGGAATTGCCCGGGTTGATCGCTGCATCGGTTTGAATGAAGAACTGATAATCGGTGACACCCACTTGTGTTCGGGCAAGCGCGGAGACAATACCTTGCGTTACGGTCTGTCCAACCCCGAACGGATTGCCGATTGCAAGAACGATGTCCCCGACTTCCAGCAAGTCCGCATCCGCGAATTCGACATGCTCAAAAGGGCCGCCTTCACGGATTTTCAAGACCGCCAAATCCGTCTGCTCGTCCATCAGAACAATGTCCGCATCAAATTCACGCCGGTCATTCAGCGCAACCCGGACTTCATCAGCGCCTTTTATCACGTGATGGTTGGTGATCACCGTTCCATCAGCGGAAATAATCACGCCGGAGCCAAGGGAAGATTCAACCCGTTCACGCGGCTGGCCAAACCCGCCATTCGGTTGGCCGAAAAAGCGCCGAAAAAATGGGTCGTCAAAGAACGGTGACAGCTGCTGGCGCTGAACCACCTTGCGGCTCGCATATACGTTCACAACAGCGGGAGCGACTTTCTTCACCAAGGGCGCAAAGGACAGCTTGATTTGCGCCGCGCTGTCCGGAACCAGACGCAAGTCTGAAGGCGTCGGCTGTTGCGCCTGTGCCGCAGCTGATCCAATCCAGAACAATGCCAACAGACCTGCGGTGATGGCTTTCGTGCCGGACCTAGCCCGCGTTCCCAACAGACCCATGAACACTTCCCTTTTCCCGATTCTTAACTCTTCAAGATCCTTACACGGCAGATAGGGAAAAATGGAGGCAAATACAAAAAGAAAGGCCGCGGACCCTGCCCGCGGCTTTTCAATTTGTCATGAGTTTTGAAATCAGGCCGAGCGCACCTGGTGCAGGAACTTGCGCACCTCTTCATCGAGATGCTCGGCCTGGCTGGCCATGGCAACAGCTTCTTCAGAGAAGGATGTTGCTGCGCCGTTGGTCTGTTCGGACAAGGACGACACGTTCTGGACATCCTGAGAGACCTGAGAAGTGCCACCGGCAGCACGCTGAGTGTTCTCTGCAATGCCTTGGGTCGCGTAGCTCTGTTCCGTAACAGCTGCAGCAACCTCGCTGACGGACTGTGTGATCTCATCGATGGTCTTCTGAATGTCACCGATCGCACCGACCGCGTCATCCGTCGCACCGCGGATCGCATCAATCTGCTGCTGGATTTCACCAGTCGCCTTGCCAGTCTGAGCCGCAAGGTCCTTGACCTCGGAGGCAACAACCGCAAAGCCCTTACCGGCTTCCCCTGCCCGCGCGGCTTCGATCGTCGCGTTGAGGGCAAGAAGGTTGGTTTGGTCTGCAATGTCACTGATGAGCGTGACAACTTCACCGATCCGGTTTGCTGCTTCGGCAAGCGACTTAACCGTGTGGTTTGTTGTCTGCGCCCGGCGCGTTGCATCCGCAGCAACGCTGGAAGACCGCTCAATCAGCGTCGAAATCTCCTGAATGGAGCTGGAAAGCTGATCAGAGGCCGCTGCGATCGATTCCACTTCAGTAAGCGTTTCTTTCGACATTTCAGCAGCTTTGGACGAGGTCTCGCCGGCACTTTCTGTCATCTGACGCATGTTGTTGGCCGATTCGCGCAGGGAAGCGGCTGACTGTGCAACTTTGTCGACAACCGTGCCGACGGTCGATTCAAAGTCGCCGGCCAGGCTTGCCAGCATTTCCTGCCGCTGTGCGGCCTGACGTTCGGCGGTTTCGGCCTGGTCCGCAGCACGTTGCTCGTTTTCCTCGGCTGCGTTCTGGCGGATTTGCAGAACCGCCCGGCCGATGTCGCCGATTTCATCTTTCCGGCGAGCCGCGGTGATTTCAGCGTTGAGATCGCCTTCCGCGATTGCATTCAGCGCGCCGACCAGCGTCGTCAGCGGTTTGGTGATGTTGCGGGAGAAGAAGATCGCAACAACAGCGGCAATGGCGATTGCGATCAATGACCAGGTGACCATGGAGTTCCGCATGGCTGTGACGCTGGCAAAGGTCTCTTCAACGGTCTTTTCAGCAACAACCGCCCACTGACGTCCCTGGAAGACCAAAGGCTTGGCGACCATCAAACGATCAACACCATCAGCTCCTGCTTCAATGCCGGCTTTTTCAACACCGTTGAGCGCTGAGGCAACAACATCTCCGGTGTTCATCTCATTAAGAGCCGTCGCGCTATCTGAAAGCGGCTTGTTGGAAAGTGTATAGCCTTCAGCGTTGACGACAAAAGCCTGGCCCGTCGTTCCGAGATCGGCGCGTGAGGAAACCACGTTGTCGAGCACCCCGGCATCGATCCGGATGGCAACCACGCCACCGAAGGAGATATCGCCGAAGGTATTCACGAAGACCGGAGCTGCCACAAACATGGACGCGGAGTTGCCACCCGGCGCATAGACTTCGAAGTTGCTGACCGCGACCTGGCCGGCTTCAACTTCCTTGGCCATTTCGAAAGCGGTTTGCAGACCGGTGTTGCCGCCACCGACTTCGGTCACAGGGAAAAGAAACTCATCGCCCTTGGCAACCGAGTACATGACCAGGCCGTTCGGGTCCATGAGGTAGACGTCGCCGTATCCGCCCTTTTTCCAGATAGAGGCGAAGGAGCCGTGAATTTCAGAGTGACGCCAGGAGTACATAGACTTGTGGTCATCGCCCATCTTTTGAGCGCGCTCTTCAGCGGTCGCACCAGCCTTGTAGTAGTCGAAAATTTCCTGGCGCTGCTTTTCCAGGTTCATGGTGGCGTTGGTCATGTTGACCAAGGCTTCCCCGATACCGGCGCCTGTCGCCACATTGACAATTTCATTCTCGATGGAAGCAAGACGCGCTTCCAGCAATGCCGACTTGGCATTGACGACCATACCGAGTTCGCCTTCTGCGGCTTCGCGCAGACCGTCTCGTGCATTGAAGAAACCGATCACACCGACTGCGGTACATGCACCGATCGTCAGGAACACCATGAGCGCCGGTATCAAAAATGACAAACGAATAGATGGCCATTTGCTGGCCTTGGATGAGGAAGCTGAGTGGGTCAAAGTAATTCTCCTGGTCCCCCCGCGAGACATATTGGAAAAACTACCCAATGACCGTTAAAGTATTGATAATTCGCGAGTTACAATTCTGCTCGCGACCTTCATTAAGCCCTCCGAAACAAAATAGGCAGACCCGAAGGCCTGCCTATTCCTGAACGTTGTACGCTCGGCTTACGCTGCGTTTTCAGCTGCTTCTTCAGCTTCAACACGTGCCCGATCATCAGCGCCGCGTGCTTCCGGATCCCGGTCGACCAGCTCGATGACAGCCATCGGAGCGTTGTCGCCATAGCGGAAACCAGCTTTCAGAACGCGGGAGTAACCGCCTTCGCGGTCCTTGTAGCGATCACCAAGCGTGTCAAACAGCTTCTTGACCATGGCAACATCGCGAATCTGCGAGATTGCCTGGCGGCGTGCGTGAAGATCACCGCGCTTGCCCAAAGTGATGAGCTTGTCGATGATTGGCTTCATTTCTTTAGCCTTCGGCAGGGTCGTGACGATCTGTTCGTGCTTGATCAGCGACGCTGCCATGTTTGCGAACATAGCCTTGCGGTGGCTAGCGGTCCGGTTGAGCTTGCGGCCGGATTTACCGTGGCGCATGGCCCTCTCCTTTGTCTTTCAGGCAGTCCGCTCTTTGTGTGTTGAACGCTTGCCCGGTTGCTCCGTTAGGACGCGTACGCCCTTAATACTGATGATCTTCGTAGCGCTTGGCGAGATCGTCGATGTTCTCAGGCGGCCAGTTGGCCACTTCCATGCCAAGATGGAGACCCATTTGGGCGAGAACTTCCTTGATCTCGTTGAGCGACTTGCGGCCGAAATTCGGGGTCCGCAGCATTTCCGCTTCGGTCTTCTGAATGAGATCGCCAATATACACGATATTGTCGTTCTTCAGGCAGTTTGCAGACCGGACAGACAATTCCAACTCGTCGACTTTCTTCAGAAGCGCCGGGTTGAAAGCCAGTTCCGGGACTGTGTCCTCGGCGACTTCGCGCTGCGGCTCTTCGAAATTGACGAAGATGGAAAGCTGATCCTGCAGAATGCGTGCGGCAAATGCCACGGCATCATCCGGCTTGACGGAACCGTCGGTTTCAACAGTCAGGGTCAGCTTGTCATAGTCAAGAACCTGGCCCTCACGGGTGTTTTCCACCTTGTAAGAAACCTTCTTGACCGGAGAGTAGAGGCTGTCGACAGGGATCAGGCCAATCGGTGCGTCTTCCGGACGGTTCCGGTCAGACGAATGATAGCCCTTGCCAGTGTTGACAGTGAACTCCATGCGGATTTCAGCGCCTTCGTCCAGGGTGCAAAGCACCAGATCCGGATTGAGAACTTCCACGTCGCCAACGGTCTGAATGTCGCCTGCGGTCACAACACCAGGTCCCTGCTTACGCACAACCATGCGCTTGGGGCCTTCACCTTCCATACGGATGGCGATTTCCTTGATGTTGAGAACGATGTCGGTGACATCTTCACGAACGCCGGGGATTGAGGAGAACTCATGAAGAACGCCGTCAATCTGTACCGCGGTCACAGCAGCACCCTGCAGAGAAGACAGCAGGATGCGGCGCAGCGCGTTGCCCAAGGTCAGGCCATAGCCACGCTCGAGCGGCTCGGCAACAACAGTTGCCAAGAAGCGCGGATCATCGCCCGGCTTGATCTCGAGTTTGGTCGGCTTGATAAGTTCTTGCCAGTTTTTTTGAATGGTCACGTTTTCGTCCCTTCGGCTATCCCGCCCGGGTCAATTCAATGCCGGGCTATTCTTTGCCATTTGGAGAAACAAGTACCTAAAGCTGGAAAGCCTTAGACGCGGCGGCGCTTGCGCGGACGGCAGCCGTTGTGCGGAATCGGCGTCACGTCACGGATGGACGTGATGAGGAAACCGGCAGCCTGCAGAGCACGCAGAGCAGATTCACGACCAGAACCGGGGCCACGGACTTCTACTTCCAGGGTGCGCATGCCGTGTTCAGCTGCTTTCTTCGCAGCATCTTCAGCAGCAACCTGAGCAGCATACGGCGTGGACTTACGGGAGCCCTTAAAGCCGAGTGCACCAGCAGAAGACCAGGAAATCGCGTTGCCTTGAGCATCCGTGATCGTGATCATTGTGTTGTTGAATGTGGAATTCACATGCGCAACGCCAGAAGAGATGTTCTTGCGCTCGCGGCGACGCACGCGCGTCGTGTCTTTAGCCATTCTGTTGTCCTTGTATTGATCTCGTCACTGCCGTAATCCCGGCAGCTCCACCACCAATCGCAAAGCGATCTTATTTCTTCTTACCTGCGATCGGTTTCGCCGGACCCTTACGGGTACGTGCGTTCGTGTGCGTCCGCTGACCACGAACCGGGAGGCCGCGGCGGTGACGCAGGCCGCGATAGCAGCCAAGGTCCATCAGACGCTTGATGTTCATTGCAGTCTCACGACGAAGATCACCCTCAACCATGTAGTCACGGTCGATGGTTTCGCGGATCTGCAGAACTTCTGCGTCGGAAAGCTCGTTCACACGGCGGGCAGCATCGATGTTGTTCTTTTCGATGATTTCCTGTGCGAATTTCGCACCAATGCCGTGAATGTACTGAAGCGCGATGACAACGCGCTTGTTCGTTGGGATGTTAACGCCAGCAATACGTGCCACGTTTGTCTCCATGTTTTGCGGGCAAAGCTTGCGCCCGACCGCGTTTCAAAAAACCCGCGTCCGGTGGAGTCCGGCCCTTGCAGGGTGCGAAATGCCGGGGCAGCCCCGGCACAGAGAATGCCGGTCCCATGGGTATGGAACCGGCTTAACTGTAAGGTGAGCGCGTCGTTTAGCCGCTCTATACCTTCTCGTCAAGTCCCTGAAGTACGGAATCGATAGAAGCCGTTACGTCGTCGATTGCTTGCATGCCATCAATGACGGACAGGAGACCTGTTTTCTCGTAGTAGGGAACAACGACCGCTGTATCCCGGTTATAAGCTTCGAGGCGATCCTTGAAGACTTCAGGATCGTCATCCTTACGAACCGGCTGGCCGGCAGCCTTTGCCTCTTCCGCCCGGTTGATGATCCGGTCGACCAGTTTGGTCTGATCAACACGAAGTTCAATCACGGCGTTCAGCTTCAGGCTGTTTTCACTCAGCATGCCGTCGAGTGCTTCTGCTTGGGCCAACGTGCGCGGGAAGCCATCCAGGATAAATCCCTTCTTGGCGTCGTCTTCAGCAATCCGGTCCCGGATGATGCCGACAACGATATCGTCTGACACAAGACCGCCGGCGTCCATGACAGCCTTGGCCTTCAGTCCGACCGGGGTCTCCGCGGCGACAGCTGCACGCAGCATGTCTCCAGTGGAAAGTTGAGGAATACCGTATTTCTCAACCAGCCTTGCAGCCTGCGTCCCCTTCCCCGCTCCTGGCGGTCCAACCAGAATGAGCCTCATCGACGTTTCCCCCTAAGTTTCGATTTCTTAACCAGCCCCTCATATTGATGCGCCAGCAAATGACCCTGGATCTGCGATACGGTATCCATTGTCACGCTCACGACAATCAACAAGGATGTTCCACCGAAATAGAACGGAACGCCAGTCGCCGAAATGAGGAATTCGGGTAATAGACAAACGATGGTGATGTAAATCGCACCAACGACCGTAATCCGGGTCAACACGAAGTCGATGTATTGGGCGGTGCGCTCTCCTGGACGAATGCCTGGAATGAAGCCACCGTGTTTCTTCAAATTGTCAGCGGTGTCGCTCGGATTGAAGACAATCGCCGTGTAGAAGAAGCAGAAGAAAATGATCATGGCTGCGTAGAAGACCATGAACAAAGGCTGTCCATGTCCGAGCAGTGCCGTGATCGTTGTCAGCCATTCATTGCCGCCGCCCGCATTGAAGCCGGAAATCGTGGCCGGAACCAAAAGCAGTGACGATGCAAAGATCGGTGGGATAACCCCAGCTGTGTTCAGCTTGAGCGGCAGGAACGAGGTGTTGCCCTCAAACATGCGGTTGCCCATCTGGCGCTTCGGATACTGGATCAGAAGACGGCGCTGCGCGCGCTCCATGAACACGATGAACGCGATCACGACAATGGCCAGCAGGATGACTGCAAGGATGATGCCGGTTGCCAGAGACCCCTGACGGCCCAGTTCGAGCGTCTGCACGATCGCGGACGGCAATCCTGCGACAATGCCCGCAAAGATGATCAGCGAAATACCGTTACCGATGCCGCGCGAGGTGATCTGCTCACCAAGCCACATCAGGAACATGGTGCCGCCAACAAGCGTGATCACGGTCGATGCACGGAAGAACCAGCCCGGATCGGTCACAACATTGGTGGCGCCCTCAAGACCAACGGCGATGCCGTATGCCTGGAATGCGGCCAGAACAACAGTTCCGTACCGGGTGTACTGGTTGATAACCTTGCGGCCCTGCTCGCCTTCTTTCTTCAGCTGCTCAAGAGACGGAACAACCGTAGTCATGAGCTGCATGATAATGGAAGCGGAGATATACGGCATGATGCCGAGGGCGAAGATCGCCATGCGCTCGACGGCACCGCCGGCGAACATGTTGAACATGCCAATGATACCGGACTGAGCCTGGTTAAAGGCCTGCGCGAAGGCTTCCGGGTTGATGCCGGGCATCGGAATGTAAGTGCCCAGTCGATAAACCAAAAGCGCCCCCAGCGTGAACCAGATGCGCTTTTTGAGTTCTTCAGCCTTGGCGAAAGCTGAGAAATTTAGATTTGACGCCAGTTGCTCGGCGGCCGATGCCATGCCCTACTCCGGTCAGATGCTTGCTGACAAATGGGAAAAGCCCAGGCTGTTACGCCTGAGCTCCCAGAACGGCGACCTTGCCGCCCGCTTTTTCGATCGCTGCAACAGCGCCCTTGGAGGCACCGGCAACTTCAAAGGTCACTGCCGCGGTGAGTTCACCGGAAGCAACGAGGCGTACGCCATCGCAGACCCGCTTGACAACGCCAGCTGCCTTGAGCGCTTCGACGGTGACCGCCTCAGACGCGTTCAGCTTGCCGGCATCAATCGCTTGTTGAACACGGCCAATGGACACAGTGTTGAAGTCCTTGGCAAAGATGTTCGTGAAGCCGCGCTTCGGCAGGCGGCGGTGAAGCGGCATTTGACCGCCTTCAAAACCCTTGATCGCCACGCCAGAACGGGACTTCTGACCCTTTACACCACGGCCACCGGTCTTGCCCTTGCCAGACCCGATACCGCGGCCAACGCGTGTGCGCTCCGAGGAGGCACCATCGTTGTCACGAAGTTCGTTGAGCTTCATGTCTTTTCTCCTCACCCCGTCCTTACGCGTCTTCGACGACGCGAACGAGATGCTGGACCTTATTGATCATGCCGCGCACTTCAGGTGTGTCCTTCAGTGTGGAACGGCGGTGCATCTTGTTCAGGCCAAGACCGACGAGCGTCGCGCGCTGGTCCTTCGGACGGCGCAGCGGGCTGCCGATCTGTTCGACCGTAACAGTCTTTTCGGTGTTCGCCATGGAACTAACCCTCATTCAGCTGGTGGCTGGCGCCGCTAAGGTCAAGCCTCAGCGGCAGCCGGAGCCGCCTCATCGTTGTTGTCACGGCGCCGGGACTGCAACACAGAGACCTTGAGGCCACGGCGGGCAGCGACGGAGCGCGGGCTGTCTTCTTTGGTCAGCGCGTTAAAGGTCGCACGAACCATGTTGTAAGGGTTGGATGTCCCCAAAGACTTCGCCACAACGTCCTGTACGCCAAGCGTTTCAAAGACTGCACGCATCGGACCACCTGCGATGATACCGGTACCGGCCGGTGCTGCGCGGAGCAGAACCTTACCAGCGCCGTGACGGCCTTCCACATCGTGGTGGAGAGTCCGGCCTTCACGCAGCGGCACACGGATCATCGTGCGCTTTGCAGCTTCAGTTGCTTTCCGGATGGCTTCCGGCACTTCGCGCGCCTTACCATGACCGAAGCCGACACGGCCCTTTTGATCACCAACCACGACGAGGGCTGCGAAACCGAAACGGCGGCCACCCTTGACCACTTTGGCAACGCGGTTGATGTGTACGAGCTTGTCGACGAATTCGCTATCGCGCTCTTCGCGCTCGCGATTTTCTTGTCTCGCCATATTATACGTCTTCCGTACTTAGGAGCGCCAACGGGCGCTGGTCAGAATTCAAGTCCACCTTCGCGGGCAGCATCGGCGAGCGCTTTGACACGTCCATGATACTGGTAACCGCCACGGTCGAACACGACCTGCTTGACACCTGCGGCAGCTGCACGCTCGGCGACAAGCTTGCCAACGGCTGCAGCTGCAGACACGTCGGCGCCCGTTTTCAGGCCGCCCTTCAGATCTTTTTCGATCGTAGAAGCGGAGACAATTGTATGTCCCTGCGCGTCGTCGATGATCTGGGCATAGATCTGCTTCGACGAGCGGAAGATAGAAAGGCGCGGACGACCGTTCGCGGCTTTCTTGATTGAACGGCGCACGCGATCGCGGCGGCGTTCGAAAGCTTGTTTGCTGTTCGCCATGATCTCGGTCCGTTACTTCTTCTTGCCTTCTTTGCGGACGATGAATTCGTCTGCATAACGAACGCCTTTGCCTTTGTACGGCTCCGGCGGGCGGAATTCGCGGATTTCAGCTGCGACCTGGCCGACACGTTGTTTGTCGGTCCCAGAAATGCTGATTTCCGTCGGTTTCGCACATTTGATCTCGATACCTTCCGGGATCGCATAGATCACATCATGTGAAAAGCCGAGTGCCAGCTGAAGGTTTTGACCCTGGACCTGTGCACGGTAACCAACACCAGTGATCGCGAGGTCTTTCTTGAAGCCATCGGTCACGCCGGTGATCAGGTTCTGAACCATGGTGCGGCTCATACCCCACATGGAGCGAGCCGGCTTGGAGTTGTTACGCGGATCGATTTTGATCCCGTCATCAGTCATTTCGGCCAGAACGAGTTCATTGAGCATGAAAGACTTTTCGCCTTTCGGGCCCTTGATCGTAACTGTCTGACCGTCGATCGATGCCGTTACCCCGCTTGGCACGGGGACTGGCTTTTTGCCAATACGAGACATTTGACCAACCTTGTCGTTATTTTAACAGCGAGAATGCCGCGTCAGAAGACGCGACACAGAACCTCGCCACCTACATTTTCGTCCCGCGCCTGATGGTCGCTCATGACGCCGCGCGGGGTCGAAATAATCGAAACGCCCAGGCCATTAGAGACATGCGGGATGTTTTTCACCGATGAGTAAACGCGGCGGCCCGGCTTGGATACCCGCTCGATTGTGCGGATGACCGGCTCACCGTCGAAATACTTCAGTTCGATTTCCAACTCGGACTTACCGCCCTCGTATTCAACCGTGGTGTAGCCACGGATGTACCCTTCTTTTGCAAGCACATCAAGTACGTGTGCACGCAATTTAGAATTTGGTGAGCTGACCTTGTTCTTGCGACGCAGCTGCGCGTTGCGAATCCGGGTCAGCATATCCCCCAACGGATCAGAAATTGCCATCGGAGTTTCTCCTTACCAGCTCGACTTGACCAGGCCCGGGATCTTACCCAGGGAGCCCAGTTCACGAAGCGCGATACGCGACATCTTCAGCTTGCGGTAATAACCGCGCGGACGGCCGGACACTTCGCAACGGTTGCGAACGCGGTTCGGCGCGGAGTTCCGCGGCAGTTTGGCCAGCTTCAGGCGGGCATTGAACTGCTCTTCAGGGCTCAAGGTATCGTCCTTGGCCATGGCTTTCAGAGCAGCACGCTTCTCGGCATACTTTTTGACAAGCTTCTCGCGACGCTTGTTCTTCTCGACTGCGCTTTTCTTCGCCATCGTGTTTCCCTTCCTTGCCCGTTACTTCGTGAACGGGAAGTTGAAAGCACGCAGAAGCTCGCGCGCCTCGTCATCGTTTGGCGCTGTGGTGCAGACGATCACGTCCATGCCCCAGATCTGGTCGACTTTGTCGTACTCGATTTCCGGGAACACGATGTGTTCTTTGATGCCCATAGCGTAGTTGCCGCGACCGTCGAAGCTCTTCGGGTTCAGACCGCGGAAGTCACGAACGCGTGGAAGCGCGATGGTGATCATGCGATCCAAGAACTCGAACATCTGCTGGCGGCGCAGAGTCACCTTGACACCAAGCGGCATGCCTTCACGGACCTTAAAGGTCGCGATGGACTTCTTCGCCTTGGTGATGACCGGCTTCTGACCGGCAATCGCTGCGAGGTCTTCAGCTGCAGTACGCGCCTTCTTGGAGTCGCCCACGGCTTCGCCAACGCCAATGTTCAGGACGATCTTTTCCAGCTGCGGAACCTGCATAACGTTCTTGTACTGGAATTTTTCCTGAAGCTGCTTGCGCACGACTTCGTTATAATGCGTCTTGAGACGCGGTACGTTAGTGGTCTCAGCCATCGATCAGGTCTCCCGAACGCTTGGCCACACGGACCTTGGCACCATCATCCTGCACCTTGAAGCCGACGCGGGTCGCCTTGCCGTCTTTCGGATCAGCCAGAGCGATGTTCGACAGGTGGATCGGTGCCTCTTTGGACACGATGCCAGCTTCCTGCGATTGGGTCTGCTTCTGGTGACGGCGGACCATGTTGATGCCGCGTACCAGCGCCTTGTTGTCAGCTGGCAGCATCTGGATCACTTCACCAGACTTGCCCTTGTCACGGCCGGTCAGCACGACCACCGTGTCGCCTTTTTTAATTTTCGCAGCCATCAGAGCACCTCCGGCGCGAGCGAAATGATTTTCATATGGTTCTTAGCGCGGAGTTCACGCGGCACCGGACCAAAGATACGGGTGCCGACTGGCTCCTTGTTGTTATTCACCAGCACGGCCGCATTGCGGTCGAACCGGATCACGCTGCCATCGGGACGGCGGATATCCTTAGCCGTGCGCACGACGACAGCCTTCATCACGTCGCCCTTCTTAACGCGGCCCCGCGGAATAGCCTCTTTGACGGAGACGACGATGATGTCGCCAACCTGGGCATATTTGCGCTTGGAGCCGCCGAGCACTTTGATGCACATGACACGACGGGCGCCGGAATTGTCGGCGACGTCGAGGTTTGTTTGCATCTGAATCATGACTGGCTGCCTTGTTCTTCTATCGGCGCACCGTTACGCGGGCGCCTGATGCTCACCTGACGGAGCGTGATCACTGAGTAGTGACCACAGTCCAACGTTTGTTTTTCGAGATCGGCGCACACTCTTCAATCTGAACTGTGTCGCCAACCTTGTATTGGTTGCTTTCATCGTGTGCGCGGTACTTCTTGGTCCGGCGCACAGTCTTTTTCAGCAGCGGGTGTGTGAAGCGGCGCTCCACATTTACCGTCACCGTCTTGTCATTGGCGTCGCTGACAACGGTGCCCTGCAGGATACGCTTTGGCATTGACCCGTCTCCTTATGCGGTCGCCGACACGCGCTTTTCGCGCATGATGGTCTGGATACGCGCGATGTCGCGGCGGATTTGCCGGACACGTGCAGTGTTTTCAAGCTGACCCGTAGCCTTCTGGAAGCGCAGGTTGAACTGCTCTTTCTTCAGGCCCTCAAGCTCTGTGCGGAGCTCGTCGAGGGTCTTAGCCCGTACATCGGTCGCCTTCATGGCTGTCTCTCCTGGCCTGCCTTATTCGCCGATACGCTGAACGAAACGGCACTTGATCGGCAGCTTGGCAGCGGCAAGACGCATTGCTTCACGAGCAACGTCTTCCGGCACACCGTCAATTTCGAACATGATCCGGCCCGGCTTGACACGGCAAGCCCAGTAATCCGGAGAACCCTTACCTTTACCCATGCGGACTTCAGCCGGTTTCGAGGAAACTGGCAGATCCGGAAAGATGCGGATCCAAACACGACCCGCACGCTTCATGTGACGGGTCATAGCACGACGGGCCGCTTCGATCTGACGAGCGGTAACCCGCTCCGGCTCCAGAGCCTTCAGACCGAATGCGCCGAAGTTGAGGTCAGTCCCCCCCTTCGACAAGCCGTGGATGCGGCCTTTGTGCTGCTTGCGGAACTTAGTGCGCTTCGGTTGCAGCATCGTTCTTCTCTCGTCTTTCTTATCTTACGAGCGGCAGGCAGCTTAAATTAAGCTGCGCGCTCGCGGCCCCGATCCCGGCGTCCGCCGCGATCACCCTGGTTGCCTTCGGAAGCAGCCGTCGCACGGCGTTCGGACGCCATCGGGTCATGTTCCAGAATTTCACCCTTGAAGATCCAGACCTTCACACCGCACACGCCGTAAGCTGTATGCGCGCTTGCAACACCGTAGTCGATGTCCGCACGCAGAGTGTGAAGCGGCACACGGCCTTCACGGTACCATTCGATACGCGCAATTTCCGCACCGCCGAGACGGCCGCCGCAGTTGATCCGAATGCCCTGTGCGCCCAGACGCATGGCGGACTGAACAGCCCGTTTCATGGCGCGGCGGAAAGCAACACGGCGTTCCAGCTGCTGAGCAATCGAAGCGGCAACCAGTGTCGCGTCGATTTCCGGCTTGCGCACTTCAACGATGTTGAGATGCACTTCGGAGTTGGTGACTTCAGCAATCTTCTTGCGAAGACGCTCGATGTCCGCACCTTTTTTACCGATGACCACACCCGGACGACCGGAGTGAATGGACACACGGCACTTCTTGTGCGGGCGCTCGATAACTACCTTGGACACCGCCGCCTGCTTGAGTTCCTTCATCAGGTACTCACGAATGCGGAAATCCTCGTGCAGAAGATCGCCGTACTCGTTTTTGTTGGCGTACCAACGGGAGTCCCAGGTGCGGTTGATCCCGAGGCGCATGCCGATCGGGTTAACTTTGTGTCCCATCAGGCACTCTCCTCAACTTCGCGCACAACGATGGTCAGGTTCGAGAACGGCTTCTCGATCCGGCCAACCCGTCCGCGTGCACGGGCCTGGAAGCGCTTGATGACAAAAGCTTTGCCAACGTGAGCTTCGGCAACCACCAGGTTGTCGATGTCCAGGTCGTGATTGTTTTCCGCGTTTGCAATCGCAGACATCAAGGTTTTCTTGACGTCCTGCGCGATGCGCTTGCGGGAGAATGTCAGGTCCGCGATTGCGGAACCGACTTTTTTACCGCGGATAGCAGCAGCAACGAGATTCAGCTTGCGGGGAGAGACGCGGATCATCCGCGTCATTGCCCGAGCTTCGTTGTCAGCGAGCACCCGCTCACGCTTCGGCTTGCCCATCGTTACTTCCTCTTCGCCTTCTTGTCGGCGCCGTGTCCGTAATAGGTCCGGGACGGTGAGAACTCACCGAACTTATGACCAATCATCTCTTCAGACACCAGCACCGGAACGTGCTTCTGACCGTTGTAGACGCCGAAGGTAAGACCAACGAACTGCGGAAGGATCGTCGAGCGGCGGCTCCAGGTCTTGATGACCTCGTTCCGGCCGGCCGCGCGGACCTTCTCCGCTTTCTTCAGCAGATACCCGTCGACAAACGGACCTTTCCAGATCGAACGTGCCACGATCCTGTCCCTTACTTCTTACGCGCGTGGCGGGAGCGGACGATAAACTTATCAGTCTGCTTGTTCTTCCGCGTGCGCTTACCTTTGGTCGGTTTACCCCAAGGAGTAACCGGATGACGACCGCCGGAGGTCCGACCTTCACCACCACCATGCGGGTGGTCGATCGGGTTCATGGCAACACCGCGAACGTGCGGTTTGATGCCCAGCCAGCGGGAACGGCCTGCCTTGCCGAGGTTAATATTGGAGTGGTCCGGGTTGGACACAGCGCCAATGGTTGCCATGCAAGTGCCGAGAACACGGCGCTGTTCACCAGACATTAGGCGCAGCGTTGTGTAACCCTGGTCACGGCCGACGATCTGAACGAATGCACCGGCAGAGCGAGCAATCTGGGCACCTTTGCCCGGCTTCAGCTCGATATTGTGCACGATCGTACCAACCGGAATGCGCGACAAAGGAGCCGCATTGCCCGGTTTCACGTCGACGTTTTCACCGGCAACAACAGTGTCACCCTCGGACAAGCGCTGCGGAGCCAGAATGTAGCTCAACTCGCCATCCTCGTAACGGATCAGAGCGATGAATGCGGTCCGGTTCGGATCGTATTCCAGGCGCTCGACCGTTGCCGGCACGTCCCACTTGCGGCGTTTGAAATCAACAAGACGGTAAGTCCGCTTGTGACCGCCACTGCGGTTCGGAGACGTGATGCGTCCAGTGTTGTTCCGACCGCCTTTCTTGGAAAGACCTTCGGTCAAGGTCTTGACCGGCTTGCCCTTCCAAAGACCGGAGCGGTCAACCTGTACCAGCTGACGGCGGCCCGGGGACGTCGGATTGAATGTCTTAAGTGCCATTTTTCTTAAGTCCCCGTCTTAGAGCCCGGTGGCCACGTCAATTGCGTGACCTTCCTGCAGCGTTACGACGGCCTTCTTGAAGTCAGACTGGCGGCCAAGACGTCCGCGGAAGCGCTTCACTTTGCCCTTGCGGACAAGAGTGTTGACTGCCGTGACCTTGACGCCGAACAATGCTTCGACAGCGGCCTTGATTTCCGGCTTGGTTGCATCGTTGGCAACCTTGAAGACAACCTTGTTCTCTTCAGAAGCCATCGTCGACTTTTCGGTGATTACCGGGCCGACGATTTTGTCGTAGTGAGGAAGATTGCTCATTTAAAGCGCTCCTCGAGTGCGGACACCGCAGCTTTCGTCAACACCAGGGTGTTGGCGCGCAGGATGTCGTAAACATTGATGCCCTGAACCGGCAACACATCCAGGTGCGGAATGTTGCGGGACGCCAGTGCGAAGTTGTTATCAACTTCTGCGCCGTCGATCACCAGAGCGCTGGTCAGGCCGAGCTTGTTCAGCTGCGACTTGAGAGCCTTTGTTTTCGCTTCAGCAGCTTTTGCATCTTCGACAACAACGATGCTGTCTGCCTTTGCTTTCGCGGACAGAGCATGCTTCAGGCCGAGGACGCGGACTTTCTTCGGCAGGTCGTGGCCATGGTCGCGAACGACCGGACCGAATGCCTTACCACCGCCGCGGAACTGCGGAGCCTTCTTGTTGCCGTGACGCGCGCCGCCGGAACCCTTCTGGCGAACGAATTTCTTCGTGGAACCAGTAACTTCCGAACGACCAAGCGTCTTGTGGGTACCCGCCTGGCGCTTGGCAAGCTGCCAGCGCACAACGCGGTGGATCAAATCGGTGCGCGGCTCGAGACCAAAAATCTCGTCAGACACCGTGATCGAACCGGCCGCCCCACCTTCGAGGGTCTTGACCTGGAGTTCCATCACTCACTCTCCTTCCCGGCAGCCTCAGCCGCTTCGGACGCCTTGAAAGCACCCGGTACCGGAACGTTGTCCGGCAGCGCCTTTTTGATCGCGTCGCGGACCTGGATCCAGCCGCCTTTGGCGCCCGGTACAGAGCCTTCAACCATGATCAGGCCACGCTCAACATCAGTGCGCACAACCTTGAGGTTCTGCGTGGTCACGCGAGCATCACCCATGTGACCGGCCATCTTCTTGCCCTTGAACACGCGGCCCGGGTCCTGACATTGACCGGTAGAACCGTGTGAGCGGTGCGAGATCGAGTTACCGTGCGATGCACGGCCACCACCGAAGTTGTGACGCTTCATAACACCGGCAAAACCTTTACCGATGGAAGTACCTGTCACGTCGACGTACTGGCCCTCGACGTAATGGTCAGCGGTGATTTCCGCGCCAACGTCGATCATGTTGTCCGCAGAAACGCGGAACTCGACCACGGTCCGCTTCGGCTCAACCTTTGCAACAGCAAAGTGACCGCGCAGCGCCTTCGGCGTATTCTTTACTTTACGGATACCGGCACCGAGCTGCAGTGCGTTGTAACCGTTCTTTTCGTCAGTCCGGTGGGCAACCACCTGACAGTTTTCCAGCCGCAATACTGTGACCGGAACATGTTCGCCTGCATCGTTATAGATGCGGGTCATGCCCACTTTCTGAGCGATCACTCCAGAACGCATGGATGTGTCCCCTTCGCCTCGCCTCAGAGCTTGATCTCGACGTCGACGCCAGCGGCCAAGTCGAGCTTCATCAGCGCGTCCACGGTCTGCGGTGTCGGGTCAACGATGTCGAGAAGGCGCTTGTGTGTGCGCATCTCGAACTGATCGCGGCTTTTCTTATCGATATGCGGGCCACGAAGCACGGTGTACTTCTCGATCCGCGTCGGCAGCGGCACGGGACCCCGTACCTGTGCACCGGTCCGCTTGGCCGTATTGACGATTTCCTTGGTGGAAGCATCGAGAATACGGTGGTCAAAAGCCTTCAGGCGGATCCGGATATTCTGACCGTTCATTGTTGTTGTTCCCAATAAGACTGGCGGGCCTGCCCGCATTCACTTGTTCTAAGGTGCCAGCAGGCCCGGCTGTCGATTATTCGATGATTGAGGCGACGACGCCGGCGCCGACGGTGCGGCCACCTTCGCGGATCGCGAAGCGCAGACCGTCTTCCATGGCGATCGGCACGATCAGCTCAACGTCAACAGAGACGTTGTC